>Ga0187855_10000746_pt1 | contig 27660 bp, 26 predicted proteins | sample June2016WEW_8_10_2_FD_132969 | JGI IMG/M metagenome (GOLD analysis project Ga0187855, IMG submission 132969) | Peatland microbial communities from SPRUCE experiment site at the Marcell Experimental Forest, Minnesota, USA - June2016WEW_8_10 | ecosystem: Environmental > Terrestrial > Soil >...
AAATGCGTGAGCTTTCGCCTTCGTACGAACGTGGCGAAGGAGGAAACATGATTCAGGTAACTCCAAAGGCTGTGGAACGGATCCGCCAGATACTGGCCAAGGAAGGCGTCACGGGCGGGCTGCGCCTGGCCGTGCAGGGAGGCGGCTGTTCGGGATTCTCGTACCAATTCAAGATCGAGACCCGCGAGCGGCCGAGCGATCAGGTCTTCGCGTTTGACGGCGTGAAAGTGCTGATCGATCCCAAGAGCCTGGTCCTTCTGGACGGGCTAACGCTGGACTACAAGGAATCGCTGATTCAATCCGGCTTCGTGGTCGACAATCCCAACGCGCAGAAGACCTGCAGTTGCGGAACGTCGTTTTCGACATAGGTGTGGTGCCGTGGCGCACGCTTCAGCGTGCCGCGGCGAACTTCAGTTCGCCGGGATCTCCCCGCAAGCTACTGGACAAATGGAGTGCACGGACGCCGGAACAGGGCGGGAACTGGCGCATCAGCGGCGCCGGCTACGGCATCCACTGGCCGGATCTGGATGAAGACCTGAGCACGGAAGGCCGCTTGCGGGAGAGCGCTCGCCGCACTTGAGCGAGCGTAATCGGACGTCTTGGGACGTGCCGGCTTCGATCGGACCGCGCCGTCTGCGCCCAGCGCGTTGAAACCGCCGAAATAGTCTGACAGGGTGACGATATGGTCGACCGCCTATTCTCCGACACCGATCTCGCCGCGCTGTACGACGTCTGGTGGCCGCAGGCTCAAAGAAAAGACGTCGACTTTTACCTGCCGCTGGTTCGGCGGAAGCCGTGCTCGACGCCGGCTGTGGGACGGGCGCCCTGTTGCATGAGGCCCGCCAGGCCGGCCATAAGGGCCGTCTATGCGGGCTCGATCCTGCGGCTGGCATGCTGGCGCAGGCGCGTAAGCGGCGGGATATTGAGTGGGTCCTCGGCGATCTTACCTCAATCGCCTGGACGCACGAGTTCGACCTCGCGGTCATGACCGGTCACGCCTTTCAGGCGATCGTCGAGGACGACGAACTCCGCAAGTCGCTCGCTGCAATTCGCTTGGCCCTTACAGACAATGGTCGTTTTGCTTTCGAAACCCGCAACCCGCAGGCACGCGCGTGGGAGCGCTGGACGCCGGAGAACGCAGTCGAGGTGACCGGCGCGGACGGCGCAACGGTGCGGATAGCCACCCAGGTTGAGACGCCCTTTGACGGGCGGATCGTCTCTTTCACCCACACCTTCACCAGCCCCGCTTGGGCCCAGCCGCGGCTCAGTCGCAGCACTCTGAGATTTCTCGACGCGGATTTGCTTCGCTCGTTCCTGGCCGGCGCTGGTTTGGTGATCGACGAGCAATTCGGGGATTGGGATCGGCAGCCGCTGACCGAAGCGAGCCCGGAGATTATAAGCATCGTACGCCCGAGCTAACGGAACTGACACGCTACCACCTCGGATCTCACTGTACGCCGCCATGCTCTGGACAAGAGTCCTTCGAAAAACACTGCCTCAAACGCCTCAAACGCATACAGAATTGGGTAGTTAGCGATTTTGCCTTTAGGTCAGGCGGCCGGCTGGTGGACGGGTTGGAGGGTTACCTTATAGCCTAAACCTTCCAGCCGGCTCACCATATACCTCTGGCGGCTCGTTCACCACGACTCAGAGCTTCACGGTGCAGGTGCGATCTTTGTGACGCGGGTCGAGATGATTGGCGCCTAGCTCCTTGAAGTGGACTCCGTCCCGAATCATGATGCAGGCGATCTCCAGTTGCTTGTGGGCTGTGGCGATGCGCTTTTTCTTGTCGCCGTTTGGAGGCGATCCGCCAGCAGAAAACTATTCGGCTAAGTGATGAAACGCCGATGGCTCCGCTCTCACTATGAATTACGTAAACCGGAAATTCGGTTCGCGCGGTATCGAGTCAACCGAAACCCACAGCGCCGGTTCATAACCGGAGAAGAGGATCAAATCAATGAGCACGAGAATATCTAACCTTCGACTGAGTACAGACAACGAGACCGTACTGGTCAACCTGGGGCTACTGCGAGAGTTAGCCGGAACATGGAAAGGCAGCGGGTTCAACCTGATTGCCCGTCCTGACTTCCACGATCAGACTGACCTGTATCTTCAACTCAACCAGACCACCGAAACCCTGCAATTTACGCCGATCGGCTCGGCTATCCCCAATCGCGGTTTCGGACAGGATGACATCCAACTGTATGGCTTGACCTATTTGCAACAGATCAGCGATGCCGGCAACGACGGAGCGTTGCACATCGAGCCGGGCATCTGGATTACGCAACCCGAAACCGCGTTTCCGCCCGAGACCGTACCCCTGCCGCAGCAACTGGTGGCGCGCATGGGCAGTATTCCCCATGGCAACGCCTTGCTGGCCGAGGGCGTGGCCACGCCGTTCGCCGGGCCCCCGGTCCTGACGATTCCTGGCAGCCAATACAGTTTCTCGCTGTTTCCGTCGTTTAACAGCACGCCGTTCGGTGTGCCGCCCCCCCCGCCGGGAATCGCCATCAATGGGGCCATCAATGCGGCCGGATCCTCGGAGAAACTCACTTCGCCGAACGTGCCGGGCGCCCCCACGCCGTTTCCTCAATACGATCTCACCGTCCCGATCGGCCCGATTCCGCTGGGCCCAAACAATCCGCCTTTCACGCTCAACACGCGGACTCCTTATGACACCAGTCCGCCGGAGCCTGCCCTGCCCGCCACCATCAACGGTGTTGCCATGCAGACCGTCATCAACGACCCGATCGCGATCTTGCAAGCCGACATCCAGCAGCTTGTGGCGGCGGGCTATACGTTTGAGGGGGTAGCCCTCAACATCGCCACCGTTTCCCCTCTGACATTTCTGACCACCCCGAACTCCGGCCCGCCGCCCAAGGGCGCCACCACGCCGGTCACCGTGCCGCAGTTCGGTGGCGGCATCGAGAACATCCAGTTTCTGACTGGTGCGCCCGAGACCGTTGCGGGCACCCCGGAGCCCGTGGAGAATGCTCAGACCGCCGTCGTGTACGCCACGTTCTGGATCGAAAAAGCCTCGAACAAAGCCACCGGCGACTCATTCATGCAGTTGCAGTATGCGCAAATGGTCGTGCTGGCCTTCCCCATCTTCCATTTGCTCAATCCGGCGCCTCCCACGACGTATGTAAACCTGGGATGGCCGCACATTTCAGTAGCTACGTTGCGGAAGACCTTCAATTAAACGCACGCTGTTACAAAGCGGGGCAGCGTCGCGCCGCTGCCTCGCCCAAAAATCTTGCCTAACCTTTGCCCGTTCGCCAGTGCGCGCGCAGTCTCAGCAGCCCAGCGCGGACGCTGCTCCGGGAGCGTGTCTACTCTCGATGAACCGGCGAATCAATCGTTCAGCGAATTCGTCTGCAGAAGGACACCGTCGAGCGCTGGAAGCTCACCGATGAGCATCTGTGTCTTTCGCTGGACATCCTCGCCGACGAGGTGAACATTCGCAAATGAAAGCCCATCAACCAGCCCTGGATGGACTTGCAGCCGAGTTTCCGGGCGCAGGTGCGCGAGTCGTTCGCCCATGACGAGCGTGTGTGGCTGGCAGAACTCGCCCGCATGTACCAGCAGGCATTCGCGGACTACTATCGCGCTCTGGACGCAAGCTTTACAAGCGCGGCGATTGCCACGATCCTTCGAACGCTCCTAAGTATCAGAATTCACGCTGACAGAGAATCCCGCCTGTCCTTCCCCGGATTGGCCGGTTTTTGATCACACGACTTCGATAACCGCATCCCGCTGAAAACACAGAGTCGCCGTCAAATGCACGACCGTGCGCCCACCGTCGCCGCGCTACACTGGTCTCGGGTTCGGAAACGGTAGGGAGCAAGTTTCCTTCTCCTACCGAGCCGTCGAACGAGGTTTCCGGCATGTGTGCACGGGGTGTTCTTGTCGGATATTCTGACAAGCCATTGAAAATAAGTCTCTTACTCGTCGGAGAGGACATCGCGAGATATAAAGAAGATATGTGGAAATTGGCTTCGTTTGTCATATTTTTGATTTGAGCTCCCTGCCGCTCTACCGATCCGATCCGCCAAGAGGTCCCGCCTCAATAGCGCGCGTTTTCCCGCCACCGTTGGGGCATAGTCCACAGAGGCTGCCTTTCTGCCGAGATTGGGAACTGGATATCCCTTATTGAAATCCGGCCCGAAACAGTTTCGTTCCGGATACTTATAGTTGGCGGCCGCGAAATGCAGGTTTGTGGCATGGTGATTGCGCTACGTTCACGTTTCGCCAAATGTCCACACCAGCCTTTGCTCGGGATACGGGAGCGCCGAATCCTTATTAGCGAGTTGCGTGGGAAATGGGAAAGGAAAACCGCAATATGCCGGAGAATGTTGCCCCCCTCAGTGAAGAACGGATGGCTTACCTGGAAGGGCTGGTCAGCCAAGCCAGGACCGCCGCCGCCGTCTTTTCGCAATACACGCAAGAGGACGCCGACCGCATTGTCAAACCGATGGTTTTGGCTGGACTGGAACAGGCTCAATACCTGGCCCGCCTGGCCGTTGAGGAAACCCGGCTCGGGGTTATGGAAGACAAGGCCATTAAAAACATGGTGGCCACGGAGTTCGTCTACAACTACGTCAAAGACAAACGTACCGTTGGCGCCATTCGCGAGTATCCGGAACGCGGCCTGGTGGAGGTGGCGGAACCGATCGGAGTCATCTTCTCGCTTACACCGATCACAAACCCTACTTCGACGGTTCTGTTCAAGTGCATCATGGCCATCAAGACCCGCAACGCGGTCATTTTCAGTCCCCACCCGAACTCCGTGCACTGTTGCCAGGAGGCTGTGCGGATCATGTATGAGGCGGCGCTGAAGCATGGCGCGCCCGAAGGCGTTTTCACTTGCATCGGATCGCACACCATGCCAGACAATGCCTACCTGATGCGGCATAAAGACGTCGGCCTGATCGATGCCACAGGTGGGCCGGGTGCGGTCAAAGCCGCGTATAGCTCCGGCAAGCCGGCCTTGGGTGTAGGGCCGGGTAATACGCCGGTCTACCTGGAAAAAACCGCGGATCTGGATATGGCCGTGGTGGACATCATCACCTCCAAAACGTTCGATAACGGAACGATCTGCGCCTCGGAGCAAACCGTGGCGATCGACGACGAGATTTATGACCTGGTGCTGAAGAAATTCGCGGAACTGGGCGCGCACATCTGCAATGAGAGAGAGACGGCCCTGCTGGGGCGCACCGTGATCGATCCCGAAACTGGAGTCATGCGGCCCATGGCAGTCGGCCAGAAAGCCACCGATATCGCCCGGGTGATCGGTCTTTCGGTCAAGCCGAACACCAAACTCTTGATTACGCCGATTCAAGGTGTCGGCCGCGAGTTTCCTCTGTCGGTCGAGAAACTGTTCCCGGTGCTTTCGGTCTATCGCGCGAAATCCGCCGATGAGGCGCTCAAGGTGTGCATGGACGTGAATCGCCTCGGCGGGATCGGGCATACGGCGGTGATTTTCTCGCGCAACGATGAGATCATCCGGAAGTTCAGTGAGGTGATCAACGCCGGGCGGATCATTGTAAATTCGCCGGGATCCATCGGAGCGCTCGGTGGCGTCTACAACGATCTGGTGCCCACCTTCTCATTCGGATGTGGGACTGGCGGCGGCAACAGCACCACCGATAACGTCAATGTGTATCATTACCTGAATATCAAACGCGTGGCCCGGAGGGCGCAAGCGCATATGTGGTACCGTGTTCCGAATCAGATTTACTTCAACATGAACGCCGTGGAGAACTTACGTCAATTCCCCTCCCGCTCAACCATCATCATTACCAACCCCGCTTTGGAGCAAATGGGCTACGTCGACATTGTCCGGCGCTCGATTCCACCGGAAACGTTTGTCCGTGTCTTGGCGATACCGGATGCGGAGCCTGAAGTCAAGGTCGTGATGCAGGGAGTCGAGACTCTCAATTCCAACAAAGTGGACCAGATCATCGCGCTGGGCGGCGGTTCCGTGATCGACGCGGCGAAGATCATGAAACTCAAATACGAATCGCCGGAGGCCGACTTGGAGGAACTGGCCGCGCCGTTTCTGGATATCCGCAAGCGCGTGGTCGAGTACCCCACTGAAAAAGTCCATCGCGTCCGGATGATTGCTATCTCCACTACCAGCGGAACGGGGAGCGAAGTTACTCCATTCGCCGTCCTGATCGACAAAGAGCGCGGGCGCAAGGTGACACTCGTGGACTACTCGCTGAGTCCGGATGTGGCTATAGTCGATCCGCAGTTTGTAATGTCCATGCCGAAAGGCCTTACCGCGGACACCGGAATCGACTGTTTGACCCACGCACTGGAAGCGGGAGTTTCGACCTACGCGTCGCCGTACACCGACTCCAACGCCATGCAGGCGATTCGACTGGTGTTCAAGTACCTGCCCATCGCCTACGAGCACCCCCGCGATGAAGAGGCGCGCAGCATGATGCACAATGCCGCCTGCATTGCGGCGCTGGCGTTTTCCAATGCATCGGTGGGTGTGAACCACGCGCTGGCGCATGCCTTTGGCGCGCGGTTCGGCGTGGCGCACGGCAGGGCCAACGCCCTCATGTTGCCGCATGTGATCGCGTACAATGCGTCGGTCCCCACCAAGTTCAGGCCGTCGCCCAACCAGCGGGCCTATGTCGCGCCCAAGAAATACGCCACGATAGCGGACTTGCTCGGTCTCGGCGGCCACACGATTGAGGAAAAGGTGAAGAACCTGGTGACGGCGACGGAACGGTTGCTCGACCAATTGGCGATTCCGCGTTCGATCGCCGACATGGGGATCTCGAAGGAAGAATTCGAGCGGGCCATACCGGATTTGGCCAGGATTGCCTTCGACGATCCCTCCTGGCAGTCGAACCCTCGAATGCCACTGATCAGTGAATTGGTCGACCTGTTTTGGAGCGCTTATTACGGGCGAAGCGCGGCCCAAGAGCCCAGTGCATCTCAGCAAGAGACGGAGATGGAGGTCTGCGTATGACGACGAATGCCGTGTGGCTCAAAATTGACGGGGAGCGCGTAGCGCCTGCCTTGCAGGAGGCGCTTGCGAAGCTGGACAATGCCGGGGGCGAAATGGTTTTGGATTTCTGCGACGTCCACCGGATCGACCCGGGCGCGATCGGAGAGTTGGAAAAGTTGGCTGGCATAGCCGACGGTAAATCCGTCAAGATCGTGCTGCACGGCGTTAGCGTCGATATTTACAAGGTGCTCAAGCTGGCGAAACTGGCGCCGCGATTCTCCTTCCTGAACTGAGGCAAGAGGACCGCCAAAAATTTACTTGACAACACTCCCCTGTCCGGACTATATATAGTAAGGACAAGGGAATATGCAGCCTCCTGAGAATCCACCACTCCTTCCCGGCACGCTCTACATGCTGGTCCTGCGCGCGCTGGCACGTGGACCCCTTCACGGATATGCCATCGCCCGCTGGCTCAAAGGCGCCTCGCGGGAGGATCTCGAAATCGAAGACGGCTCCCTCTACCCGGCGCTGAACCGGATGCTGGTCAAAGGTTGGCTGATCGCCGAATGGGGGATATCCGAAAACAACCGTAAGGCCCGCTTTTACCGGCTGACCGCGGAGGGCCGCAAGCAGCTCGACTCCGAAGCGAAGGAATTCGACCGGATGGTGAGAGTCATTCAGCTCGTCATGGGCAGCGCGTAGAGGAGAGGCAGGCATGTCCATCCGCCACGAATGGATGCGTCGTCTGCGATACCTCGGGCGCCGCTCCCAACTCGATCAAGATCTCGAAGCCGAGATCCAGTTCCATATCGACACCCGCGCCGCCGAACTGGAGGCATCGGGCCTTCCCCGGAACGACGCTCGCGCGCAAGCCCGCCGCGAGTTTGGCCCGGTGGCCCGCATGCGTGAAGACACCCACGCCGCCTGGCAGTTTCGCTGGCTGGAGGATCTGGCGGCGGACCTGCGCTATGCTTTCCGCGCATTTCGCCGCAGCCCCGGGTTTACCCTTACCGCCGTGCTGTCGTTGGCTTTGGGCATCGGCGCAAACAGCGCTGTTTATACGGCGCTCGATGCAGTCCTGTGGAAGCCGCTCCCGGTTGCCGATCCGCAAAGCCTCGTGCGCCTCGCCGCCACCCGCACCCAGGGCGACGAGCTGGATGAGCTTCCAGCGGATTTCGCCAAACAACTGCGCCGTTCCGAACTGTTCTCGGACTTTGTCGCTCTCAGCAGCGATGGCCTGAGCTTCTCATACGACGGCCGCGCCGAACGCATCGTAGGCGAAGTGGTCTCGCCGAACTTCTTCGGCTTTCTCGGGCTTCGGCCCGTGTTGGGAGAGGGCTTCACCGCGGGCGTGCGCGGCGGCCGCTGGGCACCGGAGGCGGTGCTCTCGTACCGTTTCTGGAAGCGCCGCTTTGCGGGCGATCCCGGCATCGTGGGGCGCGTCATCCATCTCAATACCTACCCGTTCACGGTAGTCGGCGTGTCGCCCCCGTCATTCTTCAGCGTGGAGCAGGGCTTCGAACCTGAACTGCGTCTGCCGATTTTGGTGGATGGCCAATTGCCCCAGATGGAGATCGTTAGCACGGCGTACTGGAAGATCATGGCGCGGCGCAAGCCCGGCATGCACGCCGCGCAAGCCGAAGCCGCCGCCGATGCGCAATTCCAGGAATTCCTGCACAGCATCGCCGACCCGGAGATCCGCCGCTTGGGCTATCGACACCTCCGTGTGCTGTCTGGCGCCAGGGGCTGGCCGGGTCAGCTCGCAGAGTTCCACGCGCCCCTGTTTGTGCTTCTCGGGCTAGTGGCGGTGGTCCTGTTGATCGCATGCGCCAATGGGGCCAACATGCTGCTTGCTCGCGCCACCGTTCGCCGACGTGAACTGGCCGTACGGGCATCGATAGGCGCCGGGCGCCAGCGCCTGATCCGCCAGATGCTGGCCGAAAGCACGCTCCTGTCCCTGCTCGGCGGAGCCCTGGCGATGGCAGTCACGGTTTGGGCTGCGAGGATACTGCTCCGCTTCCTGCCGCAGGGCCATATCGCTCTGGTACTAGATCTCCAACCGGACGCACAGACGGTTGTGTTCACGTCCGCGCTGGCGCTCTTGACTGGCCTGCTGTTCGGACTTGCCCCAGCCCTGCACGTTACCCGTGGCGACCTCGCCGCTACTCTCAAATCCGATTCCGCGGCCGCTGTCGGCGAAACGGGAGGGCTTCGCCTGCGCCAGGTGCTAGTGGCCGGCCAGGTCGCGTTCTCGGTCGTGCTCTTGATCGCTGCCGCCTTGTTCGTCCGCACGCTTGCCACCCTACGGCCCGGCGACTATCACGTCCGCCCGGAGCGCGTGCTGCTCTTCACGCTGAAGCCGCAGCAGGAAATCTACAGCCCCGACCGTATTCGCAATCTGACCGTCGAATTGATCCGCCGCGTTTCCGAAACTCCGGGCGTCCGGCGCGCCTCTATAGCCGAGTACGGCCCGTTGGCCAGCCGGCGCGAGATTGAACTGGTACATGCCCTCGGAGGCGATCCCATCCGGATAGCCAGCGACATGGTTACGCCCGGCTTCTTCGATACGATTGGAGTGCCGTTGCTGGCGGGCCGCGATTTCACGACCGCTGATACGCCTGGCTCGGAGCTGGTGGCCATCGTCAACGAATCGCTGGCGCGGACTCTTTTCGGCGACGCGAACGCCATCGGCCGCACCATTCTACGGCGGGATCAGAAGCCGCACAGAATCGTGGGCGTGGTCGCGGACATTCACTATCACGACCTGCACACGGCTCCTCCTCCCACAGCCTTCTTCAACTATCAGCAGGAACCGCCTTACATGCCGACTCTGCACGTGCGGGCGGATACGTCCGACACGGCCGGGCTGACGGCCGCGATTCGCCGGGAATTCGACAAGCTGGACAAAGGTTTCCCTGTCTTCAACATTAAGACGCTGGAGCTTCGGATCGAGGACGCACTGGCGCGAGAGCGCATGGTGGCGGACCTTTCGGCTGCTTTCGGCGGGCTGGCCCTGGCGCTCGCCGCAGTCGGGCTTTACGGGGTTCTGGCTTACTCGGTCTCGCGGCGCACGCGGGAAATCGGCATCCGCATGGCGCTGGGTTCGAGCGCCGGTTCGGTCCTGTGGTTGATCGCTCAGGAGGCGCTGCTGCTCGTGCTTGCAGGCAGCGTGGCCGGCGCCGTCATCGCCGGCGTAGCTGCCCGGCTACTGGCGTCGTATCTGTTTGGGGTTGGGTTGCCGGATCCCGTCACCTTGCTGGCGTCTGTCGTTGCGATGCTGCTGATTGCAGCCCTAGCCGTCGCGATCCCGGTTGCACGCGCCTGCCGCGTGGATCCGCTGGCCGCGCTACGGCACGAGTGAGGAGCAAACCGCTCGTCAGCCGGCGGCCGCTCGCGCGACCAGGCGCGTGGCTGCAGCATCGTACGGCGTACCATCCAGGCTGCCGAAGATCCAGACGTCCGAGAAGCCCGCTTTCTCCAGCAGCGCCGAGAGTTCCTGGCCCGAGTAGAGATTGTGCTCGATTTCGAAGTGGCGCACGTGTTCGTCCTTAATCAAGAGCCACCGCAGGCGCACGCGCGCCCAGCCCGGAAGGATGTCCACGTGTTGGATCAGGATCTCCCCGCCGGTCCACTGTTCCCAGCGGGTCTTGCAAGGCTGGGATGCCAGGAACTCTTTGCTGATCACATCGATCACGAAAACGCCGCCCTTCTTCAGGCTGGCGCGCACGTTGCGGAGCACCGCGAGGTCTTCGTCGCGCGTTTCGAAATAGCCGAATGAAGTAAAGAGGCTGAGGGCGAGATCGAAAGCGCCCTCACGAACGAAATCGCGCATATCGGCCTGGACCAATTCAATGGGCACGCTGGCGGCCCTCTCGCGGGCCTTTTGCAAAAGGAAAGGAGAGCGGTCCACGCCCGTTACGTCGAATCCCTTTTGCGCCAGGATCACACTATGACGGGCCGGGCCGCAACACAAATCCAAAACCTTGCCGCCAGTGACGCCGCTTAACGTGAGTACTCGTTCCACCTCGCCTGCCGCGGCAGTCAATTTGCTTTCCCCGAACATGAAGGGATAGAACGTCTGCCAGAATACATCGTCTTCAAACCACTGCATCTCGCTAATATAGCCGGACATCCCATGTGCTAGGTAATCGGAAGAGGAGGACGGCGGATGGAAAAACGACGGATTGGATCGCTGGAAGTCTCGTTGGTGGGGCTGGGCTGCAACAATTTCGGGTGGCGCATCGACGCCGGCGCGAGTGCCGCGGCGGTAAACGCCGCGCTGGATGCCGGGATTAACTTCTTCGATACGGCCGATATCTACGGGACGGGCCAGAGCGAAGAATTTCTGGGCCGTGCGCTCGGGCGCCGTGATGATGTGCTGACCGCCACAAAGTTCGGGATGAAGATGGACGAGCAGCGGCACGGCGCGCATCCCGAATATGTGCGGCGGGCTGCCGAGGATAGTCTGCGCCGCCTGCGAACCGATCGCATCGATCTGTATCAACTGCACCAGCCCGACCCCGAGGTCCCCATTGCGGATACGCTGGGCGCGCTCGACGAATTGGTGCGGGCCGGTAAAGTACGCGAGATCGGTTGTTCGAATTTTTCGGGCGATCAACTGCGCGCGGCGGCAACGGCCGTGCGGGAAGGCGCGGCTCGCTTCATCAGCGTGCAGAACGAATATAGTCTCGTGCACCGCGATCCGGAGGCGGATGTTCTCCCCGAGTGCCGGCGCCTGGGCCTCGCGTTCATCCCGTACTTCCCGCTGGCCAACGGGCTGCTTACCGGGAAGTATCGCCGCGGACAGCCGCATCCCGAAGGCAGCCGGGCAAAGGACGGGTTTGGCCCGAAGGTGTTCACGGATCGAAATCTGGCATTGGTCGAGTCGCTGAGCGAGTTCGCGGCTACGCGCGGCCACAGCATGCTGGAGTTGGCCCTTTCGTGGCTCGCCGCGCAACCGGCGGTAGCGTCGGTAATCGCCGGCGCGAAATCGCCGGCGCAGGTCAAGGCTAACGCATCCGCCGCCGGCTGGCGCCTCGCTGAAGGCGATTTGGCCGCGGTAGATGCGACCCTGTCGCGGGCAGACTGAAGGTGGCGTGTGGCAACATAAAACTTGCGCATTCTGCTGGCCCATAATTCGCTCTACTATCCGTCTTACGGGGGCGGGGACAAATCCAACCGGCTGCTGATGGAAGCCCTGGCTGCACTGGGACATCACGTGCAGGTGGTCGCGCGCGTGGAACAGTTTGGCGCAGAGGCGCACGCCGCGCTTCTCCGGCAACTGGCTGGCCGCGGAATCCACGTGGATGCGCACGCGAGCGCCAGCGTCGAGTTCCGGTTGAATGGCGTGGAGGTCCGCATACTGACCCGGGACGCAGGCCTGCGGGCGTTTTTCGCGGCCCGGGTGCAGGCGTTCGATCCCGAGATTATTCTGGCCTCGACGGACGATCCGGCGCACTTGATGTTGGAGACCGCATTGCGTGCGCCGCGGGCCCGCGTGGTGTACTTGGTCCGCGCGACGATTGCGCTGCCGTTCGGTCCGGACAGCGGGCTGGCGAGCGCTTTCCGAACGGAGGCTCTGCGGCAAGCGGACGGCGTGGTGGCGGTGAGCGAATACGTAGCGCGATACACGCGGCAATGGGGTGGAGTGACGGCGATCCACATCCCGATTTCGCTGCTCGATCCCGGCGAGCATCCGGATCTGGGACGCTTCGACAACCGCTTTGTCAGCATGGTGAACCCATGCGCGGTGAAAGGCATTTCCATTTTCCTGGCGCTGGCCGAGCGTTTTCCGCGCGTGGAGTTTGCGGCCGTCCCCACGTGGGGCACTACCGCGTCGGATTTCGCGGCCCTGCGGGAACTGCCTAACGTCGCAGTACTGCCGCCGGTGGATGACATCGACGACCTGCTTCGCCAAACGCGGGTGACGCTGGTCCCGTCGCTTTGGGCCGAGGCGCGCTCCCGTGTGATTTTGGAAGCGATGTCCCGGGGAATCCCGGTGATCGCCAGCGATGTGGGCGGACTGGCGGAGGCCAAGCTCGGCGTCGATTACCTGTTGCCGGTCAACCCTGTGATCCGCTACCGGCCGATGGTGGATGAGCTGATGGTGCCGATGGCCGAGATTCCGCCGCAGGACCTGCAGCCCTGGGCAGCAGTGCTCGGGCGCTTGCTGACCGACCGAGCGCATTATGAGCAGTTGTCCGCGGAGTCGCGCAGGGCGGCGCTCTCATATGCGGGCAATTTGGACGGTCGTTACTTCGAAGCGTATCTGCGCGAGGTCTTGCGGTCACCCAGACGGCGTGGCGCGTCCGGCCGGCGCATTCCGAGAGCGCCGCTCTCCGATGAACGGCGGCGGCTGCTGGCACTCCGTCTGAAGCGTGCGAAGCAACATGTGGGTGACTGAAACATCGTCCACAGATCGGGCCGGACTGGCGCGCCGGGCCACGGAGCTTGCCCGCGCAGCTCTGCCCGGGGTGGATATCGAAATCCTATGGGACGGCATGTGGGTACGCCGCGTGGGTCCCGATTACTTTCCGGATCCCGATATGTTCCGCGAGGCGGATCCCAACTGGGAGCGCTGGGCCGGGCAAGACCGCAAGTATCTGAGGGACGCGGCGGATTACTGGTTCCACGTATACAAGCCGCAGCCGGGCGACGCGATCGTGGATATCGGCGCGGGCCGCGGCGAGGATGTGTTCGCATTTTCGCGCGCGGTCGGACCGGGTGGGCGCGTCTGGGCGATCGAGCCGCACCCGGTTTGCTTTGAGATACTGCAACGGTTTTGCGCGCTCAACCGGCTGGGGAATGCGAGGGCGCTGAACTACGCATGCATGGACGAGTCAGGGGATCTCGAAATCGAGACACTGCCGGTATGGGAGTCCAACTATGTGCGCACCGGCGAGCCTACGCCCACCAGCCATCCGGTGAAGGGCGTGCGATTCGACGACTTGGCCGCGGAGCACGGCATCGACCGTATCGATTTCCTGAAGATGAACATCGAAGGCGCCGAGCGGCTGGCGCTGCCCGGATGCCGAGGGGCGCTGCGCCGCGCCCGGTTCGTGTGTATCGCGGCGCACGACTTTCGCGCCGACCGCGGCGAAGGCGAGCACTTTCGCACGCTCGAATTTGTGCGGAAGTTTGTGGCCGAAGCGGGATTCGAGATCGTGATGCGCGACGACCCGCGGTATTATGTGCCGTATCACGTGCATGGCGTGCGGCGGTAGGGGTTACTCGGAAGTTGCTCGGAAGGCTTCCACTTCCGAGTAAAATGCAGAGTATGGACTTAGTTTCGCTGCTGAGCCGGCCGGAAGGGAAAACGCTGGAGTTCAAGCGGGATCTATCCTCGCCGGATAGCGTTCTCAAGGCTATCGTGGCCTTCGCCAACACTTCAGGCGGCGTCGTTCTGATTGGCGTGGAGGACGGAACCAGGAGAGTCAGAGGCGTTTCGGATGTGCTGGCGGAAGAAGAGCGGCTTGCCAGTCTCATTGCGGACAGCATCACGCCGAGGTTGCTTCCCGAGTTGGAGGTGATGCCTTGGAGAAAAACGCAGGTCTTGGCAGTCGAAGTGCACCCAAGCTCTAACCGGCCACACTATCTGAACCGTCTGGGCCGGGAAGAAGGCGTGCTTGTCCGCATGGGTTCCACGAATCGCCGTGCCGACGCGGTCCTCATCGAGGAGATGCGGCGTTACACCCAAGCCTTCTCTTTCGACGAGGAGCCGCTTCCGGATTTGAACTCGGAAGCGATCGACTTCCGAGCTGCTTCCGAGTACTTTGCGCCATTCCGAAAGTTGACGCCGAATGAGCTGCAGAGCTTGAAGGTTACGACAATCTATCAGGGCAAGATTGTACCCACGGTAGGCGGGATTCTGCTCTTCGGGATCAACCGGCTGGGCCGCTTTCCGGATGCCTGGGTCCAGGTTGGCCGGTTTGCCGGGAACGACCGGCGGCGTATTCTCGACTCCGCGGAAGTGAGGACTTTCCTCCCGAAGGCCGCGGAGGATACGCTCGCTTTCTTGCAGAAACACATGACGCGCGCGGCAGTTATCGGCCCCGTCAAGCGAACCGATGTTTGGACGCTGCCGCTGGTGGCTATCCGTGAAGCGCTCATGAACGCCATCGTGCATGCCGACTACGCGCAACGGGGAGCCCCAATCCGGGTCGCTCTGTACGACGATCGCCTGGAGATCGAGAATCCCGGCGTGCTGCCTCTTGGACTGACCATCGAAGACATTCAGAAGGGCGTCTCCAAACTCCGAAATCGTGTTCTCGCCCGCGTCTTTCACGAGCTGAAGTTAGTCGAGCGGTGGGGAAGCGGCATCCAACGGATGACCGCCGCGTGCCAGGAGAGCGGATTTGACCCGCCGGTGTTTGCAGAGATTGGCACACGTTTCCGCGTGACACTCTCTACAGTGCGCCGCAAGGCCCCCGCGCACGATAAAAGGGACCAGACGATTCTGTCCGCTTTGGCCAAGAGCGCCGACTCCGGACTTTCGACCTCCCAAATCGCCAAGCGGATTGGAGTCTCTCCGCGCGCTGCGCGAACACGGCTGGCGTCGCTTGTCGAAAGGGGCCTGGTGGCGGAAATCGGCAGCGGCCCGCAGGACCCACACCGGCGCTATTACCCGATGGCCGATCTGCAGGGCCTTTCGTAGTTACACGGCCTTCGCCACATCCCGATGATTCACCTTCACCCGGAAGCCCGCCTGCGCCAGCCGCTTGCGAATGGCGTCCGCGATCATCACCGAACGATGGTGCCCGCCCGTGCATCCGAAGGCGATGGTCAAGTAGCTCTTGCCTTCGCGGATGTAATGCGGCATCAGGTAGATCAGCAGCTCCGAAATCCGGTCGATGAACTCCACCGTCTGCGGGAAGGAACGGATATAGCGCGCCACGCTGGGATGCCTGCCGGTCAGTTTCTTGAACTTCGGAATGTAGTTCGGGTTGGGCAGGAAGCGGACGTCGAAGACCAGGTCGCTGTCCCCAGGCACGCCATGCCGGTAGCCGAAGCTGGTGACGTAGACCATGATCTTGGATTCCTCTTGTTCGCCGCGGAAGCGCTCGCGAATAAACTCGCGAAGCTCGTGCACGGTGAACTTTGAGGTGTTGATGATCAGGTCCGCCATGGCGCGGATGGGCGCCAATTGGCGCCGCTCGGATTTTATGCTCTTGGCGATGGAGCGGTCCGTTCCGAGCGGGTGCGGCCGGCGCGTCTCGCTGAACCGGCGCAAGATGGCGGCGTCGTCGGCCTCCAGGAACACCAATCTGGTATTCAGACGGTTGCGGATGCGGGAATAGATGCCGGGGAAGCGCTGCAACCCTTCACCCTCCCGCACATCCACTACCAGCGCGGCGGCGCGAATACTGGCGGAATCCTGCGTCAGCTCGGCGAACTTAGGGATCAGATCCACCGGCAGGTTATCGACGGAGTAGTAGCCCAGATCTTCCAGGGCTTTGAGTACGGAACCCTTCCCCGAGCCGCTGAGCCCGGTGATGATCGCCAACTCGGCAGGCCGGTCCATGGCATGGCGGCCCTTGCCTGGATCGGTCTTTTTCGCCATTCCGCGCCGGTCACGCCTCGATCAGGTCGAAGTTCCCATCGCGCCGGCGCAGCAGGACGGCCACGCGGTCGGTCTCCGCATCCCGGTAGACCAAGTACTCGCCGCCCTTCTCCATTTCCATGATGGCTTCGTCCAGGGTCATGGGCTTGCGCCTCTCATGGTGGTTGAGGCGGAAGATGCGGCGCTCGGTTTCCGTCTCCGGCTCGGGGGCGGCCTCCACGGGCTCAGCGGCCTCTTCCTTGCGCGGCACGCGCTTGGTGTCCCGCCATTTGGCGCGGACTTTGATCGTCTGTTTTTCCAGCTTTTCGATGGCCGAATGGATCGCCGTGAAGAGATCCACGTTGGAGCCGATCCCCACAAGCTGATGGTTATGGTAATTCACCGTGATTTCGGCCTCGTGCAGATGCCGTTCCAAAGACAAGATCACGTGCGCTTCCTTCTGCTCCCGTCCGTCCAGGAGTTTGCCTACCTTGGCAAACTGCGCTTCAATTTTCTTGAGCTGCGCCGGAGCCAGTTCCACTTGCCTGCCTGTGTATGTGATCTTCATGCGACTTCCGCCTCCTGTAAGACCGCTGCCTGAGGGGCTGAAAAAAACGGTTGGCAGGCGAAAGCGCCTGCCCCACATGCCTGCCAACTCGGCAAGCAGCCTGTCAGGGCCGAACCCGTCTTTGGTGCGTAGACGGAATCTTCATATCTTCACGGTATTTGGCTACGGTCCGCCGCGTAACGTTAATCCCCTCGTGCTGCAGCGCCATGGTGATGTGCTCGTCGGTCAGCGGATGCGCGCTGTCCTCTTCCTCGATCATCTTTTTCACCTTGCGCTTGAGCAGCAAGAGCGGCGTATTGCCGCCCGAGGGACCTTGCACGGCTTCCGAGAAGAAATACCGCAGTTCAAAAACTCCTTGCGGCGTGTGCACGTATTTGCTGGCCACGGCGCGGCTCACGGTGGAAGGATGTACCCCCACCTCCTCAGCCACCTCTTTGATCATCATGGGCTTGAGACAGTCGAGGCCGTTCGCGAGAAACTCGGTCTGGCGGCGCACGATGGCCTGGCAGACCTTGAGGATGGTCTGCTTGCGCTGCTCGATATTCTTCATCAACTGGATTGCCGAGGTGTACCGCTCGCGCACGTAATCGCGCACTTCCTTAGTAGCGCCGTTGTCGCGGTCCAGCATGCGGCGATACTGGGCATTCAGCCGAAGCTGGGGCACATCCTCATCGTTCATCTGGATGATATAGTCGTCCCCGTCTTTGATGAAATAAACGTCGGGCTCGACGGTGCGCGCGCCGGCTCCGGAGTAGCGTAGGCCGGGCCTTGGATTCAAGTGCCGGATGGCCTTTACGGCGATCTCCACATGTTCCATAGGGCGGCCCAGGAGCTTGGCCAGTTCGCGATACTGGCGCATTTCCAGTAGCCGCAGGTGGTTGGAGACGATCTGCCAGGCGACGCCGCCGCGCCCGTTCATACTCTCCAGTTCCAGCAGCAGGCACTCCCGCACGTTGCGCGCGCCAACGCCGGCTGGATCCAGAGACTGCACCACTTTGAGGGCCGCCTCGATTTCTTCCATACTGTGATCGCCCATGGCGGCGATCTCTTCCAGAGACGCGGAAAGGTACCCGTCTTCGTCCAGGTTGCCGATGATGGATTCGGCGGCATCCCGGATGCTGTCCGAGAGCACGCTGACGCTCAATTGGGAATGCAGGTAATCGGCGAGTGTGACGGGAGCTGAGAGAAATGTCTCAAAGGAGGGCTTCTCGACGGATTCGGCGGCTGGGCTCTTATAGCCGGGATCCAGGTAGTCGTCGAAGAAGGAACCGAAATCGATCTCGTCGAATGGGTCGGTTGCGGCAGGCGGCTCCGCCGGTTCGGCGGTGGCAGCGTCGGCACTCAACGCGGGCCCGATCTCCGGCGTTTCCGGGAACAACTCCACACCGGACACTTCCGCAGGAATGCCGTTGGTATGCGCGGCATCTCCCATGGCCGCCTCAAGGATCTGCTGGTCGGCTGGCTCAGTCACCGTTTGGGCCTCGAGCAGGGGGAGTAGTTCCTCCGGCGTGACCTCGTCGCCGTTTTCCTCCGAGGCTTCCTCCAGGACAGGGTTTTTGACGATCTCCTGGGTGATCATCTCCTTCAACTCCAGCCGGTTCAACTGGAGCACGGTGACCATTTGAACCAGGCCAGGGGTCAGGATTTGCTTCTGCGCGACCTTGAGCTGGAGAGAGGGCCGGAGCAAGCTCACAATCACTATGATATCACCGCGATATCACCGCAGCCAGGCAAGGCTCCGCTCGCGGGGGCGCTGTGCGAAGACTCACAAAAGGCGGCTCCGGCCCTACTCGTAACGGAGGCAGACGATAGGATCCAAATTGGCGGCGCGATTGGCCGGGTAAAATCCGAAGAACAGCCCCACGCCGACCGAGATCAGGACGCCGAGAGTGATCCACAGTACCGACAACGTGGCCGGTATGGAGGGTAGCAAGGCGCGAATGGTGAACGTGATGGCGGCTCCGGACAGCACGCCGAGCGCTCCGCCGATGCCCGAGAGGGTGATGGCTTCCAACAGGAACTGCGCGCGGATGTCCGAGCGGCGCGCGCCGATGGCCTTGCGGATGCCGATCTCCTGCGTGCGCTCGGTGACCGAGATCAGCATGATGTTCATCACGCCGATGCCGCCCACCAGCAGGCCGATGGAACTGATGACTCCGGTGAGCAACACCATGGCGCCGGTAAGCTGGTTCCAGAGGTCCAGGAAGAAGTTGGCGTCGGCCACATCGAAATCGTTCTCGGCGTTGTGGGGCACACGCCGGCGGCGCCGCATGGCTTCGACGACATCGTCGCGGGCGCGGCTTATGTCGGCGTCCGGGCGTACGGAGGCGATCAGAAAGACCTCGCGAATCTCAGGGTAGTTCTTGTGGAAGTTGGTGAGCGGGATAACGGCGAACTGATCTACGCCGAAGCCGCCGAACAGGCCTGGGTCCTTCTCGAAAACGCCGATAACTTCGTACAGGCGGCCGTTGAGCCGGACCATCTTGCCGATCGGATCGCTGTGCGGAAACAGCGCGTCGGCGATGGCTTGGCCGATAACGATCACGTCGCGAGAGTGCTCCAAATCGAACTCGGAGACAAAGCGGCCCTCAGCCACCGCGAACAGCGGCACAGCGTTGGCATAGTCCGGTTCCACGCCGCGCACGATCATGCGCTCCACATGCTGGGCGCCGTAGGTGATCTGGTCGACGACTTCGCCCAGGTTGATGCGTTGGGCGAATGCAGTGGCGTAGGCCAGCGAGGGGACTGTCGCCGCGAGGTATTGGCCATCGTCGAACCGCAGGTATTTGCGCGCGCGGATATTGGCCGGCAGACGCGAAAGGCCGGTGTAGCCGGGGGGAATGCGCGTGACGAAGAGAGCCTGCGAGCCGAGGTTGCGGATGCGTCCCTCGATGTAGCCGTTGAGACCGTCGATGATGGCAGCCACGGATATGACCGAGGTCACGCCTATCACGATTCCGAGAATGGTCAGCCCGGACCGCACCTTCCGCGACCGCAGGGTGTCCAGGGCTACCAGCAGATTTTCCCTTATTTCAGCACGAGTCATTGAATTAGCCGCAGATGCACGCCGATGCACGCAGATTCAAAAACTGTTCACTACTCTCTTGATCTGCACCTTGCGGGCGCCAAAGTTGATCAGCAAGCCCACTTTCAGGCCCGTCGCCTTAAGATAGTTCAGACAGTTCAGACATTGGGCCAAATGAATGTCGTCGAATGCTCGCACGGCCTTGAGCTCGACCACAATAAGATCTTCTACCAAGAGGTGGGCCGTGTAGTCCCCAACCACAATGTCTCGATAGTACACCTTCAGGGCCTTTTGCTGCTCGACGGCCAAGCCGTTGCTTCGCAGTTCATGTGCGAGGGCATTCTCGTACACCTTCTCCAGGAACCCCGGTTCCAAGGTGTTGGCTACCGTGTACGAGCATCCAATAACGGCTCGCGTCACCTCGTTCCATCTGTGTGCATCTGCGTGCATCTGCGGCAAATCACTCCGTTCTTAGTGCGGCGACGGGGTCCAGTTTGGCAGCTTTCATCGCCGGATAGATGCCGAAGAACAGGCCGATGATGGAACTTAGAATGACTCCCAGAATGGCTACCCACGTCTGCACGGCGGCGGGGAGAGATGTCAGGCTGCGGATGGCCAGGGCGCACAAGAAACCGATGAACACTCCGATCAGGCCACCTACAATGCATTGCATGACGCTCTCGGTCAGGAATTGACGCAGGATATCGTTCTGCGTGGCTCCCATTGCCCGCCGGACGCCGATCTCTTTCGTCCGCTCCGTGACACTTACCAACATGACATTCATGATGACAATGCCGCCTACTACGGCGGAAATCGAACTTACCATGACGAACACGGCGAAAAACGCCGAACTGATGCTTTGCCACAAGGATATGTAGCTCTGGGCCGTGCCAATATAGAAGTCCTCGTCGCGGCCTTGGGTAATGTGGCGGCGGGCGCGCAGAATCATCCGTACGTCGTCCTGTGCCTGTTGGAAGAGTTGCTGGCTCCCGGCCGCCTTGATTTCCAGCGTCAGACTGTTTCGCGAGCCGCGAATTCGCAGATAAGTATTGAGCGGGATGACCATAAAGGTATCCTGGTCCTGGCCCAGCACTGATCCGATGGACTCGAATGTTCCGATTACCGTGAACTCTTCGTTACCCGTCCTGACTACGTGGCCGATGGGGTCCGTCCCGCTAAACAGTTCCTGGACCAGCCGGTCGCCCAGCAGGCAAACGGGTGTGGCGTGGCGGTCTTCCGGCTCCGTAAAATAACGGCCCAGCGCCAGCGTGCGCGTATCGATTTCGGCCATGTTAGGCGTGTGGCCGTAGAGCGAGACGTCCTCCAGGTCGCGATCGCGGTAGCGTACACCGAACGTGGTGGCCACCGAGGCGCCCACATACTGGCAGTGCGCGCAGCCTTCCGCCACGGCCTGCATGTCTTCCAGCAGAATGTTCTTATTGCGCTGGGCCCGCGCCACCACCGAGAAGTCCGTCAACACAAAGGGCAGGCGCGAAATGCGGAACACGTTGGTGCCCAGATTTGCGATCTTCGTTTCCACGTAACGGTTGGCGCCCTGCACCATGGTCATGACGGCGATCAGCGTGGCCACGCCCATGGTGAGGCCCAGCATGGTCAGTGAGGCGCGCAGTTTGTGGGCGCGTAGGGCGTCGGCGGCCAGGTACAGGTTGTCGCGGACGGCAAGCACTTAGAGCACTACCTTGCGCCAGTTTTTTCCGACTCGGACGATAAACGGGCCCACGGGTTTTGGGATGAGCAGTTCGCGTATGATTTGGCCGTCGATCTCGACCGCTCCCGCCTTGATCTTGCGCACGGCATCGCCTACCGAGTCCGCGAGGCCGATTTTGGCAAGCAACTTGTCGACGCGCATCTTCCCGTCAGCCAAGTCGACGGCCGGCGGGAAGTCGACCGTCTGGAGATCCGCAGGTACTTCCTTCCGGCGCACTACCCGATTGAATTCCTCCTCTGCGCGCGCGGCCTCGGTGAACGAATGGAAATCGGTAACGATCAGCCGCGCCAGATCCGCTTTGGCCTGCATGGGGTGTAACTCGCCGCCGGAGATGCGCGAGCGCATGCGGCCGATCTCGGCCAAGCTGTGGTCCGTGAGCAGTTCGTAATACCGGAACATCAGGTCATCCCCGATCTGCATCACTTTGCGGTACATGATCTCCGGCGGTTCGGTAATGCCGATGTAGTTGCCCAGAGATTTGGACATCTTGTTGACGCCGTCCAGGCCTTCGAGCAGCGGCACGGTGGCCACAATCTGCTGCGGCTGTCCGTAATCCTTCTGAATCTCGCGGCCCACCAGGAGATTAAACTTCTGATCGGTGCCGCCCATTTCGACGTCGCACCGCAGGGCCACGGAATCGTAAGCCTGCGCGAGCGGATAGAGCAATTCGTGCACGGAAATCGGCACGCCGTCTTTGTAGCGTTTGGAAAACTCGGCGCGCTCCAGGATGCGCGCCACGGTGTAGCGCGAGCACAGCCGCACCAGTTCCTCGTAGCGCAAGGGCTGCAGCCATTCGCTGTTGAAGCGTACCTCGGTCTTGTCGGGATCGAGGATTTTGAAGACCTGCGCTTTGTAAGTGGCGGCGTTGCGGTCGATCTCTTCGCGAGTCATCGGCGGCCGGGTGATGTTGCGGCCGGTGGGATCGCCGATGAGCGAAGTCATATCGCCGATCAGGAAGATGACCGTGTGGCCCAGGTCCTGGAAATGTTTCATCTTGCGCAGCAGGACCGTGTGGCCCAAGTGCAGATCGGGCGCAGTGGGATCGAAGCCGGCTTTGACGCGCAGCGGGCGGCCGGCCTGCGCCGCTTGCGCGAGCCGTTCACGGAGGTCTTCTTCGCGGATGATCTCCGCCAGACCTTTCTTCAGATAAGTCAACTGTTCGTCGAGAGAGAGCACTTCGAACTAAGTTAGCATGCAGGCAAGCGGGGCTCGTCTGAGCTGAACGATCAAAGCCCAAGTGATTGGATTTAAAGGGGCGAGCAAAGCTCGCCTGCGCCGACAGGAGTGTCGGCGCGGCAGGCAGGAGTGCCTGCGCCACGGCTACAGGGCTGCCTTCAAATCTTCGGAGAACTTGCGCACCGCGGCGGTTTGTTCCGGTGTGGCGGGTTGCTCGAAGCCTTTGCCGGCCAGGAACGCTTGCCCATCGCGGAAGATCAGGTAGGCCAAGCCGCTCTCAGTTAGCATGCCGGTACTGCCGATGCTGCCGAAGCCCTCCGGCGTGCGTTCCACCAGCGCGATCAAGTTATCGCGGACGAACATGTAGTGGGTGCGCGTTTCCGAAAGAAGCTGGATGCCGGTGGAACCGAGATCCACGGCTACATCTTGTAGCGGCCGAGATCCTCGTCGTTGAGGTTTTCGAGCCAGCGGCGCAGTTCCTCGTTGTTGACCTTGTCGGAAACAGAGGCGGCCAGCTTGGAAGATTTGAGCACGGTGTCGTCGACGAAAATCGGGCAATCCAGGCGCAGGGCCAGCGCCAGGGCGTCGCTCGGGCGGGAATCCACGCTGATGAGCTCGCCGTCGCGCTCGAGCCAGATCAGCGCGTAGAAGGTGTCTTCCTTCAACTCGCTCACAACGACTTTGCGAACGCCGGTGTTGAGTCCCAGCAGGAGGCTCTTGATGAGGTCGTGGGTCATGGGCCGCGGCGTCGAGACTTTTTCGATTTCCAGGGCGATAGCATTCGCCTCGTAGATTCCGACCCAGATTGGAAGGACCGTATTGCCATTCAAATCCTTTAGGATGACAATGGGCATGTTGGTGACGGGGTCCATCATCAAGCCGCGGATCTTCATCTCGACTTCCATAAGACCCTCCCAGCTACATTAAACCACATTCCCCGCGCTTTCACCGACCAGCGAGTTGGGACCGGATCTAGTCACGCGAACGTTAAGGTACTGGCCTACCAGCGAAGCGCCGCCGTTCTCGGGATGGATGAAATTCAGCGTGCGATTCTGCGATGTGCGGCCGATCCACTGGCCTAGCGCCGGGTTACGGCCCTCCACCAGCACCTCTTCGACGCCGCCGATCAGATCGGCGTTGCGGCGGATCTGAATGGCGCGCTGCTTCTCGTTCAAGATCATGAGCCGGCGGGTCTTCTCGTCGTCCGGGATCTTATCTTCCATGGCGAGCGCCGCGGTGTTCGGGCGCGGCGAGTATTTAAAGCTGAACAACGAATCGTACTCGACGTCCTCGAGTAGCTTGAGGGTGGCATCGAAATCCGCTTCGGTCTCCCCGGGAAAGCCCACGATGATATCCGTAGTTAACGCCATATTGCGGCGGGCGCTCTTGATCCAGGCGATGCGCTCCATGTACTGATCGCGCGTGTAGAGCCGCTGCATGGCGGCCAGCACGCGGCTGGAGCCGGACTGCACCGGCAGGTGGACATGATTGCAGAGCACCGGGTTGGCATCCATGGCGTCCACGATGGCCTTGGTGAAATCGCGCGGGTGCGAGGTGGTGTAGCGCACGCGGCGTATGCCGGAGATCTCGCCGACCCGCGCCAGCAGGGTGGCGAAATCCCAGCCCGCGGGCGAAGGGTCGCGGTAGCTGTTGACGTTCTGGCCCAGAAGCTGGATCTCTGTGTAGCCGGCTTCGGCCAGGCGGCGCGCCTCGGCCATCACGCTTTCGCTGGTGCGGCTGCGCTCCGGTCCGCGCGTGAAGGGGACCACGCAATAGGCGCAGGATTTGTCGCAGCCTTCGATGATGGTGATGTAGGCGCGATGCGGATTGTCGCGGCGCGTGAACGGGGTGTCGAAGGTTTCGTCCGTGTCCAGGCTGAGGCCGGTTACGTGGCGATTGCCCGCTTCGAGCTGCACCAGCATCTCGGGTAACTTGGTGTAGCTGGCGGAACCGGCCACCAGGCTGACGTGCGGCGCGCGCTCGAAGATCTTTTCGCCCTCCTGTTGCGCCACGCAACCCAGCACTCCGAAGATCTTGCCTTTGCCCGCCGCGCGCTTGAAATTCTGCAGCCGGTTGAAGACTTTTTGTTCAGCTTTGTCGCGAATGCTGCATGTGTTGTAGAGCACCAGGTCGGCCGCTTCGGGGGTGTCGACTTGGCTGTAGCCTTTGGCCAGCAACGTCCCGATCACTTTTTCGGAATCGTGGGCGTTCATCTGGCAGCCGAAGGTCTCGATGTAGAAGGCTTTCCCAGTCACTAGGTATATTCTAGCGCTACGTGGCGCACGCTTTAGCGTGCCGCGGCGAACTTCAGTTCGCCGTCCCAGCGAGCCGAGTTCGTCATTATCGACAAACAACGTCGATGTTACGAGTGGGCGATATCGCGACGCGCGGCGGCCGCAAGGGTGGGAACTCCCGGCGAGCCTTGCTCCGCATGCGCCGACAAGAGTGTCGGCGCGGCAGCCAGGAGTGGCTGCGCCACGGTGGTGGATTTCAGCCGGGTGGTTTCATCGGACTTTAATTGCCAGCATAGCAACGCAGCCGGGGTGTTTTGCATTTATGCGAGCAGGAGGAACTAAATCATGAAACGGTTTATCTTGAGCGCTTTTTTGGCGGGGACGGCCACGCTGGCCACTATGAACGCCGGTGAGATTTCCCAGCGCCGCGAGAATCAGCAGGATCGCATCGCGCAAGGAGTCAGATCCGGCCAACTCACAGCGGGCGAAACGGCACGTCTGGAGGGCCGGGAGGCCCACATCAACCGGCAGGTAGCGCGCGACCGGGCGGCCAACGGTGGCAGATTGACGGCGGGCGAGCACCGGCAAATCAATCGCGAGCAAAATCGCACCAGCGAGGCGATCTACCGCGACAAGCACAACGACCGCGTTCAACGCTGATGGCGATTGATCGCATACAGCGCCACCGGGATGCCGCGCGGCTCCGCCATGCGCTCGAAGCGCATGCCCAGCTTCTGCATGATGCGGATGGAAGCGGTGTTGGCGGGTTGCGCGATGGAAACGATGCGCTCCAGACCGGCGCGCTCGAAACCATCGCACAGCGCCACGCGCGCGGCTTCGGTGGCGAGGCCACGGCCCCAGCGGGCGCGCGCCAGCCACCAGCCAATCTCGATATCCGGCGAATCCGGCAGGGGTTGCAAGCCGCAGAATCCGATCAGCGGTCCGCCCTCTTTGGGCTGCAACTTCCACAGGCAGAACGCGCGCTCACGGAACAGCTCGATCTGGCGCTCCACAAACTGGCGGGAGCGCTCCGCAGGCCACGGCGTACCGTCGTGGATGTAGCGCATAACCTCCGGGTCGGCGGCGATGGCGCGGAAATCCTGCCAGTCGTCCGGCTCCCAATTACAGAGGCTCAGTCTTGCGGTTTCGAGCCGGATGCCGCCTCCGTGATCGGCAAGTATACGCGGAAAACGCTGCCCTTGCCTGGCTCGCTTTCGATGGCGATCTTGCCGCCGTGCTGGTCCACGATTTTGGAAACGATGGCGAGACCGAGGCCCACGCCATCTGGTTTGGTCGTGAAGAACGGATTGAAAATGGTTTCGATCAGCTTGGGGTCGATGCCGTGCCCCCGATCGATCACCGAGATCTCGGCATTCTCGCCGACCACCCGCGCCTTCACCGTGACAGCACCGCCGGGAGAGGTGGCCTGCGCGGCGTTGATCAGCAGGTTGTAGAAGACGCGCTCCATCAACTCGGCATCCAGCGGGAAAGGCGGAATATCGGGTGAATAGTTCTTGTAGACCGTGACCTGGCGCGCAGCCGCTTCGCGCTCGACCATGGCGACGGCGCGATCCAGAACCTGGGCCAGGTCCGCCGCCGCCAGGCGCAGTTGCAGGGGCCGCACGAAATCCAGGAAGCGCGTTACCAGGGAATTGGTGCGGTCCACTTCCGAGGAAATGAACCCGGCCATTTCGCGCGCCACTTCGTTCTCCGCGGCGACGCTGCGGGTGAGCATCTCGGCGGAGGCGCGAATGGTGCCGAGCGGATTGCGCAGCTCGTGCGCCAGACCAGCGGCAAGCTGGCCCAACGCGGCCAGACGATCCGACCGGCGCACGGCTTCTTCAGCCTCTTGCAAACTTCGGTTGGCATCGGCAAGCTGATCGGCGATGGCCTTGGTTTTGGCGAATTGGGAGCGCAAGGCTTCGGCCAGCGTGTTGGTCAAGTTGCCGGCCACAGCCAGAAAGATGACGCGCAGCGCCAGTTCGCGTTTTTCCTGGAATTCGATAATCCACCGGTTCCAATCGATGAACAGCAGGAACGAGAGATATGCGGCGCTCGACAGCACAATAAAGATCTGTGTGCCGAGCACTCCCAACGAAGTGCCCGCCGAGATCACAGGCAGCAGAAGGATCCAGTAATAGCTGCTCCCCAGGGTGCCTGTGAACCCAATCAACGCGTAGCAAAACAGGAGCTTGAGGCAGGTCCAGAGAACCTTGCCTCGCGTAGTGCCGACGAATGCGAGCCTCGGTTCGAGAATTTGTAAGGCGGCCAGCGCGACGATGGGGGCGATGTCATAGATGTCGCGCGTGGGGCTGAGCGCCACCATCCCGGAGAAAAGCAGCAGCCAGACTACGTCCTGCGGGCGAATCCATTGCGCGGCGCGACGCCACCATTGAAGCTCAGCCACGAGTGTTATCCCAAAC
>Ga0187855_10000753_pt1 | contig 27442 bp, 18 predicted proteins | sample June2016WEW_8_10_2_FD_132969 | JGI IMG/M metagenome (GOLD analysis project Ga0187855, IMG submission 132969) | Peatland microbial communities from SPRUCE experiment site at the Marcell Experimental Forest, Minnesota, USA - June2016WEW_8_10 | ecosystem: Environmental > Terrestrial > Soil >...
GGCCCGGTCACCTGGAAGACCCGCTCCGCACGACCCAGATCCATCAGGCGATGCTCGCCCAGATCCCGGAACCCGATCCCGTCGTGCAGCCGGCCGGCTACCAGCTCGTGCGTCGCCGCTGTCACCAGGACCTGACCACCATGGCCGACGGCGAGCAGACGGTCGACCCGGTTCACCACCGGACCGAAGTAGTCGCCGTCGCGCTCGACGCAGGCCCCCGAATGCAACGCCATGCGCACCCGGACGAGCAAGCCGGGCGGCCACGGCTCGGTACCGACAGTCCCCTGGACAGCCACCGCAGACGCCAGCGCGGCGTACGGGTCGGCGAATACCGCACGAAACGCTTCGCCCACCGACTTGAAGACGTGACCGCCTGTCACCTCGATCTGTTCGCGGACAATGCGGTCATGGCGGGCCGACGCCTCCGCCATGGCCCTGGGGTCGGCCTCCCACAGCCGGCTGCTGCCCTCGATGTCGGTGAACACCAACGTCACCATGCCGGAGGGGAGCCCCATTCACCCATTGTGCACTCCCGATCCTGTCGGGCCCGGCGCCGACCGGGAAGGGTTCCAGCAGCTGGTCGCCGAGGTGTCCCTCAGCCGGGCCGGGATCGTGCTCGGCCTGGAATGCTCCCGGCTGGCCCGCAACTCCGCCGACTGGCACCAGCTGCTGGAACTGTGCGGCATGACCGGCACGCTGATCTGCGACGAAGACGGCCTCTATGACCCCCGCAGCTTCAACGACCGGCTCCCCCGAGCCACAAGGCGATCACTGATGTGTCGATGCCCGCGTTCAGCAGCCGCATCGCTGCTGAGTGCCGCATAACGGCGCCATCCATCTACCAGCCTCTACGCTCGGGAAAGCTCGACAACCGGCATCGGCCCCGAAACAGTGCCGTTATCAATGCCGCTGAACCGGACGACAACCAGATCTTCATCACTCAGATCCGCCATCTGACTGGCCGACGCGACGAATCTCATCGGCTCATGGCCACTCAGCTTTGCGTAAGCAGGCTGCAAGCCGAAAGTTACCTTGCCGCTGATCTCCGGGCCGAGCCCGGTTATGCGACCAGCCTCGGCCAATATCTCGCTCATTGATCTCCCTATCCTTGGCGACCGGCCTGGTGGTAGTTGCCCAGCTCCAGGCCAGGCAGCTGGGCCTGCCAAGATCTCGGACCGGCTCAGCAATATTTTCGCTGGACTTAGATTCAACGTAGCCAGGATCGGCAAATTACGCAATTTCGTTATGATCCCATCTACCGCTTCGAGGCGCTTAAACCACAGAGAACACAATTTGTGCCCCAAAATTATAGGTAACTTTAAGTCAACGGAACTGGTCAGGTGCCTGAAATCGGTGTGGTGTAGATCAGCCAGCGGCAGGCATCCAGGGCTGGCCCGCGGAGCCTGGCGACCGCGAAGTCCTGGGTGAACCGAAGGTAGTCCCTGCCTGCACGCCGCCGGCGGTCAGTGGCCGGCCGCGGCCGCCTCGTCCGCCTGCTTCATGTCCGACGCGAGCTGGTCGCCTGCCATGTCGGTGGCCTTGGAGATGAGCTTGTTGGCCGCCTTGATGTTCGCCGTCACCTGCTCGGCCAGGTTGGCCTCGTAGACCACGATGAGCCCGGCCGTGCCCGCGTCGAGCGTCTCGCCGAGCTCCTTCAGGTCGGTCCGGTTCATCCCGCCGTGCGCGTGCCCGGTCACGGCCCCGATGGCCGCGCCGCCTCCGGCGCCGACCGCGAGTGCGCCCAGGATGCCGACCGGCGGGAACAGCGCCGCGGCCACGCCGGCGGCCAGGCCCCAGCCGAGCCCCACCGCGGCGCCGTGCCGGGTCGGCTGCTCGTGCTTCTTGAGGATGCTGACCTTGCCGGCGTCGTCCTTGGCGATGACGGCCGCGTCGAACTCGTGCGAGGTCTTCACCGCGTAGTACAGCGCCTTCACGGCCTCGTAGTCTTCGACGGCGTCGGCTGGCTCGTCATAGGCCGCCGCCAGCACGTACAGGGTGTCCGGATGCGCCATGAGTGCCCCTCCTCGGTTTCAGCCCGGACGGTATGCCGCGGGGGGCGGCGGGTGCGTCACCCGGCGGGAGTGAGATGGCGTGACCGGAGCACCATGGGCATTCTGCCGCGCCGCCCGTGCGGGCCCGCCCGCTGCCCGCCGCCGGGTTCCCCGCCGCTGCGCTTGCCGCCGGGGCGCCCGGGATGCCAGGATCACAGCCCTGTGCAATGGTTTGCAGACAGCGGCCTGGCGAGGCCCGATGCGGAGGGCTTGTGCGGACAGGCCGTTGGAGAAAGGCAGGCCGAGGATGACCTACGACGCCGACATCGTGGTGGCGGGAGCCGGTCACAACAGCCTGCTCACCGCCTGCTACCTGGCCAAGGCCGGCTACCGCTGCCTGGTCCTTGACGCGCGGCCGGTCCCCGGCGGCGGCGCGGCCACCGAGGAGCTGCTGCTGCCCGGGTTCGGCATCGACACCTGCGCCACCGGGCACACGATGATCCGGGTCAACCCGGCGCTGAGCCAGGATGAGCTCGGCCTGACCGCCGGTTACGGCTTGCGCTACGCCGAGCCCGACCCGGTGGAGCACGTCGCGTTCCCGGACGGCGAGCAGTTCACCATGTGGCTGGACCGGGACCGGACGGCCGAGGAGGTGGCCCGGTTCTCCAAGGCGGACGCGACCGCCTACCTCCGCCTGCTCGACGACTACGACCAGGTCAAGCACATCTTCAGCCAGTCCCAGTTCACCCCGGTGGGGTTCGGGCCGTCGCTGGAGCAGATGCTGGCCGGGCATCCGCGGGGGCTGATCTGGGCGCGGCGGCGGCAGCTGTCCGCGGTGCAGGTGGTACGGCATGAGTTCGAGAGCCGGCACATCCAGGCGTTCCTGCTCTGGATGGCCTTCCAGGTCTTCCAGCCGGCCGATGAGCCCGGCTCGGGGGTGCTGCCCTACGCGCAGACGTTCGGCCGGCAGCAGCGCAGCTGGTCCATCCCGATCGGCGGGTCGGGGCAGCTGACCGCCGCCCTCACCGGGTACCTGGCCGACCACGGCGGCACCGTGCTCTGCAGCCAGCGGGTGACCCGGCTGCTGCTGGAGGATGGCCGCTGCGCCGGGGTGGAGACCGAGGACGGCACGGAGTACCGGGCCGGCACCGCGGTGGTGTCCACCATCCACGTCAAGCACCTGCGCGACATGGCCCCCGCAGACGCGTGGCCCGCCGAATTCCACTATGGCGTGGACACCTACGACGTGGGCGTGCCGGGCTTCGCCACGTACTACGCCACGACGGCGCCGCCAGAATTCCAGACTCCGCAGGGACCGCGCACCGCCGTGTCTGCGGGCCTCGCGGGCTGGCCCGAGGATGTCATCCAGATGGGCGCCGACCTGCGCTCCGGGCGGTTCATGACGGAGCCGCCGTGGTTGCTGGTGGCCACCCCCACGCTGGTCGATCCGGGCCGTGCGCCGGCCGGCCAGCACACGGTGAAGCTGCTCAGCCCGCAGGTCTACGAGATCGCGGGCAACATGGGCGGCTGGGAGACGGTCAAGCACGAGCACAGCCGCCGGACGCTGGAACGGCTGCGCCAGGCCGCGCCCGGTTTTACCGACGACGTGATCCTGGCCAGCCTGGTCAAGTCCCCCGCCGACATCGAGGAACTCAACCCGCACATGATCCACGGCGCGTTCCACGGCGGCAGCCGCGGGCCGGCCTTCAGCGGGGCGCTGCGGCCGGTCCCGGGATGGGCCTCCCACCGGATGCCGATCCCGGGGCTGTACCAGACCGGCGGGACCACGCACCCCGGCGGATCCATCACCGGGGCTCCCGGCCGTAACGCCGCGATCGTGCTGCTGCAGGACCTCGGCCACGACCCGGCCGCGATCATGAGTGCCCCGTCAGGAGACGGCCGGGTGGTGGCCGTTGCTGGAGACCCGCCGTGAGCGGCCGGTCCCGGGCCGCAGCCCGACCGCGGCCAGGTCAGCCGCGAGCTCGTCCCGCTCGGCCTGGGTGTGCGGGAGCAGCGGCGGCCGGACCGGCCCGCCGGACATCCCGACCAGGCTGGCCCATGCCTTGATGGAGGCGATGGTGTCGAAGCGGTGGGCCTTGCCGTGCAGCCACTTCGCGGCCAGCGCGCGCACCGGGTCGAGCGTGGCCGCCACCTGGGCCGCCCCGGCGAAGTCGCCGCGCAGCGCGAGCCTGGTGTACGCGCGCATCGGCTGCCAGTCCGGCGTCTGGTACAGGTAGGGCGCGGCGGAGGACATGAACACCCGCTGGCCGTGGTCGCGCATGTTCTCCAGCCAGGTGCCCTCGTTGGGCTCGCAGACCAGGATCTGGCCGCCCACCCGGTCCAGGACCTCCAGGTAGCGGCTGTGCTCCCGGCCGACCTTGATCCCGCAGACATTCTCGATGGCGGCCAGCCGCTCGATCAGCTCCAGTGACAGCGACACTCCCGAGTAGGCGGTGTCGAACAGCCAGACGCCGATGTCCACGCCCGCGCAGACCGTCTCGAACCACTGGTAGAGGCCCTCATCCGAGGCGGGCGGGTAATAGGGGTTGATCAGGGCCGCGAAATCGGCCCCCGCCTTCTGCGCGTGCCGGGTCAGCTCGATGGCCTGGGGCGCGGAACTGTGGCCGGTGTGAGCGATCACCGGGCACCGGCCCCGGGTGCTGTCCACCGTGATCTCGACCAGGCGCCGCCGCTCGCTGCCGGTCAGGGACCAGAACTCGCCCATGACCCCGGCGCAGAAGATGCCGTCGACCCCTAGGTCGCCGGTCAGCCGGCCGAGGTCGCGGCGCAGCGCGTCAGTGTCCAGCGCCCCGCTGCTGTCGAATGGCGTGGTGGTCGCGGCCCACAGCCCGGTGAAGCGCTCCCGGGCCGCATGCTTGGCCTCCGCCTTGGTGTAGTCCATGCCGTCCCTCCGGGTAGATAATCCCAGATTTAGCAGGCGCCTTGCGTTCCCGCCGAGGATGAGGTCTTCCCCGGGGCCGAGCCGGAGCGCCCGCACCTCGTCCACGGGGTGGCCGGTGCCCATGTCGAAGGGCCGGTCGGAGCCGAGCAGGACCTGCTCCGGGCCGGCGTACTGGATCAGGTCAGCCAGCAGGCCCTCGTCATGGGTCACCGTGTCGTAGTGGAACCGGCGCAGCGACAGATCGGGACCCTGGGCGAGGCGCTCGGCCGCCTCGGCGCGGATGGCGTGGGCGCGGCGCAGCCGGCCGCGCAGCACGGGCAGCGCGCCACCGCCATGCGCGAGCAGGATCCGCAGGTCCGGGAATCGCTCCAGCACACCCGCCACGGCGATGTGGGCCGCGGTGACCGCGGTCTCCAGCGGGTTGCCGACCGAGTTCCACAGGTAGTAGCCGTCCAGGGCAGGGATTCCGAAGCCCCGGGTGGACGGGTGAATGAACACCAGCGCGCCGGTCCCGGCGGCCGCCGCCCAGAACGGCAGGAAGAAGTCGTCACCGAGGTACCGGCCGCCCACGCTGGACGGGATCTCCACGCCGTGCAGGCCCGGCACGGTCATCAGGCCGGCCAGCTCCCTGGCGGCCAGGCCCGGGTCCTGCACCGGGACCGCCCCCAGCGCGCTGAGCCGCCTTGGGTGGCGAGCCACCAGCCGGGCCAGCGCCTCGTTCTGGATGCGGCAGATCAGCTGGGCCTCGTCCGGCCCGGCGTCCACGGGCACCAGGTTGATCCACGGGGACAGCAGCAGGTGGTCAACCCCGGTGGCGGCCGCGTCGCCGAGCATGACCGCGACGTCGCTGAACTCCCCGATCGCCGAGGTCAGCTCCCGGCCCCGGAACCCGACGATGCGGTGGCCGTCCTCGGTACGCAGCGCCGGCCGCCAGGCCTCGGGCACGCCGCGCGCCGTCATCTCCGGGACGATGACGTGGCAGTGCGAGTCGATAATCAACGGGCGGCGGTGCCGTCCGGCGAGGCGGACGCGGAGCCGTCCGGCGAGGCGGACGCGGTGCCGGACGCGGCGGGCGTTCCGGGATCGTCCGGGGGGGTGACCGCGCCGCCCAGGTACAGGGCGCCGATCTCCGGGTGGTGCAGGACCTCCTGTCCCGAGCCGGCCAGCCGGACCCGCCCGTTCTCCAGGACCACCCCATGCGTGGACAGCCGCAGCCCGGCCCGCGCGTTCTGCTCAACCAGCAGGATGGTCTTGCCCTGCTTGTGCATCAGCCGGATCGCGTCGAACACCGACTTCAGCACCTTGGGCGACAGGCCCATGGACGGCTCGTCCAGGATGACGAGGCTCGGGTCGAGCATCAGGCACCGGGCGAACTCCACCAGGCGCTGCTGGCCGCCGGACAGGCTGCCGGCCTTCTTGCTGAGCCAGTCGCTGACCTGGGGGAACATCTGCATTACGTTATCCAGCCTGCGGGCGGCGAGCCCGCGCTGGCGCAGGATGTAGCCGCCGAGCAGGATGTTCTCGCGGACCGTCATGTCCCGGAACAGGCTGTGGTTCTGGGGCACGAGCACCACGCCCATGTCCAGGACCTGGCGGGGAGACTTCCCGGACAGCCGCTCACCGCGCAGGCTGACCTGGCCGAGCCGCGGGTTCAGCAGCCCGCTGATGGTGCCGAGCAGGGTCGACTTGCCGGCCCCGTTGGGTCCCACGACGCAGGTGATGCCGCCCTCGTAGACCTGCATGGTGACGCCGTGCAGGACGTCGCCTCCGCCGTAGCCGGCCACCACGTCCTGGACCTCGAGGGCGGGAGCGCCGGTGGTCACGGGCTCAGCTGACCGCGATGTCATCGTCATCCTCCGCAGTGCCAAGGTAGGCGTCGAGGACCCGGGGATCGGTCCGGATCACGTCCGGCGGCCCGCTCACGACGGCCGTGCCGTAGTCCAGGACCGTGACCTGGTCGCACAGCCCCATCACGAAATCCATGTTGTGCTCCACGATGAGGAACGTGGTGCCCCGCTGGTTCAGCTCCCGGATCCGGTCCGCGATCGTCGTGATCAGGGTGAGGTTGACCCCGCCGGCCGGCTCGTCGAGCAGCACGATGGCCGGGTCCGCCATCAGCACGTAGGACAGCTCCAGCAGCTTGCGCTGGCCGTAGGACAGCGTCTCGGCGAGCGCGCCGGCGTGCCGGTCGATGCCGGTGAACTCCAGCAGCTCCCGGGCCCGTTGGCGGGTGGCCGGGCCACCGGCCCGGGCCAGCGGGTTGCGCAGCCGCCTCCCGCCCCTGTCTGCGTGCTGCGCCGCCACGATCATGTTCTCCATGACCGTGAGCCGGGAGAACACCCGGGTCAGCTGGAACGTCCGGCCGATGCCGGCCAGGAACACCTTGTCGGGCGGCGCGTTGGTGATCCTCTGGTCGCCCAGGTAGACGTCGCCGGCGTCAACCCTCTCGTAGCCGGTGATCACGTTGAACAGCGTGGTCTTGCCCGAGCCGTTCGGCCCGATCAGCCCGGCGATGGTGCCCTCTTCGACCTCGAGCGTGGCCCCGTTCAGGGCCTGGACGCCGCCGAAGGACTTCGTCACCGCGTCGGTGCGCAGCAGCGCGGTCATCGCACGCCTCCCGTGCTCGGTGTGCCCGTGCTCGGCGTACTGGCACCCGGCGTGCCGGCACCCGGCGAGCCGGTCCGGCCCAGCGTGGGACTCCCCGGCGGGGCGGATCCGCCGGGCGCTGATCCCCCGGGCGCTGATCCCCCGGGGGCGGCCTCGCGCCGGCGGGCCTGCGCGACCCGCCACTTGGTGACGAACTCGGCCCCGGTCGGGACGAGCCCGCGTGGCATGAACAGGATGACGGCCAGGAAGAGCCCGCCGAGGACGATGTCGCTGGTGTAACCGTTGGTGAAGGTGATCCCGATCCACTGCTGGAGTGGCTCCAGGATCAGCGCGCCGAGCACCGGGCCAGCCAGCGTGCCGAACCCGCCCAGGAAGGCCATCAGCGCCACGGTCAGGTCGAACAGCGGGTCGAACGCGGTCTCGGGCAGCGCCTGGCCGATGAAGAACCACCACAGGCCGCCGATCATGCCGGTGATCCCGGCCGAGATGACGAACGCGGTGAGCTTCGTCCGCATGGTCCGCACGCCCAGTCCGCGGGCCCGGTCCTCGTCGTCGCGGATGGCCAGCAGCTGCAGGCCGAACCGGGAGTTCCGGATCAGCCAGGACAGCGAGATGGTGGCCACCGCGATGATCAGGCCGACGTAGTAGAAGGGGTTGTTGTAATCGGCCGCGGACCACAGGAAGAAGGGCGAGCTCACGCCCTGGTTCCCGCCGGTGAAGCTGAGGTTGAACGCCAGCAGCTGGAAGATGAAGAAGAACGCGATAGTGATCACGACGAACGTGTGCCGCCGGACCCGCAGCGCGACCAGCCCGAGCGGCACCGCGACCAGCGCGGCCACCAGGCCGCCCAGCGGCAGCAGCGCGAAGATGTCCCCGCCCGGGAGCTTCCACTGCTTGGTGAGCAGGCCTACGGTGTAAGCCCCGGTGCCGAAGAACACCGCGTTGCCCAGCGAGATGTAGCCGGTATAGCCGGAGAACAGGTTCCAGGCCGCCACGGCCCCCACGTAGATCATGGTGTCCACGGCGAACTGGGTGTACAGCGCGTTGGTGATGACCAGGGGGAAAATCGCCGCGATCACCAGCAAGACTGCGAGGCAGCCCAGCCGGAGCACGGTCGCCTGACGGTCCCGTCCGGCCGGCAGCTGGGCGCCGCCTGCCTGGGCCGGGCCCTCATTCGCCGGGCCCTCAATCACCGGGCCCACATTCACCGGCTCTCCGTTCACTGGGCCCTCGCCGCCTTGCGGCCGAGCAGGCCCTGCGGGCGGAAGGCCAGCACGAGCACGAGGGCGCCGTAGAACACCACCACGGACCAGCTGGGTGACCACACCACGTCCACCACCCCCTCTAGCGTGATCATGAAGATGGCCGCGATCATGGCCCCGCCGATGCTGCCCAGGCCACCGAGGATGATGATCGCGAGCAGCCGGGAAATCAGGTCATATCCGGTGTTCGGGTTGAAGCCGCCGCTGGTGGCGCCGAACACCATCCCGCCCGCGGCGGTGACGGCCACCCCGATGCCGAACGTGAGCGCCTGCACCCGGTTCACGCTGATGCCCACGATCCGGGCTGCAGTCTGGTCCTGCATGGTGGCCCGGACGCTCCGGCCGAACGGGGTCCGGTACAGGGTGAAGTAGATGGCCAGGACGAGCAGCAGGGCCATCAGGAACCCGTAGATGTAGATGTAGTCCAGGTAGAACCCGAAGATCTTCGGACCCTCTGTAACGTACGAGGCGTTCAGGTTCACGTAGTTCGAGCCGAAGATGATGTACAGAATGCCCTCGATGATGATCGCCACCGCGTAGGTGGCGAGCAGGGACATCGAGGTCCGTTCCCGGCCGCGCAGCGGCCTGATGAAGGCCCACTGGATCGCGACCCCGATGATGAACATCGCCGGGACGGTCACCAGCAGGCCCGCGAACAGGTCGATGTGCAGGTGGACGGAGAGCACGTAGCTGAGGTAGGCGCCGAGCACGACCAGGATGCCCTGGGCGATGTTGATGATGTCCAGCACCCCGAAGATCAGCGTCAGCCCGACCGCCATGAGGGCATAGACACTGCCGCCCAGGATGCCGTCGACGATCGCCTCGCTGAGTTCGCGTCCCATCTCCGCTTCATGCCCTCCATCCTGCTAACTGGTTGTGGTGAAGGCGGGCCGCGTACTCGGCGGACCGTCAGCTCAGCCGCCCTGCCCCCATGGCGGCTTGGACGCCAGCACCTGGGTGTCACCGGTGGCTGAGCCAAGAACCGGGAGAAACTGGCCGTTCTGCCACTGGAAGATAAGACCGTGCTGTGCGGTGTTCTCGCCGCTCGCCGTGAACTTGACCGGTCCCTGCACGGTCTGCAGCTCGACGTTGCCGTGCAGGTACTTGATGATCTTCGAGTTATCCGTGCCGTGCGTCTCGCGGACCGCGTCGGCCAGGACTTCGCCGGCCGAGTACGCCTCGGCCACGTCGGCGTTGATGTCGGAGGACGTGCCGCCGAACTTGGCGATGTAGTCCTGCACCATGACGTGGCTCAGCGCGTTCGAATCCTCGCCGTACCAGCCGTCCGGGACCATGATCCCCTGGGCGTTGATCGGGTTGAGCGTGTCGATGAAGGCCTGCCCCTGGTCCGGCCCCGACGCGGCGATCATGATCTTCGGCGTGTACCCGTGGGCCTGGAACGTGTGGATGAAGATCAGCAGGCTGGGCAGGTCGACCGAGCCGATGACCACGATCTGCGGGTCATGATGGACCACCTGAAGCGCGGCCCCCTGGATCGCTTTGTTCGAGGCCGGATTGGCTGGGTTGGCCGAGTTGGAGAACACCGTGTGGACGTTGTTCAACTCCAGGGTCTTCTCGGTCGCCTGGACCGGCGGGTCGGCGAACGGGTCGTCCACCTGCGGGTACGCGGCGGTCTGGCGCTGGCCGGCCGGGAGCGTGAGCACCCATCTGGCGAACGGCACCATCTCGCCCGCGTCCGGCACGCTGACGCTGAAGAAGTTGCGGAAATTATTATTCGGCGGGAACACCAGTCCGCCGGTGGCCGAGCCGGCCGTCAGTGCATAGCCGTACTTCTCGGTCACCTGCGCGGCGTTGACGGTCAGCAGCGTGGAGAACGGGGCCATCGTCAGGTCCACGCGGTCCTGCGTGATCAGTTGTTTGTACTGGCTGGACACCAGGTTCGGGTTGCTCTTGTCGTCGAGGATCCTCAGGCGGACCGGGCGGCCGAGCAGCCCGCCGTCGGTGTTCACGTCACTGGCCCACAGCTCGTACCCATTGCGGGTGGCCTGGCCGTCCGCGGCGAAGGACCCGGTGAGCGGGAGCGAGATGCCGACCGTGATGGGCTTGGCCGAGCTGGTGCTGGCGGTGGTACTGGCACTGGTACTGCCGCAGGCGGCGACGGCGAGCGCGGTCACCGCGCTGGCGGCGGTAAGCGGCAGGTACCTGGCGCGGATGGGGCGCCTCATCAGCCTTCTCCTTCCCTGCGACCGCGCCGAAGCACCCGTCGTGCCCCGGTGCGCGGAGCGCACTGGCACCGTATGCCCTCACTGGCCGGGGAAAGCCTGCTTTGCCCCGATCCAGGGCCCGGTGGCCCGTGCCGCTCCGCGCACCGCATTGGCTTGCTAATCCATTCCTGCTGACGTGCTCAGCTAGACCAGTTGGGCTTGGGGTTGACGATGGGCACCGAGCCGGTCGCGCCGGCCGGCAGGACCTGGACGAAGTTGCCGCCCTTCTGCCACTGGAAGATGAACTTCTGCGCGACCGTGTTCTCGCCCGAGCTGTTGAACTTCACCGGACCCTGGACGGTCTGCAGCGTGACGCCGCTGTGCAGGTAGGCGGTGATCTTCTTGTTGTCCAGGCTCTTGGTCGCGGTGGCCGCGGATGCCGCGACCTCGCCCACAGAGTAGGCCTCGGCCACGTCCGCGTTGATGTCCGCGGGTGTGCCGCCGTACTTGGCGATGTACGCCTTGACCATCGCCTCGCTCAGCGGGTTCTTGATCCCGCCGTACCAGCCGCCGGGGACCATGATCCCCGTGGCGTTGCTGGCCCCGCCGATCGCCTTGGTGAAGGCAGCGCCCTGGTCGGGCCCGGACGTGGCGGCGAAGATCTTCGGGTTGTAGTGCTGCTGCTCGAACGCCTGGATGAACGCCGCGGAGGTGGGCACGTCCACCGCGCCGAGCACGACCATCTGGGCCCCGGTCGCGGCCACCGCGTCGGCGCCCGCCTTGTAGTCGGGGTTCTCCGCCGGGTAGACCTTCGAGTAGACCGTCTTGATGCCGGCCTTCTGCAGGATGGCCTGCGCGGCCTCCGTCATCGGGTCCGCGAACGGGTCGTTCACCTGCGGGTACGCCGCCGTCTTCGGGCGCTCGCTAGCCGGCAGCGAGGCCACCCAGTCGGCGAACGGCACCAGCTGGTCCGCGATCGGCGGGCTGGGGTTAAAGACATTCGGCAGGTTCAGCGCGTAGACCGAGGGGCCGCCGCCCGCGCCCTCCGGGAAGGCGTACCCGTACCGGGCCGCCACCTTGGCGGCGGGCACGGTGAGCAGCGTCGAGAATGGACCGAAAACCAGCGACACGTGCTGCTGGGCGATGAGCTTGGTGTAGTTGGTCGCCACCGTGGTCGGATCGCTCTGGTCATTCAGGAACACCATTTGGACCTTGCGGCCGAGCAGGCCGCCGTGGCTGTTCACGTAGCTTTCCCAGAGCTGGTAGCCGCGCTGGAAAGCCTGGCCGTCCGCGGAGAAGTCACCCGTCAGGGACAGCGACGTGCCGATCAAGATCGGCGACTTGCTCCCTCCAGATGAACCGTTTCCGCTGCTGCTGCTGCTACTGCAGGCAGCCAGGACCATCGCCGCCGCGGCTGCGACGGCTGTGAGAGACAAGAACCGGGTGCGGTGAGGTTTCATCCGGTCCTCCTTCCAGATCAGGAATCTCCTGTGGTTAAAGCCAGCTGCAGCCCGCGCGATGAGGCGCGTCCGCGGGGGCCGGATGGCTGCGAGGGGGCTGGCCGGGGACAGTCGCTCACGGTACTGCATTGCCCCCATTCGCATGACCTTGATCGAGTCCGTCCGCGATGTCGGAGTTTTCGCTCTCCAGCTCCAGGCCTGCCGACTGTGCTTCCAGTTCGACAAGGGCCGCGAAATCCTGCTCGCCGTAACCATGGCCGATAAGGCTCTGCACGATCTGGTGCACGAGCGAGGCGACCGGCATCGGGACTTCGTGTTCCCTGGCCGCGGCCAGGCCCAGGTCAAAGTCCTTCCGGAGCAAGGAAGCCGTAAACGTCGGGCGAAAGTCCAGGTTGACGTAAGCAGGTGCTTTATAACGAGTGAACTGCGAACCCATCACGCTTTCATTAAGGCAGGTGAGGAACGAGGTCCGGCTGACGCCACTCTTCTGGGCCAAGATCGTCACTTCTGCCAGGGACTGGCTGACGACGCCCAGGAACAAGTTATGGCAAAGCTTTACGGTGCGCGCGAGTTCGCCAGCGCCGACATATGTGGCCCCGGCGCCGAGCAGGTCCAGGTATGGCCGGGCGGCATCGAAAGCGCCCCGCGGCCCGGACACCGCGAGCGTGAGCTTCCCGACGCTCGCAACCTTCGGATTGCCCATCACCGGCGCGGCCAGCAATTCGGTGCCGCGCGCGGCGAGCTGCCCCCGGATCTGCATCGAGACGTCCGCCGAGATCGTCGAGCAGTCCACCAGGATGCCGGGCACCGTCTCCCCGGTGGCCAGGCCGTCCGCACCGAGCACCGCGTCGATCAGGTCCTGGGACGTGCCCACCGTCGCGAAGACGATGTCCCGCCCGCCGAGCTCGGCGGGCGAGCCGACGATCTTGGCACCCAGCGCGGCGAGCGGCTCGGCCTTGGCCCGGGTCCGGTTGTAGACGGCAACATCACATCCGGCCTCGAGCAGGCGCCGGACCAGCTCGAAACCCATCCGCCCGGTCCCGAGCCAGCCCAGCCGGAGTTCGTTACCGTGCCCTGCCATCAGGTCACCCCCTACGCACAATCGTTTGCACGGATCCTGACGTAGAGGTCAGGCCGCTGTCAACAGACATGATTGGTTCGACACCGGCAAATTGGCGGGCGCCAGGGATTCTCCCCGCGCCGGGGGCGGGTCCGCAGGGCTCAGCGATCCGTCCCGGAAGGCTGGACCGCCAGGCCGGGAGCACTGGCGGGCGGCTGGACCGCGGCGCCGCCCGGTGGCCCGGTCGAGCCGCGCACGATCAGCTCGGGGGCCAGGAACAGGACCTTGACCGGCCCGGCATGACCGGCGATCCGTTCCAGCAGCAACTGGGCGGCCTCGGTGCCCACCTGGTAGTGCGGGAAGCGGATCGTGGTCAGCGGCGGGCGCAGCCGGTCGATGAACGGCATGTCGTTGAAGCCGACCACGGACAGGTCGGCCGGGCAGGACAAGCCCGCCTCGTCCAGGGCCGCGTAGCAGCCGATCGCCAGCATGTCGTTGCCCGCCGCCACCGCGGTGCAGCCCGCATCCCGCTGGAGCAGGAGCTGGGCGCAGCGCATCCCCTCGTCGATGGAGAACGACTTGGAGGTCACGATCAGCTCGGGATCGGCGGCCAGGCCGTGCGCCTCCATGGCGGCGATGAAGCCCCGGTACCGGGCGAGGCCGGTCGAGACCTCCTGCGGGCCGGCGATGTGCGCGATCCGGGTGTGCCCGAGCCCGGCCAGGTGGGAGACGGCCATCCGGATGCCGCGCTCGTTGTCCACCGAGACCGACGGCAGGCTGTAGTCGTGCGCCAGCCGGTTCATCAGCACCACCGGCAGGTCCGCGCGGGCCGACTCGGCGAGCAGCGGGTCGCCGAGATGCACGGTGGCCAGCACCAGGCCGTCCACGTGCCGGGCGCGCATCTGCTCGAAGAGCATCCGCTCCCGCTCGGGGTCCCCGTCGGTGTTCCCGATCAGCGCCACATAGCCCGCAGCCGCGAGGCGGTCCTCGATGCCGCGCACGATCGGCGGGAACAGCGGGTTGTTCAGGTCCGGGATGAGCACCCCTACGCTGTGCGAGCGGCGGGTGCGCAGGCTGCGCGCCACGGTGTTCGGGCGGTAGCCGAGAGCGGCTGCCGCCTCGAGCACCCGCTGGGCCGTGTCCTCACGGACCAGCAGCCGGGTCTCGGGGTTCAGCGCCCGGGACGCGGTGGCGGGGTGCACACGCGCCCGCGCGGCGACATCCTTCAAGGTCACCGGCGGATCAGCCACTGACAGCCACCCCGATTCCGCGTGCGCCCGGCCTGGGGCGCACGCACGTCGATCTGCGCCGGCCGGGACGCCCGGGACATTCCCGGGTGGTCGCGGGCCAGCGACGTCAGACCTGAATGGTATCCACCAATGCAGACGATTGCCTGCCGCTGCGGTACCGGGTTACCGCCGCGCTACCGCCCCCGGCCGCCCGCGGGCCAGTGCCGGGCTGCCGCACGCGTGTCACGATGGAGCCATGCGTATCACCAGCGTGGCCGGCACGGACATGTTCGGCGGCACCGCGCGGCACCCGCTGCAGATCGTCCGGGTCGCGGTGCTCGATGACCGCCCGGCCCAGTCCGCCCCGGCCATCGTGCCGGTCACGGTCCGGGTCGAGGGGCCCGGGGTGAGCACGCCGGCCCCGGTGCGGCTGGACCTGGCGCAGCCGGGCGCGGAGCAGGTGGCCGAGGTAGGCGTGGACATCGCCGCGCCGCGCGCCGCGGGCAGCCCGCGGCAGGTCACGGCGATCGCCGAGGGCACTCCGCTCACCTGGACCACCCCACTCACCTGGACCACCCCGCTCACCTGGACCACCCCGCTCACCAGGACCACTCCGCTCACCGCGACCACGGGCAGCCGGGCGGAGCGGGCGGCCGAGATCAGGGTGGCCGAGACCGGCTGGACCATGTGGATGGTCAGCCATTTCCACTACGACCCGGTCTGGTGGGACACGCAGGGCGACTTCACCGAGGCCCGTCTGCTGCTGCCCGGCGAGGACGGCAGCCTGCCCGAGGTGCGTACCGCGTTCGAGCTCGTGGCGCTGCACCTGGACGAGGCCCGCCGGGACCCGGACTACAAGTTCGTCCTGGCCGAGATCGACTACCTCAAGCCGTACCTGGACACCCATCCCGAAGCCCGCGCCGACCTGCGCCGGTTCCTGGACGAGGGCCGGGTCGAGATCGTGGGCGGCAACTACAACGAGCCCAACACCAACCTGACCGGCGCGGAGTCGACGATCCGGAACGCGGTGTACGGGCTCGCCTACCAGCGGAACGTGGCCGGGGGCGACCCGCGGACCGCGTGGATGCTGGACGCCTTCGGTCACGACCCGGGCTACCCCGGGCTGATGGCCGCGGCCGGGCTGGCCGAGTCGTCCTGGGCCCGGGGCCCTTATCACCAGTGGGGCCCGCAGCGCACCGTCGGGGACAACACCCGGATGCAGATGCGCAGCGAGTTCGAGTGGGTCTCCCCCGACGGGCAGGGCCTGCTCACCAGCTACATGCCCAACCATTACGGGGCCGGCTGGGGCACCCACCGGGCCGCCGACCTGGCCGCGGCCGAGGCAGACGCGCTGGGCCAGTTCCGGGAACTAGCCCCGGTCGCCGCGACCAGGAACGTGCTGCTGCCGGTCGGGGCCGACCACGTCATCCCGAGCCGCTGGGTGACCGCGATCCACCGGGACTGGAACGCCAGGTACGTCTGGCCGCGCTTCGTGACCGCGCTGCCCCGCGAGTTCTTCGCCGCCGTCCGCGCGGACGCCGCCGAACGCGGCGTCTGGCTGGTACCGCAGACCAGGGACATGAACCCGGTCTACCCGGGCAAGGATGTGTCCTACATCGACACCAAACAGGGCCAGCGCGCGGCCGAGATCGCGGTCGGCGACGCGGAGCGTCTGGCCACCCTGGCCTGGCTGGACGGGGCGCCCTACCCGGCCGAGTCGCTGGACAAGGCATGGCGCCAGCTCGTCTTCGGTGCGCACCACGACGCGATCACGGGGACCGAGTCGGACCAGGTCTACCTGGACCTGCTCGGCGGGTGGCGGGAAGCGTGGCAGCGCGGCGACGAGGCCCGCCGTGACGCGGCGGCCTACCTGGCCGGGCGGGCCGACACCCGGCCGTCCGGGAGCGAGCCCGGCTCGCGTGCCCTGACCGTGTTCAACACGCTGTCCTGGGCACGGTCCGGCGTGGCCCGCGCCGATCTGGAGTTCACCGCCCCCGGCCCCGCCTGGATCACTCTGCGGGATCACACCGCTGAGGTGCCGTTCCTCGCCGAGGCGGCCCAGCGTCATCCGGACGGCACGCTCGCCGCGGTCACCCTGGCCTTCCGCGCGGCGGACGTGCCCGCGCTGGGCTACCGGACCTACTGGGCCACGCCGGCACCGGGGACCGGACCGGCCCCGGGCGGCCCGGCCCGCAGCGACTGGGAGCCGCAGCCCGGCACGGTGATCGAGAACGAGAACTTCCTGGTCGAGGCCGACCCGGCCCGCGGCGGCACGCTGACCCGCGTCGTGGACAAGCGGTCCGGCGCCAGGCTGCTCCGCCGCGGCGCCGAGGCGGACCAGCCCGGCGGCAACGAGCTTCTGCTCCAGGAGGAGTACGACTACCACCCGCGCTGGGGTGAGGGCCCGTGGCTGCTGTCCCCCAAGGGGCCCGGCACCGGCTCGGGCGCCGCCAGTGCCAAGGTCACCGCGCAGCGCTGCCCGCTGGGGGCGCGGCTGCTTGCCGAGCTGACCCTGGGCGACCTGCGGGTCACCCAGGAGACGCTGCTGTGGGACGGCGCGGAGCGGATCGAGTTCCGCACCCACGCGGACGGCTCGATCGGGCAGGACCGGCTGCTGCGGGTGCGCTTCCCCGCGGACGTGCCAGGCGGGCTGCCCATCTACCAGGGCGCCACCGCCGTGGTGGGCCGGTCGTTCGGCAGCGCCGTGGCGGACGTCGCCGAGCACCCCTTCACGCTGGACAACCCGGCCCACGAATGGTTCGGGCTGGGCTCCACGGCGCGGGCCGGCTGGCGCGAGCCGGGCGGCGCCCGGCGGGAGCACGCGCTGGGGGTGGCTGAGGTGATCCTGCCGGCTTCCCCGGCAGCGCAGCACCCCGCCTTTTCCCGCAACGGCCTGTCCGTGGCCCTCCGTGACCTGGTCGCGGCCCTCGCGGGGCAGGGTGTCACGGCCACCTGCTCGTGGCCGGACGGGCCGCGGTACGGCTCCATCGACCTGGACTCCAACCTGCCTGATGTGCGGATCGCGCTGGGCGGCCCGGAGCAGAACCCGTGGACCGCCCGGCTCCTCGAGGCGGCCGGGCCGGACGCGGCCCCCGAGCTCGGCCGCCTGCTCGCCGAAAACGGGAGCGCCCGGCTGTGGATCCCGGCCGCGGCGTCCCGTGCGGCGGCGTTCGCGCCCGGGGCCGACGTCCGCGGGCTGCGCGACCTGCCGGTGCTCGTCGTGGCCGGCCCGGACCTGAGCGCCGCGGCGGCCGCGGTCACCGCCGACCTGGCCGACTCGGTGATCGAGGTCACGCGGCTGGCCGGTGCTGATCCAGGTGGCGCTGATGAGGCGAGCGGGGGGAAGGCCGACGCGGCGCTGGCGCCGCGCTCGGTGGCGCTGCTGAACCGTGGCACGCCGGGCAGCCTGGTCTCGCCGGATGGCACGCTGCACATCGCGCTGATGCGCTCGTGCAGCGCGTGGCCGTCGGGGGTGTGGATCGACGGCGACAAGCGGACCGCGCCGGACGGGAGCAGCTTCGCCTGGCAGCACTGGAGCCACACGTTCGAGTACGCGCTCGCCGCCGGCCCGGGGGACTGGCGGGACGCGGGCTTCGCCGTGGCCGGCCAGGACTACAACCATGACCTGCTGGCCTGCGAGACCGGCCTGCACCCTGGCCCGCACCCGGCGGCGGCCAGCCTCTGCGCCGCGGATCTTCCGGTGATGGTGTCCGCCCTGAAGCCGCACGGGAACCCACTCGCGGCGGGCCGGGCCGGGCGGCCGCGACGGGAGGACGGCGTCACGGCCCGGCTGCGTGATCTCGGCGGCCGGTCCGCCACCGGGGCCCGGCTGAGCCTGTTCACCGGGATTACCGCAGCGCGGCCGATCAGCCTGGTCGAGGACGCACGGGACGAGGACGCCCGGGACGGGGACGCACGGGACGGGGACGCCCGGGACGGGGACGGCGGCGCGGCCGGGCCCCCGCTGCCGGTACGGGCGGGGCACGCGGAGACGTCGGTGCCGCCCGCCGGGACCATCACGCTGGCGCTGGCCGTGCCGGCCGCCGGGGCGGCCTTCCGGCCCGGGGACGCCGGGCCCCCCACGGCCCCTCCCGCCGCCGTGCCCGCTCCCCCCGAACCCGCCCAGCCCGTCTTCACCCGCTACTGGCTGCACGGCAAGGGCCCGGCCCCGGCCGGCAACCTCCCGGTCGCGGTGCACGTGTCACCCACCCGGGTCGCGCTTCCCCAGACGGCCGGAGTCCCGGACGCGGCGACGATACGGCTCAGCGTGGCCTGCGGGCCGGAGCCGGCGGCCGGGGTCGTAGACCTCGACGTCCCGGCGGGCCTGGTCACCACGCCGGCCGGCCCGCTGCGCTACGACCTGCCCGCGCTCGGCTACGCGCACTGGGACCTGGCCGTCCGCGGCACGGCAGGCGCGGCCCCCGGCCACTACTTCCTCGCGGCCAGTATCCGCGACCAGCTGGGCCAGGTCCTGGAGGACGCCACGGCCGTGATGCTGGGCGAGCCCCCGGTCCCCGATCTCAACCTGCCGCTCGACACCCTGCTGCCCGCGCTGGATGCCGATCAGCAGGCCATCGCGGCCGAAGTGGAGGTCACCGTGCTTACGCCCGCCGTCCAGGTCCGGCCCGGGGGCGCCGGGGAACTGGCCGTGCGGCTGGCCAACCGGGCCGCCTCTGCGGTCCGGGGCGAGGCGCAGCTGATCTCCCCCTATGGGACCTGGCCGGCGGTGCATCCCTGGATGCGAGGTTTTTCCGTCTCCCCCGGAAAAGATGTAACTCTCCGTTATCATGTCCAGGTACCGGCTACTACCCGGCGCGGCACGCAGTGGTGGACGATGGTCAAATTGACGTATTTCGGTCGACTTCGCTACACCACCAGCGTTCCCGTACTCATTTGTGAATAGAACACACTCTGCAAGGCGCTGGCCCCCGCCATCAACCAGACGGTCCTCGATGCCATGACTTCCGCAGCTCCCCCTGCCCCGGGCAACCTTCCTGCGGAGCCGAACAGCTTCATAGGCAGGGAGCGCGACCTGAGCGAGCTCGCGCTCTTGCTCAGTGATGTCCGCGCGCTGACCCTGTGCGGCCCGGGCGGCATCGGCAAAACGCGCCTCGCGCTCCGTCTGGCCTGCGATCTCGTCCCGGAATTCCCCGACGGCGCCTGGCTGGTGGAACTGGCCGACACGGCCGACGCGGACCTCCTCCCGCGGCGGGTCGCGGCCGCCTTCGGGATCCGCGAGGAGCAGGACCGGCCCCTGATGGCGACCCTCGCCGAGGCGCTGCGGGCCCGGCGGCTGCTGCTCGTCCTGGATACCTGTGAGCACATCGTGGACGGGTGCGCGGAACTGGTCCAGCAGCTGCTGGCCGACTGCCCGTCGCTGCGGGTGATCGCGACCAGCCGGGAGCCGCTGCGGGTGCGCGGCGAGACGGTCTGGCGGGTCCCGCCGCTCTCCGTGCCGGCCAGCCTGGATCCGGAGTCCCTGGCCGACCTGGCCCGGCACGAGGCACTGCAGCTGTTCGCCGAGCGGGCCTCGGCGGCCCGGTCCGGGTTCGCCCTGGACATCGACAACGCCGAGGCGGTGGCCCGGCTGTGCCTGACCCTGGACGGCATGCCGCTGGCTATCGAGCTGGCTGCGGCGAGGGTCCGCGCGCTGTCCGTGGAGCAGATCGCCAGCCGGCTCGATGACCGCTTCCGGCTGCTGGCCTCGGGTGACCGGACCGCCCCGCCGCGGCAGCAGACGCTGCGGGCCGCCGTGGACTGGAGTTATGAGCTGCTGAGCGAGCCAGAGCAGATCCTGCTGCGGCGGCTGTCGGTGTTCGCGGGCTGGAACCTGGACATGGCCGAGGAAGTCTGCGCGGACGAGCGGATCCCGGGCGGCACCGTGCTCGACCTGATGGCCGCGCTCATCGACAAATCGCTGGTCACCTTCGACCTCGAGCTGCGCGGGGAGTCCCGCTACCGGCTGCTGGACACGATCAAGGAGTACGCGGCCAGCAGGCTCGCCGCCTCGGGTGAGGTGGAAGTTCTCTGGCTGCGCCACCGCGACTACCTGCTCCGCTACGGGGAGTACGTCGTGTCCCGGGCGTTCGTCCGCGGCGCGCCGTTCTGGCCGGAACGGGTGGCCATGTACCGGTCCATTACCGTGGACCTGGCGAACTACCGGCTGGCGCTGGCCACCTCGCTGCGCCGCGGCGACACCGCCGAGGGGCTGCGCATGTGCGGGGCTATGCGCAACCCCTGGGTGACCCACGGCGACGTAACCGAGGGCGCGGAGTGGTTCGACCGGTTCCTGGTCAGCGCGGCGGGCGTGCCGCCCGAGGTGCGAGGGCCGGCCCTGGTGTTCCGCGGCGACCTGGCCTTCGAGCAGCAGGACTACCGCACCGTGGAACGGTGCGCCCGCGAGGGCCTGGAGCTGTGCCGGGAGGTGGGTGACCCGCACGAGGCTGGTGCGCTGCGGCTGCTCGCGGTGGCCAGCCTGCGGGCGGGCAACCCGGCTGAAGCGGTGTCCCGGATCGACGAGGCGGCGGACACCGCTCACAAGCTCGGCAACGACTGGGAGGAAGGGCTGGCGCTGAGCATCAAGGCGGCCGGCATGGCCCGGCTGGGCAGCTTGCGGGAGGCCCAGCGCACCTACGAGGCGGCCCTGGACGTGCTCCGGGACAACAACGGATGGGGGGTGGCCCAGGTCCAGGTAGGGCTGGGCGGCGTGGCCCGGGCCCGCGGCGACCACCAGGCCGCGATCAGCCATTACCAGGGAGCGCTGAGCCTGTACCAGGAGATCGACGCCCGGCCGGAGATCGCGCGGTGCCTGGCGGGCATCGCCTCGGTGGCGCTCATCCAGGGTGACCTCACCCTGTGCCGGGCCAGCCTGACCGAGAGCCTGGCGCTGAGCCTGGCCACCGGCCAGCGCCTCCCGGTCGCCCGCGGGCTGGAGGCCTTCGCGGCCCTGGAGGCCCGGGCCGGGGAAGCGGTGCGGGCCGCGAAGCTCGCCGGAGCGGCCCTCGAACTGCGCTCCGCGACCGGGCACCCGCCCTCGGCCGGGGCCGGCGCGCGGCTGGAGGACCTGCTCGGCCCCGCCCGCCGGTCAGTGGGTGAGATGCGCGCCGCCGCCCTGCTGGAGGAAGGCCGCGCCATGGGCGCGGACGAGGCGGTCCGCTACGCGATCGGCACCCGGCCGGCCAGTCCGCCCGCGGCGGACGGCACCGCGGGCGGACGGCTGCCCCGGCCGAGGTCCGGGGGGGATGGCCCGCCGGGCCCGGCCGCTGCGGTCCCCTCCGGCGGGACGGCCGGCCCGGCCGGCGGCGGCGCGGCCGTGCCGTCCACGCTGACCCCGCGCGAGCGCGAGCTCGCCGGGCTGATCTCCCGGGGCCTGAGCAACCGGGCCATCGCCGACGAGCTGGTGATCAGCCAGGCCACGGTGGCCCGGCACGTGGCCAACATGCTGACCAAGCTGGGCTTCAGCTCCCGGGCGCAGATCGCCGCCTGGGTAGCCCGCCAGCCCGGGCCGGATGCCTGAAAAGTCGGCCTACATACCAATCCGCTCCCGCTGCAGCGCCGAACTACACACGGCACTGCATAGTTCGGCGCATGTGGACCCACCCGTGCATACGTAAGGTCATCCGCAGAGTCCCGTTGAGTCCTGTGCGGCATGGGGGCCCGCACAAGGCTCAACCGGGCTGCCGGACGCAGAGCCAAGGCTCCTCCGGCCGTCAGGAGGGGGATGGCCGGAGGAGCCTGGGGAGAGGGGCACGGATGACGGTGACGGACATGCCAGCCCCTCACACCACTGTGACCCAGCGGCTGGTAGGACTGTCATCGGCCCGGGGTGACCATCCCGCGCTGGTGGGGGGGATGGCTGCGTGGCCGGGGGAAACTCTCAGTCACGCGGACCTGGCGGTGACGCTGCAGACCGCGGCGGCCGGGCTGGCCTGGCGCGGGCTGCGCTCCAAGGACGTCGTCGGGGTGTACGTCCCCGACGCGGTGAGCTACGTGCTGGCCGTGCACGCGATCCGGGCGGCCGGTGGGGTGCCGTCGCCGATCGGTGCGGGTAGCACGATAGCCATGATGGCCAGGCAGCTCACCGACTGCGGCGCCCGGCTGCTCGTCACCGCGGACCCGCTCGTGCCCGCCGCGCTGAGCGCGGCGGACGGCTCGTGGGTCCGGCAGGTCATCTCCTTCGACGAGGCGCCGGGCACCGTGCCGTTCCGGTCGCTGCTGACCCGGGGACTGCGGCCGCCGGTCGCCGCCGGGCCGGCGGACCTGGACCTGGTGCCGTACGTTCCCCGGCCGGGCGGCGGGCTGGGGGCGACCCCGGTGACTCACGCCCAGCTCGCCCGGGAGCTCAGCCGGCTGGCCGCTCCCGCGCCGGTGACCGCGCACGACGTGGTGCTGGCCGCGCCGCCGGACGGCTGTGCCCGTGAGTACACGCTGCTCCTCGACCTGGCCCTGCTCGAGGGCGCGACGGTGGTGGCCGCGCCCGCCGAGGCCCTGCCCGACGCGGCCCGCCGGTACGGCGGCACCGCCGCGATCGTGCCCTCGGGCGCGGTGTTCCCCGCCGGGCTCCCGGTCCGCCCGGTCACCGCGGCGTGCTGACCGGCCTGGTCCCGGCGAGCGTGCGGCCTTCGGCCTGAGCCTGGGGCGCGGGCCTGGCCCGGCTGGTCAGCAGGATGACCAGCAGCACGCACACGTCGAAGACGGCAGCCACGGTGAAGGCCGCGGACATTCCGTGAATGAGCAGCTGGCGGGCGGCGCTCGCGTGGCTAACACCGGGAGCGAGCTGCCGCGCCGCGTCCCGGTAGGCGGTCCCGAACACGGTGACCAGGATGGCCAGGCCGAGTGATCCGCCGACCTGCTGCATGACGTTCACCATGCTGGAGGCGGCGCCGGAGTCGGCGGGCGCCACCCCGGCCAGCGACACCATGGTGAGCGGGACGAACACGATGCCCATCCCGGTGCCGATGAGCAGCATCGGCCCCAGGACGCCCGCCAGGTAGGTGGTCTGGCCCGAGACCTGGGCCAGCCACGCCATCCCGCCGATCACCGGCAGCATGCCCGCCAGCATCAGCCGGGTAGGGCCGAAGCGGGGCAGCAGCCGCGGCGCCGCCCGGGACACCCCGAACACGGTGAGGGTCATGGGCAGGAACGCGAACCCGGCGGCCAGCGGGCTGAACCCGAGGATGTCCTGGACGAACTGGGTCAGGAAGAAGAACATCCCGAACATCCCCGCGACCAGCAGCAGGCGGGCCAGGTAGGAGCCGGCCCGGGCGGGGCTGGTGAACAGCCGCAGCGGCGTGATTGGCTGACGGGCCCGGGATTCGGTGAGCAGGAAGGCGCCCAGCATCACCCCGGCCACCGCGAAGGCGGCCAGGGTGAGGCGGTCAGTCCAGCCGTCCGATGCGGCCCGGATGAACGCGTAGACGAGCGCGGTCATCCCGGCGATGGAGGTGAGCGCCCCGGTCACGTCGAACCGGCCTGGCTGGCGCGGCGATTCGGTGATGAACATCGGGGTGACCGCGATCACGGCGATCCCGACCGGCACGTTGACGAACAGCACCCAGCGCCAGGACGCCCACTCGGTGATGACGCCGCCCAGCACCAGGCCGAGTGAGGCGCCGCCCATGGCCACGGCCGAGTAGATGCTGAGCGCGCGGGTCCGCTCGCGTCCCTCCGGGAAGCTGCCCACCACCAGGGCCAGCACCGCGGGCGAGGCCAGCGCGCCGCCGACTCCCTGCAGGGCACGGGCCGCCAGCAGCCACCAGGCCGTGGTGGCCAGGCCGCCGGCCAGCGAGGCGGCTGTGAACAGGGCGATCCCGGCCAGGAACATCCGGCGCCGGCCCAGGATGTCGCCGGCCCGGCCGCCGAGCAGCAGCAGGCCGCCGAACGTAAGCGTGTAGGCGTTCAGCACCCAGGACAGGCCGGCCGCGGAGAAGTGCAGGCCGGCCTGGATGTGCGGGAGAGCGATGTTCACCACGGTCATGTCGAGGATGATCATGAGCTGTGCAGACAGCATGATGATCAAGGCGACGCCGGGACGGCCGCGGGCGCGGGACGCGCCCGGGCGGCGCAGCGCCACCGCCGGCGATGAGGAGGGAGAAGAAGGCACAGTTGTCTCCTGGAAGTGGAGTCCTGGGACGATGCACGGTAGTGTGCGGATATTCGGAGACCGACTCCGATTACTATACGGAGGCAGCCTCCGGTTAGCAAGCTGATTTACGGCCTGGCAGCGCGCCGGGGTGAGGCAGAGTGGTTCGGATGAGCGCGACCAGCCCTCCTGAGGGGGCGATGCGGGCCGATGCGCGGCGCAACCGGCAACGGCTGATCGAGGCGGCTCTCGCGGCGTTCACCGAGCACGGCGCCGACGACGCATCCCTCGACGAGATAGCCCGCCGGGCCGGGGTCGGGATCGGGACCCTGTACCGCCACTTCCCGACCCGCCAGGCGCTGCTCGAGGCGGTCTATCGCAGCCAGGTCGAGGCGCTGTGCGCCCGGGCCCGGGAATACTCGGGCGAGGCGGGGGACGTCCCGGCCGGCCAGGCGCTGACCCGGTGGCTGGAGGCGCTGGTCGCCTTCGCCTCGACCAAACGGAACCTGACCATCTCGATGATGTCCTCCCTCGGCGGGAAGAATGCCGACGTGGTCAGCTCGTGCAGCGCGATGGTCCGGGAGGCCGTGGTCCCACTGCTGGCCCGGGCCCAGCAGGCGGGAGAGATACGGCCGGACGTGGACGTGGCGGACCTGCTGAAGATGTCGCACGCGATCTCGGTCGCCTGCGATTACCCGTCCGCCCATTCCGACCAGGCCCAGCGGCTGCTCACCGTGATGCTCGACGGGCTGCGCCGCGGGGCAGCGCAGTCCATCGGCTGATCAGCCGACGCCCTCGGCGCCCGGCTCAGGAGCCCCGGAGTCGCTGCCATCCGCGCCGGTGATGCCCTCCCCGGAGTGCTCCAGGTCCGGGGGGCGGTTCTCGTAGGGCGTGCTCAGCACGATGGTGGTCCGGGTCGACACCCCGGCGCAGGCCCGGATCTGCTGCAGCAGGTCCTCCAGGGCGGACGGCGAGGCCACCCTGACCTTGAGGATGTAGTTCTCGTCGCCCGCTACGCTATGGCAGGCCTCGATGCCCGGCAGGTGAGCGAGCCGTTCCGGGGTGTCATCCGGGGCAGCCGGGTCGAAAGGCTTGATGGAGATGAACGCGGTCAGCGGCAGGCCTGCCCCGGCCGGGTCGATCATGGCGGCATACCCCCTGATCACCCCGCGCCGCTCCAGCCTCCGGACCCGCTGGTGCGTGGCTGATACCGAGAGCCCGGTTTGCCGGGACAACTCGGTGAAGCTGATCCGGCCGTCGCGGCACAGCAGCGAGACGATCTTGAGGTCGATGTCTTCCACCCCGTTACGGTAAACCGCAAGCAGCCACCCGCGCCTCTTCGAGGGTAACGGCCTGATAACGGGCTTTACGCTCAGGTAACAGCATGTGACGCCAGTCTTAACCCGGGCGGATAAGCCGGATACGCTGCGCGCCAGAAGGGGAAACAGGCGACAGGCGGAACCGCGTCCACCGCGGCCCCGGCAGTCACGGGAGCCCCTGGCGCGGCGCCGCAGCGGAGCGGTGTCCCGGAGAGCGATGGAGCGTCGATGGCCGAAATCCTCCTTGACCAGGTGAACAAGGTCTACCCAGGCGGGGTCAAGGGGGTGGACGACCTGAACCTTGAGATCAAGGACGGGGAGTTCATGGTCCTGGTCGGCCCGTCCGGCTGCGGGAAGACCACCGCGCTGCGGTCGATCGCCGGCCTGGAGGAGATCAGCTCGGGCACGATCACGATCGGCGGCCGGGTGGTGAACGACCTGCCGCCCAAGGACCGGGACATCGCGATGGTCTTCCAGAACTACGCGCTGTACCCGCACATGACGGTGGAGCAGAACCTGGCCTTCGGGCTCCAGCAGCGCAAGACCCCGAAGGACGAGATCAAGCGCCGGGTGACCGACGTGGCCAAGATGCTCGGCCTCGAGCAATACCTCAAGCGCAAGCCCGCCGCGCTGTCCGGCGGCCAGCGCCAGCGGGTCGCCATGGGCCGCGCCATCGTCCGCGAACCGCAGGCGTTCCTGATGGACGAGCCGCTGTCCAACCTGGACGCCAAGCTCCGGGTGTCGATGCGCGCCTCCCTGACCCAGCTGCACGAGCGGCTCGGCGTCACCACCGTGTACGTGACCCACGACCAGGTGGAGGCCATGACGCTCGGGCACCGGGTGTGCGTGCTGCGGGATGGCCGGCTGCAGCAGGTGGACACCCCGCAGACCCTGTTCGACACCCCGGTGAACCTGTTCGTGGGCGGCTTCATCGGCTCGCCCGCGATGAACATCATCAACGCCGAGCTGGTCCGCGACGACGGGCCGGCGCTCACCTTCGCCGGTCACCGGCTGCCGCTGCCCGCCGGGCTGATCGACGCCAAGCCCGGCCTGGACAGCTATTTCGGCCGCGAGGTCATCCTGGGTGTCCGGCCGTCGGACTTCGAGGACGCGCAGCTGGCCGACAGCGGCTGGGCCCGGATGTCGGTGCGGGCCAACGTCACCGAGGAGCTGGGCAGCGAGATCCACGTGATCTTCTCCGTGGATGCCCCGCCGGTCAGGCACGAGAGCATCAGCGAGATGACCGGCGACGCGGACGAGGAGGAGGCCGCGGCGGTGCTGGCCGAGGGCAAGTCGCTGTGGACCGCCCGGGTGGCAGCCCGCAGCCACGTCCGGTCCGGGCAGCCGTGCGAGCTGGCCGTGGACA
>Ga0187855_10000754_pt1 | contig 27438 bp, 21 predicted proteins | sample June2016WEW_8_10_2_FD_132969 | JGI IMG/M metagenome (GOLD analysis project Ga0187855, IMG submission 132969) | Peatland microbial communities from SPRUCE experiment site at the Marcell Experimental Forest, Minnesota, USA - June2016WEW_8_10 | ecosystem: Environmental > Terrestrial > Soil >...
CCTTTCCGGCTCGCCCGCTTCGGTTCCGGTGGCGCAGGGCAGTTCGGGAAACTCCACCATAAGTAGTACGGTGACCGGCGGCTTTAACTCGGCCATTACCTTGTCTGCGACCGGCCAGCCCACTGGCGTGACCGTGAGCTTCAGCCCAACTTCGATTACCGGGGCTGGGACTTCGACCATGACGATGGCGGTGGCTTCATCCACAGTCATCGGCACGTACAGCATTACGGTGACCGGAACGTCGATCGGAACCTCGGGCAGCACCAGCGAAACGACCACGGTCTCCCTGACCGTGACCGTGCCTCCGAGCTACACGATCGGCGCAGCACCCGCTTCGGTCTCGGTGGCGCAGGGCAGCTCGGGAAACTCCACCATAAGCAGTGCGGTGGCCGGCGGCTTTAACTCGGCCATTGCCTTGTCTGCAACCGGCCAGCCCACGGGCGTGACCGTGACCTTCAGCCCAACTTCGATTACCGGGGCTGGAACTTCGACCATGACGATGGCGGTGGCTTCATCGACGGTCACCGGCACGTATAGCATTACGGTGACTGGAACCTCGGGCAGCACCACCGAAACGACCACGGTCTCCCTCACCGTGACCGGGGCAACTCCTGGCTTCACCATCAGCGCGGCACCCGCTTCGATCTCGGTGGTGCAGGGCAGCTCGGGAAACTCCACCATAAGTAGTGCGGTGACCGGCGGCTTTAACTCAGCCGTTACCTTGTCTGCGACGGGCCAGCCAACGGGCGTGACCGTGAACTTCAGTCCAACTTCAATTACCGGGGCTGGCACTTCGACCATGACGATGACGGTGGGTTCATCCACAGTCACGGGCACATACAGCATTACGGTGACCGGAACGTCGACCGGATCCTCGGGCAGCACCACCGAAACGATCACGGTCTCCCTGACCGTGACCGGGACGACTCCCAGCTTCACCATCAGCGCAGCACCCGCATCGATTAGCGTTGCCAGGGGTAGCTCCGGCACCTCCACTATCACCACGGTCGTTTCTGGGGGCTTCAATAAGGCCATTACCTTGTCCGCGACCGGCCAGCCAACAGGTGTGACCGTCAGCTTCAGCCCAACTATATTTGCCGGGTCTGGAACTTCGACCATGACAATTACTGTTGGTAAGAGCGCCGGGCTTGGAAACCACACGATCACCATAACGGGTAAGAGCGGAAGTGTGATCGAAACGACTACGGTCACCCTCGACGTTCTGAACTAGTGACAGTGAAATGTTTCCGTTCTCGCTGGCTCGGCAGTCAGCGATGAATGGCCCGGACCTATCACTGCTGTGGCGTCGGCCGGCCACTCCAAAAATGCAAGGCACGATGGCGGCCCTCTGCAACTTGGGCGCGAAATGCCTCGCCGAGGACGGCAGCATCCCCGACAAACGGGCTTTCCTTATCCGCGCGATCGAAAGAAATCAACGCCTCTTGCGGCTGGTCCAGCGCCAGTTGCGCGTAGCCCAATCTCAGGTAGAGCCAATGGGGCCGGTCGGACCGTTCCGCCGCGTGCTTGAGAATTCGCGCTTCGTCGGCGAAGCGTCCGAGTTGTTCGTATCGCGCAGCGAGAGCCAGAGCCGCATCGTCGGAGCCGAGTTCGCTCGAGGTGTATAACTCGCGATCGGCCTCTGCCCATCGGCCAAGGTTCTGGAGAACGAATCCCCGCGCCAGGTGCAGGAACGCACTGTCAGAGAAAATGCTTCCCGCGCGGTCCAGGGAATCCAACGCTTCCGCGGGTCTTCCCAGGTCAAGAAGAATATAGCCGGCGTTCACGTAGTAGCGGAACGCTTCCGCGCGACCGTGATTGCCGCCGATTTCAGGAGGATGATCAAAGCGGATTTTGTTGCAATCAATCTGCAGACGGCTGAGCCAGGCGGCGGTCTCCGGTTTGACGCGCACAAAAATGGCGGCATGGGTGTCAAGATACACGGGGCGCCATTGCCGGCTTGCGCAGAACGTCCCCAATTCGCCCAGCGATCCAGTCAGGTCATGATCCGTGGAGAAAAGAATCGTATTGAGATTGCGGCTCTCGGCCTCTAGTTGCCAGGCCGGCGAATCAAGCGGCTGGGCGAGCAACTCAATGGAACGGAGGAACAGCGCATTGCCGAAAGGGATGGCGCGGCCATCAATGTAGTCCGGGTACGACGGCGAGAGCGCCCAGGCTACAAAACCGCCGGCAGTGTAGTCATTAAAAATATTGCCGGGAAGCTGCTGCCGCAACAGAAAGGCGGCTGCTTCGTTCGGGTACCAGGAGGATACGCCTGGGCCGAATGCATTGAACAGCTGCGGAGTCTTGAGATAGTAACGGTTTGTAACAAGATCGGAGACTCGAACCGCAACGAACGAAACCACCGCCGCGAGAAGCAGCGCGGTCGCGGCCCGGGCCTGAGTGCGCCGAATGCCTTGAGACGCCCTAAAACGGCGCGCCCATCCGAGCCCGATCGCGTCCGCCAGGATTGATCCGCCAACCACAACGACTACGGAGGCAAAGGGCGCCCTCATCCGCAGAGCTTGGATGACGACATAGACAGAAGCCGCAAGCAGCAGGGCTGGAACGATTCGCCGCATATACGCCGCGAAAAGTGCCGCCACAATTGCTGCCAGAATCAGCCACCACAGGGTGCTGATCGGCTCCCGCCACGCGAGCATCTCCGCCAGTTTTCCCGTGGTGATGCGCAACCCGGACCACTCGCGAATCCACTTGCTGTGAGTGCCAAGAACGTCGCCTTGCCTGGCCACAGCAACATAGATTCGCGCTCCCCATGGGTTCAGCAGGGTTGCCACGGCGGTTGCGAGTAACCACGGAGCTGCCTTCCGCAGGCGCTGGAAAGCGTCTGGCCGAAGGCTCGCGACCGCAGCATCGCCAAGCTCCAAAGCAACATAAGCGGCACAGATGCCCAGCCCGGCGATGAACCCCAAGTGCAGGTTGGCCCAAAAACACATGAGGATCGGAAGCAGCCACAACGCACCCCTCCCGGACCGATGGTAGTGCCATAGCAGGCTGAGGAACGCAGCGAAGAGAACCTCCGTGAACATCTCGACACGGGGCGCGGTGCGAGCCGCAATCAGGGGGACTGCGATCACCGCCAGAAGCGCTGTGACCGCACCACCACGGCGCAGCAGCAAGGCGACAGTTCCGACGCAGGCTGCGGCACCCAGCCAGGAAAGCAGCGAATAGCCACCCACGGCATACGCGCAATACAAGAGGACTTGCGAGAGCACCGGATAAATCCACTCCTGGCCGCGTGCCGTGTAGGAGAGGACGTCGGTAGACGGGATGCTGTGATGCTGCACGATCCATCGCCCTGTAGCCAACTGCCATCCCAAGTCCATGTCGGCTACGGTACGCAAACCGGCGATGAGTGCATACGTGAGGGCGAGCAAGCCGAGCATCATCGCAATGGAGAAAGCGGGTTGACGGGAAGAGCGCGATTTTGGCTGAGGAGACTTTTGCGTCCCGGAGTCTCTGAGACAACTCAGAACGCGGTCAATTGTGCCGGCACTGAACGCCATAAATGCATTATGCGCAGAGCCGAGCACGAGGTTCAACTAACGCCTCAGTTCCGTTGCGGCTTTTCTTTTGTCATTGGAGGCGAAAAAGAAAACGGCCGGGGAAAACCCCAGCCGTTTCATGAGGTAGTGCTGCAACAGCTTTATCCAACAAGCCGTTTCAGCCCTGCCTTACCGCCCTTCAAGTCGGAAAGACTAGAAGTCCCAGTCTTCCGGCGTGCAGGCGCAGACTCCCGATCCGCTGCCCAGGCCAGCGGCGTCCTCGGTGCCTACTATGAAACCGCACTCTTCCGGCAACAGCGCTTTCTCGACCGCTCCGAGGTTCGCGTCGTTGGCATTGGTTTCGGTAACGGCCCAGTCGAAAGAACCACCGGGGTCACTTGCGCCAAGGAACTCGTACTTCAGCGACTGAATGTGCGTCGCCGATACGCGGAGTCCGGCCGTCGACTTGACGGCGCTGCCAGCGTCCCAACCGTTAATGTTCGCGTCCGAAAAGATCTTGATGACGCCACGGTGGTTGATCTTCCCGGTCAGGGAGTTGCTCAGGAGTTCAGTATTCACGGATTCCGAGAGCAGGCCATCCTTGGATACGAAGCAGCCGCAGCACTCTTGCAGTTCCTGGCTGTCATCGAGTACGTAGATGTCGGCGTACAGGCTGTTGTCTGTGTTGCCGTCGTTAACGATACGCACGGTTGCATCCGGCGCACCCGGGTAATTTGCATTGGAGTAGTAGGTGGTGAAAAATACGCTGTTGTCTTGAGCGAACGCATTTCCCCCCAGCATCAGCGTGACTGCCAGAATCGGAAGCAGCAACAATCCGAGCTTTTTCATTTTTGATCCTCCTGTTTTTTTTCTTTTTTGTAGCGCCTAACTCTGGGGGGAGGGTCAGCTCTGGGCGCTAGCGGCACTCTGAACCTTTCTTGAGTTCTTTGCAATTACCCCTTTGACCTAAGTCAAGAACACTAGCCTCAAGAAACTACTACGTATGCATTAGTTCGCCCAGCACATAGGGCAGAGCATCCTTGGGCGGGAGTGTAAAGGATGTCCGGAGACATTTTGTAAAGGATGTCATGAGACTGAACACTGGTTTTGGCTTGAGTGGGGAATTCCTGCGTTGACCTTTTTTATCACAAACGCGATGTACGAGCCATCACAGACCTGCTCCCCAATCGGTGCCAAGATACCTCGACAGTGCACCATCGAGAACTGCGCCAGTCTCCAGAGACGAACGCATTTCCGGCCGCAAACTTTTCATCGCTATTTGACAACATATGGCCGAAGTCAGCACCCCCGCAAGTGCACGCCAAACAGCAAAATTCAATGCTAAGTCCTATCTTTTGAATATGTTGCCTATAACTACCTTACTATCATCGACTTAACTCATTTTGGGGTAGGGGGGGTACCGGCGAGTGGCCCACACCATTGGGAGTGCGGGGAACCCTGTCGTGCACTTCCTTTTACCGGTCTTTGCCCCGATCATCGGAGCAGCACAATCGCCGAAGACTCTCCACCCCAGCGGATTAAGCCCGCACGCATCGTTCCTTTCGAACTGACGTTTCCTTCGGAACTGATGATCTCGTGTGTCGATGGGGCGAGAAAACTACGGGGTGGAGGCTGGAAGATGATTACAGACCGACGTAGTTGCCTGCGGCATAAGGTGAATGGGCCCATCTTTGCCAGTTTCGATGGGGTCACGGGAGGCATGATTCTGGATCTCAGCGAGCAGGGCCTGTCCATGCAAACGGTCGTCCCCCTGGAAGCTGACCACTTTGTTCAACTCCACCTCGATCTGCCGGATTCGAACACCTACCTGGACGCCCACCTGGAGACGACTGGCTATATCGCATGGGCAGATGCTCTGGGTCGCGCCGGGGTGCGATTCTCCGAGCTCCCCGTGGAGGCGCGCCAGCGCTTGGATGAGTGGCTGGCACTCAATGACACAGCGCCCAGTCGCAAGGCGCCTAAACTTACCTTCGACCGAGTGCCTGGGCTAGGCTTGGGCAGCAAATCTCCAGGCAGTGGAACTTACCAGCCGCGATCCATTAGCTTGGAAGCCGAAGCTGGTAGTTTGGAAGCCGAAGCCGGCACTGCAGGGACCCCTGGCCGTCCACCGGTCTCGACCTCAATTCAGTACGAGTTCAACTCGCTTGGGTCGGATCTGAATACTGCGCTGCGGGTGATCGGCGAACGCGCGCGGACGCTCTTACGCGGCGCTGGCGCGGCCATCGCCATCGCCGACAACGGTCCTATGATGTGCCGGGCCAGCGTCGGAACTGGCGGACCGCCGCTCGGAACCCGCGTAGATGTCAACTCGGGTTTTTCCGGGGAGTGCATACGTACAGGAAAAACCCTGCGTTGCGACGACGCCGAGACCGATCCCCGCATCGAAGCCGTGATGTGCCGGCGACTCGGTATTCGCTCGATAGTGGCCGCACCCATCCGCTACGAGCGCGAGGTCGTCGGAGTGCTGGAGGTTTTCTCGCCGCAGTCCTCTGCTTTTGACGAGGGCGATCTCGCGGTTCTGGAGCGTCTGGCACAGACCGTGCTCCTCATGGTGAGCCACACGCAACCTTTCAAGCGCGGTTAGCTGGCAGTCGCGACTCCGGTAAATTCGTTGCAATGCTTACGGAACTCGGAGAGGCTCATGGAACCCAATCGCCATCGACCTGCCATCCTTAGTGTAGCTTTGTCTCTGCCAGCACGGCGGTTTCCGCCAGCGGAAGCCACACTTGAAAACGTGTGTCACCGGGCTTCGAAGTCACCTGAATATTGCCTCTGTGTTTCTTCACAATGCGCTGAACCGTGTCGAGGCCCAGCCCCGTTCCCTCCCCTACTCCTTTGGTTGTGAAGAATGGTTCAAAGATGTGCGGTTTGACCTCAGGCGAAATTCCGGGACCGTTATCGCCGATTTCCACGACCACGCACCTGTCATCGCGATAAGTTCGGACTCGAAGCTCGCCCTTTCCACCCATCGCATCGATGGCGTTATCGATGAGATTAGTCCACACCTGATTGAGCTCGCTTCCGAATGAATTCACGAGGAACGGAATGCGCTGATAGTCGCGCTGCACAACTACTCCGCCTTTGAGCTTGTGGTGCAAGATGGTAAGTGTGGTTTCCAGGCTCTTCACGATATCAACATTTTGTACCGGAGCCTGGTCCATGTAGGTGTATTCCTTAATCGCGCGGACGAGATCAGAAATTCGCGAGGTACTGCTCTCGATTTCGTTCAGCAGGTTCGCTACCTCGACCGAGGCGGCAATCCTCACCAGAGCGGCTCGGGCAGTGCCGGCATCGAGGGCCGCGAACAATGATTCCAGCGCTTCCGGTTTGATGTTCTTCCTTGCCAGATCGGCCGCCAGTTGCCATAAGTCGTTCTGCCCATGGCTGCGCAATAAGGAATCGACCTGTTCTTCCAGATCGCTGGCAGTCAGCGCATCAGGTGGAGGTTGATCGCTCTGGATGAACGAAGTCTCCAGCTTTTCGATTTCTGCTTTCTGCGCAGAAGTGAGATCGCGCCTGCCCAGTTCAAGACTCGCGTCCTTGATTTTCTTCAGGATGTCGCGCAATTGGCCGGCGGCACGTTTCGCGGCGGAAGCAGGGTTATTGAGTTCGTGAGCCAAGCCCGCGGAAAGCTTGCCCAAAGCGGCCAATCGGTCTCGTTGTTGCTCGATCCGAGTGGTTTCGCGGATCCGGTCGGCCATCAGGCCCACCAGGCGCTTGGCCAACTCCGGCATCTTCTGCACGAGATCCGGAAACAGTGCGGCCGGAAATCGCAAGATGCGGCTATCCGTGACTGCCCGACCATTCAGGGTAAACTGCTTCATCCTTGAAAACGGAAGCACTCCAGTGACATCGCCCGCCGTCAGAGAAAAAGCTACAGTTTCGCCGCTCATCTCCCCGTGGAGCTCAAGTTGCCCCTCAAGGATCACAAACATTGCATCCGCGGGAGTGCCCTGGCGCAAGTAGGTGTCGCCCGCCTTATAGCGGAGTTCTTGCGCCTGGGTGATGAACCAGGCGATCTGATCTTCCGGCAAATCCGCGAACGCTGGGACGAGAAGGAGCTCTGAATTTTCGACCATTTATACTTTGCTCAAATACTGATGGATGAACTGCACCGCCACTGAGCCTTCGCCGACACCCGACGCGACCCGCTTCACCGAACCATGCCGCACATCCCCCACCGCGAAGATGCCCGGAATGTTTGTCTCGAGCAGGAATGGATCACGGTCGAGGGTCCAGCCTTTGGGGCGTTGTCCGCCGCCGATAAGATCGGGACCGGTCAAGAGGAATCCCCGTTCATCCCGTTCAACCAGATCTCCCAGCCAGTCCGTGCGCGGCAGCGCTCCAATAAAGATGAACATCGAACTCGCCGGCACCCGCTCCACCGTATTGTTGTCAGAACATAGCACCGAAATCTCATCCAGACGCGTTTCACCATGGGCTTCGGCCACGCTGGCGTGGGCCCACACCTGAATGTTCGGAGTCTCTTTAATCTGATCGATCAGATACTGCGACATGGTGGCGGCCAGAGAACTGCCGCGCACCAGCATGACGACGCGTTCCGCATATCTGGCGAAGTTCATAGCGGCTTGGCCCGCCGAATTTGCACCACCCACGACGTAGATGACTTCACCCTTGCAGGACAGGGCTTCCGTTGCGCCGCCGCCGTAGTAGACTCCGGCACCCTGCAGCCGATCGATTCCGGGAGCTTCCAGCCGGCGCCACTGTACTCCGCTCGCGATCATCAGCGCGTGGCAGGAGATCTCGTTACCGTCAGCGAGCTTGATGATGCGATAAGAGCCTTCGGTGCGCACGCCGACCGCTTCCTGCGGAGCCAGAATCTCCACTCCAAAGCGCTGAGCCTGCACGACCGCGCGCCGGGCCAAATCATTACCACTGAGCCCCGCCGGAAATCCGAGATAGTTTTCAATCCGCGAACTCATGCCCGCCTGGCCTCCCGGCGCTTCGCGCTCAATCATCACCGTATGCAATCCCTCCGACGCGCCGTAAACCGCGGCCGCCAGACCCGCCGGTCCACCACCAACAATCGCCAAATCGTAGAAGTCGGTTTGCGCACGCGTCCGCAAACCGACTTTTTGCGCCACATCCGCGGGCAGGCTCTCCAGAAGCTTCGTTCCATCGGGGAAGAGCACGACCGGGAGACTGGCGGCTTCCGGACCCAGAGCCTCCAGGAGACGCTTGGTTTCGGGATCATTGGCGGAAGATTCCACGTCGATCCACTGATAGGGAACGCGATTGCGGGCCAGGAAGTCCCGCAACTCATACGATTTCGGCGACCACCGGGTGCCGAGAACCCGGATCCCCTGGAAGGCCGGCCGGTAGGAAGCTTGCCAATCGTCGAGCAAGTCATTCAGCTGCGGATACAGATGCTCGGCCGGGGGATCCCAGGGCTTCAAAAAGAAGTAGTTGATGCTGGCTTGATTGATGGCGCTGATCGCGGCGTTTGTGTCGGCATATGCGGTGAGCAACGCCCGCTTGGCATCGGGATAGATGTGCATTGCTTCCTGCAAAAATGTGACTCCGTCCATCCGAGGCATGCGCTGGTCTGCGAGCATCAAGGCCACGCTGTCATTGCGCACCTTCAGCTGTTTCAACAGATCCAATGCCCCGTCGGGAGAATCGCTCCCTATGACGCGATACTCGGCACCGTACTCGGAGCGCAAGTCACGCTCAATCGCCCGCAAAACATCGGAGTCGTCATCGACACTCAGCAAGATCGGTTTCGGCATGTTTCGGTCTCAGCCCAGATGTAGAACCTGAATCCTGGGCGCGCATTCAAGCTGCAAGCTCGCCTGCCTCGATCTCGTCCACATAGCACCAGATCCAACTTTCTCCCGGTTCAATCGAGCGCATAAGCGGATGTTTGGTGTGGTGGAAATGCTTGGTGGCGTGCTTGTTCTTGGACGAGTCGCAACAGGCCGCATGTCCGCAGATCAGGCACATACGCAGGTGGACCCAAGTATCGCCAGTCTTAACGCAGTCCTCACACGCATGCTTGTTGGTCTGTCGTATTTTGATCTGGTCAAGGTGAGTGCATCCTTCGGGCATCGGTTCCTCCTTCGTTTACGAGCGAAAAAACAATATAAAGTCATTCCGCGATGAGCAGGTTCTCGGCAAAGGGCCACTGCTCGTCAATCCACTGTGCCTGACAGACAAAGCCGGAAGCGCGCGCCATTTGGAAGACTTCTTCCGCCGAGTACTTGTGGCTGCTCTCCGTCCAGATGGTCTCTCCCTCGAAAAACTCGACGCGCAGATCCGCTGCGGGGATGTGCACCGTCTGCCGCCGCCTTGATCGCAGATGCATTTCGACGCTCCGGGCGTGGTGATTGATCCTGGCTACGTGGTCGAATTGGCCCAAGTCAAAATCGGCATCGAGCTCACGATTGATGCGGGCCAGCAGGTTGAGATCAAAAGCGGCGGTCACTCCCAGGTCGTCGTCGTAGGCCTTGAGCAGTTGTGTGCCGGGCTTTTCCAAATCGGTTCCCAGAAGAAGCGAATCGCCGGATTCGAGGATACGGCGAACCTCCGTCAGGAACTTCACCCCGGCGGGCCGATCGAAATTCCCGATGGTGCTCCCCAGAAAGAGAACGAAAAGGTGTCGGCCGCGCTGCCGCCGTGCTGCGACCTCCAGCAAACCGTCAAGATACTCGCGTTCAAATCCCACGATGCTGATCGAATCAATGTCGCTGAGTTCGCGCTCGCACATGGCCAATGCTGAGCGGGATAATTCGACTGGATAATAGAATGTTGGCTCCCGTCGGCTGAGCGCCTCGAGTATCCAGCGAGTCTTCTTGCCACTGCCACTGCCTAGTTCGGCCACGGCGACCGGAGAGTCCAGGTGGCCGACGATCTCACACGCATGTCGTCGCAGCAAACGCTCATCGGCTCGCGTGAGTCCGTACTCGGGCAGATGAGCGATCACTTCAAAGAGCGCCGAGCCCACATCGTCGTAGAGGTACTTCGAGGGGAGTTCTTTCTGCCCCGGCCGCGTAAGCCCGGCGCGCACGTCAGCAGCGAATTCGTATGCGGCATTGGCCGTAATCGCATGAACCAGCATTCCTGGACTCCTTTCGATCATGATTCGATAATCAGCGGCGTACGCAGCGGAAACCCGCGTACACATATTGGTAATGAGCCTGGAACCAGTTTCGGAACGTGGGCCGCAGCATGCACGCGGCGGTACGCGCCGAACCACCCTTCATGACGAAATGCTTACCATCAAAGAAATCAGCCGAGTACCCGCGGTAAAACGGAAATGGCTCGAAGCTAGGAAACGGACCGAAAACGGTGGAAGTCCATTCCCAGCCGTTGCCCAACATATCGTGGACGCCGAAAGCGCTCTGGCCTTGTGGAAACGAATTCACCGGCACCGGATTCCAACGATGAAAATCAAAATTTCCGAGGCTGGAATTGGGCGCCTCATTGCCCCACGGGTAAACTCTTGTCTGTCCATTGAGAGTGCCGCAGGCGGCACGCTGCCACTCCGCTTCCGTGGGGAGTGACTCCGCTGCCCATCTGGAATAGGCCAGAGCTTCAGCGCGACTCACATACACAGGCCAGTCCAGCGGCAGCGGCACTTCGTTGAACATTGTGCGGCAAAACCAGTGATTGACTTGTTGCTTCCAGAACAACGGATGAGAAATCTCATGACCCGTCTTCCAGTCCCAGTCATCGTCGTCCCAGAAGGCCCGTGTCTCATAGCCGCCGGCCGACATGAACTCGAGATACTGCCGGTTTGTCACCTTGTACTGATCGATCTCAAATGCAGGAACTTCCACCTGGTGAGCCTCAAATTCATTGTCCCAGCCAAAGCTTTCGCCCCGCGGGAGACCCAGTGTCACGACACCGGCAGGAACGGAAACCATCCCGTGGGCGACTGGCGGACCCGCGAGATTCGATGATTCGCGTTCCCGTACTTTCATATCGAGCGGCAACTGTTGCAGCATGTAAGCCAGCGTTTCGGCGTGCATCAGTCGATGCTCAACCGCGACGTTAAGCAAAGTGGACAGTGGAAAACCGCTGTCTGTCGCGGAGTGTGGCTCGCGAATTACCTTCTCAAGATGCTTGTTGAAGGCGCTGCGGACACTGCCCACATAATCGCGGACCGCGTCCACGGAGGGCCAGTCAGAGGGCGCATCGGTTGGGAGTCCGCCGCCAACTGGATCGATGCCGAAGGCAAACAGCCGATCATATTCGGGATGTTCGCTCTTCAGTCCGAAGGCGCGTTCGTTCAGCAGATTCCAGTCAAATGCTTCGAGGTGTCCCACATAGAAGATGATGCGGTGACGCTCCGGAATCGGCCGCTCATAGAGCGAGCCGGTGCGCACCAAGCTGAAAAGTGCATCGCTTCGCTGGCGAGCATCGGACATCCGCTTCATGAGCTCATGAGGAACTACGACGCTTTCTTCTGCAGCAAGCATTCGGCGCTCCCGGTCTGGTCACGATGATTGGAAGAATGATCCCCTGTAGGCAAGCCGACCCCCGACTTTGCCACGAGAGATTTGTTTAGATGACGAGTGGCGTCGGGCCGTTGCAGGACAGTTAATTATTATTTCGAAGCCATTGGAGGCTCCAAAAAGCGCGATCCAGGGAAGTACCCCTGAGAGTGATGCGGCTGCGTCACTGTCGTGGTGATCTGGGCGACAATGGCACTGGGATCCAGGTGATCAAACGATGGAAATCCGACCCGCAACAATTTCCATCGTCTATTTTTCCCGGAGCAGGACCACGTCGGAAATGTTATGGGTGCGGGCCACAGCCAGAGTTTTCCCATCCGGCGACCACTGAAATTGGGCGATATTTTCCGAGGTGAAGTTCGTGATCGGATGTCCGGGCGAGCCATCAAGGGGCTGTACAAAAATGTTATCCACGCCCTGATCACGAATAATGTACGCCACCGATTTTCCGTCGGGAGTGAAGGTCAGGGCGTTGGTGAAGCCGCCTCCGCCGATGGCGAGGCGAGGATCGGGCTGAATCAGGCGGGGGGATTGCGAATTTGCGTCAAGGCTAACCAATGCCAGCTTGCTCGCGGCTCCCTGTGAGTTGTCGGGGGTGTTTATATCCGCGTTGAAAGCCAGCCACTTTCCATCCGGCGAAATGGCCAGGCCCGCCCCCAGTCCGTACATGCCCGGAACATCGCTCGAGGGAACAGGTTCCGGTTCGCCACCTTCCAGACGTACTCTCATCAACGGGTGCTCCGCTCTCCCGCGATAGTAGTAAACCGATTTCCCATCCGGAGAGCACGCAGGACGATAGTCGAAAGTTCCTTTGGTGAGTTGGGTTGGGTTGGAGCCGTCGGCATTGGCTCGCCAGATCCCCGTGTGGTTTGTGCCCCCGTGGAAAGCCCAGGCGAGAACCAGGTAGCGATCTCCGCAGCGTGCCATGTCCACGATCCAGGAGTTCGGATCGTTGAGCACGGTGGTTGGCTGTCCTCCATCGGCGTTGATCCTGCGGATACTTTGTCCGTCGGAAATGAACAGCTTTCCATCGGCTGTCCAGGCGACAGACGCTACGTCCTGTGCTTGCGCCATAGGTTCGACGGGAACATTCGTTTGCGTCCCCGCGCCGGGAAGCAGATTTAGACTGCGAGTGACTCTTTCCTGGACGGTGGCGGCAGTCTTGCCGTCCGCGGAAAGAGTCAGCGTCGAGTAGCTGTTTGTATCCCGGGTGACGGGCTGGATTTGTCCGCCAGCGCGGCCAACCAGGCCGATTTGCGAGCGTAGATAACTGGGCCCCTTTTCCTCGTACATGGCAAGAAGCCATTGCCCGCCTGGCAACCACGCGAGATTGTCCGCCAATTCGTTCTTAAAGGAAGCAAAAGTCTGGACTTGCTGGCTGGCAACATCGAACATCTTGATCGTGCTGAGAGCATCGCCCAGGGTGTAAACGCTGTAGGCAATTCGCTTCCCATCCGGTGACCAGCTCAGGGATTCAATCGAATCCTCCGTGGTAAGGGGCGCGATGCGCAGGATGGTTTCTTCGCTGCCGTCGAGATTGGCCGTTAGTAAGCGATACTTGCCGATATCAGGATCATTGTCGCGAACGTACGCCATGCGGCGGCCATCCGGTGAGAATGTAACGCCTCTATCAACGTCCCGGACAATGCTCTGCGGCGTGCCGCCCAGTACCGGAGTACGGTAAAGATCCCACTCGCTCTGCGTGCCGATTCCGGCTTTTCGAAAATAAACGTAATTCCCGTCCGGCGAGAAGGCCAGAGACCTGTAGACGGCTGCCGCTGGAGGGACAATCTGCGTGTCGCTGCCGGTCGGCACGTTGCGCAGCCACAGGCTGTGCAGGCCATTATCATTCTGCACGTTCAAAACGTACTTGCCGTCCGGAGATATCGCAGCCTCTTGCGCTTTGCCCGTGTTCGTCACCTGCGTGATGGTGAAATTCTGAAACGGGGTTGGACCGCTGCGGGTGACGAGCGAGTAGATTCCGAAGCCGCCCGCGGCGAGCAGGAGCAAAGCCACCGCAATGACGGCCACAAGGCCAAACTTGTGCTGTCGCGCCACCGCGCTCACGCTCGAACCACTGGCAGTGACTTGAGGAGACGAGGCCTGAACTGGAACCGCGCCAGTTCCGCCCGGCGGCGGCGACCATGATGATGATGACGACGCAGTCTGCGGTGCCGGGCTTTCTGTCGATTCCTGCGGCGGCGCGGCAATCCGCTGACCGGAGCCGCTGTCCCGCTGCAGCCGCTTCAAGTCGCTGCGGATCTCCGAGGCGTGCTGGTAGCGCAGGTCCCGGTCCTTCTCGAGAGCCTTATTGATGATCTCCTCCAGCCTCGATGGCACATCGGGATTAAGACGAAGAGGCTGTACCGGCGCGCGATTCAGGATGGCGTCAAAGATGGTGGCCGATGTGTCACCCCGAAAGGGCACAGCGCCGGTGACCATTTCGTACAACACAGCGCCGAAGGAAAACAGGTCGGTGCGCACATCGAGTTCTTTGCCCTTCGCCTGCTCTGGCGACATGTACGCCACGGTGCCAACGGCTGTCCCCGGACTGGTGAGGTATTCAAGGCTGACGCCTGCGGTTGCTTCAATGGCTGCGGCGTCTGCCCTTCCTGTCGCCGGCGTCAGCTTGGCGAGCCCGAAATCGAGGATCTTGGCGTGCCCCCGCTTGGTGACGAAGATATTGGCCGGCTTGATGTCGCGATGAACGATGCCTTCGCTGTGGGCGGCATCGAGCGCATCGGCAATTTCAATGGCTAAGGCCAGAGCGGTGTCAATCTCCAGCGGCCGCCCCGCAATGCGGTGCTTCAGCGTCAGCCCGTCCAGAAACTCCATGGCAATGAAACGCTTGCCTTCATGCTCGCCGATTTCGTAGATGGTGCAGATATTGGGATGGTTCAAAGCGGAAGCAGCGCGAGCCTCGCGGCGGAATCTTTCCAGCGCCTGCGGATCTTGCGCGACATCCTCGGGAAGGAACTTGAGCGCCACAAATCGGCCGAGCGAGGTGTCCTCGGCCTTGTAGACAACACCCATGCCGCCGCCGCCCAACCTCTCGATGATGCGGTAGTGCGAGATGGTCTGGCCGATCATTCGGGAGCTGCCCGGCTTTCGGGTCGCTTCATCTTACGGATGCGGCATCCGCTAGTCAATTTCTTGCAGCGCGCCTGATAGAGCTGCGGCAGGCGGCAGCAGTCTAAGAAATCTCATGTAAGGGATGTCTCGACCTTGACCGGCAACGGTCCCTGGGACTACCGCCGCGTGTTGGCGCCGGCGGCGGACTCATCCCGTCAGCTGCAATCGGGAGCAACGGCGTAATTCACGCATTGCGACGCGTCACTTCCCACGTACCAAATTGCGGACATGTCAGTCTGATTGGCGAAAGCGTCAAACCAGAAAATCCAGTCGAAACCGCCAAAACCGATGGGAGTTCCAAAACCAATCTCATCAGCCCAATCGTTGGGATTGCAAGTCGTTCCGGAATACAGGACGGCGTCAAACGGATAGGTGCCCGGGTTGGCAACTGAAATCATAACTCCCTGGTAGCTGGCGCCGCTTTGCTTGTGCCAACATCCTTGGAACGTCGCCCCGGGTCCTGAGGAGGGTGGCGGGGCGGCGGCCACCGTCAGCTTCAATTTGGCGCTCCGGGAAGTGCCGGCATGACTGGCTGTCACCTCCATAGGGTAGGTTCCAGGGGCCGCGCTGCTAAGAACGGTGATCTCGGCCGTGGAGGTCCCGGTTCCTGGAGCGGGAATCACTGTAGGAGTAAGGAACACCGAAACCCCCGCAGGCACATTCGAGACAGTCAATTCTAGGGCATGATCGTATCCTGTCGTCACCTTGGTTTTAACCGTGACCGATCCGGACTGCCCGGCGGTGATCGTGACGCTGGCTGGATGTACCGCGACCGTAAAAGGAGACGTGGTCTCGGGCGTGACGCTGAGCGAAGTCCCCGCGGAGGTCCCCCTGTAAAGCGCGCTGATGGCAACCGTGGTAGCGGCTTTGACGGGTGATATCGCAGCCGCGACCGTCGTGCTGGTCTGGCCGGAAGGAATTCTCACGGTCGCGGGAGTTGCGATGACGCTCGCGTCAGAACTTTGCAGTTGCACGGCGATGCCGCCGTCGGGAGCAGGCTGAGTCAGGTTAACCGTGATTTTAGTGGGAGCGCCGCCCACCAACTGGGCAGGGCTTAGCGTTACGCTGGCCACTTCGGCACCGCTGACAAGCGTGCCGGTGGCGCGGGCACTCTGGGTGGCAGCGGTTCCGGAAAAATTGCCGGAGCTCATTCGCTGCGAGCCCGAGCCGCAACCCGCCAGACCCAGGAGGGCCCCCGCCAGTACGATCCGCGATACATGCATTTGTTTTTGAAGGATCAACACGTTGGCACCCCTTATGTGAAAATCGGAAGGAAACCAATTTCGTTCGATTCTCACATAGCCGCGGAGCCAACCGCATACTCGGAAGTGCACCCGACGTTCGCCATTGGGAATGTCTCGTGAGCTGGCAGAAAGAGTTGGGCCGCGCGGCTAACAATCGCAATGGCCTGCCCATTGAACAAACCTGCGGTATTCCGAAGCCCTTCCGATCGACTTCACTAACTTTCTGCCTGGTCAGGCTTTTTTCAGCAGGCGCGTAACGCCGACCAAAATTACCGCGCCAATAAATGCCACAACGATGGAACCTATCACGCCGCCTCCGGGCCAGATTCCCAAGAGTCCGAAGACCCAGCCGCCCACAACGCCGCCGAGGATTCCGAGAATGATGTCCACGAGTACGCCGTAGCCACCGCCCTTCATGACCTGGCCAGCAAGCCAACCTGCGATCAGTCCAACCACAATCCAGGTGATCAATCCCATGCCCATCCTCCTGTCCGCGCTTTAGGCCGGCATTTCCGATTTGCCCCCGGCCCGCCCGAAAAATATAACACTTGGGTTAGACGCCACTGGCCTTAAACACTCGTCTGCAAGACAGAGCCGACCCGATGCCTGCCATTGACAGTCGCTCGTCCTTCCGTATCTAATTGTTGCCTTCCAAACCAGTGCTATTTCTGAGGCAGGCCAAACCAACGGGAATGGGGCAAACTGCATGCATCTGAAAAGCGGCGCTTGGGCGTTGTTGGGCGTGATGCTGGTGGCAGGGTTTCACGGGCAGAAGGTTCAGGGGCAGACGGGTAACGTCGTCCACTACACCACCACCATCGACAACGTGAAGTATCTGTTCGCCACCGCCGACCCGGTGGCGCGTCTGAAGTCGGGCGACATCCTCGATACCAACACCCTCGACTGCTTCGGGAACGCGCTCCGGAAGCCCGGCGACACGCTCAGCATGTCCAAGGGCGATAATCCACTGGCCGGACCATTTTTCGTCGAGGGTGCGGAGCCCGGAGACACGCTGGCCGTCAAGATTCTTGATCTGCAGGTCGATGGCGACACTGGGGTGGGCGCGTTCGCCCCCGGATTTGGCGCCATCAACGAGACCAACTACACGCCCATGCTGCATACGCCGCTTCCCGAGCGCGTCTGGTTCTATCACATCGATCACGCCGCAAACACGGCCACCTTCAAGGCGCTCGATTCTGATTTCTCGGTGAAGATTCCCATGCATCCTTTCTTCGGCTGCATCGGAGTCGCGCCCGCCAATGGTGAGGCGCGCAGTTCAGTGGTCCCCGCGGAATTTGGCGGCAACATGGACTCGCCCGAAGCCAGCGTCGGCAACACCGTGTACTTTCCGGTGAATGTCAAGGGAGGATTGTTCTACATCGGCGACGGCCACGCCGCCATGGGCGATGGAGAAGTCGCCGGCACCGCCATCGAGGTTCCGCTGAAGGCACGGGTGCAGTTGAGCGTGATCAAAGGCCGCACCATCGCCTGGCCCCAGTTCGAGAACGCCGACGCCATCATGACCGTGGGCGCCTATCGTCCGCTGGATGACGCCGTGCGCATCGCTTTCACCGAATTGGTGCACTGGATCCACAGGGACTACGGTTTGTCGGAACTCGATGCTTATGAGTTGCTATCGCAAGTCGCGAGGATTCATCTCAACGAAATGGTGGATCCAAACTACGTGGTGGTGGCCTCTATAGAGAAGAAATATTTGCCCGCGAAAAAGAAGTAGATCCAATGCGACCGCGGGCGTCATTCCCAGCACCCAGCCTTGCGCGCACGTAAGAGGTTTGCGGTGACCATGAGCATACAACCCACACCGCCGCCCGGACCGGATCACCTGCAATCAGGCCGACCCGCACCGCAGACGCGGAATGGCGGCTGGCTCCGTCTGTTTCAAGGCATAAGGCCGCTTACTCGCGGGGGAGCGGCTCGCGATGCCCTGGCCGGATTCCAACTGGCGGCGATGAACGTGCCGCAGGCGCTGGGCTACACCAAGATTGCCGGCATGCCAGTAGTCACGGGGTTTTACACGGTGTTGCTTCCGCTGCTGGCGTTTGCGGTCTTCGGTTCCTCGCGCTACCTGGTGGTCTCTGCCGATTCGGCGACTGCTGCCATTCTTGCCGGGAAGCTTGAGGGCATGGCCCCCATCGCAAGCGCCAGATATGTGGCGCTGGCATCGACGGTCGCTCTGCTCACCGCCGGATTTCTGCTGCTGGCCCGAGTCCTCAAGCTCGGCTTCCTGGCCGACTTCTTGTCGCAGACCGTGCTGACAGGGTTTCTCACCGGAGTTGGATTTCAGGTGGGCATCGCCGTGCTGGGCGAGATGGTCGGCCTGGAAGTGCACTCCAACCGGACGGTTGGACAACTCCTCGAGGTCTTCCGCAGCCTGCCCCAGGTCCACCTTCCGACCGTCATTATCTCGGCAGCAGTTGTGACAGGCGTCTTTGCCTTCAGACGGTTTGCTCCCAAGGTGCCCGGCGCGCTGATCGCGGTCGCCGGCGCAATCGCCGCGAGCGCAGCTTGGGATTTGGCAGGGCACGGCATCGCCATCGTCGGGCCTGTCGTTGGCGGGCTTCCGCATCTAGGATTGCCCGATGTGCACTGGAAGGACGCCGTGCCCCTGCTCGGCGTGTCCGGCTCCTGCCTGGTGATGATCGTTGCCCAGAGCGCGGCTACCGCACGTTTCTACGCTGGGCGCCACCATCAGCACTTTGACGAAAACGCAGACCTGGTCGGTCTGTCTGCGGCCAACGCCGCGGCAGCGTTGAGCGGGACGTTTGTGGTGGACGGCAGCCCTACTCAAACCGCCATGGTCGAAAGCTCCGGCGGTCAGAGCCAGCTTGCCCAGGTGGCTACCGCAATAGCGGTTGCTTTCGTCCTGCTCTTTCTGACCAAGCCTGTGCAATACCTGCCACGTTGCGTGCTGGGCGCCATCGTATTTTTCATTGCGGTTCGTCTAATCGACGTTCGCGGCTTGCGCGAGATTCGGCGCGAGAGTCCCGGAGAATACGCTTTGGCCTTGTTTACTGCGGCCGTCGTGGTGCTGGTGGGCGTGGAGCAGGGTATCCTGCTGGCCATGGTGCTGTCGCTGCTCCGGATTGTGCGGCACAGCTATCGTCCGCACACCGGAGTCCTGGTCATAAGCAAAGGTGATGCCTGGCACTTGGTCCCCGCCGTTCCCGGCGCGGCAACGGAGCCGGGGTTGGTGATCTATCGCTTCGGAGCAGCGCTCTTCTATGCCAATGCCAGCCTGTTTGCGGAGGAGATTCGCGGCTTGGTTGGGCCCGCTCCTTCTCCCGTGCGCTGGCTGGTCGTCGATGCCGAAGCGATCACGAATGTGGATTACACGGCCGCAAGGATGATGCGACAACTTCAGCAAGAACTGGTCCACTGCGGCGTCGTATTGGTGCTCGCACGCGTGCCTCTCTCTCTAAGAGAAGACGTAGACCGGCACTTCTTGACGGAGGTCATCGGCCCGGCGCGGTTTTTCGACCGCCTGCACGATGCCCTGGCCGCATTCGGAGAACTCAAAGACCGGCTTCCGCATCCACTGCCGGGCCGCTAATCTTGTTACTCGTTATCCAGGTATTCGTCGGGCACGTCGTCTTCGGGCACCTCGTGCGTGCGAACTTCCTTCTCGTCAGCGTCCCCAGCGCTCTCCACGCCAGCTACAACGCCGGCTTCGAATGCGTTCCCTTCTTCGATTAACTCGTCCACACTCTCTGAATCCGCAGCTTCGACGTTGGATAATCCCTGCAGATCTCCCGATTGCCCCGCCGACTCCGATCGGAATCCCTGGAGTCCAAATGCCGCAGTACCCAAGTTCTGACTTTTTCCTGGAGCCCGTCTTCCCAGGGCACCCGCAGCCTTCGCGCCGGCTGTCCTCTTTCCGGGGGCTTTCACTTTCACCGCCGCCTTTTTCAAAGCGGGCTTTTTCTTCTCTACTCTTTTCTTCGGGGACGTCGTCTTCTTAGCCAGTTTCTTTCTGACCGTCTTCTTTACCCGCCCCTTCTTCGCGGCAGTTTTCTTCAACTTTATGGGCTTCTTCTTGGTTTTCTTTTTAGCGGCCATAGGCGCAGTCTACCACCGGTACGGCAGCGCACCCAAAACCGAGTCACGCGCGTACCCCGACCTAGTGAAGACACCTGGGAGGACTACGCCACGCGTCGAGTACGCGGACACCCGGTTACTCGCCTCGCGTTTTTTTCAGGAAAGTTCCCTCCTGGAGTTCCGCGAATGCCCGCTGCAGTTGCTCTTGGGTGTTCATCACGATCGGCCCGTACCACGCCACCGGCTCCTCAAGAGGTTTTCCTGAGACGAGGAGGAACCGGATCCCGTCGTTGCCCGCTTGCACCGTGACCTCGTCGCCTCGATCAAAAAGGACAAGTGAGCGATTGTCTGCTTCCACGGGAGGCGTCGTATCCAACCATTTTACCGCTTCCGTCGGCACCGCCAGCGGACCGGATGCGTTGCAGAACTTCCCCGTCCCGGCGAAAACGTATGCGAAAGCGTGGCGAGTCGTCTCCACCGGCAAGGTCTTTCTTTTGCCGGGAGCGACCGATATATCCAGGTAGATCGGTTCGGCGGCAATCCCATCCACGGGGCCAGTCTTGCCCCAGAAGCTTCCGCAGACGACTCGCACATGGGTGCCGTCGTCGTCTTTGATCTCCGGGATATCCAACGCTTTCACTTCCTGATAGCGTGGCGCGGTCATCTTGAGCGATGCCGGAAGATTCGCCCACAACTGAAACCCATGCATCCGGCCAGATTGGTCGCCCTTTGGCATTTCCTGATGGATGATGCCGCTGCCCGCCGTCATCCATTGCACATCGCCGGCGGCGATGGCGCCACGGTTTCCCATGCTGTCGCCATGCTCGACCGTTCCCGCAAGCACATAAGTGACGGTCTCGATCCCGCGGTGAGGATGCCAGGGAAATCCCGCCAGATAATCCTCGGGAACATCATTCCGGAAATCATCCAGCAAAAGGAATGGGTCGAAGTCCTTGGTGGCTCCGAAGCCAAACGCGCGGCGCAGATGCACGCCCGCTCCCTCAAGAGTTGGTTTCGACTTGATCACGCGCTTAATCGGTCGAATGGACATACCGGCCTCCAGTTCAAAAAGTGTTTGGATGCCGATTAGACTCCAGGGATTCTCAGACCCCGCAACCTACCCTCCGTTAGCCGACGACGCAGCGATGCGATTGGTTCTGCATACCAGAGAGTTCCTGGTTGATCAGTGCATCCTGACGTTATGTTCGCCGATGACCTTGAATACCGACAAAAGATTGGTCACGCCCAGAAGCTGCCGAATCCGTTTGCCTAGGTTGATGAGTTCTAAACTGCGGCCTGCCGACTTGGCGGAAACGTACAGTCGTACCACCGTACCGAGGCCCGTGCTGTCCATGTGGGTCAGATCCGTCAAGTCCAGGACGATTCGTTTGGAGCCCGGAATCAGTTGGCTGACCTCAAGGTAGAGAAGATCGTTGACACCCGCAACCAACTTGCCGCTGCATCGCACAACCGCAGCGTTGCCGGTACGGTCAACGTCAAGCGTCAGGTGGTTCGCGGTTGCTTCATCAGACATCAGAACTTACCTGGTCGAAACATACCAACGGTTTGAAATATATGCCGAGCGATTGTCACATATCGGGGTGGGGAATGAAACACCGTATCGGGGTGCAGTGCTGGTGAAATGGCCATTCCATTGACGCGCCATGGGCTGCTCCGTAAGATGAAACGACCTGACAGCGGACCGTTCGATGATTGGCCAAACCATCTCGCACTACCGCGTCGTCGAGAAGCTCGGCGGCGGCGGCATGGGTGTGGTGTATAAGGCCGAGGACATCGAACTGGGACGCTTCGTGGCCCTGAAATTCCTGCCCGATGAACTGTCGCGGGACGCGCAAGCGCTGGAGCGCTTTCGCCGCGAGGCTCGCGCCGCGTCTGCCCTGAATCATCCCAATATTTGCACGATCTACGAAATCGGCAAACACGGCGAACAGACTTTCATTGCCATGGAGTTTCTGGACGGCGTGACGCTGAGGCATCTGATCGCGGGAAAGCCGTTGGATAACGAGACTGTGCTCTCGCTGGCCATGGAGATGGCCGACGGATTGGATGCGGCGCATTCCCAGGGCATTGTCCACCGCGACATCAAGCCCGCCAACGTCTTTGTCACCAAGCGCGGCCACGCCAAGATTCTGGATTTCGGGTTGGCCAAGGCGTTGCCCACCAGTTCTTCCAGTCCGGCTGCATCGGTCAACGCGATGACAGCCACGTTCGATGAGCAACACCTCACCAGTCCCGGGTCTACGCTGGGCACAGTTGCCTACATGTCTCCGGAGCAGGCGCGGGCCAAGGAGGTGGATGCGCGCAGCGACCTGTTTTCCTTCGGCGCGGTGCTCTACGAGATGGCAACCGGCGTGCTTCCGTTTCGCGGCGGCAGTTCGGCGGAGATCTTCAAAGCGATTCTGGATGCGGCGCCAGCCCCGGCCCTGCGGCTCAATCCCGATCTGCCTGCGGAGTTGGAGCGCATCATCGGTAAAGCCCTGGAGAAGGATCGCAACCTGCGCTATCAGAGCGCGGCCGATCTGCGCACCGACCTGGCGCGTTTGAAACGGGACTCCGACTCCGGGCGTTCGTCGAGCTCTTCGATCGCCGCGAGCGCTGTAGCGCCGGCAAGTTCCTCGTCCATCCCGGCTGCCGTCGAGCCCCGCCGCTGGCGCGCGTACCTGGCCGCTGGCGCCGCTCTAATCGTGCTGATAGCCGCGGCGGCGGGCGCGTACTTTTTGCGCGGAAAATCTCAGGGTGGCAGAATCGACTCCATTGCCGTGCTCCCCTTCGTCAACGCGACCGCTGACGCCAACAACGAGTACCTCAGCGACGGCTTGACGGAAAGCCTGATCAGCACTCTTTCGCAGTTGCCCAACCTTAAGGTGATGGCGCGCAGCACCGTGTTCCGCTACAAGGGGAAGGAGGATGATCCGCAGAAAATTGGCCAGGCGCTGCAGGTGAGCGCAGTTTTGATGGGGCGCATCACGCAGCACGGGGACCACGTAGCGGTTGAGGCAGATCTGGTCAATACCGCCGACGGCAGCGAGCTTTGGGGCTCCCACTATGATCGCAGCCAGGCGGACATTACTCAGGTGCAGGGCGACATTACGCGCGATATTTCGAGCAAGCTCCGCATCCAGCTCAGCGGAAACGAACAGCAGCGCCTGGGGCGAGCCGGCACCACCAACCCGGAAGCTTACCGCCTCTACCTGGAAGGACGCCAACTTTGGTACGGGCGCACATCGGAGGGCCTCAGGAAGAGTATCGATTTGTTTCAGGAGGCGATCGCCGCCGATCCTGGTTATGCCCTCGCCTATGCGGGCTTGGCGAACACCTATAACATCGGCCCCAGCTACGATATTGGGATAACGTCGAAGCAGGGAGAGCTACTGGCGGACGAAGCGGCGCGCAAAGCGATTGAACTGGATGGTTCCCTGTCCGAGGGCCATGCTGCGCTCGCAATGGCACTGGCGGATGGGAGAAGGTGGAGCGAGGCGGAATCCGAATTTCGACGCGCCATCGACTTGAACCCCAACAACGCGGCCGCCCACTATTTCTACGCTATCGCCTGCCTCATTCCGATGAAGCGCTTGGATGACGCGCTCGAACAATACCAGACTGCCTTATCGCTCGATCCTCTTTCTTCGATTGTCAACACCAACTACGCAACGGCCCTGATGGTGGGCCGCCGTTACCCGGAGTCGCTCGCTCAGTTCCAGAAAGTACTCGAACGGGATCCCAATTTTCATCCCGCCCACTACAAGCTCTCGCAACTGTACGCTACGACTGGCCGCTTCGCGGAGGCGGTGAGCGAGATCCAGAAAATTGTCTCCAAGCCGGGCTCCTGGAGCGCAGACGCAAAAAGCTATCGCGAACTAATTCTGGCTCTCAGGGGTACAGATCGCTCGGCCGCTGCGGCGGTAGCGTACGCGATCAGCGGAGACCGCGACCAGGCATTCGAATACCTGGAGAAGGCCTACTCCGACGGAGACAACGAACTGCTGCTCGTCATTCGTTATCCCGCCCTGGACACGATTCGCTCCGACCCGCGCTACGCCGATCTCATGCGCCGGCTCGGACTGCCCGAGTAGTGCGTGAACCAAGGAAACAGAATGCGAGTTGCAGCCGCTGCGGTGGCCGTTTCCGCGGTCGATTAGCGTTTAGCGCTTATTCAGCAATCTTGTCCAGCGCGGCGGCGGTTGCGGTGTGCTCTCCCTCAACCGCAGATAGCGTGATGGGCGAGGACCCGAGCGCAGGCACCAGCGAGGGCGCCTGAATCGTCGGCACAGGTTCGTCTTTGGTCATCGACGGGAACCTGCCATAAGTCATACCGCGCCACAGCCACTCCATGGGGCCAAAGCGATATCGGTTCAACCACCAATTGCTGAACACAACCTGTGCCCCATAAAGAATGAACGTGGGCACGAGGCCGAGCGCTGGTCCGACGCGTCCATAGAGACCGGTGGTGTAGTGGTAGAAGAACAGGGTGCACACCACGGATTGCATCAAGTAGTCGGTCAATGCCATGCGCCCCACCGCGGCAAATGGGAGCAGGCGGCGTCGCCAATCCTCGTGCATGAAGAGAAGCGCCAGGCCCGAAACATAACCTGCGCTCAAGATATGGGATCCAGGCAGAAAGAGAACTCCAGCCGACCAATTCCACAGGGAAACCTTTTCGGGAGGAATAAATATTTTCATGCCCGCCGTGTAAATATTGATCAACAGGCCTATCGGGAAGCACCACGCGCACACGCGCTGCAACACCGGCCTGTATTCATCGAGGCGTTGTACGATGCCGGCTCGCCACACCCACATGCCGAGCAGAAACAGCGCCGCCGCATAGATCGCGAAGAGTTCCCAGGGCAGCTGGTGCTTCCATTCCACCCAGTTCTGCGCCATGATCTGCCGCACCGTTCCGTGCGCGTAGATATTAATGATCCCGTAAATCTTCGCCATATCCGGCGGTTTGGGTACCATCCAAGGTCGACGGAAGCGGCTGAAGTAGATGGCCAGAAAAACTGAGCTGATTACGATGGGCAGCGCGAACAAACTTCCGGCCCACCACAGCAATGTCTTCTGTTGGCGTTTGCGGAAGAGCAACAAAATCGCCCCCGACAACGCATAGGTCAGCAGGATGTCTCCCGCCCAGATCAGAAGTCCGTGGATCACGCCAAACAGCGCCAGCGCTAGAAGTCGCCGGGGATAGAAGCCCAGGAAGCGCACGCCGCGCGCTTCCGCCCGGCTCATCTGCATGGCAAAGCCCAACCCGAACAGGAAAGAAAAAATCGTGATGAATTTCCCCTGGATCAGGGCATCGATGAAGAACTGGGCCGCGACGTCGGCATGGCCGTGAAAGAGGACCCCTATGTTTCCGTAAACATCGAGGGGCGCGAAGAAAGCGCGCATGTTCGCGGCCAGAATTCCGAACAGCGCCATGCCCCGCAGAACATCGATAAAAAGGATGCGCTCTGAAAGGCTGACCGGGCCCACCCGCTGCGTTTCAAGCTGCATGCCCAACCCCCCGCAGGCAATAATGACATGAGCAACCGGAACAAAGTCAATTGCAAATTGGTTTTGTGGTCTTCTGTTATGTTAAGAATCAAGTAATTCTCGAACTGAACCAAATCGCATGATGAATCGCGATTCGATCAAAGCTCCATGACCGGCTCTAGTTTAGCCACTTGCGATCGATCCCAGGTCAACCCGACCATTTCGATCATCTCCAGATCCATCTTTCTCGTCGAGCTTTGAAACACCTCCCTGGCCTTTGCCAGGTCTTCCGCTTTCCAATAAACAATTATGAAGTCTCCGTCCGGAGCCCGGTCGAGAAAGATGTGCTGTGCAATGACTCGCTGTTCACTCATGCAGAGTTTAGCTTCCCCCATTCGATTCGGAACCCGCTTAGCCCATTCCAGGAATTTATTCGTCATTCCAGGCTTCAAGCGAACTTTTATGCATTCCGACTGCGGCATCTTAGTCTCCTCCGCCTTTCTCCATTCCGTACATGTGAAGCACATGCGCTTTCATTTTCTCCAGAGGATAATTCCTGGGTTCCATAACATATTCGGCGACTATACCTGTAGTAAGCGAGCGAAAGTAGATCACTTCCGACTCCGGATCAGTGACCCCGAGTTCGGAGAAGATTGCTCGATGAACTTCGAAAATTCTTGCCCACTGGCTCCGAATCTTTTCGGAGGTTTTTCCGATGCGTCGAATCGTTGCCGGAGCGTCGGGCTGCAGAAAGACCGTCAGGTAGAACTTATAGAGCATGGTGTCTTTCTTCACCGCGTCGAAAAGGCGATCCAGAATGGTAGCGAGCCGGTTGCGGGCCCCCGATATTTGGTCGATCCCCTCGATTAACGCTTCGGCTTCATTGAAGCGTCGCTCCATGACCGCCGCAAGCAAGTGTTCCTTGCTCCTGAAGTAGTTGTAAGCAAGGCCTTTTGAAACCTCCGCTTGTTTTGCAATCTCTTCCATCGATGCCCGGTGGAAGCCTTTTTGCTTGAAAACATCCAGGGCCGCCGAGATAATTTTCTCGGAGGCGTTCAATCGCATTTCCGCCCATTGTTGTTCAGTACGCGGTGACATTCGTACGCTCGTGTGACAGCGATATTATCAATGACTGACCGAATAGTCAACAATAAGGTTGCCGTGAAAAATGCAATTTTCGCCGTCTGCGGAAATGCTAGAGTCGAAGCGTGATGGCGCCGATCATCACGGCGCTACCATAGTGCCGAGTGAATTCAGGCGGAGAAACCTCTGCACAGTTTTTCACTTTTCTCTTTCCCACAGTCCGTAAGTGCTTGCAGCAGTGGACACAAACTAGTACTCCTATTGGCCCCGCAATTGCACTTGTAGGCCCGTCCTCCTCTCCAGGACACTTGCCGGAAACTCGACTGTTCGAATTTGAATTTTCTTTTGGAGGATCTCCCATGTCGCGCCGCAGCTTTCCCTTGTTGCTGGTTGTAGCTCTGTTCTCCACACTGGCCCTAGCCAATTCCA
>Ga0187855_10000758_pt1 | contig 27399 bp, 19 predicted proteins | sample June2016WEW_8_10_2_FD_132969 | JGI IMG/M metagenome (GOLD analysis project Ga0187855, IMG submission 132969) | Peatland microbial communities from SPRUCE experiment site at the Marcell Experimental Forest, Minnesota, USA - June2016WEW_8_10 | ecosystem: Environmental > Terrestrial > Soil >...
CTCTTTGTCTTCCAAGCCGTAGCCACGCACTTCTTCCATGGCCGCTTCCGCCTCGCCGAGCATTGTTAACGTTCGCATTTGGTCAGCGGCGTCGGCTTCGCTGATTTTGCTCATGGCGAAGCCAACGTGAATCAGCACCCAATCGCCCGGCACTGGTGGTTCGTCTTGCAAGAGACCCAAGTCCACTTTGCGGCGCACGCCCATGACATCAACGACGCCTTGCGGCGGATTTTGCGCGTCCAACTCGATGATCTTACCGGGTATTGCCAGGCACACGATATGGCTCCCTATACGAAGGTCCAGTTGCCGCCATCCGCTTGGAGCCGAACTCATTCCTGCTTTCGCGCAACGAGTTCAGATTGCAGTACGTCAATTTCCGAGACCCGGAGCGCTTCCAACCCGGTACCTCGGTCTCTGGACGCAATGAAGCTCATTTTTGTGCGCGATTAGGACGAACGGCGGAACAACGCGGATTCTAACCAATTCCCGCTGTTTCCGCCATGCACTGCGCCGGAGGCTTCAGGGCATTGTTGCCGCCCGGAGAGGGCGACAACAACCGATCGCCGATCTTGAGGTCGGCGGACACGAAACTGACTCGACCTATAGCCATCAGCCCGTCGAACTTAAAACCGGCGATGGCGCCCACTTCCGAACGCCACCGCCGGCTTGACCTGGTCGATGTTGAACGGGTTGTTAGGCGCGCGCGCTCTTCACCTTGCGAGCGGGAACGCCCTCTTCGGCCTCTTCCTTTCCCTCTCCGCCAGAGCCCTTCGCCTCGACGTTGATCTCTTCCGAGAGCTTGGTTAGCTTCTGATCCGTTTCCTTTTCTTCTTCGAGCGTCTTCTCCAGCAGCGCGTTGGCTTCTGATTCACCGAGCAACCGCGCCCAAGCGCTGACGCAGCCGTACGCGGCGATTTCGTAGTGCTCGACACGCTGTGCGGCAGAGATCAACCCAGCATCCATCACCGCTTCGCCGAAGTCTTCGTCCATGATCTCTTCGCCCTCTTTGACTAGACCGGCCATGCCCGCGCATTTCTTTCCGGCGGGCTTCTCGCCCAGAGCTTCGAAGATTTCCTCGAGCCGCTCGACGTGACCCCGAGTTTGCTCTAGGTGCTCCTCGAAGCCGGCGCGAAGTTTGTCCGAGCTGGCGGCTTTGGCAAGTTTCGGCAAAGCCTTAACCAACTTATTTTCGGCGTCGTACAGATCTCTCAATTCATCGATGTAAAGTTCCCTCAGTTCGTTGTGCTCCATTTGGGTAGTCCTTTCCGCTCCGTTAGAAACCGTCAGCCGTCGCCTTCGCTAGGCTACGTGCGACGTTACGGGCTGAGCGAAAGACAGTCCATACATGGATCGACCTATCTATGGAGTCGGTGAAGACGTACGGAGGATGACGGTTGGTTCGCGGCAGTCCGGCGACGATTCGAGTCAGGCAATGCGACGCTTATGGCAGACGATAACAAACGATGCGCGCATTCTTTCTGTAGGTGCCAAGCAGCGCTGGGAAGCAAGTATTGCAGTACCGAGTGCGCAGCGGTGGAGAAGACGACGGATATCGATTGCCGATGCGGGCACTCGGGCCGCGGCGGCAAGACGCATTAATCACCGGAACTGAGTAGCGAACCTTACTGACGAACTCTAGTCAGAGTGCCATGCTGGCAGTTCCCGTCTGTCGAGTAGCGACTCGGCCGCCCAGGCTCCAAGGTAGACTGACAGCGCTACTCCGTGTCCGCTGTAGGCACCTAGCACGATGACCCGCTCACTCCGCGGGTGATGGCCAAAAACGGGCCGCCATTCGTCCGCGATCAAAATTGGTCCACCCCAGCGATGACTGAAACCAACATCTGCCAGCGCTGGATGGAGTTTGGTTACTCGCTTCTCCAAGCGCGTAAGCATCGCGGCCGCATCGCCAGAGCGAATATCGATCAATTTCAATTCGCGCCAATCGGAGACAGGTACTAATCCGCTGCCAAAGATGATTCGATTCCTGCCCAGAAGGCGACCCCAAAGATAAGGCAAATCGATGGTATAGAACGGCTTGCCAGACGCCAGGCCAAGCACCCCCACTTGCGCGTCGCTGAGCGATTCTGTAGCCAAGGCCAGCGTCAGTTTCGGCTCTGCCCGCCCCACTAGGTGGCTCAACTCGAGTGATTCCGAATTCGTAGCGACGAGCACGCGCTGAGCACGGACTTGCCTCCCACCAACCTGGAGGGTGAGTGGGTCGGCAAAGTCTATCTGGTCAACCCGCGCGCCTTCGAAAATAAGCGCTCCGCGCTCCGCAGCGGCGCGCCCTAGGCCACTAGCAAGCTTGCCCGGATCGACCGTGCCGCCTGGGACTTCGCGAGCGAGGCGCAGCTGTCCCGAGTCGCTCCAGCAAATTGGAGACTCCCTGGTTTTGCTGGTCCGATCCAGTTCCCAGGCGCCCGGAAGCATAAGTTCACACGTGACATTGAGCTGCCTGGTAATCTCGGAGAGCCCAGCCAAAACGTCGCCGAGCCCTGGAAGGTCACCGGCGGCGGTTTCGCTCAACGTCAAGCCCCCTGTGTAACCGCTCGAACGGGCACCGATGGTTTCCGTTTCGAAAACGGCCACTGTCTTTTCCGGGTTGAGACTGCGGATCGCGGCGGCGGCGGATAGCCCTGTAAACCCGCCGCCGATTACTGCAATATCGACAGCCTCCGGGAGAGGGGCCCTTTGGGGGTGAAAATCGACGACCCAGGGAGTTTGTCCCCACGACGGCGCGTTGGATGTGTCGGCCACGCTCTTACCCCTGACTTTGCTTCTTATCCTCTGATGTCGCTGCACCGGCAATTGTTAAGGATACGTAGAATGGTTGCGATTGCCTATCCTGTCCTGTGATCAGGGCGCGAGCCTTCATCGCCAAACGGAAACCCGGAAGGGCGGCTCACATGGGATTTCGGGCACCACTTGGGCCGGAGCGGCACCCGGGCTTAGCCTCGCATCTCTCGAACGCCCTCCGTAGCTTCGAATAGAGACTATAGTCTCTATGCCTAGAGTCTCTCAGCTCTAGGAGGGTACAGCCCAATGGCAAGGCCTTGGGACCCCTGTGGGCCGTCGTCAGTCGGCCTCTTTACTTCCACACGTCCGCGAGTAGATTTGGTACGACGGATGGGTGTTGTAGGTTGACAAGTTCACCCCATGCGCTGGTGGGAGGTCTCAGATGTTCGCGCGTACAAGTCCATCGAGCCGCGTCGCGGAACGAAGAACCGCATTGCGCTATCCGTTGCGGCTTCCCGTCGTTTTTTCGTGGCAGGACGACAGTGGGCGAGTTCACGGATGCGACGGGTATTGTCGCGACCTGGGTAGCCGCGGGATTTACGTCCAGGCAGAACTCGTGCCGCCGTTGGGGGTATCTGTCGAAATGAATGTTTTTCTGCCTAGGCCGGAGCATTCGGCCAGGCCGTCGGAAATTCACGCGATCGGCAGGGTGGTCCGATCGGAGCACCGGGCTCCAGCGTCCGAAAACTGCGGATTCGCAGCGATGAATCATACAACCCGTTTGCGGGAGACGCGCAACCAGAAGGCTGATCTGGAAGAGTCCGCGTTGGACGAAATCGGACTCGAAGGAGCTGGAGACGATGGCGGAAGGACAAACGAGTGAGTGTCCTAGCCCTAATGACGCAGAGACCCTGGTCAATGGTACTGCCGGACTATCTTGATGAGAGGGGTGTAATCCCTTCCTCAGAAGGTACTTCGGTACTGCGATCGAGGAACGTGAGGTCCATTGGCCGAAAGGACAGGTGGTGGCAAGATCGTGTTGTCAGGCTTACCCTGCCGTCAGTTGATGTGTGCGCCTTCCAAACGCGCGGATCTTATTGAAGAAACGGCTGGATCCGGCGCTCGCAAGGCACCGGCTGGCCGATCAGTAGGCGGATTTGAGGGGCAAATGGGACTTAAAGGGCGGTAGCTTGCCTCGAAAAGAGACCGAGCCGACTCTGATGAAAAATTACAAATGTGACCTGGAGTCCGAGCCTCACGAGTGCGCTGAAGAATCTGATCCTTGTGAAACGACTCGGCAATCGGATGGTGGGCAACTTCAACCGACCTTGGGGGTTGAAGGTACCGTCGCAGCGCTGGCTCTCGCACCTTGGTACGCTCTGCGGGTGCGTCCTAATTATGAAAAACCCGTTGCGGCGGCGCTTCGAGGTAAGGGATTTCGAGAGTTTCTACCATTGGTGCAGCGCCGCAGGCAGTGGTCTGACCGCGTGAAGGTGATAGATCTTCCGCTTTTTCCGGGCTATTTATTCTGCCGCCTGAATCTGGAAGAGCGCATGCCACTGCTGACCACTCCCGGGTTTCTGTACCTGGTAGGCGTCGGCAAGAATCCCGAGCCTGTGGATGAAAGCGAGATTGCGGCGATACAATGCGTCTTGCGCTCCGGTCTGGTAGTCACACCCTGGCCGTCTCTAGTGGTCGGCCAGCGAGTACAATTAAGGCATGGACCTTTGCGCGGGTTGGAGGGCGTCTTGACGAAGATCGCTAATCAGCACCGGATGTATGTCTCGGTTACGCTTCTGAAGCGATCGATTTCCGTGGAAGTAGCGCCTGAATGGATTCATCCGATTGATGCGGCCAAGGATTCGGCGCCAAATTCGAATTTATCGTCGGAAGCCTGAAGCCAAAGATTCCGGGCCCTGTACAGAAGCAAGGATCATGAGGTCAGCAAGTGAAAACTGAAATGAATACCGAGAAGAGGGAGCGGAGAGGAGGGTCGATGACTACTTTAAGAGGCTGGTCAATCGGCTTCGCGGTTCTCTTCCTGGCCGTGAATAGCGCGGGACAGGTGACTTCACCGGCAGCGACAGATTCTCAGAAGGCGAGCTGCGACAGCCAGGTTCGCTCGACATATCTCCTCGGCCCGGAAGACGAACTCCAGATATCAGGCCCCGAGTTGGATGAATTGTCAAACAAAACGGTGCGCGTCGACGGTGAAGGTGATTTGCAGGTACCACTAGTGGGTCGTGTCCACGTCGCCGGATTGACTGTGCAACAAGCCGAGCAAGAATTGAACAAGAGACTAACCACATACATTAAGCACCCGCAGGCTGCCGTTGACGTCAAAGAGTTGCGCAGCCAGCCTGCTTCCATTCTTGGAGCGGTCAACTCTCCTGGCGTACACCAAGTGGAAGGACACAAGACGCTGTTGGAGATGATCTCGCTAGCTGGAGGCGTACGGCCGGACGCGGGCTACAGTATTCGAATCACGCGACAAGTAGAGTGGGGTTGCATTCCGCTGCCGGGAGCGACGTTGGACGCCTCGGGGCGCTTCACGGTCGCGCAAGTGAATCTCCAAGACATCATGGAAGCGAAGACCCCGCAAGAGAACATCCAGATCTTCCCGCACGACGTCATCTCGGTGCCCAAAGCGGAGCTGGTATACGTTACGGGCGACGTGAAGAAGTCGGGTGGATACATTTTGGGTGAGAGACAAACCATGTCGGTGCTGCAAGCGGTTTCGCTTGCGGAGGGTTTGGGACCGGCGCCCGACCCACGGCACGCAAAGATTCTGCGGTTGAATCCCGGCCAGGACCAGCGAACGGAAATTCCCGTGGACTTGAAGAAGATTTTGCAGGGAAAAGGCGGAGATGTCCCGCTGCAGGGCAACGATATCCTTTTTGTCCCCGATAGTACGGGTAAGAAAGTGGCACTGCGTGTCATGGAAGCAGCGATATCGACCGGCACGGGTCTCGCGATTTATCGCCCGTAAGGACCCGTTCAAGGAAACAGAACGCAGAGCAACAGAAACGCGATCTAGGGAACTGTTAATTTTGAGCCGCAGGGCGGAACGGCAGGTAATAAATGTCTAAGCATTTCGATCGAGTGAATAACCGGACGCGAGCCGTGCAACTGAGTACGTATACGGATAATCGCCCGACGGTATACCGGATGGATGAGCCGGTCCATGCGGATAACGGGGAAACGCAAGCCTATGACAGCTTGCTCGGTTATTGGCACATCCTCGTCCGTAATAAAGTTACGCTGCTGTGCTTTGCCCTGGCTGGCCTTGCTGTGGCAGTGCTATTCAGCTTGCTGCAGACGCCGATCTACCGAGCGCGGACCTCACTTGAAATCCAGGACTTTAATTCGGAGTTCATGGATCTAAAGAACGTGGATCCGACCAACTCCGGCCCGGGCGGCGCGACGGACTCCTATTTTCAGACCCAGATCAAGATCCTGCAGAGCGATTCCCTGCTCGAACGTGTCGTCAACAAAATTGATCTTCAGCAAGAGCCGCCGACGAGCGGCTGGGGTGCGTTCGCGTCACGCGTACAGCGGATGCTGGGTTTCCCGGAGTCCAAGCAAGAACCGAACAAGGACGCATTCGTCGCGCAAGCAAGAGGCAATCTGACCGTCCGCGCTTCCGGCCAGACCCGGCTTGTGGAAATCATGTATGACTCGGAGGATCCGAAGTTTGCGGCGCTGTTTGCCAATACCTTGGTTTCTGAATTCATCGAACAAAGCCAGGAAATGCGTTGGAAGTCGAGCCAACGGACTGGGGAATGGTTGACCGGCCATTTGAGCCAGATGAAGACGGACCTGGAGAAGTCCGAAGCACAACTTCAGGCTTATGCGCGTTCTTCCGGCCTGACGATGACGGACAAGGAAAACGTCACCGAAGGCAGACTCAAGGAACTTCAGGATGAGTTGGACAAAGCGCAGGCCGATCGCGTGGACAAGCAAGCGAAATTCGAAGAAGCGAAGAGCAAACCGGCGGAATCGCTGCCGGAAACAATCGACGATCCCACGTTGCGCGACTATCGTATCAAGTTGACGGGTCTGCAGCAGCAACTCGTCGAACTCAGCGCCACGCTGACTCCGGAGCATTACAAGGTTCAGCGGGTACAGGCGCAGATCAACGAGTTGCAAAGCGCTCTCGAGAAACAGCGCACGAACGTGCTGCGCCGCGTTGGCAACGAATATGCCGCCGCAGCCCGTCGTGAGAAATTGTTGCAGCAATCCTATATCGAACAGCAAAAGACCGTGGCCAATCAATCCGACAAGGCTATCCACTATGACACGCTGCGCAGAGAAGTGGAATCGAGCCGGCAGCTCTATGACACGCTACTGAACCGAGTCAAACAGGCATCGTTAGCGTCCGCGATGCGTGCCAGCAACGTTTTGGTCGTGGACGAGGCCAAGCCGCCCTTCCTGCCCGCCAAGCCGAACGTGCCGGTGAATTCTGCGCTGGGCTTGTTTTGCGGCATATTCCTGGGCTTGGGTTTCGTGGTGTTCCGCACGCGATTCGATCGCAGCATTCAAGCGCCTGGCGATATGCAGGTTTACCTGAATCTGCCGGAACTCGGCGTAATTCCGATGGCGCAGGTTTGCGACACGCCCGCAGTTCGCAGTCAACGCGCGCTCGGGCCTGCCGATCCTTCCGATTGTTTGGAACTGGTAACCTGGAAGCACAAACCGTCGGCGGTAGCGGAATCTTTCCGAGCCATGTTGACTTCTATTTTGTTGCCCGGGCAAAACTCCGAAGGGCCTCAAGTGCTCGTGGTCACCAGTCCGGGTCCAGCAGAAGGCAAGACGACCGTGGCCAGCAACCTCAGCATCGCCATCGCGGAAATGGGACGTCGAGTATTGTTGATCGACGGCGACCTGCGCCAACCGAAGTTGCACAAGATTTTCGGATCGGCAAACACACGTGGCGTGAGCGACGTACTTTTGTCCGAGGCGCCACTCGAAACGGTTCCGCTGTCGCAATTGGTGGTGGAAACGCGCATTGCGGGTGTGTCCCTCCTTCCTAGTGGCACTCGCACGACGAACATTTCGCAACTGCTCCACTCGCCCCGCGTCGAAGCGCTCATGGCGCGCATGCGCACCGAGTTCGACATGATCATCATCGACGCGCCGCCGATGATGCATTTGGCCGACGCGCGATTGCTCGGAGGCCTTTCCGACGGGGTAATTCTCGTGGTCCGCGCAGGCCACACCATGCGCGAGGCTGCTTTGATTGCCACGCAACGCTTGTCCGAAGACGGCACGCGAATACTGGGCACCGTGCTGAATAGCTGGGATCCTCGTAAAACTCCTGGCCGCACGTATGGTTACGGTTATGGCTACGGCTACGGATACGGCTACGGCCAGACCGCGGACGCAAAACATCCTCCAACGCCGAACGCCTGACGCAGGTTTTCGGAATCGTCTCGCGTCTTGGAGCTAAGGCTCAGCAATCAAACGGGTGGTTTTCCCACAATGATCTCTGGAAGAGGACTGAGGCACGAAATGCCAGGCACGACTGGGGGTGTGTTTCGTACCCAGCGGCCTGCTACGGCCGAGAAGGGGCGGCTACTCACCTCTGTTGCATTTGCCTTGCTTTTCCTTTTCGTGGCCGCAATTCCGCTGGAAAATGCGCTCGTCCTGCCCGGCATTGGGACATTTGGTCGGCTAGTGGGCCTGGCGGCATTTGCGGTTGGGATACTGGCGGTGGCCGAGCGCGGCAAGGTGCGGCCACCCTCGCCGGTACATCTCGTGATGCTGGCATTCGTGGTCTGGGCGAGTCTGACGTACTTCTGGACGTTGGCGCCCGACGCCACGGTAATCGAGGTTCTAAGCTACATCCAGTTTTTCGCCATGGTGTGGTTGATATGGGAGCTAGCCCCGCTGCCACGCCAGCGTGTGAACTTAATGCAAGCCTATCTTCTGGGGACCGGCGTTTCGGCGATAGCTGCGCTCCTGCATATCGGCGCTGCGGAAGGCACCACGCGCAATTCGACTTTCAACATGAACCCGAACGACATTGGGTTACGCCTTGCCTTGAGCGTTCCGATGGCGTTGTATTTGGCGGCGTCGCAAAAACAAGACTTCCGCGTGTGGCTCTACAGGCTGCACATGGTTTTGGCGGTTTGCGCGCTATTCATGACGGCATCGCGAGGCGCCCTTATCGCGCTCTGCGGAGCCTTATTGATGATTCCCCTGACGTTCCGGAAATGGTCGGTCCGTCAGAAAATGGTGATGGGCGTGGTGGTCGCGGCGGCGGCCATGGTCGCGATTGCCATGGTGCCGGCCTCTACTTGGGAGCGCATGAGCACCACCGGATCAGAAATCAGCTCGGGGACAATGGACGCCCGGACGGTGATTTGGCGCGCCGGCATGGATGTTTTCTCGGACCACCCTTTCTTCGGAGTCGGTGCCGGGGCCTTTCCGACGGCCATCGAGCGAAGCGTTGTGACCGCATGGGTAGCTCATAACACCTTTCTGTCGATCCTCGTCGAACAAGGTGTCGTCGGCTTTGCAATCTTCCTTATCCTGCTGGTGATGCTGTTTTATTCCGCGCTGAAGCTGCCCGTGCTGGGACGCAGTCTGTGGTTGGTGATGCTGCTCACGTGGGGTTTGGGCGCCGCGGCCATGACCTGGGAAAACACCAAGCCGACTTGGCTTCTTTTTGGTTTGATGGCGGCGGATGCCGCTGCGGTTCAGGTCGCAGCCACGAAACGTTACTCTCCCGCTCGCGTCTTCAATTCCGGCACAGCCGGGCAGGCCGCACCATCGCCTGCGCGATCAAGAATGCTTCGTGAGCTACACGCAAAAATGCGAAAGGCTGGACTGGAAAAGCCTGACGCGCCGACGTTGGGACGCCGATGAGTTCGCTGCCCAGCTCCGCATCTTCACTTCAACCCGGCTTGGCGGGCCCGCCCATCGTCAACGGGGAGCCCCAACAGGAAATGAGCGAAGGAAATCGAATGAATTCCGCGGAAACCGCAAATCTTTCGACCGCAGCCGCGAAGACGCCGGCGCTCGGCGCTTCCCTGCGTTGGAATTTCAGCTGGACCTTTGTTGGCAATATCATTTATTCCGCCTGCCAGTGGGGCATGCTGGTCGTGCTCGCAAAAATCGGGAACCCGGAAATGGTTGGGCAGTACGGGCTAGCGATGGCGGTCGCCACGCCGATCCTGGCTTTGTCGAGCCTGCAGCTCAGGGCCGTGCTGACCACCGACGTTCGGGAACGCGTCCCTTTCGGCGAATACTTAGGATTCCGGCTCGCGACCACGCTTATTTCTCTAATCATCATTGCTTGCATTCCGTTCGTGATGCACTACCGCCGGGAATCAACGTTGGTGGTTCTGATCATCGGGCTTGGACAAGCGCTTGAGACGCTCAGCGATTTGTATTGGGCGCGAATGCAGTTTTACGATCACATGGACCGCATCGCCAAGTCCATGATCATGAGAGGGCTACTTGGGCTCGGCGCGCTGGGCACAACCGTCTACCTCACCAAGAGCGTGGTCTGGGGAGCCCTGGCCCTGGTCTTGGCACGAGCGGTAGTCCTCGTAGGGTACGACATCAGCAAACGCACGCAGCTTTTGCCGCGACATGTAGCCCGTGACGAAGCCGACCGGATTCTCAATTCGAAAAGCGGGACGCTGCGTCCCCGTTGGAATCCAAGCACACAAACAGAATTGTTCCGGACCTCGATTACTCTCGGCGTAATCGCGATGCTCGTTTCCCTGCTTCCCAATGTTCCGAGGTATTTCATTCAGGGAACGCTCGGCGAACGGGCACTCGGAATCTTCACCGCCACGGCTTTCCTGGTCTCGTCGGGCGGCTTGATCGTAAACGCGCTCGGACAATCGGCATTCGTGAGGCTCGCCAAACATTACGGGGCTGGGGATGTCGCAGGATTCAATTCCCTGCTGCTAAAACTCGTGGGGATCGCGGGAGTTTTAGGCGTCGGAGGCATAGGTGTCGCCGTATTTTTCGGGCACATGCTGCTGACCTTGCTCTACCGGCCCGAATATGCCGACCACACCAACGTGCTGATCGCCATGATGGTCGGCGGCGCCGTCACTTACGTGTCAAGCCTGATGGCCTCGGCGGTGACTGCCGCGCGGTGCTTTGTGCGCCAAATTCCAGTACTGGCTACGGCTGTCGGAGCGGCCGCGCTTTCGAGCTGGCTTTTGGTGCCCACTCACGGACTGCTAGGGGCGGCCTTTTCGGTCATCATCACTTCGACAACACTCGGAGCCGGCGAGGTATTGCTGCTGTGGTACGTACTCAGCAATATCAACCGGCCGGTAGCAGCGCAGGCCTGACGGGACGCCGCGCTCTTCCGAACTGCCATTCGATCCCGCGGGATTTGGCAGAGAAGGATTCGGAAAGCATGAATCAAAACCTACTCGAACTCGAGAGCCATTTTTCTTTCGGTGAGAACTGGGCGCAGTACGCCGAGAAAATTGACGAAAGAAGGATTGAGGAAGCGGAGAAATCCTTGATTCGGCTGGTAGGCCGCGAATTGATCGCGGGACGCACCTTCCTGGATATCGGCTGTGGCTCGGGGCTGTTTTCCCTGGCGGCAGTCCGGCTTGGTTGCCGGCGTCTTCTGGCAGTGGATTTGGATCCAAACAGCGTGCAGACCACACGCAAGACGTTGGAGCGCCACGCTCCTTCGGACGCAAACTGGGATTGCCAGCGTATTAGTGTATTCGACCTAGATCCTGCCAAGATGGGCACCTTCGACATCGTCTATTCGTGGGGCGTATTGCATCACACCGGCGACATGTATAAGGCGATTACAAAGGCTGCGGCCATGGTCGCCACACGAGGGACTCTGGCACTCGCGTTGTACGGGAAGACGCCTTTCTGCGGTATGTGGCGGATCGAGAAGAGAATCTATTCCCGCTCTCCGAGGTGGGTCCAGCGCGCAATTGAAATCGTATATCGCTCCGTAGTTAGCGCGCGGCTGGCCCTTAAAGGGGAAAGCCTCAAGAAACGCGAGGAGACCTATTTTCAGCAGCGCGGCATGGATATGTACCACGACACCCGGGATTGGCTTGGCGGCTATCCTTACGAGTCGATTTCCCCGCGCCAGGCAATGACCTACATGCAGAAGTTGGGATTCGAACCGATCAGGTCCTTCGTTTGCCCGAGTATTGGCCTCCTGGGCGCCGGGTGCGACGAATACTCGTTCACGAAATCGCTCCCCGAAAAGCTTTAAGCAACTTCTGGAACCCAAACACTTTGTTTCGATCGATTCTGGAATGAAGGTTGCGATTGCGAGCATATCGACTGCAGCGAGGACGTACTGTATGCGCGCAGCCATTGGAGCCAGCTTGATAGCAATGAGCAGTTTGGCGCCGTGCCGAGCGCAAAAGCCAGCCTTTCCGGAAGCGCAGGGCGGCGGGGCGGCCTCTGTCGGAGGGCGCGGTGGCGTGGTCAAAGAAGTGACGAGCCTGGAGGACTCTGGCACCGGCAGCCTTCGTGCCTGTGTTGAAGCCAAGGGGCCGCGAACGTGCATCTTTCGCGTTGCTGGACTAATCACGCAGCACTCGGATCTTACCGTCAATAATCCGTTCCTCACCATTGCCGGACAAACGGCGCCAGGCGAAATCATACTCGGGGGGCCGGGGAACAAAGGATTCACGTTAAGGGTCTCCACGCATGACGTCGTGATCCGATACATCACCATTAGCCCGGATGACTTGGAGACACCCTCAGGTCCGTCAACTGGCACAGTTGGGTTCGGCGTAATAAACGGCAACAACTACAACATCATCCTCGATCATGTGAGTTCACGCTGGGCCGGGAACAAATTATGGATCACGGGAAGCAATTACGTAGGCCCAAACCACTCGATCACGACATCCTGGAGCCTATTTTACGAGCCACATGCGGGACATCCTGTTGGTCCGGGGACAGCGGGTAATCCGATCGGGTGTCCTAGTTCCGCGCCTGACGCGTCGTTGGCGAATCCCTGTTTTAGCTCTCTTGAAACAGACATAGATTTTCATCACAACATGTTTGTCAATATCAGCCACCGAATCCCGGAGACCGACAACAAATCGGTCCGCTGGGTAAACAATCTGACGTTCAATTGGGCGTTCTACGCATTCGCCGGTCTCGGCGGCGAAGCTCTGGACATCATTGGCAACAAATGGGTTCGCGGCAATCTGAATTCTTCCGCCCAGGCGCACGAAATTCACGTGACGGAAAAAAGTCCGGAGGTCCTGGGGAACCCTTCCGTACTCGTTGCAGGTAATGTAGGTCCGAATCAATCTGATCCCGATGGCGACCAATACTTGATGGTGTCGCACATCAGCGGAGAAAATGGCCACGAGAATGGGCCGATACCGGACAGCTGGAAGCGCACGGCGCCGCTGCCTGCAACAGATTTTCCGATCATCGCCGATCCCGCTGCGAGCCTGGACGCGATCCTCTTGCCCACCGTGGGCAATTCGCAACATCTCGATTGCAACGGGCGGTGGGTCAACCACCGCGATGATGCCGACACGCGGATCATCGAGCAATACCAATCCAAAGGGCCCGGGGGCTTTTGGCCCAACGGCATTACAGTAACGGGTAGAGCGGCGCTTCCGCTGCCAATGCCGTCACCGCAATGGAAAGATCGGCCTGTAGTGAACGGTGAAGCTTGTTCAGAATCACTTCATGACGGAATCCCGGATCAGTGGAAGAAATCGCAAGGTTTGAGCACAACGAAACGCGAACTCTACAGGTCTGTGGCGCCCGATGGTTACACTGTTTTGGAGCACTATTTGAACGCTGTTCCCATAAAACCGGTTCACGACAAGAACGGGAAGCGCCCGTGAAAATCCTATTTCTTGCCCGTCAGCTGAATATCGGGGGCGCCGAACGCCAGTTGGTGATAGTGGCGAACGAGTTGGCCTCTCGCGGACACGAGGTTGTGATTGCCTCGTTCTATCCCGGGGGCGCTCTGTCAAAGCAACTCGACTCCCGCCGCGTTCGCTTGATTTCCATGGAAAAGCGTTCGCGCTGGGATCTGATTTCCCTATACATCAGGGTCTTGCGCGTCATCGGACAAGAGCGACCCGATGTCTTACACGGCTGGATGCACACGCAAAACGTCATCGCCACGATGTTTCGGATTTTCCATCCAAAGGTCAAGCTCTTCTGGTGCGTACGCAGCGCCAACCTCGATAGCGTTCTTGACCGGGTCGAAACGATTATGGTCTGGCTGCAAACTCGGTTGTCGATGTTCGCCGACTGCATCGTCGTGAATTCCATCGCCGGCTTGGAGTACGCGGTGTCGACAGGCATTGCCCGCGAGAAGATGGTGTTTATCCCCAACGGCATCGATACCAATGCATTCTATCCAGCTGAAACAGAAGGCAAACGCGTCCGCGCAGAGTGGGGCATCGGCGAGGGCGAAAAGGTGATCGGCAAAGTCGCGCGATTCGACCCAATTAAGAATCACCCCATGTTCCTGAAAGCCGCGGCGCGCATTGCGGCAGAGCGACCCGACGTGCGCTTCGTGTGCATCGGCCACGGAGACGCTTCCTATTTGAAGCAACTGCAGGATTTGACACAAACGCTGGGCATTGAAGACAAGGTCCAATGGGTGAAGGCTCGCCCCGACGTGCGGGCGGTATATAACGCGCTAGATATTTTTTGTTCCACCTCTTCTAGCGAGGGCTTCCCCAACGTGATTGGCGAAGCGATGGCGTGCGCTCGCCACTGCGCGGTCACCGACGTGGGAGATTCCAAGTTAGTGGTGGGAGGAACCGGAATCTCAGTCCCGTCAGATGACGTTGAAGCACTGGTAGCGGCCCTGCGCCAGACGTTGGACGGCAACGCCCTGAACCTGCGAGCCCGCCAGCGCATTCTGGAGAACTTCACGGTCGCCCATCTCGGCGACAAGACCGAACAGGTGCTCATTCAGTCCTTGGAGCGCGATCGTAAACGCATCGCGCCGTCACTGAGGCGCGTTGAAGAAGTCCACCCGCCGATAGACGCCTGATTTTTGATGTAATGTAACAACCCCCACGCAGGGCGGAGCCTGTTAGAAGAGTAGTCGGGAGATAGTCGTATGTGCGGAATAACCGGATTTCTGGATACGAGGCAAAACAGAGGGCACGAAGAGCTTGTGGCTATGGTACGCCGCATGGCGACCAGTTTGCGCCATCGCGGCCCGGAAGACGAAGGCACCTGGGTTGATCCAGCCAGCGGAATTGCGTTCGGCCATCGGCGCTTGTCGATTATCGATCTCTCTCCAGCGGGACATCAGCCGATGCACTCGTCCTGCGGACGCTACGTCATCACTTACAACGGCGAAATCTACAACTTCAAGGCGCTTAGAGAAGAGCTGGAAGCCCTTGGACAAACCTTCCGCGGACACTCGGACACGGAAATCATGCTCGCTGCGATTGCCCGTTGGGGTGTCGAACCTGCGCTGAAGAAGTTCAACGGCATGTTCGTGTTCGCCCTCTGGGACCGGCAGGAGAGAACGCTTCATCTGTCGCGCGATCGCGCAGGTGAGAAGCCCCTGTATTACGGCTGGGCTGGACACACGCTTCTTTTCGCCTCCGAGCTTAAGGCCCTTCACCAGCATCCGGATTTCCGGGGCGAGATTGACCGCGGAGCTCTAACTGTCTACCTCCGCCACAATTACATTCCCGCGCCTCATTCGATTTATAAGGGCATTTACAAATTGCCGGCGGGAACCTTGCTGACGATTCAAGGGTTTGGCAGCGATGCTTCCCCCAAGCCGTATTGGTCCGCAAAGCGCGCCGCGGAAGACGGGCTGAGCAATCCGTTTGTTGGCAGCGATGCCGAGGCGGTCGACCAACTCGATTCTCTGCTGAACGACGCCGTCAGCATGCGCATGGAAGCGGATGTGCCGCTGGGAGCGTTCCTGTCGGGCGGAATTGATTCGTCGCTGGTGGTTGCGATTATGCAGGCCAACAGCAGCAGGCCCGTGAAGACGTTCACGATCGGATTTGACAACTCCGAGTTCAATGAGGCCGAATCCGCGAAGGCCGTCGCCAGGCACCTGGGAACCGACCATACCGAGTTATATGTCACTCCCGAAGAAGCGATGAGCGTCATCCCGCGGCTTCCTACTTTGTATGACGAGCCATTCGCCGACTCCTCACAAATCCCAACATTCTTGGTCTCGCAACTCGCGCGGCGCAAGGTCACCGTCAGCCTCTCGGGTGACGGTGGAGACGAGCTGTTCGGTGGTTACAACACCTATCTCTGGGGACGAAGCGTTCAACAAAACATCGGCTGGATGCCCAACGCTTTGAAGACGGGCCTGGCAAAATCGCTGAACCCACTGTCGCGATTCGACTGGAATGCCGTCTTAGCCGGAGGCCAATCCTTGCTTCCGCAAAGTCTGCGGCGCAAGGATCTAAACAAGGTTTTGCAAAAGCTCGCCGGAATTTTGAAAGTGAATCAACGGGAAGCCCTGTACTGGGTCCTCTGCTCCTACTGGATGGAGCCGGCTTCCGTGGTTCTCGGCGCAAGAGAACCTCTGACGTCCCTCACCGATCCGAGCAAGTGGGCCGAGATTAAGGAATTCATGCACGTCATGATGTACCTTGACACCCTCATGTACTTGCCCGACGACATTCTCGTCAAGGTCGATCGCGCCTCCATGGGCGTCAGCTTGGAATCCCGCGTTCCGCTACTCGATCACCGTGTGATCGAGTTCGCTTGGAGGCTGCCGCTGGCAATGAAGGTCAAAGGAAATACCGGCAAACGCCCGCTTCGGCAATTGCTCCATCGTTACGTCCCCAAAGAGCTCGTCGAGCGGCCAAAACAGGGGTTCGGCGTGCCCATTCATGAATGGTTACGGGGGCCAATGCGTCCCTGGGCTGAAGAACTGCTGAGTGAGTCGCGATTGAAGCACGAAGGATTCTTTTCCGCGGCCCCGATTCGTCAGAAATGGTCGGAACACGTCAGCGGTCGGCGCAACTGGCAAGCGCAGATGTGGGGCGTGCTCATGTTCCAGGCCTGGCTTGAAGAGCACAAAACCCTGATTTCGACCAAAGTAGATGACGTCGTTTTGGATACGCAAGTGGCGGGTATTCCCACTCGCATGACTGGATCGCCGCCGGTCCAGCCGAGCACGACATAACTTCAGATACATGTTTTCGTCATTTGGCCTGACCCCGGACGCTGTGCTGGTAACCGAACTTAAAGAAAAAAGGCAGGGCTCGAACATGAGTGTCAAGTTCTTGCTGCGATTCGACGACATGTGCCCGACGATCAATTGGGCGGTCTGGCAAAAACTCGAAGACGTCATGATTGAAGAAGGCGTCCGGCCGATTTTGTCGGTCATCCCTGACAATCAGGACCCGACTCTTCACGAGGGCGAACCAAACGAACGCTTCTGGGAAAGGGTGCGCGCGTGGCAAGCGCGCGGGTGGACGATCGGCCTCCACGGATATCAGCATCGCTACGTCACCAAGAATGCTGGCATCGTTGGGCTAAAGCCGTACAGCGAGTTTGCCGGCGTTCTCTTCGAAGAGCAGCGCGCCAACCTGAAACAGGGACTCGCAATCTTTGCCCGCGAAGGAGTGCGCGCCGAGTGTTGGGTCGCTCCAGCCCATTCGTTCGACGAAAATACCGTCCGGGCCTTAGTAAGCTTGGGTGTCCGCACGATCAGCGACGGGCTCGCTCTGTATCCACACCGCGATTCCCAAAATGTGATGTGGGTTCCACAACAGCTGTGGAGGTTCCGCGCCGTGCCGTTTGGAGTGTGGACCGTCTGCATTCACTCCAAAGATCATCTTTACCTCGACCACGAACATTTCCGGCGGCGCATCCGGGAATATAAGCATTCCATCACAAGTCTTCCCGCCATGGCAGAAGCCTACGCGCAGCGGAAAAGCAGCTGGACGGATCGTGTCTTTGGCGAGTTGTGGCATCTGGCGATTCGCGCCAAGGTAGCGCTGGCGGCGAGAAACTCCCCCGTGACCGCATCGGCTCTTGAGGCGAATGCCGATGCCGAAGCGAGGCAGCGTCTCAAAGCAGCCCTGTAAGATCGCGCCGCACCATCGTCCGGTGCGTCCAGGCTCAACCCGATAGCCTGGGACCCGATCTCCTGAAAATTGATTTCGAAATGAACCAACACTTTAGCCAAAAGCCCGATTTCGGCGCGCTGGTGATCTCGCTCGACTTCGAGCTGCACTGGGGCGTTCGGGACAAGTGCGCCCCGGACGGGCCGTACCGCGAGAATCTCCTCGGCGCTCGCAAAGCCATTCCCATGATCCTCGATTTGTTCGAGGAGTTCGATGTCGCGGCCACTTGGGCAACCGTCGGATTTCTCTTCGCGGAGTCGCGCCGTGAGCGGGAACAGTTCTCCCCCGCCATTCGTCCGCAATATGTCGATACACGTCTCGATCCTTATTCTGAGCCGACCGGTGAAAACGAGAACGATGACCCTCTGCACTACGCGGCGAGCCTGATTGCGCAGATTGCGAAGCGCCCAAAACAAGAAATCGCCACGCATACGTTTTCGCACTACTACTGCCAGGAGCCCGGCGAGACACGCGAGTCCTTCGCCGCGGACTTGGCCAGCGCGGTCGCCATCGCGCAACGCCGCGGAATCAACGTCCGTTCGATCGTGTTCCCTCGCAACCAATTTCGGCCCGGTTACGAGGATCTTTTAAAGGAAGCTGGCGTGGTTTGCTATCGCGGAAACGAGCCGCATTGGATGTACCGCCCGCGGCCGCGCAGCCAGGAAACGTTGGCGGTTCGCGCGCCACGACTTCTGGACCATTACGTGTCTCTCTCCGGATCGAAGGTTGTTCGCTGGGATGAGATTTTGCAACCGAATGGTCTTTGCGATGTCCGTTCAAGCATGTTCCTGCGGCCCTATTCGACGCAGCGGAAGAGTTTCGAATCCATTCGCATCCGTCGCATCGCTGCCGGAATTCGCGCAGCAGCCGAGCAGCGAGGGATTTTCCATCTCTGGTGGCACCCTCACAATTTCGGCGCCAATACCAACGAGAATTTGGACTTTCTCCGGAGCGTCCTGGAAGTTTTCGGAAGCTGCCGCCAGACACACGCCATGAAATCGCTCAACATGGCCGAAGTAGCTTCGTTCGTGTCCACCGCGGACGAGACCCAGGAAATGCCATCTGAAGATTCGAACACCACGTCCGCGTGGGAGCAGGTATTGTGATTCGCGTTACGCACATTATCGCGGGACTCGACTCGGACGGCGCGGAAAAGATGCTTCATCGCCTGATCGCCGGCATGGATTCCAGTCGCTTCGAGAACGAAGTGATATCCCTGACCGATTTGGGTCCCATGGCTCGGCAGATCGAGGCCTGCGGCGTGCGCGTTCGCGCATTAGGAATGAAGCGCGGTAGCGCCAATCCTTTCTATCTGTTGAGGCTCGCGGCATGGCTGCGGAAATCGCAACCGCACGTAATTCAGACCTGGATGTACCATGCCGACCTGATCGGCGGACTTGCTGCCAGGCTTGCGGGGCGTTCCGGCGTTGTCTGGAATATTCGTCACAGCGAATTACATCCGGAAACCGATAAGCGTTCCACCTTGTGGACTGGAAGGGCGTGTGCCCGCCTGTCGCGGCAGTTGCCCAGGCGAATCGTTTGCTGCTCGGAAACTTCGCGGAAGTTCCATTCGAGCTTCGGTTATGGAGCAGATCGAATGCAAGTCATTCTCAATGGTTTTGACTTGCATCGTTTCAAACCAAATCCCAGACAACGCGTCGAGATTCGTGAAGCGTTGGGCATTCCGCAATCGGCACCGGTCATTGGCTTGATTGCTCGCAAACACCCGGTCAAAGACCATCGAAATTTCATGCAGGCGGCAGGCCTCCTGCATCGTGAATTCCCCGAAGTCCATTTCGTACTCTGCGGCGAAGGCGTTACGTTCTCCGATCCGGAACTCCGCGCATGGGCTCAGTCCGCTGGAATTCAAGACGTCTGCCATCTACTTGGCCATCGAGACGATGTCCCACAGATCCTCAATGCATTGGACATGGCGACCTCCTCCTCCTCCGGAGAAGCGTTTCCGAACGCGGTGGCCGAAGCTATGGCCTGTGCTGTCCCGTGCGTGGTCACCGACGTCGGAGATTCTCGTTTTATCGTGGGCGAAACGGGTCGCGTCGTAGCCCCCAGGGACCCGTCAGCCCTGGCACAAGGTTGGAAGCAGTTGTTGGAAGCAGGTTCAGAGGTTCGCAGGGATCTCGGGTTTGCCGCGCGGGAACGCGTCGAACAAAATTTCGGAATGGCCGCCGTGATTAGCCAATACCAAGACTTGTATACTCAGGTCTTCCAAGAGATCTCGGCGAAAGGCTCCAGCCACTCTCGAAGCATAGCCGAACGCCCACAGCAAACTCCGAACGCAGGATTGGGAAATTCTCTGCATCCTCGAGCCCGGGTGCTATTCGTCGACAACGACGTCAACTCCTTCTTCTCGTACCGCATCGAGATGGCTCGAGCCACCCGGGATGCCGGCTTCGAAGTTCACATCGCGGCTCCCGAAGGAAAAGCCGCAGAAACTCTTTTGAGTGAGGGTTTTCGTTTTCACGCCGTTCCCATGACGCGGAGCGGCTTGCATCCGTGGAAGGAATTGGCAACGATCGCCGCTCTGTTCCGGCTGTATCGAAAGCTCCGGCCTGATCTCGTGCACCACCTTCGCTTGAAACCCGTTCTCTACGGAGGGCTGGCCGCCTATGGTGCGCAGGTTCCCGCCGTGGCGGGTTTGCTTACCGGTTTGGGCTACGTATTCATCGCCGAGACTCGCAAAGCAGTGGTGATTCGCAAGCTCGTGACGCTGAGCTCCAAGGTGGCGTTCCGTCACGCCAATCAGCGCATCATTTTTCAAAACCCCGACGACCAGATGGTCTTCGTTCAAAACAAAATTCTGCCGGCACGTCAGACAGTGCTGATTAAAGGCTCCGGCGTCGATGTAAATGAATATCTGCCGACACCGGAACGCGGTGGCGTTCCAGTAGTTGTGCTTGCTTCGCGAATGCTGCGTGATAAGGGCGTTGATGAATTTGTGGAAGCCGCGCGCGACCTTCGAGCCAAGCATGTGGCTGCTCGTTTCGTTCTTGTGGGTGAGACCGACCCGGGCAACCCCACCGCGATCACTGCCGAACAACTGCGGCAGTGGGCCGACAGTGGTGTCGTCGAATGGTGGGGCCACCAGGCCAACATGAAGGACGTGCTGGCACAGGCTCACGTCGTCTGTCTTCCTTCCCTGCGGGAAGGCGTACCTAAGGTTTTGATCGAGGCAGCCGCCTGCGGTCGCGCCATCGTCACAACCGACGCTCCTGGCTGCCGCGAAATCGTGCGTAACGGCGAAAACGGCCTGCTCGTGCCCGTGCGCGATAGTCGCGCCCTGGCCGAAGCCCTCCGCTTGCTCATCGAAAACGCGCCGCTCCGTGCCGGTATGGGTCTCAAGGGGCGCGATATCGCCGTACAGGAATTTTCGATCGAACGCGTGGTGCGTGAAACACTGGGAGTCTATCGCGACCTGCTCGCGAACGGTTCCAGGAGTTCCCGCGAACTCAACGTTGTGGAGCAACAGGCAAGATGAGCGCGCAAGCCATTACCTTCTCGGATATTCTCAAGCGCAGCTTCGACTTTCTCGTCGCGCTGACCGCCCTGCTCTTGCTGTCCCCAGTCTTGTTCGTCGTCGCACTGATTATCAAAGTGGGGTCTCCCGGTCCGGTCTTCTATCGCGGAGTACGCATCGGCCTGCACGGAAAACCATTCCGCATTTACAAATTTCGAACGATGGTGATCGACGCCGAAAAACTGGGTGGCTCGGCAACTGCCGAAGACGACCCAAGGATCACGCCGATCGGCAAGTTTCTTCGCCGCCACAAGTTGGACGAACTTCCGCAATTTCTGAATGTTCTGGTCGGCGACATGAGCATGGTCGGCCCTCGCCCGGAAGTGCAGAAGTATGTGGACATGTATACCCAGGAAGAGCGCGCAATTCTAGAACTACGGCCGGGGATCACCGACTGGGCATCTATCTGGAATTCGAATGAAGCCGCGGTACTGGAAGGCAGCAAAGACCCGGAGAAAACGTACGAAGAATTGATTCGGCCGACAAAACTGGCTCTTCAGCTGTTTTATGCCCGTAATCATTCTCCCAGCACCGACATCAGGATCCTGTGCCATACATTCTGTAAATTGCTCGTTGAGGATTGGACTCCGCGCGAACTGGTTCCCTACGGCAAGGTCCGCCAATACAAAATGATTTCACCAGCTTCCAATGCAGTAGCTCAACGCGGCAGCCAGGAAACCCTTTAGCAATTCAGCATCAAACACTTGCAGAACTTACACGGGAAGCCCCGCCTGCGTTTTTCTGCGACGACATCAAAAGGAGAAATCATGTCACCGAGTGAAAGACTGGGAGAGAATGACCTGCCTGCAATTCATGGAGGTCGCCCTCTCTTCTCTCAGCGCTTCCGCTTTATCCGGCCCTCGCTTCCGTCGCTCGACACCGTGCTGGGGAGTTATCGCGCGGCGTACGAAAATGGCTTGATCACCAACGCCGACGTCGTCGGAAGGTTCGAGGCGGCTGTCGCCGAGCGCCTCGAAGTGAGACATTGCATCGCCGTTTCCAGTTGTACGAGCGGCCTAATGATGGTGCTTCGGGCCCTCGGACTCACCGGTGAGATTATCATTCCGAGCTTTACTTTCTTCGCCACCGGGCACGCCGCCCGTTGGAATAGCCTGACGCCCGTCTTTGCCGACTGTCTGCCAGACACCTGGAACGTCGATCCCTCGGACGTCGAGCGCAGGATCACCGAGCGCACGACCGCACTGCTGATCGTGCACCTCTACGGCAACCCGGCCAACGTTGAGGCGCTCTCCCAGGTTGCGAAACGCCACAACCTCAAGTTGATCTTCGACGGCGCTCACGCCTTCGGCAGCCAATATCGCGGCCGCCCTGTCGGGCAGTTCGGCGACGCCGAAGTCTTCTCCCTGTCTCCGACCAAGCTGCTGGTCGCCGGAGAAGGCGGTCTGGTCACCACCAACGACGCCACCTTGGCAAAGGCCATACGTGGAATGCGCAACTATGGCGACACCGGCTCCTACGACCCCGAATGGCTGGGCATGAATGCGCGCATGTCCGAGTTCAACGCCGCGCTAGGCCTCGCCGGCCTCCCCGACGTTGACGAACGCGTGCGCCGCAGGAACCAAGTGGCCAGGATGTATACGGAGCTGCTCACCTCCCTGCTGGGACTTCGCTTCCAGTCCGTGCATCCAAGCGATGTGAACACCTACAAGGATTATTCGATCCATGTCACGCCAAGCCAATTCGGCATGACTCGCGACGAGCTCGCCGAAGGACTGCTGGCGGAAAATATTGAAACCAAAAAATATTTCTATCCGCCTATGCATCTCCAAAAACTCTACAAGTCTTTCCACGACGCTAAGCACAACGACCTGAAGACCACCGAAGAAGTCACCGGCGGAATTCTCAGCTTGCCCATCTACGAATCGCTGCCGGACTCCACCATCGAAACCGTCTCGCGCGCAATTCACCGGTTGGCCCAGTCAGCCGCCACGCGTAAGGAAGTATCACTCTCGGGGAGGCAGTAATGTTGACGTCCGTTCGAAACTTCAAAACATCGCAAGCCCTACCGCGCATGTTGGCCGATTTCGCTTTGATCCAGGTCTGCATGATCATGGCGCTCGGCATTCCGGTGGTTTTCCTTCTTTCGCGCGGTGACTCGACCGCGGCCACCGCGCGTCTTGAAGAAGCGCTGTCTTATTACGTCCCTTACTTCCTGTGCATTTCGGTCGTGTTTCCGCTGGTGTTTCTGCTGAACGGCTTCTACACGCGCTCACGCGCCTACAGCGGCCGCTACAAGATGGTTGTCGTGATGCGCGGTGCAGGCGTCGGCATTCTGACCCTCCTCGCCGTCAACTATCTGTTCTTCCGCAGCAACCTTGTTCCTCGTCTCGCGCTGCTGTTCTTCGCGGTTCTCACGGTGCTCGCGCTTTCGCTCAGCCGGCTGGCCAAGGCCTTGCTCACCGAGCGTTATGAAATCCGCGCGCGCGACAACCACAACACCGAAGGCACCGTTCTGGTGCTCGGCGGCGCTGGATATATTGGATCGAGCCTCGTTCGAAAGCTCCTGGAATCCGGCCGCAAAGTTCGCGTCGTGGACAGCCTGGTTTATGGCGATGAGCCGCTGCGAGGCGTTTTTGGCCATCCCAACCTCGAAATGCGCATCGGCGATTGCCGCAACATTCAAGACATGGTGGCGGCTGTCCGCGGAGTCGATTCCATCATCGACCTCGCCGCGATCGTCGGCGATCCCGCCTGCGAACAAGATAAGCAGACCGCGCTCGAAATCAACTATGCGGCAACGCGCATGTTGATTGAAGTGGCGAAGGGCCACGGCATCCAGCGCTTCATCTTTGCCTCCAGCTGCAGCGTCTATGGCGCCACCGACGTGATGATGGACGAAAACTCGGCTGTCCGTCCCATCTCTCTATACGGCCAGACCAAGCTCGACTCCGAGCACGCCCTCCTGCACGCGCGCTCCGAAACCTTCCACCCGACGATTCTTCGCTTGGCAACGGTTTTTGGGCTCTCGTATCGCCCGCGTTTTGACCTGGTTGTGAATCTCCTCATGGCCAAGGCCTACAACGAGGGCGTGATCACCATCTTCAACGGCGAACAGTGGCGCCCCTTCATTCACGTTCACGACGTGGCCGCGGGCATCATTCGCACCCTCAACGCTCCCCTGCCGATCGTAAGCGGCCAAATCTTCAACCTGGGCGACACCCGCCTCAACTACACTCTGACCCAGGTTTCGCAGATGATTCTCAAGATGTTCCCCGAAACGCGCGTGCAGCACATTGAAGACACCGATCGCCGTAACTATCGCGTCTCCTTCGACAAAATCCAGACCCAGCTTGGTTTCACGGCTTCCTGGCAACTCGAAGACGGCATGCGCCAGCTGCGTCAGGCCTTCGAGGACAAGGAAATCACGGACTACACCGACACGCGCTACTACAACCAGAAATTCCTCAAGATCGCGGGCAGCCCTTCGCGTAACTTGCTCGACGAGCACCTGATGGCGGCTTTCGCTAGCGCGCCAAAGGGTCAAACTCCGTCCGAAAAGATCGTCTTGAATAAACCCAACGGACACACCGAAACGATCCATCTGACAAAGGGAGCTGCCGGAGACTGATCCTCAGAGTTCGGCGATTTTAGAACCGGTAGGCGTAATCGGTATCGAGATAGCTCAGCGGCCACAGCTCCGGGACGGGTTCCCCCGTCTTTTTGCTGGCGATGATATGCAACGGACGGCGTCGCGGTGCGGCCACGAAATTCTTGCTGCGCAGCAGCTCAATCAAACTTTGATCCAGCCGCGACACCACAAACGAAAGCAGAAAGCCGTTAGCCTCGTATACGCGCCGGATCACGCTGGAAACAAGAATTTCCAGCTCTTTCTCGGCGTCTCCGCGGGACCAAACCGCAAACCGCCAGAAATCGGTGGAAGCTTTTTCTCTCCAGACGAGCGCTACGGCTCGCGCCTTGGGTCCATCCGCGATATAGCAGGTCTCGGAATACAAAAAAGGACAATCGCCGACCTGCCATCGCATGTATTCGAAATCGTACCGGGAATAAATATCCCCGTGTTGCACTGGTTCCAGCAGCTGGCTTAGAACTTCCGAGACTCCGGGTTCGACGATCACCGGCGCAGCCGCCACCGGACGCGGCGGCCACCGCACAGGAATCCGGTTCACAAAGCCCAAAGCATCCACGGGAAGCTTCGGCACTTTGCGCCGGGCGACACGCAGCATTGCCCCCACGCGCAGCGGCAAGTGAAAGACGATACCCGCGTCATTCACAGTCTTCGAAGAAAGACGCGAAATGATCCGCTGGGTCGCGTCATTCCCCCCCAGCTGCGTCAGGAACTCGTATTTTTCCTGCGCCTGCCGGATCAACAAAATTCCGATTCCGCGCGCCGTCGGATCCTGTACCGACCAATCGCAGGTCCAGGCCGCATCAATGACGCGATTCGGCGCCGCCACCAGGAACGGAACCAGGCCAAGGAATCCGCCGATTTTTCCGTCTTTGACCCAGGCGTAGCCCCGCTCGCGGTTACGGTTGAAGCGCGAATCAAAATACTTCCAGCGCACCGCTTCCGCAGCGTGCCCTTCTCGGCCGAGATATTCAATCAGCGAATCTGGATCGAGCGCACTTAACGGCTGGAACCGCGTCGCCATATCCGAAAATTATACAAGGAACCCAACTCTTTCAAACCACCATGGCCGAAACGACCGTCAATCCCGCCTTCGACCTTAACGTCGAATCGAATGGCTCCGGTGCTCCTGCAGATCACACGACGCCGGCCAGCCAAACATCCAGAACGAGATGGATCATCCCCACGCTGCTCTGCCTGCTATTCCTCGGCCAATGCACGTGGTTCATCAACACCCAATCTCTGACCAACGATGAGCCGCTGCACATCATCGCCGGTTTGGACGCGTGGAAATATCACCGCTTCGAACGCTGGAATGATCATCCTCCGCTGGTCTTTCTGCTGTGTACGCTCCCGCTGCTGTTAAACCACGCCGACATTCACTATGTGGCCGACGCCCGCTACATGGATGGAATCACGCCCAGCCCGGAAGCGGTGGCTTGGGGTGCGCGACCCATCATTGCCCTGCTAGGCGTCCTCCTCGGTGTGCTGTTATGGATCACCGCAAGGCGTCTCTTCTCCGAGGGTGCGGCGAATTTTGCGCTGGCCTTCTTTGCCTTCTCCCCTTCCCTGATCGCCCACTTTTCCGTCTCGTGTAACGACGGCGCCGTGGCATTGATCACCTTCGTCACCGCCATGCAGGTCGTCTATTGGCGGCGCACTCAGTCCTGGGGCCGCACCATTGCGCTCGGCTTGATTCTGGGCGCCCTGATCGCTACCAAGTTCAGCACTCCTCTTATCTTCGCGATCGCGTTAGCGCTTGTATTGATCCTCAAGCCTGATGGCGTGATGTTCGATCCGCGCCAGTGGAACTGGCGGAAAGCGTTCGCGCTGGTCGGAATCGCTTTCATCTTCGTGTGGGGCGTATATTTCTTCCACTGGACGAAAGTGTCGGTGAAGAATGGCTTCGTAACGGTTACCTCGCCGAATCGCACCAAAGCCGCCACCGGAGACCTGCACCGCCCGTTGAACCTCACGCTATACCTACCCGCCGGCGAATACGTGGAAGGCATGGGCCGCGTAGGCCGCCACTTGGATATCGGCCATCCCAGCTTTTTTCTCGGACAGGTTTCCACTGACAAAGGTTGGAAGGCCTATTTTCCCGTCGTCGTGCTCCTGAAGTGGCCGATCGTAGTTCTCGCGCTCTTTCTGACGGCTGTAATCCTTGGACTCCTCAGGCGCATTCGTTTTCCGTCTGACTTGCTCCTGTTTTCGCTCTTTCCCGGCCTCTATTTCCTTACCGCCATTTTTTCTAAAGTTGACCTTGGAGAACGGCACATCCTCTTGGTCTATCCGTTCGCCCTTTTGTTCGTGGCGTCCCTGTGGCAGTGCGCCCGCCAGCGGCGTGCCGTGATGGCTCTGTTGCTGCTGCTGGTGGTCGTGAATGCCGCCGACACTTTGCGGTACGCGCCCGGCTATCTTTCCTATTTCACGCCCTTCGTAAATCCGGCCACCAG
>Ga0187855_10000759_pt1 | contig 27394 bp, 21 predicted proteins | sample June2016WEW_8_10_2_FD_132969 | JGI IMG/M metagenome (GOLD analysis project Ga0187855, IMG submission 132969) | Peatland microbial communities from SPRUCE experiment site at the Marcell Experimental Forest, Minnesota, USA - June2016WEW_8_10 | ecosystem: Environmental > Terrestrial > Soil >...
CTTTGACCGAATTGCAGGGCAGTTCCAGCCCATTTGTGATCCGGTGCTACGACAGCTTTCAGGATAGCGGTAGCCCACTGGCCGCCAATCCCCGCGCGCCGGCGGACTTCGTTCGCTATGCGGTTGCCGGCAGCCGGCCCATGGAACTTGTGCTCCAATACCGTTCGGCTTCGGGAGACGTCGGCGGGTACTTGGGTTTTATTCGCGATCGGATCGCGCGGTATGCAGACGTTCTGTATGCCCTGCAGATCACGGAAGAAGCGAATTTCGTCGATGGGCCTCCCGTAATCGACGGTCCTTACCCGAATGTCTGCCTGGCGTTGATAGAAGGAATCAAGGCCGCCAAGGAGAGTCTGCTGGCATTGGGACGCCCAGACGTCAAAGTCGGGTTCAACTCCACGCCGACGTTTGGCCCAGGCGCGGATTTCTGGAAACGCGTCGGTGTTGGCGGAGATCCGTTTGTCGAAGCTGTCGACTACGTTGGGCTGGACTTCTTTCCGGATGTGTTCCGGCCTGTGTCACCCGACGGGCAACCCGGCGATTTGAACGCCTCGGTGGTTGGAGTGATCGAGACCATGCGCTCGATCTGGCTGCCAACGGCCGGAATCCCGGACGGCGTGCCGATCCACATCACCGAACACGGATGGCCCACAAGCTTGGGCCGGGGGATGGGTCGCCAGGCGGAGGTCATTGAACAGGTGATTCGAACGGTTCATTCCCATCGTGAGCGGTTGAACATAGAGCGCTACTCACTGTTTGCGCTACGCGATGTTGCACTTCGCAACGCGGGCAACGAAGAGAACCTGTTCAACTTCTTCGGAATCATGACGGCGAACTACCAGCGAAAACCGGCATTTGAAGTCGTTCGCGGACTTGTTAAGGAACTGGGCACGGTGTCTGATTTTGGGACGGCTTGTTGCGCGGACGGGCAGCGGCGCTTACGACTGTAGCCCACTAGTCGACTGACAGTACGGGGTTTAGCCCCGTCCGGCGATTGGCACGCTAACTGTTCTATAGGGATACCGTCATAGTTGAAGAGGCACGCAATGCTACGGCCCGAATTGAGCGCACCCAGAACGTTAATCGCCGACGACCAGCCCGATGTTCTGGAAGCGTTGCGCCTTCTGCTGAAGCGGGAAGGCTACCAGATCGAAGCGGTCAACTCGCCGAAAGCGGTGCTGGAGCGGCTGCATGATCGCGAGTACGACGTTTTGCTGATGGACTTGAACTACGCCCTCGACACCACTTCCGGCCAGGAGGGTCTGGACCTGCTGGCGCGCGTGCAAAAACTCGATAGCACGCTGCCCGTGGTGGTGATGACGGCTTGGGGCAGCATCCGGCTGGCGGTGGAAGCCATGCAACGCGGCGCGGCCGATTTCGTCGAGAAACCCTGGGACAATTCGAAGCTGCTGTCGACCCTCCGCACGCAGATCGAATCGCGCAACGAGCGGCGCAGCGGCGCGGCCCGCGAATCGGGTGAAATCGAAGCCGCCAGCGCGACGCAGCGCGGTCTGCTCCCGCAATCGATCCCACAATTCCCGGGCTACGAAATCTCGGCTGCGTGGCGTCCGGCCGGGGCCGTCAGCGGCGATTATCTCGACCTGCTGCGGCTGGACGCGAGCCACCTGGCGCTGTCGGTGGCGGACGTGATCGGCAAGGGCGTGCCCGCGGCGCTGCTGATGTCCAACGTGCAGGCGGCGGTGCACGCGCTGGCCGGCGAGATGCTTCCCACCGGCGAGCTTTGCCGGCGCATCAACCGGATCGTCGCGGCCAACGTGGGCAACGGCAAGTTCATCACGTTTTTCTATGGCGTGCTCGATAGCGCCCGGCGGTTCAGCTACACCAATGCCGGCCACTGCGAGCCGATTCTGGTGCGCCAAAACGGCGAGTGCGTGCGGGTGAATCATGGCGGCGTGGTGCTCGGTGTTTTCCCGGATTGGGAGTATCGGGAAGAACACGTGGACCTGGAGCCGGGCGACCGGCTGGTGCTGTTCACCGACGGCATCACCGAAATCGCCAACGCCGCGGATGAAGAGTTCGGCGAAGAACGGCTGATGGAACTGCTGCGGGCCCATCGCGCGCTGGGTGCCGAAGCCATGCAGAAGCGCGTGATGGCGGCCATCGCCGAATTCAGCGGCGGCAACTTCCAGGACGACGCTACGCTGATCGTGGCGGCCGTGGAGTAGTGCGGCACGCTTTCGTCTGAGGGATCTCACCGCGAAACGGAAACGGCATGGCTTGCCATCGTAGCGTTTTCCAATCCGCCGTCGTTATGATACCCTGGAATCGCCAGAGTGGTGGAGCACCGGGCCCAAGTACCAGGGATTGGCGGATGAGAAAACCTGGGGCGTCAGGGCTTTGCCCTTTTGAGGGCCTTTGTAATCCGGGAAACCGGAGCGCCGTTCCCCCTTTGTGACATATCCACTCTGGCCTACCTGAATCATCCCCGAGCCGATGCAACCGCACGAGAAGGCCGCCATCCTGCAGGAACTCGTGACGGGCCGGGACGCCCTCCTGGACGCTTTGTACGGACTTCCTGCAGACTTGGCGGCCATCAGCCCCGCGCCCGGCCGCTGGTCGGTCGTCGAATGCGTGGAGCATGTAGCTGTCTCCGAGGAGTTCCTGCTCTCGCGAATTGCCCAAGCGCAGAGTTCCGGCGCGCCGCTCATGAACCAGAAGCGGGAAGCCGCGATCCTGGCGCGGGGCGCGGACCGCAGGACTCCCGTAATCTCGCCTGAAGTTAGCCGGCCTACGGGACGATTCGCGACGCTGGCGGACGCGGTGGAGAGCTTTCTGGTCATTCGCGAGCAAACTGTCCGGTTCGTCGAGGTCTGCGACGAAGATCTTCGCGCCAGGCCGATGGCCCATCCGCTGCTGGGCCCCATCAACTGCCACGAGGCTCTCCTGTTGATCGCGGTGCATCCGCGGCGCCACGCCTCGCAGATCCGGGAAATCAGGACCGCACGGGTGCTTAACCGCTTTGGGGATTACTGACTGGCAGAGACCGCTCCCTGACGGTCGCGGCTCGGTAATCCCTGCGAAATCAATGCGCCTGTTGCCGTTAGGGAGCGGTTTCCCCAAAACCGTAAAGCACCCGGACCGCACTCGCTGGCAGCGGAGGACAGTAGGTCGGGTATCCTGAAGGAAGGGCGGGCCGAGGCCCTCCCACGCAGGAGAGATATGCCAGTTGAAGAAATAACGCCGGGCGTGGCGCGGCTGCGCACGTTGATTGCGAACATTTACTTAGTCGGCCGCCCGGGCGGGCCGTGGGTGCTAGTGGATACGGGCACTCCCGGCAATGCGGCGCGCATTCGCGATGCGGCCGAGGAGCGTTTTGGCCGGGACACGCGTCCCGAGGCGATTCTGCTGACGCACGGGCATTGGGATCACGCCGGCTCCGCGCTGCCGCTGGCCGAATACTGGGACGTGCCGATCTATGCGCACCGGCTGGAGCGGCCGTTCCTCAGCGCCAAGTCGGCGTATCCGCCAAAGGATCCCATGGCAGGCGGCGCGTTTTCATTCCTCAGCCGGTTCTTTCCAAGCTCGACAGTGGACCTGGGGACGCGTTTGTACGACCTCCCGGAAGGCGGCGAGGCGCCTGGCTTAGCGGGTTGGCGCTGGCACTTCACGCCTGGGCACGCGCCGGGACATGTCGCGTTCTTCCAGCGGGGCGAGTCCGTGCTGCTGGCGGGGGACGCATGCATTACCATGGACCTGGATTCGGCAATGGGTATCGTGGCGCAGGAGCCGCGGATTTCGCGCCCGCCGGCGCCGTTCACCTACGATTGGGGCCAGGCGCAACGGTCGGTCGAACTGCTTGCCGATTTGCGGCCCACGGTGATTGGAGCGGGTCACGGCGAGCCGATGTTCGGCCGGGCCGTGGCGGTTGGGTTGGCGGATCTGGCGCGCGATTTCCCGAGACCGCGCCGGGGACGTTACGCCGTCGAACCGGCCCGTGCGGACGAGACCGGGGTCACGTTTGTGCCGCCGCCAGCGCCCGATCCGGCACCGAAGATTGCGGCAGCGGTGGGGCTGACGGCGGTGGCGCTCGGGGCGGTGGTGGTGTTAAGCAAGAGATCGGGAGCCGAGAGCCAGGAGCGGGAGGCCAATTCTTAAACATGTCCCGCATGCTGGAAGAAATCCGCCAACAGCCCGGCGCCCTGGAGCGCACGCTGGCTTCCGAGTTGCGCCGCATCGAGCGCTTCAAACACCGTCTCACCAAGCGCCGCCCGCGCCTGATCGTACTGGCCGCCCGCGGCACGTCCGACAATGCCGCCCAGTTCGGGCGCTACTTGTTGGAGGTGACCACCGGCATTCCGGTGTCGCTGGCCGCGCCCGCCATCCATACGCTGTACAACGCGCACATGGACTTTCGCGACGCCCTGGTGGTGGCCCTCTCGCAATCGGGCGAATCCACCGACACCAACCTGGTGCTGTCGCGCGCCAGGGAACAGGGCGCACTCACCATCGGCATCACCAACGAGCCCGCCAGCACGCTGGCGCGCCTGGCCGAGCACGTGTTCCTGGTGCGCGCCGGCAGGGAAAAAAGTGTGGCCGCCACTAAGACCTATACCGGCCAGGTGCTGATGCTCTATTTGCTGGCCTACGCGCTGGGCGGACGCATCCGCATCGACGATCTGAAGCGCCTGCCGGAACGGGCCCAAATGGCCCTGTCTCTGGAGCCCGCCATCGCCGAGCTTTCCGGGCGCTACCGCTTCATGGATCACGCCGTGGTGGTGGGCCGCGGCCTCAACTATGCCACCGCTTTCGAATTCGCGCTGAAGATGATGGAGACCTGCTATGTGGTCGCCGAGCGGTTCTCCTCGGCCGATTTTCTGCACGGCCCCATCGCCATGGTGGATCCCGATTTTCCGGTGTTCGCGTTCGCGCCCTCGGGGCCCACCTGGGACTCCATCGCCGAAACGCTGGACAAGCTCAAAGAACTGCGAGCCGAGACCGTAGTCTTCACCGACGCCAGCAACACCGCGGCGGCGGCGCACGCCACCCGCGTCATCCGCGTGCCACGCAAACTCCCGGAGCTGTACACGCCGATTCCGTACATCGTTCCCGCGCAGTTCTTCGCGGCCTGCCTGGCGGAGCAGAAGGGACTCGATCCGGACAAGCCGCGCACCATTACAAAAGTGACGCTGACCATGTGACGTCGAGAACACAACCCCGGAGCGTGTCCTGGGGGGCGCAGGAGTTTGGCCATTTGCTGTGGGGCAGGTTGACAACCTGCAGGCCGATTGGCAATCGGCCTTCGCGAGCGAAGCTCGCTCGCTGGCGGGTCTCGAGAATGTGCAGCGCGACGGGATCGCCTTCGGCGGCGGCCGAATCCACCAGAGAGGCCAGCGCGGCAGCGCGCGAACGGGGCCAATCGGGAGTGTAGAAGAGGTGCAGCACACGATTGGCGCTGGCCTGTCCGGTCGCGTCGAGAAGAGCCTGGCGGAGCGACGTCGGCGGTCCCCAATTTTCTTCCATGCGCAGCGCGGCGCGCACCGCCTGGCGGACGATATCGACTCCGCCGCCCTCATCGCCGAAGACGTAGCCCCATCCACCGGCGCGCGCGGTCTGGCCGGCGGCATTGCGGCCGAAAGCGATTCGCCGCGGGCGGATGGGATGCGCGGTGGGCGGAGGGCGACCCGTATCCAGGAGTGTCGCCGCGCGGCCCCTTCGCCGGGATGCCGACGCGCAGCCTGCAAGCCCGTGGCGCAGGTGCGCCGGGCGATAGATCCGGGTGCTCGGGCTGGGCGGCATAATGCGCTTCGCGCCGCCCAAGCGCCCGCGGCCCATCCCGGCGCCCGTCGACTATCTTGGGGCCAAGTGCTCTGATCCGCAGCAGCGATCGCGGGTCCTCCTGGCAGAGGCGGTCGATTGTCAGTATCCCAGCCCGTCGAACCAAGCAGTTGTAGGATTGAGTGCCCAGCCCCAGCAACTTCATTGAACCGACGCCGGCATCGGAGTTCACCAGATCCACGTCTGCGCGCCGCCGGCGCATCTCGCGGACGTCGCTCAATCCGAAGCCCATCGGCCCTCCGGTGGTATTTCCAGGCCACGCCGCAGGATGCCTGACTTGCCGGTGCGCGCTTTGAAGCAGGCGGGACAGTTCGTCGGCTACCCTGCCGGCGATCCCTGGAGCCGCTCGTAGACATCCCGCGCGGCCTTTTGCGCGGCGCTTTTTTTGGTGTTGCCTTCGGCCTGCCCCACCCATTCGCGCCCCACGCGCGCTTCCACCGTGAAGGTCTTGGAGTGCTCGGGGCCGCGCTCCCCGACGATCACGTAGCGCGGCGGCGGCAAGTGGCGCGCCTGCGCGAACTCCTGCAGCGCGCTCTTGTAGTCGGTCAGGTTCTGGGGGACTTGCTCGCCGGCGAGCCCTGCCTCGGAGAGGACTGGCGCCACCACGAACTGCTGGATGAATGCGCGGGCCGGCTCCATGCCGCCATCCAGGTAGATGGCCGCGATGAGCGCTTCCAGGGCGTCCACCAGCAGCGTCTTCTTGACACGGCCGCCGCTCATCTCCTCGCCGCGTCCGAGCTCCAGATATTCTCCGAGGCGCAGACGCTGGGCTGCCTGGTGCAGCCAGGCGGCGCTGACCAGGTGCGCCTTTAACTTGGATAAGCGCCCTTCGGCGGCTTCCGGATGGCGCTGCAGCAAATCCTCGCTGATCAGAAAGCCCAACACGGAGTCGCCCAGGAACTCGAGCTGTTCGTTGTCACGCGCCGTGGGCTGCCCGTCCGCGATGGCTTGTTCGTGAACGTGCGAGCTATGCGTCAGCGCTCGGCGAAGGATCTCCCGGTCCGCGAAGCAGTGGCCCGCGGCGGCCTCCAGGGCGTCCAGATCCGCGCGCATGATGGGGCTACGGCTTCGGGGCTTCCGGTTTTGGCGGCGCCGGGTTGGCGGGCGGCGGCGCGTCGGCTGGCTTGGGCGGGTTCTTCTTCTGGAAAGTGCGCACCCGCTCGGCCTGCGCAATCTGCTTGACCGTCACATTGACATCTTGCATGGCCATCACCTTGTCGAACTGTGCAATGGCCTCGTCATACTTCCCGTCCTCGCTATACGCCTTGCCCAGTCGCACCAGGGTCGCCGGATCGGGCCTCTCCGCTCCGTCTGTGGCGAGTTTGAACTCGCTTTCGGCGACATCGTACTTCTTGCGCACCATGGCGCCCATCCCGAGCGCGGCGTGCGCCTCGGCGGTAAAGTCCTTCTTGGCTGCGGTCCACTGGTCGTCGGTAATGGCGTTGTTTGGCTTGGGGACGTCCTTGATAATTTCGAGAGCGGTCTTGGCGTACTTTTCCACCTGGGCCAGCTTTTCTTCGCGATCCAGGTCGAACTCCTTGGTGTGCTGGGCGATCAACGCAGCCAGCATCAGCATCGCCTGGTAGTGCTTGGGGTCCGCCTCGATGGTCCGCTCGCCGAATACCACGGTGTGCTCATAGTCTCGCTTTTGATCGTAAGACGCTGCTTCGAAGTAGAGCGCCACGGCTTTGAACTCCGTATCCGCGAACTTCGTCAGCACAGTCTCGCAGGCCGCGATGCGCGCATCCGGGGTTTGCGCGTTGTACATGACTTGCAGCGCATCGAACTCAGCCTTGGATTTCGGCTTGGGCTGCGCCAGCAGACCCGGCACGGCGACGGCCAACGCCAGGGCGCCGCGCAATACGATTCTTTTCATAAAGACTCCTCTAATGATTTGACTTCTTCTCAAAACTTTGTTGGATGCCTTGCTCGGCGGCTTCACGGGCCGCCGGGGACGCGCCTTCCACGGTCAAGGCTTCCCGATACCGCCGGGTGGCCTGTTCGCGATCGCCGGCCGCGTCCGAGAGCCGCGCCAGGTACACCAGCGCCCACGCCTTCACCTGCGGCTGCGGGTCGGATTCGAGCGTTTTTTCGAAGAGACGCTCGGCCATCTCCGGATTCTTTTCGCGCGCCGCAATGCGCGCCAGACCATAATAAGCCTGGGCGTGCAGCGGCCGATCGCCGGTCTCCTCCAGCGCCTTCAGGAAAAGCTGACGGGCCGCCTCCAGGTCGCGATCCGTGTAAAGCTGTTCGGCCAGCGCCAGGGTTTTGTTGGCGCCTTTCAGTTCCGGAGGCCGGGGCGCTTCCACGAGTTTCGCCTGCCGCACCGGCGCCTCGGAAACGAACTCGATCTGCGAGAGGCGCGCGTCTTCGCGCTTCAAGTCGATGGCCGCGATCATTTCCGGATAATAGAACCGCATGGCTTGTTCCTGCTTCAGGTAAGCCTGCAATTGCTCGGCAAAGTACGCGGTCAGGATATAGCCCTCCCGCATGGCTTGGTTCGCCAGGGCCGGCTGCTTGTCGAGACGCGCTTCGATGGCCTTGATCAGCGACTCGGTCACCAGCAGCGGATAATCCGACTTAAACGATGGGTCGAGCGCCTGGGCGCGTTGCGCGTGGTCGGCCAGTCCGCGCTTTTTCATGACGATTTCTTCGTGCCGGGTGGCCAGCGGATCGAGCAGGTAGTGCAGATAGGCGTGACGCACGTCGCGGATGCGGGGCTCGGCCGAGGGCGTAATCACCACGTAGTAATTCCTGCCATAGCTGCGCGTCTGGATCTGATTGGGAGCGCCCAGCAAGTCGATGTAAATCTGGAACCAGTTGGCCGACGTGCCGGAGGTTTCGTTGCGCAGGAATCCGTTCACCTGGAGCACGGCCTCCGCCACCGGTTCGTGATAGCGCGCGATGGCCTGCTCGAAGGCCGGTTGCGCGCGGTTCCAGAGGTCTTCGATGTTGGCCTCGAGATAAAACTTCGCCAGCAGCGGGCTGAGATCGGCGAGCAGCGCTGCATCCGGCGGCGTTTCCACTGTGCGGCCCTTCAGCGCGAAGGCAGGAGGGCCATCCGCCGAGAGGGCGAAGGAAATGTATTGGCTCAGATCCGCGGTGGCATCGTTCTGGTGATGCTCGGCGTAGAAAGCCCTGAGGTCGGGCAAGCTGGCGATCTGCTTGCCTGCCAGTTCCTTACGGACGATTTCCCGGAGCGGACTGTTGTTGGGAGAACCGATGTCGGTATCGTAGCCCGCCGCGTTGATGGCCGCCATGACGGCAAAAAGGGTGGGGCTGGCGTCGAGTTGGCCCCGTTCGGGCGTGGCAGCCTGGGCGACCTCGGCAAGCAGGGCCACCAGGATGATGCCCGGTAAAACGAATCGGCTCAGAATAAGACCAGTTTAGCTTATAGCGCGTCGGTGGGGCGGACCGTGTGGGGCGGGCGTCCACGCCTGCGGCGGGTCTCGAGAGCGCCGCGCAGGAACTGGCGCTGCTGGCGGCGGCGGTGCGCGCGCCATTGTGGCGGCCCGGCGAATTTGTGGACGTGGCGTACATCGGCGGCGTATTCACGAGCCAGCGTCTCCTCGAACGGTATCGCATGCTGGTGGAATTGGAGGCGGGGAACCGCTACGCCGCCCCTTTGCGCGGACCGGCCGAAGGAGCTCTGCTCGAAGCGCTCCGCTCCGCCGGCATCCAAACCCGCTTGCTATAATCCACTCATTACCCGTAGGGAGGACTTATGCGCCGAAACGTGTCTCTAGCGGCGTTCGCCGCTTTGGTTTTAACCTTTTCCGTTCAAGCTCAACAGAAAGTCACCTCCGTGGAAGGCATTACCGAGTACGACTTTCCCAACGGACTGCGCGTGCTTCTGTTCCCCGACAACTCCAAGCCTAAACTTACCGTCAACATCACCTACTTGGTGGGTTCGCGGCACGAAGGTTATGGCGAAACCGGCATGGCCCACCTGATGGAGCACATGTTGTTCAAGCTCACCAAGAGCGGCAAGGACATCAAGAAGGAGCTTACCGACCACGGCGCGGAGTGGAACGGCACTACCTGGTACGACCGCACCAATTACTTCGAAGTCGTCACCGCGTCGGACGAAAATCTCGCCTGGGCCATCAATCTCGAAGCCGAACGCATGAGCAACATGCGCATCGAAAAGCAGCTCCTCGACACCGAAATGACGGTGGTGCGCAACGAGTTCGAGATGGGCGAGAACAGCCCCTACCGCATGCTCTATCAGCGAACGCTCGAGACCGCGTACACCTTCCATAACTACGGCAAATCCACCATCGGCAGCCGCTCGGATATCGAAAATGTGCCCATCGAGCACCTGGACGCGTTCTATCACAAGTATTACCAGCCCGATAACGCCGTGCTCACCATCGCCGGCCATTTCGAGCCCGACCGCGCGCTCGCTCTCGTGGCGAAGTCTCTGGGCGCGATTCCACGCCCGGAACGGAAGCTGGAGAAGACCTACACCGTCGAGCCCACCCAGGATGGCGAGCGCGAAGTGACCCTCCGCCGCGTCGGCGATAGCCAGATCGTGATGGTGGTTTACCACACCCCCGCCGCCACCCACCCCGATACCGCCGCGCTCGAAGTGCTGGCCACCATTCTCGGCGACACTCCGTCCGGCCGTCTCCACAAAGCGCTGGTCGAAAGCAATAAAGCCGTCCACAGCGGGATGGACGAACAGGAATTGCACGATCCCGGTTTTCTGATGGCCACCATTGAGTTGAAACAGGACCAATCGCTCGAAGAAGCCCGCGCCCTCACGCTGAAGACCATCGCGGGAGTGGTCGCCGAACCGCCCAGCAAAGAGGAAGTGGACCGCGCCAAGGCGCGCATCCTGAAGCAGGTGGACCTGGATTTGAACAACTCCGAATCGATCGGTCTTTACATCAGTGAATACGCGGCTTCCGGTGACTGGCGCCTGCTGTTCCTCGACCGCGACCGCGTGAAAGCCGTAACTCCCGACGATGTCGCGCGCGTCGCCAAAATGTACCTCAAGGATTCCAATCGTACGGTGGGCGTCTTCATCCCCACCAAGAATCCCGACCGCAGCGAGATCGCCGCCGCGCCCGACCCCGAGACGCTACTGAAGGACTACAAGGGCGGCGCGGTCATCAGCGAGGGCGAAGTCTTCTCGGCGACCGCTTCCAATATCGAAGCCCGTGCGGCGCGCAGCCAACTGACCGATGGCGCGCACGTGGTGCTGCTCTCCAAGAAGACGCGCGGCGGGTCCGTGCAGGCCGAAGTCCGGCTGGAGTTCGGCGACGAAAAGGCGCTCTTCGGAAAAGGGCCCACCGCGCAGTTGACTGCCGGTATGCTGATGCGCGGCGCCAAGAACAAAACGCGCCAGCAGATTCAGGACGAGAGCGATCGGCTGAAAGCCCGCATCCAAGTCTTCGGCAGTGGCGGATCGGTGACCGCTCACATCGAGACCGTTGAAGCGAATCTGCCCGACGCGCTCCGGCTGGTATCCGAGGTCCTCCGCGATCCCGTGTTTCCGGAAACCGAGTTCACGCAGTTGAAGCAGCAGCGCATCGCCGGCATCGAAGCCAATAAGAGCGAGCCGCAATTCCTTGGCTTCGTGGAATTGCAGCACCTGCTGCAGCCGTACCCGCGCGGCGACGTGCGCTACGTCGGCACACCCGACGAGCAGATCGAGGATTTTCGCCAGGTAACGCTCGACGATGTCCGCAAGTTCTACACGCAGTTTTACGGCGCGTCTCATGCGACGCTGGTGATCGCCGGCCAGTTCACTTCCGCCGATATGCAGAAACTTTCGGCCGACCTGCTAGGTACCTGGCGGAATCCGTCGGCCTTCACGCGCGTACCCACCCCATACCAGAAAACCGCGGCCGCCGATCGTAAGATCGAGACCGCCGACAAGCAGAACGCGCTTTACGTGGCCGGCATGAACGTCCGCATGAAGGACGAAGATCCGGATTACGCGGCCATGCTGATCGCCAATTACATCTTCGGAGGCTCCGGCTCTTCGCGCCTCTTCAAGCGCATCCGCGACAAGGAAGGCCTGAGCTACGGGATCGGATCCGGTTTCAACGTTGCGCCGCAACAAGACGGCGCGACCTTCAACGTCTACGCCATTAGCGCCCCGCAGAACACTCCCAAGGTCGACGCCAGTTTCCGCGACGAACTGGCGCGCACCATCAAAGATGGGTTCACAGCCGACGAGGTGGCTGCCGCCAAGAAATCGTGGCAGGAAGAGCAGATGGTCGGCCGCTCGGACGACTACAGCTTGATTTCGGACTTGCTCGGCGATGAACGCTTCGGCCGCACCTTCCAATGGCAGGGCCAGTTGGAAGCGAAGGTCGCTGCTCTCACTCCCGAGCAGGTGTCCGCGGCGTTCCGCAAGTACGTCGACCCAGCCGCGCTGACGTTCGTCAAGGCGGGCGATTTCAAGAAAGCCGGCGTCTGGCAGTAGGTCCACCCGGAGTTCTTGGGCACGTGGCAAACACGTTTTGGCCACGGATGAACACAGATGAACACAGATGAACACAGATACCTGGGCTTGGCTCGGCGGCAGGCGCAGGATGGGCTCGCACTCTCCCACGGCAGAGACATGGTGGCGACGTCGGCCATGGTGCTGGGGCTGGCAGGCGATTTGGTCGGAGCGAGGCGGCTGGCCGGCGACCTGGCCAAACGTTTCCCAGCAGACACACTCATACAGATCGAGTACCTGCCCATGATCCAGGGATGCACTGGGCTGGGCGTCAGCCACGGGACGCCGGGCGCGGCCAGAGCAATTGAGGCGCTCAAGGTAGCAACGCGCTACGAACTGGGGCAGATCAACGCCGTTTACTTGCGGGGCGAGGCGTACTTGGCGGCGGGTCAAGGCACTCCCGCGGCCGCAGAATTCCGGAAGATTCTGGATCACCCTGGCGTAGTTACGAATTTCGTAACCGGCGAGCTGGCGCACCTCGGCCTCGGCCGCGCCTATGCGCTGGCCGGTGACAATGCCAAAGCCCGCACTGCCTACCAGGATTTCCTGGCTCTTTGGAAAGACGCCGATCCCGACATTCCAGTGCTGAAACAGGCTAAAGCGGAATACGCCAGACTGGCGAAGGCAGACCCGACACAGACCGCACGGTGATAGCCCATCACCCCTCCGGTGCGCGTCGAAGCTTGCGGAGCGACTGGGCCCAATCTGGCGCCGGACGGCAAGCGCGTGATTGGTAGCGCTGCCAACGGAGACGAAGCTTGAAGTAGCCTTCCTTTGTTCAATTCCTTCGACGGCCTGCGGCGGCGCGCTAAGGCAATGACATCGGTTGCCAATAGCGGTGAAAACCGCTTACAACATTCTCCCTTTCAGTGGGTTGGTGGAGTGGCGAATGTATTGTCGGCAACCCGTCCTCCCCCAAGGGCGCAAAACATCGGCTTTCGCGGAGACGTTCATCCCGACATACAGCATATAGAGCCGAATGTCGCGTCGTCCAAAGTCGGGGAGACCGCGCTGGCTTGCCGGTCTTAGGCTCGATCACCGGGACCAGCCGTGTCACGGCAATTCCCAATCGACGGCGAAGATATCGCCGGCTCCGGTGCTGCGGGACGTGATCAGGGAACCATCCGGGGCGACCACAGACCACCCCCAGTTCGCCGGCGTGAAATCCTTGGGCGCCGCTACGAGGTCGGCTTTCCGGTCACGCACGCGGATGCGCCACCATCCGGAATTGGAATGGCAGAAGAGGAACTGGCCCGTGCGCGACCAGAGTGGATACCCGCATCCCTGATTGAAGAGCGGCGTCTGCCTGTCGGTTTGAAGATCATACAGGACGGCGTTTTCTCCCGCGATGAAGCGGCCGTCGGGTGACCAGCGGGGAGACCACATTCCCTGCGAGCCCGGCAGCCTCGAGAAGCGGCGCGTTTTCAGATCCACGACCTGGATGAAAACTTCGTCGGGATCTTCGCCTACGGCGGCGCCGAACGCCAGTGAGGCGCCATCCGGCGACCAAGTGGGGTCCCAGTCACCGCCGTTTCCAGCTTCGCCGTTGCTTATCTGCCTGGGCGTGCCCCCATCGGCCGGAACAATGTAAATCCGGTCCGGCTTTCCCGAGATTGCTGCCATAACCGCAATCTGCTTTCCGTCGGGAGACCAATGAGGCATAGCCACGTGTAAAGGAGGCCAAGTGAGCTGGACGCGCTGCCTACCATCGGTCGCCGCTCTGAAAAGCGTTCCTTCACGTAGAACAGGCATCCTGCGGCCTGTGCTGGAGCGAATTGAAATGAGGAAACGATCGTCCTGGAATTACCCAACCGACTACAGCTTGACGAAATACGAGCGCGACATACGTGCCGGGCCCCACGGTGTGGGTTCTCTGGGATTGAGCGTGCGCGCATTCAACTGCTTAGTGCCCCCCGGCGCGACCCCCAGCGGCGGCTGGAACATCCTGACCATCGATGAGCTTTGCGAGCAAACGCCGCGGCGGCTACGGCACCGCCGCAGACTGGGCGTGCAATGTCTGGCGGAGATCATCGTGGCATTGGCCGGCCGTGGGCGGCAGTTGAAGGACGCGGAGAATATCGGCGCAGCGGTTCGCCGGCGCATCCGCCAGATCGCCGCGGAGCACTGTGACGCGCAGTTCGCCGAGGTGTGTGCCCGTGGATGAGTGAGTGTAAGGCAAAATGCACGCTTTTAGCGCGCCAGCGGTCGCGGCGACGGACGACGGGCGACGGGCGGTGGGACGGGCGGCCGGGGAGCGGGCGGCGCGAAGCGCGTTATAGCCGATCCTAATTGCTTACGCCGGTTCCGGTAATCGAAACGTTTTGCGCTATGCCGGCAGCATCGGTGACGGTCAAAGTCGCGGTGTAATATGCGGAGGACTGCGGGTAGAACTTCACCGTGAGAGTACAACTGGCGCCGGTCGCCAGCGTAGCAGGACACCCATTGGTCAAACGGTAGACCGGCGACCCTTTGAGCGTAGGGGTGACGCCCGCCGCGGAACCGCCGGGATTGGAGACGGTAACGGTGGCCGAGACGGGAAGGCCACTGGCGTTGACGTTCCCAAAATTTATCGTAGTGGGAGAGATCGTGACAAGCGCTCCGGTGCCACTGAGGTGCACCGTTTTCGGGGCGCCCGTGGCGAAACTGAAAACTACCGATCCAGTGAGAACGCCCGTTGCAGCCGGAACAAATGCCACGTTGACGGTGCAGTTTTGGCCCGCGGGCAGCGTGCCCGGACAGTTGTTGGTCTGGGTGAAGTCGCCGGTGGGGACGATGCCCGTGATGGTAAGAGGCGCAGTGCCGATGTTATTCAGGGTCACGGTTTGGGCAGCGCTTGAGGTGCCCACCACCGTGTCGCTGTATTTCAAGACGGTATTCGAGATGGTCGCGTCGGCGGTCGGCGTCGCGAGAGGAAGCACAGACACGCCCATGGGAAGGCCGAACTGTCCAGTGCCGATGCAGCACCCGCCGTAAGCCGTCCAGGCATCCGCATTCATGTCGTCGAATTGGGCAATGCGGCCGTCGTGTGTATCCGCCACATAAATGCTGCCGGTCGGGTCGACGGACAAGCCGTAGGGGTTGATGAACTGCGCAACTCCGCCGCCAAAACCGCCCATCTGGGCAAAGTTGGTGCCTACCATATCATCGGTGCGAAAGACGTGGGCAAAATACCAGTCGAGGACATAGATTCTGCCGGCGCCGTCCAGACTAATGGCCACAGGGGCGCCCAACTGATTGGGTACGAGGCCGCTGAAGGTGGTCCAATTCGCACCGGACATGTCGTCCATGCGCACGATGCGGGCGTTATTTGTGTCGGAGACATAGATCTTGTCGGCGGAATCCAGGGCGACGCCCACGGGCGAGGCGAATTGCCCGGTCCCCGTGCCGGCGACGCCATAGGAGACCCAGCCGTCGCCAGCCATGTCGCTGATGCGCACCACGCGGTTGTTGCCGGTGTCCGTTATGTAGATCCTCCCGGAAGAATCGACGACCAGGCCGGTGGGATTGTTGAACTGCAGATTGCCGGAGCCACACGTGCCGAACGAGGTCCAATTCTTGCCGGCCATGTTGTCGAAGCTCACTACCCGGCAGTTGAGGTTGTCGGTGACGAAGATCCTTCCACTGGCGTTGACGAAGATACCGTAGGGTTCCTGGAACTGGTTGGTCTCGGTGCCGGGCGTGCCGAAGGAAACCCAATTGGCGCCGAACATGTCGTCGATGCGCACGATCCGGCTGTTGCCGGTGTCGGCGACATATACCGGCTCGTACTCCGTATTGACGAACATGCTGCCGCTACCGATGGTGCCGGTGCCAAGTTGGCTCTTGGATCCGCCCAGGGACTGCGTGGTGGCGCCAGTTATGGCTCGCAGCTGGCCGCTGAGGCTGAGGGTTCCGGTGAACGTGCCGGTAAACGTGTAATAGTAAGTGATCGGGGTCCCGTGTCCGCCGCCGGTGGCCGTTTCGACGAAAGTGCCGGAAGTCAGGTTGCCGGTGAGGGTGGTCAGTCCGTCGTACGACTGGATGGCAATGGTACCGCCGGTACAGAGCCACTCGGCCCGATAGGTGCCGGGCGGGACCGCGGTGACCGGGCAACTCATCGAAAAGGTTCCGGCCGGGCTGGCCACGGTAGCGCCGGCCATCGTCAGGTCTGCGCCCAGCGTGACCGTGCCACCAGTGTCTGTAAAAGTCCACTGTTGCGCTGACGCCGCGGCAGCCGCCAGAATCATGAACGTCAAAACTCTCAGATTAGTAGCCATTCTTCCCTCATTACGCGACAGCTCGCGAGAACTGGAACCCTGCTCGGCCCCCGAGCGCCCAATCTCGTACCCCGCGGATTTGTGCCATTATCGCAGAAGCTCTCCCCAGAGTGCGAGTGTTTTCTTGAATGAGTACTACTAGTCCGGAGCGTTGTGACGTGATATCGGTAGCGGTCGGTAGCCGTTCAGCCGCCCAGCAGGCAGTTCCGCTCCACGTAACAAACGCTGATCATCTGCTCGTCGCCGCAGCGATCGGCAGTCTCGCCTTGTCCTAGCCCAGGCCGCTCTTCCCATTCGTCTGCGCACGCTGCCGGTGAAAGTTCATCGGGCGGAATTTGCCGCACGGTGACGACGTGGCGCGGGCGTGGTGCGCGTTATGCCATCGAACCCAGGTACCCGGAAGGTACCGTAAGACGCGACCGCGCCACGGGCGCGCAGGCTGCGCGTCGGGGCGCCCCTCCGCCCCGTGCGCGTCCCATCCGCACGTCCGCGGTCGCGGCGACGGACCACGGGCGGCTGGCGCCGGAAATGGGCCGTCGGGGAGTGGGCGGCGCGAAGCGAATACAGCCGACTGACGCCGCGCAAACCCTACCATGGACGCGGGCGCCCTCCGCCCGGCGCGCATCCCCATCCGCCCGCGGGCGGTCGCGGCGACGGACCGCGGGCCGGCGGGCGGCGGAACCGCCGCTGGCGCGCAGACGGATCCCCGTTATGCAAAGCCGTAGCGGACTTCGCGCATCGAGAAGCGATCACCCGCGGCGCAACCGCGTGACGGGCGCGCAGGCGAAACGGCTGCGCGTCGGCATGACGGTGAAGCTGCCGCGAATCGGCTTTGCCGGATACGGCGCAACGCTGCACCGTCCGCCTCCGGGACCGTGTATACCATAGCCGCAGCGCCCTCCGCGCCGCGCGCACCCCCATCCGCCCGCCGGCGGTCGCGACGATGGACCGCGGGGCGGCGGGCGCCGGGATGGGCCGCCGGCATCGGGCGGCGCGAAGCGCGTTATGCCACCGAACCCGGGCACCCGGAAGGTATCGCCGGCGCAACCGCGTGCAGGCTGCGCGTCGGCGTCCCGGTGACGTGGCCGCCCTCCGACCCGCCCTGCCCGACAATCATAGACGCAGCCGCCCTCCGCCCTCCGCGCGTCCCCACCCCCGCGCGGGCGGTCGCGGCGACGGACGACCGTGCCGGCCCGTTCTGGCGTTGTGCTTGTGGGTGTAATCCACCCTTTGGCACAGAGGTTCGGGCGATAATGCGATGTTTTCATGTCGTCTCCGGGGCAACGCTTTCCATACCTGAGAGCTTGTCGATTTCGAACCGAAGTACTGCAATCGCCGGTACAGAGGTTTCGTTAAAGCCACCGCTATCTCCGGAGCGGCGTGTGGACGGAAAACGAGTCTAACGATCGGGAGCGGCGTGTGTCTAAGCACAGGAGTGCGGTCCGAGACTTTGGTCCGTTTCAAGGTTTGGGCGTCGGCTGGGCATAATAGCCCGCCGTTGTTTGGGCCTTGAGATGGGGCTGGCCTATCTTGACCTCAAGTGCGTGATACTCGTTGGGACCGTCGGCGGCAGGGGGAGCAAACGTAATCACGTAGTAAGCATTTGCGTCTTGAACGCACCTTGCAATCCCCTCGGCTACGTCGTTGTCTGAGCTCAGCACCCGGCCCCCGCTTTGAAACGCAAGAACCTGCAGCGCGAGATCGCCCAAGGATACCTGGTTCGGCGAGCGCACTCCTTTCAGGAATGACTCATAATAAAACTCGCGGCCCTCGTTCTCCGTTGTTCCCAGCGGATCCACGCTATACAGGGTAACGCCCGCCTGTCTCAATTGAGTCGACAACGAAACAATCGTGCTGAAGATCGCCTCCTTGTTCTTTGCAGTCAGTCCCTCTTCCGCGTTCGGCCCTGAGAGCAGGGGCCAACCCGGACTCACGCAAATGACGATCTTCCTGCCAGGCCTTTGCGCGGCAAACTTGGTGAGTTGCTCAAACCCGTTAATGGACATCTGCGTTCGGTCGTCGGCGCCGTAAAAGCCTTGTGATCTGGTGATCGTTCGCAGAGAGGATGGATTCTGATCCAGGTAGCCGACCAGGGCGTTTGCGTCGCGAGAAGACGTTCCCTGGGCATTTAGCCCCGAATCGGAAAGGAAAGTGATCGATACCGGCCGGGCTAGCTTCCCGCCATCCTTCTGTAGAAATTTCTTGATCTGGTCGCGCACGTATGCCACGCGCGTGAACGAGATATTTACCGAATCAACCACCAGGACCACCTCCACCGGCTCGCTATCGGCGGTCGCATCGGTTACGCCCTGGAACGAGAGGATCTTCTCTGGTTGTTTGTTATCAACCACAGTAAAGTCCTTCTGTTCGAGTCCGGATACCGGTTTCCCTGATTTGTCGTTAACCACCACGTGGAGCCTGATGAGGCTCTCCGAATTAGGCGCGGCCTGTGCATGAAAGGGCTGTATAATTCCCTGTCCGGCCAACATAGGGAGAGATAGAAGGAGGGTGCAGATCCAAACCTTGCGGGAAGTACTCATGTCAAATTACCTCGACTCCTAAGTTTATACCTTTCGCGGTGAACCGAGCGAGCGGCGTGGCGAGCGAAACTCGTTCAAGCCGGGCCGCGCGGCGGCGCACGATTCGCGCACCGCGTCGGGCGACTTCGGCCATCCGGAAGGTATCCCCGGCGCACCCGCGCCGCGGGCGTGCAAGCTGCGCGTCGCCATCCCGGTGAAGTGGCCGGCCGCCGGCGTTCCCTGGTGGATCACGACGACTCGGAAATCTTACGCCGCCCACCGGCCGCCACCACCCCGGTCATCGATGCGCCGCCCTCCGCCCGTCGCGCATCCCCATCCGCACGCCAGCGATCGCGGCGACGGACAGCGGGCGGGGGGCGTCGGGACGGGCGGCCGGCGTCGCGCGGCGCGATGCGCGTTATGGCAACGCCAACCGCCGACTTCGGGCATCCGGAAGCGCTCACCCCGGCGTAACCGCGGCGACGGGCTGCGCGACGACGTCGCTGGGTGACGCAAATGTTGAGGGTACTTATGACTATCGTCTGCGACTCACTGAGATCACTGGTTGGGTATGGGCACATCCGGCGGCGGCGGCAAGGGAGCCGGACATTTCCATGGCGTTGGACGCGGCTGATCGTAAGCACCCGCCGCGAACAGGGCGAGCGACCACAGAAAACTGGTGCGCAGCCCGCATTCATACTCCGGAAGATACGTTGTGGTTGCCGCGCTCCGGCCTGTCACTACGATTTGCGAAAAGCCAACTTGCGTTAAACCGGAATGCAGGGTCACACGAGCCGCCGCGCTAGGGCTAGGCCAAAGCGCCCGACGGTGGCATGTTCACGCAACTCGAGATGTTCCCATCGGGGAACTCCAATTCGAGATAAGGATTAAAGATGCTTTTGGGTGCTCCCGATTGTTGCCAGGGCGTTCCATATCGTATGCGACCGCCTCAGGCAATTGGTCCACGCGAGCGAAGCTCGCCCTGTTCTTAACGGCTACCTCTTCACAAACAGCGACACCGCCATCCCGAATCCAATGGCGATCACGATCCGCCGCACCGCCGTCCGTCCCAGCTTCCTGGCCGCGCCGGCGCCGAAGAAGCCGCCCAAAATGGCAGCCACGGCCATCACCACCACGTAGGGCCAGTACACCATCTGGCTCCAGATAAAATACGCCGCCGCGATTCCGTTCACGCTGCCGCCCAGCACCACCTTCAGGCTGTTCATTTCGTGAATGTCTGTCAGCCCCATGACGCCGAGCGCCGCCAGCATCAGGATACCGATGCCCGCCCCGAAATATCCGCCATATAGTCCCACCGCAAGTTGAAACAGCATGCCGCTCGCGAACCACGCCCGCGACTGGTGCTTCGCCCCTTCGCCCGTGCCCAGCGCCCGCTGCAGCGGCTCCTGCGCCATGAACAGCAGCGTCGCGAACAGGATCAGAAACGGCACCAGGCGGTCGAAAACCCCGGCCGGAGTCATCTTCAGCAGCCACGCCCCTGCCAGCCCGCCCGCCAGGCTAGGGACGATCAAAAGCCACAGTTTCGGCGCCACATCGCGGGCTTCGCGCCGGTAGCCCCACGCGCTGCCCACCGTCCCCGGCCAGATCGCCACCGTACTGGTCGCATTGGCCGTCACCGAATTCAGGCCCAGCCAGATGAGCGTCGGAAAAGAGAGCAGAGTCCCGCCGCCGGCCACCGAGTTGATGGCTCCCGCCAGGAAGGCGGATCCAAAGGCAACCGCCGCTTGGGGAAAAGTGAACGCCGATATCAAACTTGTCAGCATAACCGATTTAAACAGGACGGAACAGGAGATCTGTGGCTAGCAGACGCGACCTTCCAACATGCCGGCCGGGTAGGCATAAGACAGCACAACGGGCGGCCCGGCCGTCGGGCAGAGGGATGCGCCGCGGACGTTCGGGCGTCCCCAGTTTTCGCCCAGCGCAACCGCGCGACGGCCGTGCAGGCACGCGGCCGCGCGTCGGCAGTGTCCGCGTGCCGACGGTGCTGGATAAGCAGCGCCCTCGGCCTGGCGCACATCCCCATCCGCCCGCGGCGGTCGCGGCGACGGGCAACGGGCGGGGGCGCCTGGGCGCCGCCAGCGGGCGCGGGATGCGCGTTATTGCCACCGATTCGAATGTGTGACAGGGATTGCCCAACAGATTACACCGACCTCGGCGGCGCCGTCAATCTGCTCGAAACTAATTGCCACCACGCCTTCGACGTGCCACCCATTGCGTGCTTATGGGGGTATTTGACGGTGAGTTCTAGCATCAAACCGCTTACGCCAGGTACCAAACGTCCTATAACTAAGACATTTCAACAAAAGTGGGAGATGTTTAACAATCACAACGGTTCAATTAGGTGTATTATTTATAACGCCAGATTGAATTGAAGGTATCTCCTTACCCCCATCTTCAGAAAAGAAAGGAGAGTATAGTATGGAGGCAGAATCCGGGATAAAGGCTCAGCACACCGTTCTTGTGGTAGCTGACGATCAGGGCGTCCTACTCCTGGCGCAGGCGGTTCTGACGGGCAAGGGGCATCGCGTGCTCCTGGCATCCGATGCACAGCGCGCTATCGAACTCCTCTCGCAGAAGGACGTCCCTATCCATTCCGTGGCCATCCGGGCCGCTATGAGAGGTCTCGAAGAAGTCCGAAACTATTCCCTGAGACAGGGAGCCAAACCATGGACCGTCCATTGCGATGTCGATGATCGGGGCATCCGCCTGAAAGGGCTGGAGTCAGGAGTCGAGTGGGAAAGCGCCGCTGGCCTTTCATAGGAGTATTGGTCACAGGGGTTTCGGCCCTGAGTCTGAATGAGTGATTACTCGTCACTGCGGTTATCGACGACACGATAATCGCGACGTTTATGGCTTGAGCTTTCGGGAATGCGACGGTTAGCCCCTCGTATTGGCCGGCCATTCCCTAAACCTAAAATCAGGGTCGCGTGTCGCCTCCCTCGCCCGCCACGCATCCCCTCCGCACGCCGGCGGTCGCGGCGGAGGACAGCGGGCGGCGGGCGCGGGAACCGGCGGCCTGGCGCCTGAACTGGTGGCCGGCACTGTGCAAATGATGGATGCGGGCGGCGGAACGGGCGGTCGGCATCGGGCGCGGGATGCGGTAACGTGGCAACTGCGGGCACGTGAATGCGATATGGCACTAAAGTCCCTGATCGTTCTTCGCCCACAGGTAAGGCGAATAAGCCAAATTGTCGAAGCGAAGAGCGGGCAGGTTCTCGGACTCGAAAGAAACCGTCGATGCGCGGTTCATCCAGCCGGTCTTAACGCGCTGAAGCTGGCCGGGCTTCAGCGTGAATGTGACCTCGCGCATTTCCGGCGCGCGCAGTGTCAGCTTCACCGCCTGCGACAGAGGGTTGTACACGTCCAGGTACATCAAGATGCGCGGGTGGAAAAAACGGAACTTGGCCTGCGGTGCTTTCTCCGCCGCGGCGCCCAGCGAGAACGTGCTCATACGGCCTGCCGGCGCGCACACCTTCCACTGCCCCTCTCCCCAATCGATCACCCCGGAAGGATACTGTCCTCGCAGCATGACTTCTGCGCCCACGTGCGGGTTGTCGAAATCCACGATCAGCGGAACCGGCGCTGTAGCGGCGCCCTGAATATCGACGTCCCGCGAAAGGTCGTGCCGTATGCGGAGTACGCGCGTGGTGTCGTCAAACGTATAACCTTCCTGTTTCAGATCGCCGCGGCGGATCAGCGCGCGTCCGCCTGCTGAAATAGAGTCCGGGATAAAGTTGAGCCGCAAGACGTCGGTGGAAGACGGGTCAAACGTGGAATATGTCACGGACCCTCTGCCGTAGGCGATCCTGGTGACGACCGAATGCGAGCCTAGCAGATGCGACTCATCCTCCGGGGCCCATTCCGGCACCGCCCAAAAAGCGTCCATCAGGCGTCGCGGACCATCCGAAAACTCGTCCGTAAACCACCACTGGTTGCCAAAGGGCGTATGTGCGCCTGCTGGCATGCCCTGGAAGTACGTTACCCAGTTGTAAGACCGAAAAGCCTCCTCCTTATAGGTTGGGTCGCCGGTCTTGGCGTAGTAAAGTGCTTCCACGGCGGCCAGGCGGGAGGTGTGGCTATCGCAGCACTGGTTCGGCTCGTTGCAGCAGAAACTCTTGCCATTGCCCTGCTCGGCCGTAAAGGTGGCGCCGTGGAGTATATACTTGGGCCACTTCGGCGTAGTCTTGACCCATTCGATCAACTGGCGCGCGTGGTCGCGCCATGCCAGGTCCTTCTCCGGATTCAGCAGAACATAGCGGGCGTACTCCAGCGGAATGACCTGGTTCATGTTTCCCATGCTGGGTGTCACATCCTCGAAATATCCCACCCAGACGTTGTTCTTCATCGGATACTTCTGCAGCCAGTCCCAGGCTGCCTGGCGAACCTGCTGGTAGCGGGCGACGTCGCCCTGGCCGAGCCGGATTAACTCGTCAAAAAGCATGATCGGCTCCACCACATTGGCGGAGTAAGGACCCATTCCCCGGCCTTCGACCTTTCCGTCGCGGGCATAGCAGCGCACGGGCCACGGCGAGTTGTCCGCATCTCCCGCCTTGTAATTCTTCGCCAATGCACGGGCGCAACGAATCGCTGCCTGGAGGTACTTGGTGTTGCCGGTCATCTCGTAAAGGCGGAGATAGGCGTAGCCGTCCTCACCGACCACGTGCGGTTCCAGATAATCCTCCCCGTGGTGGCTCCATCCGGTGTAGCGGCGGTCGCCGGGGTTGGCCGACGTGTACGGCACCTCGCCCCACACGTAGTTCGCGGGCGTCAGCCCGTTTTCAAGCTCGTAGTCCACCAAGTCCTGCAGGAAGACGATGGTATTCGGATCGCCGGTATACGGATACAGTCGCTCCATAAAGCCCTGCATCATGGCGCGGAGATAGGCCGTTGAGTTGGCCCAATGCCAATCCGGCTGCATCTCAAAAGTCACGCGGTCGAAATCGAAGCAGCAGAAGAAGTAGTAGTTGCGGTCCCGAGTGTACTGATCCCAAAGAACGCGCCACTGCGTCAGGAAATGGGAGCTGTACGAGTAGCCGGTATCCTCCGGCATGGGCCACGGCAATAACTTGCCCTCGTTGTCCAGTTGGACCGGCCGACCCGCGATGGCCGTCGCATCTAGCTTCGATATGACCGGAAATGGCTCTTGGGCTTCCATAACGGGAGCGGCCAAGAGGAACAGGATGGCAGTGAACTTAGCGATCATGTGCATGTCCTTGCCGCTCGGCCAGGTTCCTATGGGCGCTTTCTCCGGCCTGTGCAGAGCGGACGCAGACGTTCATCTTAACTCGCTCAAGCTGCACCGGCATGCCCCCGTCGGCCACGTGCGGGAAGCCGAGCCGCGGACTTCGGGCATCCGAAGTGATCGCGATGCGCCAAGCGGCCCGCCTCGTCGTGCCGGCGGTCGCGGCGACGCACACCGGGCGGCGGGCGCCGGAACGGGCGGCCGGGCACAGGGTGGCCCGAAGCGCGTTATGCCACCCAAACTGTGCCCCGGAAGCATCGCCCGGCGCAACTGCGCCGTGCGCGTGCAGGCTGCGCGTCGGCATCCCTGTGAAGTGGCCGCTCGCCGACGTCCCCGGCTCACGCGCACGAATATCGGACGCGATCCGCGCGTCGTCCGCGCGCAGATCGCGGAGGCAGCACCCTCCGCCCCGCGCCCATCCCCTCCGCCCGCCGGCGGTTGCGGCGACGGACCGCGGGCGATTGCCACCCATTCGGGATGTGTGACAGGGCTTGCCCAACAGCTTACGCCAACCTTCCGCCGCGCCGTCAATCTGCTCAAAACTAATTTCCAACACGTTTTCGACGTGCCACCCGTGGGGGGCTATATGGGCGTTTTGGCATTTCGCCCACGAACTGGTTCGCATGCGTGGCGGCTTTGACCTGGGCACGGCGCCGCTTTAAGCTGGAACCAGCATGACAAAATCTTCCCGACGACATTTTTTGACGGCAACACTTTCCTGCGCAAGTTTGTCGTCTCCGATCGCTGCACGCGCGAGCGCATCATCTTCGGATGACCGAAGCGGATTCCGTTACTGCCTGAACACCGCGACCATCAGCGGCTATCGCCTCAATCTGGCAGACCAGATCGAGGTTACGGCAACGGCCGGTTACCAAGCCATTGAACCCTGGGTCAGTTCTATTCATGAGTATGGAGGCGGGAGGACCGCATTGGCGGACTTGCGGAAGCGAATCGCCGATAGTGGTCTGACTGTGGAAAGTGCGATTGCGTTTCCGGAGTGGATTGTGGAGGACCCCGGCAGGAGAGCCAAGGGATTGGAACAGGTCCGGCGGGATATGGAGGTGGTAGCCCAGATTGGCGGCAGGCGCATAGCTATGCCACCGGCGGGCGTACAGCATGAAGATGGAATCGCCTTGTCGCGCATTTCAGAACGGTATCGCGCTGTGCTCGAACTGGGTGATCAGGTAGGCGTGGTACCCGAACTGGAATTCTGGGGGACATCGCCATACCTGAACCGGTTGTCTCAGGCCGCCTATGTCGCCCTGGAAGCCTCTCATAGTAAGGCGTGTGTGCTGGCCGACGTGTTCCATCTGTACAAGGGCGGCTCTGGTTTCGAAGGCCTGCGGTTACTCAGTGGCCAAGCCATTCAGGTCATCCATCTCAACGACTATCCTGGGAACCCGCCGCGAATAAGCATCAGCGACCGAGATCGAGTCTATCCAGGTGACGGTGTCGCACCGCTCAACCAGATCCTCTCGGATTTGCAGCGTGTGGCACCCGACGTGGTCTTATCGCTCGAACTTTTCAATTCGACTTATTGGAAAGGCGATCCATTGCAGACCGCTAGAACCGGATTAGCAAAGATGAAGGCGGCTGCGCGCGGGGCCGACGGTATGGAACATGCGGGAGCAAAGTCAGGATGAGCGAACGACGCGGATCGGAAGGTACTCAGGAAGTCCACGGCGCGACCCATGATAACTGCTCGACACAGGGAAAACACGTGCGCCCGCCCTCCGCCCGCCACGCATCCCCCTCCGCATGCCGGCGGTCGCGGCGACGGGCCGCGGGGCGGCGGGCGCCGGAACTGGCCGCCGGCGTTAAGATGCGCCAGGAGCGCACCGCGCGCACCTCGCCGCTGCTCCCCGGCCGCATCGCGTCCGGCGGCTACAGGCGGGCCGATCCGGCGGTGCGCCAGGGCGCGCGGGCTGACGACGCCGGGCGGCGGGGTGCCGCGCGATCGCGCGCCGCGTCGGCAGACGTCGGCCATCCGGAAGTTATCGCCGGCGCAACCGCGCCACGGGCGTGCCGGCCGCGCGTCGGCATCCCGGTGAAGTGGCCGCGCGCTGGAGTTCCCCGATGCGGGAGCCTCCGCGCGGCGCGCATCCCCATCCGCCCACGGCGGTCGCGGCGACGGACCACGGGCGGCGGGCACCGGAACGGCCGTCGGGCCGCGCGAAGCGCGTGATGCCACCCAACCCTGGCAGCCGTTAATGGCGGCCGCACCTCCCAATAGGCGTTCGAGGAAGTTGACTGGATTAGGAAAGTCGGCTTCAGTCGGGCGATCCACCTTCCAGAGCCGCAGTCGAATAACAGCCATTCGCCCAGGCAACTCGCCGCCGGAAGGGAGTTACTAGCCGGAGACCCGGAATCTGGAGACCCAGGCCGCCGCCGCATTTGTTCTTGCCTCTTGAGCGCGGCGCGGACCGTCTGGTTATTTCGCTTGCTGTCCGCCGCCGACCCGAGGTAAGGTTTTCATGCTACCGATATTGCCCATTAACGCCCCAAAATGCCGCATCGTGCTTGCCACCCCCATGATCGCAGCAACGAGCCCAACCCCGGCAACTCATAATCTTCCATACCGCTGCGGGATGAGCTACAAACCCACACTGCCAATCAACGCCCGCCAATCCCGCCCAATCGACTGAAAACAATACTCGAGGCCGCCGCAATCGCCCTCCAGCCGCCACCGCTCGTGCTATCGTTGTTGCGGGTGGCCCCAACAGCCACGCCCAAAATTCAGGCGCCATGCACTCGCCATCGGTGTTCTGCCAGCGGAGCCTGCCGGTTCTTTGAAAACTTCATCCGCGCCGGTCGACCCTCGCGGGCGGAATCATATTAACTTATTTAACTGCAATGTATTAGCCTGCTCAAATCTCAATTTGGTTTCGTGCGGCACATTTTACATCGAACCAATGTCAATGCACAAAAGAGCCCAAAAGTGCATAAAGATGCACAAAATCCGCCAACCCGGATCGCCCTGTCGCCGCGTCGCGCCCCCCGTCCCTACCGCACCACTTTTGTCAACGCCACGACGACGATCATGTTCTCGGCGGCGCCCCACGGGGCTGGACGCGGGCAAGCCGGAAAGCTTACCCTACAAAGC
>Ga0187855_10000763_pt1 | contig 27320 bp, 23 predicted proteins | sample June2016WEW_8_10_2_FD_132969 | JGI IMG/M metagenome (GOLD analysis project Ga0187855, IMG submission 132969) | Peatland microbial communities from SPRUCE experiment site at the Marcell Experimental Forest, Minnesota, USA - June2016WEW_8_10 | ecosystem: Environmental > Terrestrial > Soil >...
GGCGCCATGCCCACAGGCAAACGACGTGCCCACGACCATCACTTACTTCTTCTTTCGTACCCCACCCACCGATGCCCACCCAAAACGGCACCAGCATGCCCAAACTCAGCGGCGCTCAACACCATGTCCACGATGTCCTGTTCGCGGGCTTCGTCGTGCATCGAGAGGCGCACCTCATACAGGCCGTACTCGCGCGTCAACCGGTTATCAAGACGCTGGCGTACAACCCGCGTCGTCCAACGCGCGAACACGATCACCCCGAGCAAAGCGCTGAGCGCGAACAGCAAAAGGACATGGCCGAACGTCAGCCAGCCACCATGACGCCCACCATGCGCGACACTGGCCACCGGTGAGGTCGTGTGAGCGCTGGAGGCACTCGCCGGCGCCGTGGTGGTGGTGGCTGCTGGTGGGGGTTTGATCGTGGGTGCGAGGTGGGTGAGTTTCGGTGCGACGATCGCGAGGATCGCCACGCTCAGGATCAGCCCGAGGATCAGCAGCAGGATGTGGCTGGCGCGTGGTCGGATTACAACCACCTCCCTGTCTCCAGTACCGCGGCGAGCGCGAGCAGCCCCTCGACCGCGGCCAGCCCGCACACGGTTGCCCTGCACCCGTTGCGCCCGCGACGCGCGTTGATGTAGAGCGCCAGCAGCAGCGCCCACGCAACGATCTCAGCGGGCCCATCCGGCAGGAACGCATGCAGCTGCAAAGAGCCATAGGCACCGAGCAGCACCCCGGCGAGCACGGCCGTCCATACCGCCCACACGCCGAGGATCACGTCCATCACCCACACCGGTATCCGCTCCACACCACGCCGGCCCGCCGGCGCGATCCACCGGGTGAGCGCCACGAGCGCGATACACGCCGCGACACCCGCGGTCATCTTCGAGTTGTTCAGCCAGATCCCGAACGCCACGCTCGCGGGGTCCTTGAAGTGATTGATGAAGTGGACCGCGAGCAGCCGCCGCGCGCTTGAGGCGAACGCGACGCGCGTCACGGCCTGGCAGGCAACGGTCACGGTCAGCCAGCCGCCGAGGACGACCGCCCAGACGGGGGCTTGGCGTCGCAGCGCGGTCATCGCCGGAGCGCTCCTCCGATCGCCTGCAGCGCGACTTGCGCCCGCTCAAGCAGCGCGTCGCTCCCCTCGTGGGAGATCCGCCCGAGGGCTGGCATCAGGACCAGCGGCGCGCGCCGGCTGTCCGCGAGGTCCGCGAGGCCGGTGACCGGCGCGTCGCGGACTGTCGGGTCGGCGCGCGCGATGAGGATCTCCGGGCGTGAAAGCGGCGCGATCCGCTCAAGGACCCGGTGCGCGCGGGCCAGCCCGTCCTCGCTGGCGGGCAGCACCCACGCGACGTGGGTAGCGGCTGTGAGCGCTGTGCGCTCGGCGGCGCGCGCGAGGGTCCCGACGTCCGCGACGGTCAGACCGTGTGCTTGGCGGGCGTCAGCGAGGATCCGCAGGATCGCGTCCCGGTCGCCGTCCACAGTGAACTGGGGGGCGCTGGCGAGGACCCGCAGACCGTGCTCGCCCTCAGCCCACAGCCCACCCGTCAATGGCTCGCAGGCGGCGAGCTGCTGGGCGATATCGGCCAGCGTTCGGGGGGAGCTGATACCCGCGTGGGATGCCAGGCCGCCGGTCGGGCCGCCGGTGTCAGTCACGAGCACAGGAGCGCTCGATTCTCTGGCTGCGGTAACGGCTATGAGATACGCGAGGACGGACGCGCCCGCGCCACCGGACAGTCCAGCCACCGCCAGCAACGGCCCCGGCGCCTCCCGGAAAGACAGCACGGAAAACCGCTCGCCGCCGCTCACGCCGCTCCCCGGCCGCAACCAACGCAGCCAAAGGCGCCAGGCCGGGTGCGCGTCGAAAGTCATCTCTATGGTGCGCCGAAGTCCCATCCACGGCGCTAAACCTGTGGGCGCCAGGCCGTCACAGCGAACCCCCTCTGGACGCGTGCGACCATCGCGAGAGTGACGTGAAACGCCGCCTGAACCCCAGAGTATTCCTCGTTGCCGCCCGTCTGCTCGCGCGTGACGATCACCCATTCGCCCGGCCGCCCGCCGAGAACGTGGCTGGCGGCAAGCACGGTGCCGGTGTTGTAGATGTGTGCGCGCGCGAGCACGGTCTCGCGCCCCGTCTGCGCGTGCGCCTGCTGCTCGACCAGGCGAGCTTCACCGACCGCGCTCGCAGCCAGATACGCCTCATCCCCCGGAAGCGACTTGTAGGTCCAGTTGATGTAGCTGGCCGCGAAGCGCTGCACCGCCTCCTGGGGCGAGGCAGCCGGGTCAAGGGGTGGTGTTTCGATCGCCGCGCTCGATGGGATCGTTCCCTCGCGCTCCCCAGGGTTCGCCTGCACGGGAGTTCGCCCACCCCCCGGAGAAGTGTCGCTGTGGTTAAGCAGTCCGCACGCAGCCAGGAATGGTGTCAGCGTGATCAGTGTGAATACCAGCAGGTACTTGCTGTGTCGGGTTCGCATATTCTTCCTTTCGTGTTCATAGCCCGGGTGGGTGTCGGACTACCCATTGAGCCCATTTCGGTACTTCGTCGAAGACGCGCCAGCGCGGGCCGCTCTTCCCCTCGTTCGGCCCGGTGTCGGTGCCGTTGTAGGAGGTGTCGAACCTGATACCGGCGACGTACATGAAGGCGTGTTCGCTGTTCGCGTACACGCTCACCCACTTCCCGGGGCCAGGTTCACCGTAGGACTCAAGTTCGGTTGAGTCCTGCGCGAACTCACCGAACACGCCACCCGCGTGCAGCACATAGGACACAGAGGAGCTGCAATCGTAGGCTGGTTGCAGCGTGTTCAGAGAGGGGCCGTGCCCGCCGCCATACAGGTAGCTTGCGTGATCCAGACGGTTCCCGGCGGCGATCATCGCCTTCACCGCCCTCGGGGCTTCACGCGGCGCGGCAGCCAGGCCATCGGGGAGTACCTTCGCGCTCTCCCCCGCTGTCAGTGGCAGCGGGCCTTCCCTACCCGCCGAGGCCCCGCACCCCGATCCCGACCCTTCATCGGATGCTTCCCCGGTGCTTTCGAGTGTTCCCGTGGGTATCGCTTCGAGGAGTTCCCCGGCCCCCGTCTTCGGGGCGAGCTGGATATCTACCTGGTTCTTTGAGACCCCGAGTGCTTGGGCTGCTGGACCCCATAGGTCGATCCGGTACTGGAAGCCTTCGGGGGTGTGTTCTGCTGGCCCCTGTCCGTAGCCGGTGTCGCGCTTGTACACGATGATGCCTTTGCCGTCCCGCGCGACTCGTAGCCCTGTCATATACGGCAGGTTCCCGAGCGCGTTCGCGTTCGCGAACGTGAGCGTGCCCCCGTCGTTAGCTGGGTTGCTGGGCAGTAGCGAGAGCTCCGCGTAACTGTCGGGATGTTCATCCAGATTGGCCTCGGCGGGGTCGGGAATCGACCCGAAATTCCCGCTGCCAGTGCCGTCCCCGGCGTCATACTCGGTCGCACCGACCGGGTACCAATGCCCAGGCTGCATATTCAACGGCTTGCCCCACAGTTCCCCTGCCTGGCGGCTCAACCCGGCCGGCACACTCACCGACTGCACCCCGACCCCCGCGCTGCACGACGCGCTCGATGGCGGTGCGATCACCGTGATCAGCAGCACGATGAGACCCACGAACCCGGCGAGCGGGATCCCCACCGCGACGAGAGCCGCGAGCGCTATGCCGGGGTGGCTATCACTGTTCTGTGTCATGCCGGCCTCTACTCGTTCCCTGCGGGTATGCCGTTGGTCGCGAGCTCGCATAGCGCGGCCCACACGTTCCCGTGGTGCTTTTCGATCATCGCGTTGCGTGCGGGGAGGTCCCTGAACTTCTCGCTGGTGAAAGCCCAGTACTCGGTCGGGCCGACGGGGATCCGCACCTTGCCCTTCCCGCGCGGCCCATTGATGAGGTACACGTCGGCGTAGCGGCCCTTGACGGTCTCAAGACTCGCGACGATCGCGGTCTCCTCCTCGCTCAGCCCGTACGCCTCGCGGCCAAATGTCAGCTCGCCTGTGTTCTTCTGCTTGAACAGCGCGACGATCGCGTTGTTCACGAGCAGCGGCAGACCGTGCTCGGTGTTCAGGTCGCTCAGCGCCTGGGAGATGATGATGAGCAGCAGCGCGAGATGCCGCGCGCGGCGCGCTAGATCAGCGAGGTAGACACCGGCCTCCGGGCTTGCGACCTTGTGCCACGCCTCATCGATCAAAAGGACACACACCAGCAGCAGCCGCTGGACGCCTGGGGCACCAGCGAGGTGACTGTTTTTTGCGTGGTGAGCCTTGACTTGGCGCACGACGTACTCGACGATCGAGAGCATCACCGCGCCGAGAATCGCCTCCGGGCAGTGTTCGGTGTCAAACACGACCAGCGGACTGTCACCCGGAATGCTCGTTTCGCGATCCAGCAGGTAGCTGTAGGCGCCCTGGCCGCAGAACTCACCGAGGCGTTCGGCGAGATTGCGAAGCGCCGCGCCGACATCCACCGCGCCGGCCTCACTCTCCAATGCGGCCCTAGCGAGCAGCACCTCCTTGAGCATCGACTCGCGGGCGCTCACGCCCTGCTCGTGCGCCTGGGTGTAGACCTGTCGTATCGCGGTCGCCAGCTGCGATCGCTCAAGCACACTCAACTGCTCCTCGCCCATCATCGCCGAGTGCAAAGCGAGAAGGTAGGCGACCTTTTCCCGGGGGACCACGCTCTGATCAGGGGTATCCCACGGGTTGATCGCCCACTGCGAGTCATCGGAGCCGATATCCAAATGCCGCGCACCATGCACAAGCTGGGTGAGGGTCCGGTAGTGCCCGGCGCGGTCGATCACGAACACCGGGCCAATACCGAGCGCGATACACCGCGCGATCAGCATGTTCATCGCCAGCGTCTTCCCCGACCCCGACTTCCCCGCGACAAGCAGAGTCTGGTTGTCGTGCACCGGGTCGGTCGGGTCCAGTCGCTCGAGTGTCCGGCCGGGTGAGGAGAACGCGAACGGCACCCCAGAGGGGCTGCCGCACCCGGTACCCGTGAGCGGCACGCAGTCCCCGATGTTCTGCGTCGCGTACACTCGTGTGTAGCGGGCGCTGTCGCTGCCGAGCGGCAGCGTGGAGGGCCATAGCCGCCGCTGATGGTGCGATCCGCGGTTCACTGCCGCATCGGAAGTCGATGACAGCGCCTCCGCGCAGAAGTCCACGGCCTCCCCGAGCGCCGCGAGATCGGGCGTTGGGCCACCGCCGCGAAGAGTGAGGTAGATACTTGCCTCGAACAGGTTGGTACGGTCGCTGCCGGCCATGTTGCGCAGCAGATCCGCTGACTCGCTCTCCTGCGCGTAGCGGTCGAAGTCCGGCACGCGACCGCGGGCCTCCGCACCGCGGTTGATCGCATACACCCGCCGGTAGCGCATCTTCAACCGGGTCCGCTCCCGGCGACGGTCCAGCGCCCGGACATGCACGCTCAACGTGAACGGCTGGCGGCTCATCATCGCGCCCATCAACCACCCCATCTGCGTATGCTCAGCCGTCGTCGCGACCCAAATCGTCTGCTCGACATCGCGGTCGACCTCAACGTGGTGATGAGAGCTCTCAAAATCAAGCGGGGACTGCGCTATCACCTCCCGCAGCCGCCGCGCGACCGTCCGCGCGTGCTCCGCATCCCTCTCACAGTCGAGGCTCCCAAGGATCTCGGTGGCGCGTGGCGCTCTCGCCGACCTGTCAGCCTGCGTCGGGTTGAAGCGTGCCCACAGCAGCTCAACGAACTCCTCCCCGTTGATCGGGCGGCTGGTGATCCCCAGCCCCTCGAGCTCTGAGCGGACCGTTTCGGTGAACGCCAGGCTTTCCCGCGCCGCGCGACGATGCGCCCTGAGATTCCTCGTCAACGGGCCACTCAGCAGCGAACTGCGACGCGGGCGTAGCTCACGCAGCATCTCATAGCGACCACGCCGCGAGGGAACGTGTGGACAAACCACATAGAACGACGTCTGTACCGCGGCCTGCTCATCGGCGTGCAAACGCAGGGACTGCTCCATCGCCGCGTACAACCGCCACCGCGACATCCCAAGCGGATCATCACCCTCCGCATCCAGCGAGGCAGGGGCCGCCCCGGAGGTGAAGCTGACCTCACGACGCGCGTCCGCGAGAATCTGCGTCAAGTTCACCGGCCGGGAGTGAACATAGAACTGCAGGCGCTGGTCGGCGCGCAACCGCGAAACAAGATGACAGTAGCCTCGTGCAATACGCGCCCGCTCCTCACCGGAGAGGATCAACGGGTTCGGCGGCGTCACCTGCAAAACCCGCACGAACGCACCCTCGCTCGTGACCGCAAGCCCGCTACGGTCGATCGCCTCGACCGCCAGCAAATCACCAGCCTCCTTCACCACCCCACGGCTACGCGCTCTCACGGCACCCATAGCGCCCCCAAATCCAAACGCTCGCCGCCAACGCCACGCTCACGACCCGACGGCAAGTCGGGCTCGATCACGTACCCCGTGAACTGTTCGCCCGGCCCGGCCGCGTACCGGTCATCACTCAACCGCTCACCAACGCACGCCTTCACGTACAGCCACAGGTCAAACTCGGTGCTGGTCGCCAAGATGACCGTGCCGGCGGGAATACTCGCGATGTAAATCGACAGGCAGAGAGTGAGATACGGGCTGAACGGCGACACGTACAACGCGAACACCAGCCCGCACATCAACCCCCCCAGCAGCCCCAGTATCTGCGGGACCGTCAGCTCAGCGATCCGCAAACGATCAGTCAAATGCTTGTAAGCAGGATGCATAGCTCATGCCCTCAGTCGAGAAATGGCTCGATGTCTGTCAACCCAGGGTCATCCGGCTTCCTGCGCTCGCCGTCGCCGGGCGGCGGTGGAGGCGGCGGCGGCGGCTGTCGTGGAAGGTCCGCGCCGAGACTCCGGGTGTCCCCCTCAGAATCGGCCGGTGGCCCTTGCAGGCCAGGCGCAGGCGGTACTCCACCTCCAGGTGCGCCCGGGCTGCCAGCAGTGAAAGGGGGCTTCCTATCACCTGGTACCTCGGACGATGGAGGCTCCTGCGGCACGTTGGGCGCCTTCGCTGTGGGGGTCTCCGTGGACGCGGCCTGCTCGTCTTTAAGGTTGAGTAGCGCGGCGTTGACGCCTTTACTCACGGTGTGGTTTCGCGCGGTGCCGATCGTCCACAGCGCCTGGCGCTGCTCGCCGGTGAGCGACGGTGAGTCAAGGTTGTGCGCGATCAGATCCCGCAACTTCTGCTCGTCGTTGCTACGGAAGGCGCTAATCGCGCGCTGAGTCTCCGCCGGCAACTTGGCCATCGCGTCGCTGACATCGGAGACACTCGACGGGTCGGACCCCGCCTGCGCGTACATCTGCTCCCCAGCGCGCTCGATGCGTTCCCTGTCATACTGGGCGGGCGCGAGACCCGCCAGTCGCCTCTGCGGCCTGACATCTGAGTCATGGTCGTGCCCCGCGGGCGCCTGCTGCGCCTCCCCAGTGGAGCCCGGGCTGGTCGTGGACCCCTCCCCTGTAGGCTTGCTTGCTGATGCCGTTTGGTTGTCTGTGGTGAAGGCGCTGCGACCGAAAATGACGCGGCTGGCGAGGCCGCCTTGCCCTGGCTCGGTGGGAGGCTTCAGCGGCGATGGCAGCGCGTCGATCATCCGCTGCGCCGCGGGCTGGCCCTCCATCGCTGCGGTCGCAACGGTCCGGCCGACGCCGGCGACGCCGCGCATCGCGAACATGCCAAAGGTGACAGTCCGCCATATCCGCCAGCCACCATTTGCGTTACCGTGCGGGCCGATCATCGCCGTCCGCATCAAAAACCGTGGGATCGTGATGCACAACAGCATCAGTGTGATGCCCGCCAACGGCCTGATAATTACAGTGTCAATAATGCTATGCGACGGTGCCCAGCTCAGAACGTCCGCGTTCACCGCTGAAGAGAGCGCGAACAGGATCGCCCACACACACGGCACCATCAGGCCGACGGACATCGCTCGTAGTGCCGCTGCCGCGAGCCACGCAAGCTCCTGTATGGGCCACAACACGACGCACAACGGCATCGACACGTACAAAAACATCATCATCACCCCCAACAACACCTTCATCCACAACAACGCCACGAACACGACAGCCGAGATGAACCCCATCACGACAACGAAAATCAACCCGAGTCCCGTACCGAGAGCGAACGCGCCAGCCCCGACAACGAGTGCCGCGTCGAACAACAACGCAACGTTGTGCTGCACCGACCCGCTGCCCAACAGCGCCCCATCGAACATCTTCGGGATCTGTATTAGCTCGCTGAAAACACCGGGCCACGCGATGATGAACCCGATCGCGGCGACGACCCGGATCAACCCCTGAACCGCCTCAAACCCACCAGAGCCGCTATCACTCAGGCCCGCCAGGTAATAGCGCAGAATCGAAAGCGTAAGGACCGCACTCAACATCCCCGCCGCGATCGCGACCGTCGTGCGCTCCAGTTCTGCGACATGCCCCGTGTCGAAATTCGGGATAGCCAACAAGTCGTTTATCACACCCGTAATGAGCTTGGCCTCGACACCGCCAAAGATCGCTTCGAGGACGCTCAACAGAGCACTCACCGCTAGCTTCAGAGGTGCGCTTGCGACTGCTTTCGCGGCCGGTACAGCTACCGTTACCGGGCTGATCGGGATCGGCGTGAGACCAAGCCCGTGCGCCGCCGCCGCCGCAATCAACGACACCACCAGCCACGCCACGCACACGGCCACTACCATCCACGCCGCCCGCGGAACTCGCCGGCGTGAGCGAAGACCACCGCCACCGTGACGACCCGAAGCGTTCGGCAGAGCAGGTGAGAAGGAGCGTTGCATCGACGGGTCCTAGTTGACGAGCCCTGTCGCGCAGGCGGCCAGAGCGAGCGCGGCGATCGTCCCAGCGATCACCGTGCCGGCCTTCCTGTTACCAGCCATCAAAAAGAACCCGCTGATAATGAGCGCGATCGGCGCGATCGCAGCCAACGTCACCAACAACGGGGTCGACAAACTCGCCATAAACGCAGCAAATTTGTCGATGCCTTCGATTTTGGAGCTTTCCGGTATTCCCAAATCCTTACGAAACAGATAAGGAAAGAACAGGTGAACAGCAACCCACATCTTCAACAAGGCGATCACGAACGCCTCTACCACCGCTATCCTGACCGCGAGACGAACCCGCCGGGTAGCTTCAGGGATATTGCCAGTCATACAATTAACCTCCGTGCTCAATCGAATGCTTTTCAGTGTTCAAAGCCAAACTCGCTGCTGATGTCTTCGTGGTGGCGGACTGCCTTGGAGCCAGTGACAGGCGGGGTCGGCGCCGGCTGCGGGGGCACAACGACTGGCGCCGCCTTGGCTACCGGCGTCCCACTCGCCACCGGGGACGCCGGCGCTTCGACCGGTAGCGAGGTGCCACCTCTTGGTCGAGGAGCCACACTCCGCGGCCGCGCTGGGCGGCGCGCTGGAGCCGGCACCGTACGGACGCGCGCCCTCACTACCTGGCCGCTTCGCAAGACAGGTATGGCGGCATGCACAACCGGGGGAAGGCTCACCGCGACACTGCGCACGACCGGCCTGCGGGTACTGCCGCCGCATCCAATCGGATGCGTCGCCGCTAGCCACAGCACGAGCACCATCGGCAACGAGCGGACACCACGGCGAAACCGGGCCCCACCGGCGTCGCTGACGCCCTCGATGATCCCCGCCACTGCTCGCGTGGCCCGCGCCCGCCGTGAGGGGCGTGGCTGGCGCCGCGCAGCAGACTCACGGGGTGGCTTGCGTGTCGATCGGACGGCCGCGGGCCGCTCGCCCGCGCCTACAGGGCTTCCGGTGTCAAATAGGTTCGCGGACTGTGTGCGGTCCAACATCAACGCCTCCGAACAAGGGGATGGGACGAGATGTCGAGCCGAACCTCGATTTACCCCCGGCCCTTTTTCAAAAGCCCGCCGCCGCTACCACAAACGGAGCTTCAAGAGCGGTGTTCGAAGCTGAACTCTTGCGACGAGAACTTGTGTGCTTCGGTGCTCTTCGGCTGAGGAGGAGCCACGTGGCTGGCGCTCGCCACCGGGGCGCTCGCCACCGGCTGCGACACCTTCGCGGCTGGCGGTCTTCTCGCCCGTGCCCTTTCGAACCCAAACTCGGTGGCTACCGCTTCGGATCGCGCAACTGGGGTAGCCCGCACAACCCGCTCGGCGCCGTCGCTCGGCGCTCTCGCGCCGCCCGTCCGCCGACCCGGTCCGCTGCGCTCGCGGATACTCCGCTCGCGCGGCAGAGGAGCCACCTCGGGGAGGCCGCTCTCCTGCTCGCCCAGCGACCCGCTCGAGCTTGGCGGGCGGCTGGGAGCCACGACTCGCGGCGAGCGGACCGGGTGATGACGAGGGGTAAGGGCGTGGATCGAGAGCGTGCCGACCGTCGCGAGTCCGACGACGACGGCGACCTTCGCCGCGCCGCTACCAAGCGCGGTCCACCCTCCGCCAGTCACAGCCGTGGTGCCCGCGACGGTGCTGCTCGCTGCGCCGGCCACCGGTGCGCCCGCCGTGACAGCACTATGAGGAGCAAAGAACCTGCGCAGGTAGCTAAGCGGCGCCGCCCAGCCGTGGCCGGGACGCCCGAGCGGCGGCAGGAGGACAGCAAGCCCACGCAACCCCATCACGTACCGCTTGCAGCTCGCACACCCGCGGATATGTGTGGCAACGCGTGCATAGTCCGGGCTGTCCTCGCTCATCGCCCCCAGAGCGTATGACCGCAGCGCCCTTCCCCACTCATCATCGCCGCAGCCCCGGGGCTCCATCGCCGCGGCGACCCCAGCGATCCTCTTGATCGCGCGATCCATCACTTTCCCGAACGCTGCCTCGTTCATCCCAAGGATCCGGGCAGCCTCCGCCCGCGTGTAGCCCTGCAGAACACACAGCGCCACCGCCCGACGCTGCACATCATTGAGACAATCCTTCAGCCGCTCCACCAGCAGCTCGATCTTCTGCTGGTCATCGACGCGCTTTGCCAGATCGACCTCCACGGCCTGGCTCTCCACATCCGCGTCGGCGTACAACGCCTCGTTGCGCTGCCGGTAGATGTCGATCGCCCGCTTGTCGGTGACATCAACCAGCAGACCGGGCAGATTCCTCGCGTGCCCTCCCCGCGCGACGGCCTGGCAGACACCATGCCACGCGTGGTTGTACGCCGCTTCCAAATCGATCCAGTCAAGCCTCACGCCACGCGCCAACAGACGCCCCCTCACAGAGCGCAGGACGACCTCCTTCAACGCCTCATAGTTCGCGTCCACGAGAGCCTCCGCCCGCTGCCTCGGCGACTGGCGATCCACAGCCCAGCTGCTCATACCCATTCCCCTACCGTCGGCGAACGACGCTCAGCGCAGCCCATGAGCCGCACGAGCACCATCGCCGCCAGACCCTCGCCGAACCTCTCCCCCGTCCGAACCTCACCGGCTAGGCAAACCCTGAGCACCCGAGGAGCAGATGAAAACACGACAAGAGTTCGGGGCATACCTAATCGTCGGTTCAGGGCCTCCGTTTCCCCCCCACCAATCGCACACGCTCGCGCCACAGATCCCGTGATCGCTCGCCCCGTACTCCGACCGTAGCCGCGGCCCCAACCCTCGTGCGAGCCCACCCACAGCACTACACCCGCCCCTATCGTGCGTCGGATGGCCGGCGCAGGCAAGAAGCTCAACGGGAACGGCGCAAGACGCAAAACACGAAGCCCCGCCCCATCAATCACCGACGGCGGCTACCCCAAGCCACCCCATCCAACACGAGCCCACGCCGGCCAAAGATACTGGCCCCGCACCGGACGACGACGCAGACCCTTCATCGTCCGCGCCGTGAACCCAAACGGCCACATCACCGCACGCCGAGACGACGACCCACGCGAGCACATCACGATCACAGCCACGCGGCTACTCGCACGACGCCCCGACGGACAGGGCCGCTACTACCAGTTCCTCGGCTGGAGCCCACGCCGCTACCGAACATGGGCAACAGTCATCGCAATCGAGAACACGACCGTCACCCTCGTCCTCCCCGAGTGGCACCCGACGCGCCCCGTCCGGCTCCCCATACGCCTGCTCCCCCCCTCAGCACACACGATCAATGCATCGGTCGCTCTTACCGCGAACCTCTCAGCCCCCACCGCCGGCAAGCTTGCTCCCGCATCGATTACAAACCATCGCCACCCGCCCAACCCCAAACACCGACAAACAACATCGTGAACACACCCAACGATCGCCCATCCATCGACCGGACCCGGAAGGCACCGAGATCGCGATCCGGGCGAGCCGCCGAGCTGGGCTCGAAGTTCAAAAGCTGGATGGGCGGGACCGGGCTTCGGCGCAATTGCGCACGCTCAGGCAGCGTGCTGCGTGCCCCACCTGCGTGGATGGCCAAGACCGCGCACACGGCGCGAAGCTTGCATTCCACGCTGCCCTCGGCCGTGCCGGTCCTGCTGATCAGCCGAACCCCCGACGCCCACCTGGGGCTCGAACATCCCCACTCAGGTTGTCGGACACCCTCGCTGACGTAGCCCCCTCGGTCTGACTGAGTTGTCCACCACCACGCCGATCGCACCGGTCTCCCCCCGGAGAGCTGGGCCCGGCGACGCCAGTTCGCCGTCGGCCTTGAAGATGTTCACCCATTCGGGGGGAAGGTAGACATCGCCGCTGGCTAGATCAGCAAACTACGATCGTCGGGCACTAGAGCGCCTGCGTCTGGGTATAACGATCGCGGCAAGGCCGACAAGTATCGCTACCACCACACCGGCAGCTAGCAGGCTTCTAAGTGCTAGAAGGACGATGGCGGAGATCACCAGCGCCCCTGCGGCCAGCACCAAACTGCGCCGCTCCGCGCCATACAGGGCTACAACGAGCGGTATCGCGAAGGCAACCCCGAAAAACAGCCCCTGGTTGAACAAGGCGGCGGCCAACCCAACGAAGCCCAACGCGATGCACATTGCTGCGAAGGAAGCCAGACGCATTGCCACCCAGTTTAGGACATGCGCCAGCAAGAACGAGTGTCGAGCAACTGATCTTTCAGAAATGCTCGCACCGCCCCTCAGGCCGCTCGCCCCGATCAGCGGGGCGTCCCCCGCAGATTGCGAGACTGGCCGCTGGAAATTGGAAGTGGCGCCGCGCCGGGAGGAGCGCCTCGCGACGACTGCAACGGCACCTTCAGTCCGCCTGGGGTCCCAGCCCAAACCCTGGGTGGGCGTCGCCGAGCGTCGCGACCAAGAGCTTGCCAGTCAAGCGGCCAGTTACCCGCGCGACGCACGAAACGTCGACGGCGTCGGCGGGATCCACCACTTTGGCGTCGATCAGGTCATATGTCCGTCCCCTTCGCACGACCTGGCCGTCGCCTTGGAGCACGTTACGTACCCAATCGGACTCCGCCCCATAAAGGATGACAACGGCCAATGTTCGGCCTCGCTTGTACGCGTTGACGGGCGTTCGATACCGACGTCCCGTTCGCCGTCCGCGGTGGCAGATTATGACCCAAGGCGGGAGGACCCATGCATAGCTGCGTTGCAATGGGTTGTTTACCCGACGGTTGAAACTGGCCATGCTCCGCGGGAGCTTGATGCGCATAGCGTCACACTAACCCACTGCCACACAACACTCCAAATACGTCGATCACGTGCTCGAACCCTGTTCGTCTGCGCCAAACAGGAGCGCCCACCGCATCAGCAATGCCGTCCAAAGATCAACCGCGGGCAGCAGTCCGAACCGACGATCAAAGAGGCAACGCTAGCCGCCGATCGGCGCCCTTGGATTCGCCCCCCAGAAGATTTGAGTACCTAGCATCCCAATGACGTGAACGAGTACGATATTCATGACCATCGACTTGGCTGTGGCCGTACCAACCCCTACGGGGCCTCCGGAGGCGTTGTAACCGTAGTAGCAACCCACCAGCACGATCACGGTGGCCATCACCATCGCCTTGATCAGGCTGAAGAGGAAGTCGGGCGGGTTCTGGAACTGCCAGAAGATCAGATCATACCCTCCGGAGGAGACCGTCCCTACCTGCTGCACCACGGCGATGTAGGAGGCGACGAAGGCGCCGCCGATCCCGGCGAGGTACACGAAGGGCAGCACAATCCACGCAGCGAGCAGGCGGGTGGCGCAGAGGAAGGTCAGGGAGTCGATCCCCATCACCTCCAGCGCGTCGATCTCGTCGGAGATGCGCATCGCGCCGAGCTCCGCCACGATTCCGGTGCCGACCTTCGCCGACATCATGTAACCGAAGGCGTAGGGGATGATCTCGCGCAAGTCGCACCACGCGGTGAATACCCCCGAGTAGGCGGGCGCGCCTGCAGCCTCCGTGAAGTAGGCGCCCTGGATCCCGCACTGCAGCCCGAGGATGAACATCAGCGACCAAATGATCAGCGTCGAGGAGATGATCAGGATGCCCGCCTGGCGCAGCGTCTCGCCGAAGAAGCGGAAGACGCGGAAGCTGAAGATGTCGCCGACGATCTGTCCGGCGAAGCCGGCGATTTCCCCGGAGGCGGCGATCCATTCCCGCGGGATAGCGAGCCATTCGTTCATTTGATGACCCCGAAGAAGTCGACGACCACCGCCTTGTTGACGGCACGGCCTGAACTCTCAGCCTGGCCGGAGGCGGTCATCCTATCGACGATCTCAGCCAGCAGCCCGCTGATAATCCCGAACAGGATCGCGCAGACGTTGAGCATCGCCGCGACCAACATCGGCGGGAGGGAGCGAGGCACGATGAGGTTCTTGATCGGGTCTATGCCCAGTACCCGCAGCGCGTCAAGCTCATGGCGGATCTTGCGCGTGCCGAAGTCGGCGGTAATCGCCGTGCCAGCGACTCCCGCAAGCACGATCGCGGTCACGGGGCCGATCTCGCGGCCATCCGAAACACGCCCATGGACCAATGGCCTCCCCGACGCACTCTCCATGGGCGGAAGCATAGCGCGATTCAAGGATCCGGGAAACGAGGGGCTTTAGGCGCCTACGATTTGGCGTCTAACACAAATAATCGGAACTAGAGTACGTCGTGGACGCCTGACGCCGACGGATTGCACGGCTTGACTAGCAGGAGCGGGCGCCCGCCGCTGACTAACGCGGCTTGTGCGCCGTCTTCGCCGCGAGTTCTGTGTGCTGTGCTGCTGTCGGTGGACGTGGCCCCCTGGAAGAGCAGCTCTTGCCGAGCCGTAGTAGTTGTCAGGCGAACAGCGCCCGCTACGCAGGCCTCTCATCCCCAGCCAACGGAATGCTCAGTGCAGCTTCGCGCGCAGCTTGATGATGTATTCGGAGCTGCCTTTTGAGCCGGCCGGGTGCGTGAGGGAGAAGTCCAGGAGAGCAACGTGGGGATTGGAAAAGAACGTTAGTCGCACGAAAGCCGCGAACGGGCTGGCCTGGGGCTGCAGGACGAGCTGGCCATTTTGAACGCCGAGGACCGCATCTGTCGCCGCGCGAAGGCCAAGTAGGTTGCCGCTGAGTCGTAGCTCGACGCCACCGGGGACACTTTCCAGGGGCTGTACTTCGATCCCACTTGGCAGGCCACTCTGTAGGTTGGCGGTGCGCCCTTCGATGGCGATAGCGTCGGCGTGCTTTTCCGCGCGGACGCTGCGCATGGTGATGTCGCCGAGACGCATGCTTTCGGCGCTCATCTCGATCCGGCTCGCTCCCCGGGCCTTCCAAAGAAGTTCGCTCGCTTCGGAGAGCCCGATGTTCAGGCTGCCGGTGCTGACGTGGACCGAGTCTGCGTCGCCCCACAGAAGCTTGATCCCCGGCAATGCACTGACGCTAGCGCTGCGGACAGCACCGTAGCGAGACAGTTCGCTTCGCACTTGTTGGGCGGCGAGACTCGGGAGCAGCAACTGCGCTAGAAGCAACACTGAAATCATTACGGTGGCAGCCCCCAATGCAACTCGCGTGATTATGCGACGAGGAATTTGCATGGGAGCACTGTGGCAGAGAGTGGGTGCCGTCGGCAAATATCGTGACGAGTCCGCCGCAGACGGCCATTATGCAGCTTCGGTCGCAAGACGGACGATGGTGCGGGCGCGTCCGACTTGCGTGCTTGGTCACGAGCGCCGTAACCTGCGCGACTCCAAAACCCACCGATGCTTGGGAGGCGCTGTTATGTCTACGACCGTCCATCAATCTCTTCAGCGACCGCAATCGACGCAGCCGACTGCCACCCTCGACGATCTACTGCAAGGACGCATGCCCTCGACCTATGTCGCGGCGCACCTTTCGCGTGATGACGAACACATTTTCACTGACGTGGCAGACAAGGACGTCAGGCGCTCAGTGCGGGTGGGCGAGGTCCCGCTGCCCCATCTCGCACCCGATGAGGTGCTGATAGCCGTGATGGCGAGCGCGGTCAACTACAACACGGTGTGGTCGGCGATCTTCGAGCCTCTCCCCACGTTCCGCTTCCTCGAGCGGTTGGCACGCAACGGGGGCTGGGACGCGCGGCACGACCTGCCCTACCACGTCATCGGCTCGGACGCGGCTGGCGTCGTGGTCCGCACGGGCGAGGCTGTGCGCCGGTGGAATGTCGGCGATCGCGTGGTCGTTTTTCCTTTGGCGGTCGACTACGAAGATCCGAGGGCTCAGGATGATGCGATGCTCGCCGAGGACACCCGAGCCTGGGGTTACGAGACCAACTTCGGCGGCCTCGCGCACCTAGCGGTCGTGAAAGGCAACCAACTGCTCCCAAAGCCCAGCCATCTGACTTGGGAGGAGGCTGCGTGCAACATGCTGTGTTCCATGACCGCCTACCGGATGCTCGTCAGTCCCCATGGAGCACAAATGAAGCAGGGCGACTCGGTGCTTGTTTGGGGAGCGACCGGCGGGCTGGGCGGCTATGCGATCCAGCTGATTCGCAACGGCGGTGGGTACGCGATCGGAGTGGTCAGCTCGCAAGAGAAGGCAGAGGCGCTGGAACGCCTGGGGTGTGACTTGGTGTTGCGGCGCGACGAGCTGCATCTCGACGGCCTTGACGACGAAGAGAAGGGCAGGCGAGTGGGCCGGGCGCTTCGTGCACAGATCGGCGAAGATCCGCAGATCGTGTTCGAGCATACCGGGCGCGAGACGTTCGGTGCCTCGGTGTATGTCGCCCGGCGAGGCGGAACAGTCGTAACCTGCGGCTCCAGCACCGGCTACCGTCACCAGTACGACAACCGCCGCCTTTGGATGCGCCTCAAGCGGATCGTCGGAAGCCACGGAGCCAACTTGCAGGAGGCTGCCGAGACCAACCGCCTGGTCGTGAAGGGCAGCCTGCGGCCTACGCTGTCGCAGGTGTTCACGCTCGCTGACGTCGGCGAGGCACTCCGGTTGGTGCAATGCAACCGGCACGTCGGGAAGGTTGGCGTCCTGTGCATGGCCGAGCACGAGGGGCTCGGCATCGAGGATTACCAGCTGCGTGATGCCCTGGGCGAGCGCGCTCTGAGCCCGTTTCGCCAACCTGCCTGAAGCCGGTGGTGCCGCTGGCTGAGTTTCCGGCGATTGGCCACCCCGGATACGCCACGGCGGAGCCCCGCGGCTAAATGCGGGGCTCCGCCGGACGCTGCGCTGGCGCTACCGGGCCAACGTTATTCGCTCGCCCGCACCGAGGCGGCGACTCCGAGGTACAAGCTCCCTCCCAGCTCCGCCGAGTTGGACCCCGCCGGGGATGGCAAGCCGACTACACGGTCGATTTCCCGATCCACGTTGAGGGATTGGGGCCCGCCGCATCCAGTGACCCCGGGAACGGCGAACGAGTTATCGACCAGCGACGTGCCGGTGAGAGTGATCTTGTTGCCTTCGTCTGTGATTTCGAGTGCGCCTGCGCTGCCCTTGATCGCCGTGTTCGGTGGCGGCGGGGTTGTCGTCCCCGTCGTCAGCGCAACCACAATTGGTTCCTGAGCCGTGCCGACGTAGCACCTGTCGCCCACAAACGGGTTTTTCAGGTGTACGCGAAGCGGGATTTCGAACGCCACGCCCTCTTCAAAGATGAGGTTCGTCGAGTTGAGATGCGGTTCGCCGACCACTTCGGCCACCGCGGTGACCTTACACGTAGCCGTCTTTGGAAATGCTTTACAGAAGTCGCGCAGAAAGCGCGGGTAGCGCCGTTCGTTGACGACCGAGAAGATGCCACCAGGGATTTCGTCGGGTGCCATCGCAAGCGACTGCCCATCTGCGGCGGGAATGAATTCTAGGCGTCCCCCCGAGCCTTCGTGCAGGCCACCTTGGAGATACCACGGCGACGTGATCGGGACCGAGAGTTTCCCTACCTGGACGCCGCCGGTGGTCGTCACACCGGCCATACAAAGTTCGACGGTGCTGGTTTCGGTTGGGCAGTCGTTGAACACGGAATAGTCGCCCGTGGGCGAGTGCGGTGCAGGCTTGAGCGCACCTGCTGTCGTTGGGAGTGCCAGTACGGCGGCGACCGCCGCTAGGCACCCGAGTTTGAACTGCTTAGTCACAGAATCCTCCTTGCCATTTGAATGAGTTACTGTTAGCGCGACGCTACCATCTCTGGTTAATGGTGAGGCTGCCTTATTTGTGCAGTTCACAGCGCTGGTTTTGCGCATATTGCTCACGTGCTGGCCGTGAGGCAATGGCGCGATGCGTCAGCTGTGGGCTTGTCTCGGGCCAATCGAAGCGGCGCCGGCCACTTCGCGGCGGCTACGTGCGTTGCGCGACGGGGGGCTCTGCGCCCTGTGTTTGTGTGGGTCCTTGGTGGTGAGAGCCTCGAGTCGCAGTGCGACTTCTACCTGGGCGGCGCAGGTGTCGAGCGGCCGACCAAGTTGCGATTCGATCTCTCGTAGGCGCTTCATGAGGGTGTTGCGCACGACACCTAGACGGTCGGCTGCCTTGACGGTGTTGCGCCCTGATTCGAAGTATGCGCGCAGGGTCTCTCGTGATGTGGCGCCGCCTGCGCGCGTGTCCTCGAGCGGAACGAGGAAGGTTGCGTTCAGCGCCGTGGCGAGTGTAGTGTCGCGCATCACCGCGGCCTCGAGCAGAACGTCGGCGCAGTGAGTCAGGGCGGACGGTCGCTGCGAGGCAAAGGGTGCCGCTGCCTGAGCTTCGTGGTGGGTGAGGCGCCAGCCCGCGATGTCGCGCCGCGGCTCGCCGGTTGCGAGGGTGACGTCGGCGTGCTCCTCGAGCCTCGCGGAGCTCAAGCCTCGTTGGCTGCCGAACCAGCCCCAGTGGCTTCCATCGGGGGCCGGAACAGACAGCAGTTCGCAGCCGAGGTGGGCCTGGATTGTGCGCAGCGCCTTGTCGGAGCACGGCCCTTTGGCGATTACTGCGATGTGCCAGCCCTCGAAGGGGTAGTTGAGCTGCGCTTGTTCGGCCGGGGTCAGGTAGTCCGCTGCAAGGAGGCGTGTGACAAGGGCGGCCCGTTGCTGCGTAGGTGAGCGTTCGGTGCTGGCGAGTTCAGTGTTGTAGGCCTCGGCGATCGTGGCGGTGAGGCGATCGAGCAGCGCGGTCTGGGTTCTGTGCAGAGCGTGGCGGAGCGTCGGATGGTTGGACAGGGCGTCGCTGCGGTCGAACTCTTCGGTGATGAAGTCGGCAAGGCGTGCCGATCCGGCGATATAGCGGCGAAGGACGATGCCGAGGCCGATCCCCTGCCGGGCAGCGCGGCGGGCTTGTTCGATGGCTGCGGCGGGGACGGGCTCCGTCCACGCGTCTTCGTTGGCGATACACGCGAGCGCAAGGTCCACGGCGGCTATGATCGCCGCCCGTAATCCTTGCGCGTAATCTGGGGAGGCTTTCGCGGCGTCGTCGCTGCTGATGTCATCGACGCGGGCCAGCAGCACGCCGGCGATTTCGCTCCTGCGCGCTCGTAGCTGCTCAGCGATTTCCTGGCACGCCGTGATCGTGCACCTATCGCTTTGCAGGGTGGCGGGCACGAATCATCAATCCTTCGCTCGGGGGTTGTCCGGTTAACTCGCGACGGGGTGGGACAGCTGCTGGAGCGCTATCAGCCCGGTGGGACGCCTCGCTTTGGCCCGCCCGAGGAGCGTGACCGTTGCGCATCCGGCGAAACTCGCGCCTACGACAACGACGTCGTAGTCAGCCATCGCCTTGCTCCACGCCGTCACCGGCAGCGGCGCTGGTGCTCGGGCTGCGGTGCTCAAGGATCATCGGCATGCCCACGCGCGGGCTGACGGTGGGCACTTGGCGGAGCTGCAGGTGATAATCGGCCGGCAGCGAGAGATTGAAGCGCGAGTACATGAGGGTCGCAACGGTGCGGATTTGCGCCTTTGCGAAGCGCATCCCGAGGCAGGTCCGCGGGCCTCCTCCGAACGGCACGAAGGCGCCCTTGGGTAGCGCGGCGCGCTGGTCGGCGGCGAAGCGGCCGGGGCGGAACTCGAACGGCTCGGGATAGAGCTCCGGGAGGTGGTGGGTCGCCCACATCGAGTAGGCGACATGTGTCCCGGCGGGGATTGTGTAGCAGCCGAAGTCAAACGCCTCGATTGCACGCCGGGGTCCCATCCACGGCGGCGCGTAGCGGCGCAGCGTCTCGTCGACGACGCTCTCCAGAAACGGTAGCTCAGCCGTGTGCAGGTGCGCGGGCTGAGGGCGTTGGCCCTGCAGCTGAGTCTGCTGCTCGGCGCGCAGCGCGGCAGCGATCTGGGGCTGCCGAGCGACCTCGTAGAACATGAACGCGATGGTCGACGTCGTCGAGTCCTGGCCGGTGAAGAGCAGCGTCACCATGTGGTCGAGAATTTCGCGTTCGCTCATCTTGCGCCCTCCCTCGCACTCCACGTCGAGCAGCCGGCTGAGCACGTCGGGGCCACGCTTGCCGCTGGCGCGGCGGCTTGCGATCTCCTTGCTGATCAGCGCCTCGAGTCGGCGGTTGGCTTTCATAAGCCGTGCCCGCGGCGTGAAGGGTCCGCGCAGCATGCGGCCGATGAACTTCTCAAAGAAGCGTTCTACCTCGTCGAGCAATCGAGCGACCTCGCGTGAGCGTTCACAATCCTCGCCCGGGTCTAATCCGAGTAGGGCGCGCATCAGGATCTGCACAGTCAATCGGCGGCTCCAGGTATAGAGGTCGACAGGGGCGCCGACGGGCAGTTCGGCGAGCGCGCGCTCGGTCTCCTCGATCATCACGTCGATCGACCTCAACAGCTGGCTGCGCTCGAACGCGGGTGCGATCGTCCTGCGAGCGCGGTCGTGCGCTTCACCATCGATCAGGAACAGCCCTTCGCCACCGACGATGCTGAATTCGCGCAGCATCGACTGCCCCCAGGAGAAGTTTTTGGATTGCGCTCCGGTGATGTACTGGTTGGCCTCCGGGCCGAGCATGAAGACGACGTTGTAAGCCACCAGGTCCAGCGTAAAGATCGGCCCGTAGCGCTCACAGCAGTCCAGCAGCAGGGTCAGTGGGTCGCGCATGAAGGCGATCGCGCGAGCGGGCGAGAAGCTCGTCTCACCAGGCGGCAGCTTCGCCGGTGCGCCGGTGCGGCGGCGGAGGGCGTTCCCTAGCCCGCGTTTGGCCGCGTCGGCTACAGCGGAGTCGGTTGATGCCATGCTATTCCGCCCTCTCAAGCTGCCGCAGACCGCTGCGCGCCCACACCCAGGAGAGGCCAGCAACGCCAACGGCGCAGGCGAACGCTGTCGCGACGATCGTGGGCTGGCCGGAGATGAAGCCGCGCCCGGCCTCGAGCAGCGCGGTGATCGGGTTGATCGAAGCGAGGCCGTGAATCCATCCTGAGATCAGGTTTAAGGGCGCGTAGACAGGTGCGAGGAACAGCACAACGAACATCGCCAACTGCAGCAGCGGCGCTGCCTGAGCCGATCGGATTCGCATCGCCAATCCCAGCCCAGCGAGGCTTGCCGCGATGTTCGCCAGAACGACAAGGACGGCCAAGCCGAGGAAGTCGACAGCGTCCGGGGCGCTGTTGGCGGGCGCCGCGACTGCCTGTCGGTGATCGACAACGGGGGGAGGATGGGATGGCTGCTGGCTCGGCGCGACGAACGGGATCGTCACCGGTGCCAGTGCCGAGCGCAGCTTGAGCGGCGCCTGTGCCGCGACGGGCGGCGCGGCCTTGTCGGCAGGCTTGGTCGGCACCGTGTAGGCGCTGAGCGCCGCCCGGGGCTGCGGCGCGGGCGCGCTGTCGCTGACTCGCATGCCGATGATCAGCGCAACGGCAATCAGCGCCGCTGCCGGAACGAACCCGCGAATGACCCCGAAGAACACGTAGCCGAGTAGAACCCCGACACGATTGGGCGCGGCCAGCAAGAGCCGCTTGGTGAAGCCGCTCTGGAGGTCAAGCGCGATCGTGATGCCGGTGAACACGCCGCCGTAGATCACGGCTTGGAGCAGCACGTAGACGAACTGGAACGCGCTGTAGCCAGCGGCAAAGTGAAAGCCTGGCACGTTGTGCAGCGAGGACAGGCCACCCGCGAAAGCAGCGAAAAAGAAGAGCGGAAACAGCAACGAGGGCACGAGGAGAGCCGGATCGTGGAAGTAGTTGTGGATCGCGCGCCGCGCGACGGCGAGCGACACGGCGAGCACGCCGTTGTGTCTGCGCGGTTGGGGGTCAGCGCGGCGCGTGAGGTTCCCACCCAGGCGTGTTCGTAGCGCGAGGCTTGCTGCCGTGAGCGATAGCGCGCCGAGCACCGCGGTGGCGCCTACCCCGATCAGAAGTGGTTTCGCGTCCCAGCCGCTGATGATGAGCGCCCGGATAGCCTCAACAAGGTAGGAGACGGGGTTGTAGGTCGCCACGTCGCGAAACCAGGGCGTGTGGATCAGGCCGCGCGGCAGGCTCATCGATGTCATGAACAGTGCGGCGAACAGCAGTGGAAGCATGGCCTGGACCGCGTCGGTCGAGCCGCTGCGCAGCGAGGCGAAGAGTCCCAGCGCAGCAAACGCAACGCCCATCGCCAGTGCGAACCCGACAATCGCCAGCGCTCCCACCAGACCGGTGGCGATGTGAGCGCCCGCGAGGGCGCCGACCAGCAGGTAGATCGTCGCCTCAATGAGCATCATCACCAGTGGCCCGGCAAACATGCCGGCGAGCAGAGCTCGGCGGCTGATCCGAGTTAGGGCGAGCCGATTGAGATATCCCGATTCGATGTCTCGCGCGAGTTCGGTCCCGGCACTGACGACGATGTAAAGCGCGCCCATGACGAACACGAAGGCGAGCGCGAAGCTCAAGTATGACTGGGTCGGGAACCCCGGCAAGTGGGTCACCTGATGGATATCGCTGACGTTCACGGCAAGGAGCATCAGGGGGAAGATGACCGCCGCGAACAGCGGGACCGGCTGGCGGAAGACGTGCGCAATCGAGCGCCGCGCAACTGGTCCGACCTGGGCCGCCAGGGAGGGTTGGAACGTCACGCTCACGCGCTAGCCCCCACTCCAATTGAGGCCAGTACGTCAAGGTGAGGGTCAGCGATCGACGCTCGATCCTCCCCGGCTGGCTGGGCGCCGTCCAACGAGCGGCCCGTCTTGGCCAAGAAGACGTCGTCCAGGGTGGGGGCATGCACCTCGACTTTGGCGATCTCGACGCTCTCTTCGTCGAGGGCGCGCAGGACCGCGGGAAGTTGCTGCTCGCCGCGGTGGAGTCTGATCGTTACGCCTCTCGGCGACCCTGCTGCTTGCTCGCCAAACGAGGCCAGCACGCTCGCAACCCGCGGTCGGTCGGCGGGGTTCTGGGGTGCGATCTCTAAGCTGTGGCGGCCTGTTTCGCTCTTCAGCTCGGCGGGCGTGCCGTCAGCGACGATCTTCCCGCGATCGATGATTGCGACGCGGCTAGCGAGGATGTCAGCCTCCTCCAGATACTGGGTGGTGAGGAACACGGTGACTCCCTCCTCGCTCGCTAGGCGGCTGACCTCTTTCCAGAGTGCATGGCGGCTTTGAACATCGAGTCCGGCAGTCGGCTCGTCGAGGAAGAGGACCCCAGGACGGTGGACGAGCGCGAGGGCAAGGTCGAGTCGGCGCTTCATTCCACCTGAGTACCCAGCGACCTTGCGCTCTGCGAAGTCGGCGAGACCGAAGCGCGCCAGCAGATCGCTACACCGCGCGGCGCGTTCCCTGCGAGGGACGCCCTGGAGCGCCATCTGTAGTCGCATGTGCTCGTTGGCGGTCAGCATCGGGTCCAAGGCGACGTCCTGAAGTGCGACACCGATCTGGCTGCGCACCTCGGGGCCGCGCCGGACGACGTCACAGCCTGCGACACGGGCGCTCCCCAGGGTGGGGCCTAGCAGTGTCGTGAGGATCATCACGGTCGTCGACTTGCCCGCGCCGTTGGGACCGAGGAACCCGAAGATTTCGCCAGATGCGACCTCGAGGTCGACCCGATCGACGGCCCGCACTTCGCCCTTAAAGTCCCTCACTAGCCCTTCAGCTTCGATAGCCGCAGCAGTCATTTTGCGCACCTCCTTTCGTCACGAGCCGGTTGATTGGAAGCTGGACATTCGCACCGCCACTGCGGGCAAGTCAACTTTTGCCCTCCTACCGCAGTGCCGGCTATTAGCCGATCAGCGTCGCGGTGCGCGACTGGACGGCGAAAACTGGCGGTGAGTCAGCTCTGCGGCTCGCGGCGCTCAGACGCCAGCGGGAGCAATCTCGGCGACTGGTGGGATGCTGCCTGTGTCGGCGAGGTAGCGGAGTGTCGCGTGGACGCTTCGCTGGAGTGCGGCGCGGTCGACCATCGCGGTCTGGCCGAGGTGTTCGCCGGCGTGCGCGCACTCGTAGCTGACCTGCGGTGCCGGGTCGCCACCAGCGGCGCGGTGGTCGCCGCGGAGATTGGCCTGGGCCTCGATCAGCGCTGTCGCGGCCTCGATTTCGGGGTCGCACGAGGCCCTTGCAAGGCCGCTCAGGCGGTCGCGCCACTCCTCCACGGAGACCTCCTCCAGCTCGTAGCCAAAGTCGGCGACCCATTCGTAGAGGTCGGTGTCGCGGAGTGGCTGCGGGTTGATCAGGTGGTAGGCCTGGTTGGCGGGCGCTGTCGTTGAAAGTGCGAGCTCGGTGATCGCTTTGCTGACGAAGTCGACGGGTGCGGCGTACCAACTGGCCTCGCCGGCGGGGAAGGCGCCGAGTCGCAGACTGAGTCGCAAGAGCCGCCAGATGGTGTCCTTGGTGTTGCAGGCCCCTGTCACGCTATGGCCAAGAATCAGCCCAGGCCGGTACACCGCGCTGGTTAGGCCACGGCTGCGGGCATTGATCACTAGCCTGTCGGCCACCCACTTGCTTTGTAGATACCCGTTTAGGGGCACGTCGGCCGACAGCAGGAATGCTGTCTCGCAAACGTGAATGGCTCGCGCTGCGGCGCCTGGGTCGACGGCTCCGAGCGTCGAGACGAAGTGGAACGGAATCGGCTCGGCGGCCGATGCCAGTCGCAACAGTTCGTGGGTCGCATTGACGTTCGCCGCACGCAGCTCGCTGTAGGGATAGATGTGGTTTACCTCCGCGCCGGCGTGGATGATCATGCTGGTCGCGTCGGCGAGGTCTGCAAGCTGTGAGGTGGACAGCCCCAGCTGCGGCTGGGCGAGGTCGCCGGCGAGCGGGATGATCCGGTCACAGTCGATCATCGCGCTCTCGCCGAGGTAGGTCTCGGCGGCGGCGTTCAGCCGCTGAAGCGCGGCGTTTGCGTTTGGGGCGCGCACCACACAGCGAATTGGGCCGTCAAGGCGCTCAAGTAGGTTCGCAAGGAGATGGATGCCGAGGAAGCCGGTCGCGCCGGTCAGCAGCGCAGACTCGGCCTGCCGCCGGGGAGACGTTGAGTGTCGGGCCCAAATCGTCTCGTCGGGAAGCGCCTCGCGGTCAAGGTCGGGGGCAGCGGAGCGGTCGCCCGGCCGCTCGGGGGGCGAGCCTTCAATGCTCGCCAGCAGGTATTGCGCGACTGCCACTGGCGTGGGGTTCTCAAAGAGCAGGGTCTGGGGTAGTGCAAGTCGGCTAGCGCGGGCGAGCTGGTTGCGAAGGGTGATTGCTCCGACTGAGTCGAGGCCGAGGTCTTTGAAGCCGATTGTGGGGTCGATTTGGTGGTGTGATGCGTGGCCGAGTATTTGGGCGGTGTGGTGGATGACGAGTTGGTGGGTGAGGGCGCCCCATTGGTGTTGGGGGGCGGTTGCGAGTTGGTGTTGGAGGTTTTGGGCTGGCTGCTGGCTGGTCGGGGTGAGCGGCTGGAGGATTAGAGGGAGGGCGTCGGTGCGGACTTGGTCGTCGACTGTGCCCTCAAACCCCAACCAAAACCGCTGCCGCTGAAACGCATACGTCGGCAAATCCACCCCCCGTCCCGAACCCAACAACCCACCCCACCCAATCCCCACACCATGCACGTGTGCTTCGGCGATAGAGGACACGAGCCGCTCGACGCCTTCGGTGCGTCGTAGTGACCCGAGTACGACGACTCGGCCTGGGTGCTCTGTGGTGGCCTCGATGGTTTCGCCGAGCGCGAGGGCGAGGACGGGGTGTGGGCCGATCTCAACCAATGCGCTGACCGAATCACCCAACGCCGCTTTTGTGGCCTGCTCGAACTGCACCGGCTCGCGCAGGTTGCGATACCAATAGCCGCCATCAAGAGCGGCGGTGTCGAGTCGCCCACCGGTCGTTGCCGAGTAAAACGGGATCTGTGACGAGACCGCGCTGACCCCTGAAAGCTCGCTGAGCAACCGCTCGCGAACCGCGTCGACCGCGACCGAGTGCGACGCGTAATCAACCGGGATCACCCGCGCCCGCACCCCCCCGGCCTCACACACCCCGACCAGCCGCTCAAGCGCATCGCTCTCACCGGAGACCACGACCGACCCCGGCCCGTTCACCGCCGCAACCCCAACACCGTCCAGCCCCTCAACAAGCTCGCGCGCGCGGTCAACCGAGGCGGCTAACGCGACCATCCCACCCTGCCCGGACAGCACCTCGCTGATCGCGCGGCTGCGCGCCACCACGACCCGCGCGGCGTCCTCCAACGACAACGCGCCGGCGACGAACGCGGCCGCCATCTCCCCCTGGGAATGACCAAGCACCCCAACCGGCTCAACCCCAACCGACCGCCACACCGCCGCCAAACCCACCATCACCGCAAACAACACCGGCTGCACCACATCGACCCGATCCAACGCGTCCCCGTCACGCAACACCTCCCCCAACCGCCAATCACACAACCCACCCAACACCTGCTCGCATGCCTCCATCTGCTCGCGAAACACCCCGACCTGATCCCACAACTCAACCGCCATCCCCGGCCACTGCCCACCCTGCCCCGCAAACACAAACACCACCCCACCACCCGCAGCAGCACGACCCTCGATCACACCGTCCCCACTCTCACCCCGCGCCACCGCGCCCAACCCCGCTAGCAACCCGTCCCGGTCCCGCCCAACCACCACCGCACGATGCGCCAACGCAGCCCGACCCGCCAACGAGACCCCC
>Ga0187855_10000764_pt1 | contig 27307 bp, 33 predicted proteins | sample June2016WEW_8_10_2_FD_132969 | JGI IMG/M metagenome (GOLD analysis project Ga0187855, IMG submission 132969) | Peatland microbial communities from SPRUCE experiment site at the Marcell Experimental Forest, Minnesota, USA - June2016WEW_8_10 | ecosystem: Environmental > Terrestrial > Soil >...
CATCCCCCCCGGACCCCCCCTGCCCCCTCCCGGCTTCGGGGTTGGGGGTCCTACCGGCCGGTGGGGGCCGATCGTTCGGGCTACGTTCAGGCGACTACGTTCAGGGCTCGCGGCATGATCGAGTACCGGGCCTCTGCCACCTCGCCGAGGTAGTCGCCGTCGACCTGCAGTGGCAGCGGTTCGCCGTCGGCGGTGCGGACCGTCAGCTCGGTGGCGGGCGCGAGCGCGGTGATCTGACGGTGGCGCGTGAGGCGCGCGCGCCGTGAGAAGGCGCGCCAGGCGATGAACGGCATGTCGAGCGGCCGGGCACGGTGCAGCACACAGGTGGAGAGCGTGCCGGAGTCGAGCTCCGCGTCATCGGCGATCTCGATCGGGCGGTTGCGGAAGTAGGTGAAGGGGGTGCCGTTCTGGATCACGGCGGTGACGCCCGCGTGCTCCTCTCCGGCGAGGCGGGTGGTGAGGCGCGGGGGTCGCAGCAGGTAGCGCCGGGCGAACGTGGTGACTGCCACCCACGTGAAGAACCACGGCCCCCAGCGGGCCTTGCGCCGTGGGTTGGCATCCACGCGCTGCACGACTGAGGCGTCGAGGCCCAGGCCGGAGGCGAAGGTAAAGCAGCGTCCGTTGACGACGCCGAGGTCGACCTTGTGGATGCGCCAGTCGTCGGCCATCGCCAGCAGATGCTCGGTCGCGTCGATCAGCGAGCCGGGGATGCCGAGCATCTTGCCGAATACGTTGGCCGAGCCGCCCGGCAGGCAGGTGAGCGGGGTGGCGGAGCCAAGCAGGCCGTTGGCGGCCTCGTTGACGGTTCCGTCCCCGCCGAAGGCGACCACCACGTCATAGCCCTCGTGAGCGGCCTCGCGGCAGAGCTCGGTCGCGTGGCCGCGGGACTCGGTGTCGCGGGCGTCGACCTCGAAGCGGCTGCGCAGGGCATCGACGACGAGGTGGCGCAGGCTGTCGGAGACTGTCGAGGCGTACGGGTTGACGACGATCAGCATCCGCTTCTTCGGCAGGGACTCGCCGAGGTCGAAGGAGTCCTCGTCCTGCTCGGGATCGCGGTGCTCGGGGCTGCCAGGCCGGAATCCGGCTCGCTCCGGGTGCCGCGCGGCGGGGGGAATCGTGCTCATCGACCTGCGTACACCGTGCGCGCAAGAGCGTTACCGAGTTTTGTCCACTTCCGCCGCCGGTTCGATATACTGCCCACAGCAGTACACATCAAGAGGGGTGGAGGGACTGGCCCGACGAAGCCCCGGCAACCACCGCGTCCCAACGCGGAAGGTGCCAATTCCAGACAGATGTGTGGCGGGCTTCCACGTTTTTCGCCACACGGGACAACGGCGAAGACGATGAAGGAGGCCAGATGGCTGCCAGCAACCTGAAGTGCAGAGAGTGCAAGGCGGAGTACCCGCTGGAGGCGTTGTACGTATGCGAGCGGTGCTTCGGCCCGCTGGAGGTCGCCTACGACCACAGTCGCCTGGCCGACGGTGGCGTGGGGGAGTTGCGCCGCCGCATCCAGGGGGGGCCGCAGAACATCTGGCGCTACGCCGACTTCTTGCCCCTGGCGGGTGGGCCGCCCGGACCCTCGGGGCGGCTGGCTTCGCGGGTCGGGCTGCCGGCGGGCTGCACGCCGCTGGTTCGCGCCGACCGTCTGGCGCAGCGGCTGGGGTTGAAGGAGGTGTGGGTCAAGAACGACGCCGCCAACCCCACGCACTCCTTCAAGGACCGCGTGGTGTCGGTGGCGGCGGCGCGCGCCCGAGAGCTCGGCTATCAGACGATCGCCTGCGCCTCCACCGGCAACCTTGCCAACTCCGTGGCCGCCCACGGTGCGGCGCTGGGCCTTGAGTCCTACGTCTTCATCCCCGCCGATCTGGAGGAGCAGAAGGTGCTCGCCACCGGCGTCTATGGCACACGCCTGGTGGCGGTGAAGGGCAACTACGACGACGTCAACCGCCTCTGCACCGAGCTCTCCGCCGAGCGCGAGTGGGCGTTCGTGAACATCAACCTGCGCCCCTACTACGCCGAGGGCTCAAAGACGCTGGCGTACGAGATCGCCGAGCAGCTCGGCTGGGAGCTGCCCGACCGCTGCGTCGTGCCGATCGCCTCGGGGTCGCTGTTCACGAAGGTCGCCAAAGGCTTCGCCGAGTGGCGCGAGCTGGGTCTTGTGAGTGGCGAGCTGCCGCGGATGAGCGGCGCGCAGGCCGAGGGCTGCAGCCCGGTCGCGAGCGCCTACGCGGCGGGCCACGATGTGTGCCGGCCGGTGAAGCCCAACACGATCGCCAAGTCGCTGGCGATCGGCAACCCCGCAGATGGCCCCTACGCGCTGGAGGAGGCGCGCCGCAGCGGCGGCTCGATCGACGCGGTCAGCGACGAGGAGATCAGGCAGGGCATCGCCCTGCTGGCGCAAACCACCGGCATCTTCACCGAGACTGCGGGCGGCGTCACCACGGCGGTGCTGGCGAAGCTCGCCGAGCGCGGCGAGATCGACCCCACCGAGCGCGTGGTGCTGGTGATCACCGGCGAGGGTCTGAAGACCCTGGACGCGGTGCGAGGCACCTTCGAGACCCACACGATCGAGCCAAGCGTCGAGCAGTTCGAGACCCAGGTGGAGCGTGCGCTGCAGACGGCCGCCGAGGCCGATGCGGCCCTGGCAGGCGACGGGGGACTGGCCGGTCACGGCGCGCTCGTGAGCGCCGGCGCAAGGAGCTGAGCCGCGATGCCGGTAACCGTGAAAATTCCCACCCAGCTGCGTACCGCCGCCGAAGGAGCAAGCGAGGCCCAGCTGGAAGGAGCAACGGTGCAGGAGGTGCTCGACAGCCTGTTCGAGCGCTTCAGTGAGCTGCGCACCCGAATCTCCGACGACGACGGCGGCCTGCGACGCTTCGTAAACGTCTACCTAAGCGGCGAGGACATCCGCTTCCTGGACGGCCTCCAAACCCCCGTGTCAGACGGAGCCGAGCTGACGATTCTCCCAGCGGTAGCCGGGGGTTGAGCAGCAGCGCCTAGCGCGTATGCGCGGCGGCGTGGTGCGCCGCGGTGGGCTGGGTCGGCAGCGAGGAGCCGCTGACCCCGATTGTCGAGACCAGCCCAGCGGCGCACATCGCTCCAACCGTAAGCGCACGCATACGACGAGGCGTGAGCCACCCCATATGGTGAGTTTGCAGCCAGGTCCGAAACCCGCTCGCGGCGGAAGCTGCCGCCATTGCGCAACCGACGCACATGCCTAGATCATAGAGTCGCGCATCATCGTACGCGCCGGTGGCGCATCGCCAAGCTCGACGCGACTCTCGAGCCGCTGTCGAAGCTCGGCACCGCGCCCAGCAGAAACAGCCCGGGCAGCCCGCTGATCGCTCAGCGAGAGCCCATGCACCCGCGCAAAGTCAAGCAACTCCTGCCGCTCCGAAGCCTCGCGAGCAGATCGCCTAAACAACCAACAGAAGAGCCCAACGGTAAAGAGGCTGACCACAGCCATCATCACCGCCCCAGCAAGGTTCTGATCAGCCAGAGGCGAAAGATGATGCCGAGAATCTCCCCCAAGATAAAAGGGATAGAAAACCGCATCAGACCAAAGAAAGATGTTGCCAAGCGCAGCAGCAGCGAGGCTGACGGCCACGATGTAGAGCAGCTTCCCGAGACTGCCAAACCAGCCAGGCATCGGCAGCGGCCCAAACAGGCACATCCAAAGGTTGATCCCAAAGCCAAGGAACATCACATGCTGCAGCAGGTTTAGCCCAACGTGTTCCAGGGCACCCTGGTAGAGCCCGGGAAGATGCCAAAGGTAGAGGTCGAGCGCCCACAACGGCAACGCGACCAGCGGGTGAGCAAGCACCCGCAGCCGATCGAAGAGGGGGATCTCGAGGATCGGCGCCAGCAGCGGCGCGGTGAGGCCGAGCACGATCAAGAGCGCCGCGACGTCCGCGATCAAGAGGCTCTCGATCATATGCACGAACAGCAGTTCCTCGCCGGCCTTCCCGCCCCCAATCAGAGCCGCCGCGAACACCAGGCCCCCGGCGTAGAAGCAGCCCTGGCGCCAGCCGGGAATGGGCTGAGCGCTGGAGGCAAGGCCGCGCACGCGAGCGGCATAGACCAGGCAGAGCAGCGCCATCGGCACCAGCTGGACGGCGTCCTCCAGCGGAAGCGAGACGGCAAGCGGAGTGGCTGTGGCCATGGCCCCTCAGCCTACGCCTGCGAGCTGACAGGCACGGTCGATGGACGCCCCGCTGGGGTCCTTTAATCAACCCTGATTTTCTGCTCCACGCCGGCGAGCCGCCAGCTGTAAAGCACCGCGGCCACCGAGGTGGCGAGATTCAGGCTGGAGACGCCCGCGCGCATCGGCAGGCAGACGCGGGCGTCGGCGCGGTCGAGCAGCTCCCGCGAGAGGCCCTGACGCTCGGCACCAAATGCGAGGATTGAGCGGGCGGGCAGCTCCCCGGGGCGCAGCTGCTCTCCATCGGGGTCCAGGGCGATCAGCGGGCGGCGCTCGCTCCAGCGGCCGGCGGCGACGGTCTGAGCCGGAGGCCGTCTGGGGCCGACCAGCTCTAGCGCATCCTCCCCGAGCCGTGCGACGGGCAGCGCGAAGTGCAGGCCGGCGCTGCCCCGCAGAGCCGCGGGGTCCCATGGGTCGTGGATGCCTGTCGTAAGCACCCCGGCGACGTCGGCGGCCGCCGTCACGCGCACGCAAGCGCCGATGTTGCCGAGGTCGCTGGGAGCCTCCAGCAGCACGACCGGTGCGGGTCGCGCCTCAGCGAGGAGCGCGTTGGCATCGGCGGGCGCCCGCCGCGCGATCGCAATCACCCCGGTAGAGGGCGCCAGCGGCGCGAGCGTCGCAAACACCTCGGCGGGCACCGTGACGGCGTCGGCGAGGATCCGCTCGCGCACGTCGGGCGCAAGCGCATCGGCCAGCGCACTCAGCCGCGCGGGCGAGACGACCGCGACGTGCAGCACCTGCGCGCCGAAGCGCAGCGCGTGCTTGAGCGCATGCAGCCCCTCCAGCACCGCAAGCGCAGGGTCGCGACGGGCGTCACGGAAGATTCTTTTCAGGTCGGTCACGGAGCCAACGGGCGTCCGAAGGGTCGGGTTGGTAGTCCTTGACACAGCCCATAGTCTGCCAGGGCGAGTCCTCCGGATGGAGGGGTGTTCGGAAGACGGGTAGCGTGTCTGCATAAAGCACTACACCGTTGCCGAGTTGCTGGTCATCGATCCCGCTTGGATACGCCACTATGTCGCTGAGGTCACCGGAGCTGTTCGCTCTCCGGCGGCGGGCTAGCAGAGCGTCTACGAGCTGGGGATGATGCAGCGGAAGCCGATGTGGCTGGTAGAGGTATCGATCGCCTCGGGTTGGCGGGCGGCGGGCCGATAGCGAAGGCAATAGCTCGGCGCGCAAAGGTGCGAGCCGCCCTTGATGACCCGGCGGGGGATGCTCGCGCCGGGGTGAGCGAGTTCACAGCTCCCGGCTGGGGTCTCGACGCGGGGGTTGGGGGGTGGCGTGCAGCAGGCGCTTGGGGTGGGCTCGGTGACGGGGCCGCGCGTGGAGTAATAGTCGGTTGTCCATTCCCAGACGTTTCCCGTGATGTCATGGAGCCCGTATCCATTGGGGGGGAATAGGCCCACTGGTGATGTGCCGCGCCAGCCCTTCGCGCCGGTGTTGTGCCAGGGGAACTCGCCCTGCCAGTGGTTGGCCATCAGCTCGCCATATGGTCGCTCCTCGTCGCCCCAGGAGAAGGTCGCGCCGTCGAGTCCGCCTCTTGCGGCGTACTCCCACTCGGCCTCGCTTGGGAGCTGCTTGCCAGCCCATTTTGCATACGCGTCGGCGTCTTCGTAGGCGACATGGGTGACAGGGTGCTCGGCGCGCCCGGAGTTCTCGCTCCTCGGCCCCCAGGGGTGGCGCCAGTTCGCGCCGGGCACGTAGGCCCACCATGAGCACGGGTCGTTCAGCGGCACTGGGCCGGGGGTGGGATGAAAGACCACCGATCCCTCGCGTAGGAGCGTGGGGTCGGCGTCGGGGTAGGCAGCGGGGTCGGGTGGGCGCTCGGCAAGCGTGAGGTATCCGGTCTCCTCGATGAAGCGGGCGAACTGCGCGACGGTGACCGGGTCGCGGTCGACCGCAAAGCCGCTGATGTGCACCTCGCGGACTGGTCTCTCTTCGGGGTAGAAGTCAGCCGAGCCCATGCGGAAGCTGCCTAACGGGATCTGGATCATGTCCTCGCGGCCCATCTCCGGGGATCGTAGAAGCCTGCGCCCGTGGACCCCTGTGCGCGTCCGCGGTGGTATACCGTGTAGATGCAGTCCGGGGAGGTGCTTCCGTTTGCGCCCACGCCGTCGGCGAGTCGTGCCGGCCGCACGATGCAGGAGTCCTCCTACGAGAACCGGGTGCCGGAGCGTCATCTGCCCGAGGATGCGCCCAACATCCTGATCATCTTGATCGACGATGCGGGTCCGGGGCTTCCGGACACCTTCGGTGGTGAGGTGCGCACCGACGCGCTGAGCAGGGTGCACCAACAGGGCATCGGCTTCAACCGCTTCCACACGACGGCGATGTGCTCGCCGACGCGGGCGTCGCTGATGACTGGACGTAATCATCACCGCATCGGCAACGGTCAGATCGCGGAGCTGGCCAACGACTGGGACGGGTATGCCGGAGAGATCCCCAAGAGCAGCGCGCTTGGCGCCGAGGTGCTCAAGGACTACGGGTATTCGACGGCGGCATGGGGCAAGTGGCATAACACGCCCGCGATCGAGACCACGCCCGCGGGGCCGTTTCACAACTGGCCGAGCGAGATCGGCTTTGAGTATTTCTATGGTTTCCTTGCCGGCGAGGCCTCGCAGTATGAGCCGAATCTGGTCCGCAACACGACCAGCGTCCTGCCGCCCAGGACACCCGAGGAGGGCTACCACCTCAGCGAGGACCTCGCAGACGACGCGATCTCGTGGCTGCACCGCCACCAGGCATTCGAGCCCGACAAGCCGTTCTTCATGTACTGGGCCACCGGCTGCCTGCACGCACCCCATCATGTCTTCAAAGAGTGGGCGGACAAATACGCCGGCAAGTTCGACGACGGCTGGGACGCCTATCGCGAGCGGGTGTTCATGCGCGCCAAGGAGCGCGGCTGGATTCCGCAGGACGCGCGACTGACGCCCCGCGATCCGCAGATGCCGGCATGGGAGGACATCCCCGAGGAGCAGCGCCCGTTCCAGCGCCGCCTGATGGAGGTCGCGGCCGGTTACGCCGAGCACGCCGACGCTCAAGCCGGTCGAGTGCTCGACGAGCTGGACGCCTTGGGATTGGCCGAGAACACGCTGGTGTTCTACATCTGGGGAGACAACGGGTCCTCGGGCGAGGGCCAGAACGACCTCGCTGCCCAGCTGCCGCAGAAGCTCGCGCAGATGAAGGAAACCTTCGCGATCGAGGCGGCGCGCAACAGCGTCTACCCGGTTGGCGGCGGACTGTGGGTTGTGGTGCTCCACCCCGAGCTTCGGATCTCGACGCCCTACCGGGAATGGAACTTCGGCCCGGACATCATCCGGATGCCCGAGTTCTGCGCTCCCGCGCTCGGTAACCGTGCGAACCTCGTGACGATCGACGCCGATCTCCCGGCGAACGCCAGCGGCGTGCTGTACGCCCTCGGCAGCTCCAGCGGCGGCCTCACCGCCTACCTCGACGACGGGTACCTTTGCTACGAGTACAACCTGTTCATCATCATGCGCACGAAGGTCCGCTCCGAGCAGCGTCTCGCGGCCGGTCACGCGAAGATCGAGATATCGACCGAGTACCTCGAGGTCAAGCCCGGCGGACCACTGAACGTCACGATCGACGTCAACGGCGATCGACTGGCCTCCGGCACAGTGCCGGTCAGCGCCCCGCTGCTGTTCACCGCCAACGACTGCCTCGATATCGGCGCATGCCACGGAGGACGCGTCTCGCTGGACTACTACGAGCGCGCGCCATTCGAGTTCAACGGGACGATCGACAACGTCAACGTGCGCTACACCTCATAGCGCGGCCCGGGCATTGCTCGTGCGTGGTGAGTAGGCCCATCTTCAGATCCGCGGGTCGTCCCGTCGTCATCAGCCATGCGGTCGTCGGGACGATCTCATTGACGTCGGCGCTGATCATCTACGACGGCTGGGCGAGTCTGAGGTTCTGGGACGTCTTCTCGATCATCGTCGGAATCGTGCTGGCGATCTTTATCGCTCGCGCGTTTGGGGAGGCCCTGGCGAAGGTCGCGGCGAAGGGCAGCCCGCTGGATTGGAGCGAGCTGGTCGGTGTGGTGGGGGCCGAGTGTGGCTTCCTGTTGCTGGCAGTGCCACCGATCGCCTTGACTGCGGTCTTGGATATCGCCGGGGTCGCCCTGGGCGACTCGATCCAGGTGGTTATCTGGCTCGGCGCTGTCTCCCTCGGCTTCTGGGGTGGCCTGGCGGGAGCCCGAGCCGGCCTGCGCGGTTGGAGACTTGCGCTGGCGGTGGCTGTTGGCCTGCTGGTGGGCGGGCTGGTATTGACGCTCAAGGTGGTACTGCAACCTGGCAAGGTCGTCGCCAGCAGTGTCGCGATGATCAACCCAGTACGGCTGCACGGGAGTGAGTGACGCGCCCGGCAAGGCATGCGAAGCGTTTGGGCGGCCCCCGCATCGGCGCTGATAACACGGGCTACCATGAAGCGTGTGAGCAGCCTGATCGACATCAGTCCCGGCGAACGCGAGCAGATCCGTCTGGACTTCTACCGCGCGCATCGTGGGCAGGCAGGCTTTTCCTCGGTTTCCGTGCGGCGCGACCTTGAGCGGCGAGACGCCTGGTTCCTCGATGTCGGAGCGACCGGGCCGGTTGATGTTCCGTCCAGATATCGCGGGCTCACGGTCCGAGTCAGGCAAGCGCACGGCGCAATCAACGCCGTGGTCCGCAGACCATTGTCGACGTTCCTCGCCCGCCAAGCTGTGACGTAGGCATCAAGCCTGCCCTACTGAAGTAGCCAGCTATGGCAGATTCTGACACGGGTTCCAGCCAGGCTGGTCTTGGCCAAGAACGCGTCATGTGGGAGGCGTAGCATGGACACGATGATCACCGTCGTTGAGGCTGCGCAGCGTGTTGGGAGGAGCCCGGGAACCGTGCGTCGCTGGATTCGCGAGGGTCGCCTGCGGGCGGATACCGTGCACGGTCAGCGGCTGATCGATCCCGGTGCTCTCAATGAGGTGCGCGACGAGATGTACCCGATGCTGCCGCTGCCGCCAGAGTGGCAAAAGCTGGAGGACGGCACGCCGGCACCGAACTGGGTCGCAGGCGTCGCGCTGTCGCGGCTCGGGCGTTGAGACTTGTCATCGACGCGAGCGTCGTAACTGCTGCGTCAGCGACTCCCATTGGGTTTGCGCGCTTTCGACGCTTCGAACTGGTCGCGCCACCGTTGATGTGGATCGAGGCCGTTTCGAGCCTGCATGCGATGGTCTGGCGAGGCGAGCTGGAACGTGATCAGGCCACCTTTGTGCTGAATCGTGTGCTGTCGGCTCCGGTGCGGCGTCGTGAGCCGAGCGGGCTGGCGCGTGAGGCGTGGAAGATCGCGGATGAACTCGGCTGGGCGAAGACCTACGACGCGAACTACGTTGCGCTCGCGCGCCTGCTCGGCTGCAAGCTTGTGACGTTGGATGCTCGGATGCGGCGTGGGACTGCTCGGCTGGGCTTCGTGGTGGGGCCGCTTGAGTTGGGTGACTGATCGGCGAGCGGGACCCGAGACGCAGGTTATGGTGCGTGGCGATACAGCGAGGCATACAAGGATCCTCCAAATGAGCGCTGCCGACGACGACATCCAGCACTATCTCGTGACGTATGACCCCGCACGCCGTACAGCGACCATGCGGGAGTTCGAGACGGACTACGACACCGCGCTGTACGCCTACCAGCAGGCCGAGCAGCAAGCACGTGGCACAGACCTTGAGGTCGTGCTGCTCAGCGCCGACTCGCTGGAGACTGTCAAGCGCATGCACTCCAGTTACTTCGAGCCCAAGTCGCTCGACGAGCTGCTGCCCGCATAAGGCCGGGCATTCATCCAACGCGCCCGGCAAGATTCGAACTTGCGACCTCTCGCTCCGGAGAACGCGGCCCGCCCTGATCGGCAGGCATCCGACCCTATGTTTGCTGGGGTTCTGCCGAGCCGGTCCTAGCGATCCGAGGCGATTGGGCAGCGAAAAGGCAGCGGAGCAGGGGTGCTGCCTTTTCGATCGCGGAGCGCCGTGGGCGTTGGGCGCTCCACCCGCGCCCCGCGCCCGCCCGGGCGAGGGTGCGAAGATCCGGCGGAGCGAATGGACGACAAGCTGTGGCAACTGATGCTGGGCGAGGAGGGGTTGGCGCAGATGGGCAGGGCGCTCGGGATCACCGCCGCGCAGGCGCGGGCGCTGGTCGAAGCATCCCGGCTTGGACCCGCCGGATGGGAAGATATGGACGCGCGCGCTCGGAAGCTGCTCGGCAAGCCGCTCATGGAGTGCAACCGCGAGGACTGGGAAGCGCTCGACGAGGATGCGTATGCACACCTGCTCACCACCTACGGCACGAGCAGGGAGAAGCTCGGCGGCGAGCTTGACCGCTTCCTCGGATCGCTGCTCGAGAGCGACAACCCGTGAGCTGAGCATGGAGGGTTGGAGCGTGTCCGCGCACGCCCGTAGGCTGCGCCTGCAGTGTCTCCGTGGGGCGGGCGGCGTTCCGGCGAGCGCCGCCCGCTTTTCTGGACGGGTCGAAGGGGTTGGCGGGCTACAGGCCGATCGTGTTCTTCAGGGCCGTGATCTGCTCGTCCAGCTCCCGCCCCGGCTTCAAGCGCTCGCGGAGGCTGCCTATGCGGGCCCTGGTCTGCACGTAGCGTGCGACGGCCTCCGCGACCTCCATATCGCCGGGCGTCCATTCGTCTGGCGAGAGGGGATCGCGCGTATTGTCCCCTGGTGCATCCGTGGGGGCTGGCTGCTTGGGCGGACGCCCGCGTGGCCGCTTCGCCCGCATCCCTGGCGGCAACGCTCCCTCCGCGAGGCGGCGGATCGTCGCGTCGTCGCGCGCCGCGCAAAGCAACCCAAGATCGTCGCGCACCTCCGCGGGGAGCTTCGCGTGGATTCTGCTGAGACGCTCGAACATGGCCTGCTGGGCGCGACGGCGTGTTATGCGGCGCGCGTTGTCTGCCTGCGGCGTCTCGCTTGATCGCGGAAGGTCGAGGTCGCGCGGCACTCGCCAGCCGTCCTGCCCCCTGACTTTCTGGAGAAGCTCATCGAACTCGGCCTGGGCGCGGTCTAGGTCCGAGACGTTCGCCGCAGGACCATGCCATGCGACGAGCACCTTGAGCGCGCCAGCCTGCGAGAACCCACGCGCGACCAGGCCGCGGACGAGCCACGCGACGTAGATCCGCGTCGCCCTCGGCGCTGGCCTCCGGCCACGGCCGGCAGGCGGCGGGTAGGGGACACGCCAGAGGTCGAGGACGGGTCGGGGTGTCCCGCTCGCGGCCTGGAGCGAACGTTGCAGCCACATTTCTGCGGCAGGGACGAATCTCACCGCACGCCGAGCAGCTAATTCTTGTCGGCTCGCGAGCACATTTTTGGGTGATTCCATACCCGTCATGGGCATGACTATGACAGCGCGGCAGGCGCCCCCCGGCGGCGTGAGCGATGCGCTAATCCTCGCGATTGCCCGCGAACGAGCCGCCGGCCGCCCCGCGCACATGGTCGCCGCAAGAGTGCCGATTCATCCCAGCGAACTGTCTCGATGGGTCAACGGCAGGCGTTCTCCGACGCGCAACCAGGCCGCGCGGCTCGCGAAAATCCTGGGCGAGCCGATCGGCGACCTCTTCCCGAGCCTGATCGTCCTCAACGAGAACGGCGGCGCGGGGACCACCACCGCACCGCCGCCCGAAACCTCGTCGGCCGACCAGGGCCGACGTCCCGCCACGGCCGAGCAGGGCCATGACAGAGTCCAAGCATAGCCGCCCGCGCAGCCGTGGCCTCACGTCGGCTAGCGAACTCGACGTGGCAGACTTCCTGTTTCTCGCGGCGCTCACCGAGCACGAACGCCGGCAGGCCGACCGTGATCGCCAGCGCGTCGTCGCCAAGTTGCGACCACGGCTAGCTCGCGTCGCCCGTAAGCGGCGGCTGGCGCTGCGCCGTGTCGTTGTGCCGCGAGCGCGCCCTGCTGTTGCCGCCTCGCGGCGAGGGGGCGGTCGGCGTGCTCGACGGCGACCGCGCAGCAGGTCGCCCGACCCCGGTGAATCTGCGCCGGGGGAAGCCCGGCATCGTCGCCTAGCCGCGAGGCTGCGAGGGAAAAACACTGGCCGGGGCGGGCGGGCGCGCGGCGACGCCTGCCCGAACCGGGGGGGCAGCTCGTGAGCCGTCTCGAAGAACTCGGCCAGAAGTGGGAGGAGGAAGCCCTCGCCCGCCGCGCGCAGACGGCCGCGGACGATCACGACCCTGAGCCGACCGAGGCGGAGCGCCGGCAAGCACTCGAACGCCTTCGTCATGAAGACAATGAAGATCAGCCGCGGTGGAGGCGACTCCCATGAGCGCCTCGGCGCCGGGCACCTTCCTCCTCGGAACGGCTGCCGCCGAGCTCGCCGCGAAGGGCTACCACGCCCACCCGCTGAGGCCCCGCGCGAAGGTGCCCGCCACGCCGCGTGGCTTCAAGGACGCGACAAGCGACCCGGCGCAGATCGCGGAGTGGTGGCGTGCGATGCCCACCTCGAACATCGGGGTCGCGTGCGGCGCGTCAGGAGTCGCCGTGCTCGACATCGACGCGAAGCTCGGCGCCGACCCGCGTGTGATCCTCGCCCGCTTCGATCGCCACGGCGCCCCCGTGGTCGGCACCGGGCGCGCGGAGCGCTCCCCGGACTACCCCCGCGCGCTGCACGGGCGCCGGGGCGTGCAGGTCTACTTCCGAGGCAACATGCCGAGCGCCGCGCGGCTGACGATCCCCGGCTGCGAGATCAAGGGCGCCGGCGGCTACGTCGTCGCGCCGCCGAGCATCCACCCATCCGGCGTCGAGTACGTCGGCGAGCTGCCGTCGGTGGACGAGCTGCCGCCGATCCCGGCGTGGCTGCTCGAGCTCGCGCAGCGCCAGCACCGCGGGCCGCGATCGTTCCCGACGCCAGCCATCCGACCCGGCTGCGCCGGCCCAGTGCTCGACGGGCTCGTGAGGACCGTCGAACGCGCCGAAGTCGGGTCGCGGAACCGCTGTCTCTTTTGGGCTGCGTGCCGCGCGTGCGAGCACATCGCCGCCGGGGGCCTCGACCCCGTCGCCTTCGCCGCGCTGGCCGCCGCTGCGCTGCGCGCCGGCCTCACTGAACGGGAGGTCGGGGCGACGATTCGATCGGCGCGGGCGAACCCCAAGCACGCCAGCGATATGGGCGGCCGGGTGGCGGCATGACGGCGAAGGTGACGCCTATTCGCGCCGTCGCGGACCCGAAGGCCGACGGATCGCCGACGGGGAAGCCTAGTACCCGCGAGCTCGCCGAGCAGCTCGCCGTGGCCGACTCCTACGCCGTCGGCGGCCAGCAGCTCTACGCCTTCCTCGACGGCTGCTACAAGCCCGGCGAGCGGCACCTGCAACAGCGAATCGTGGAGCTGCTGGAGGACGGCTGGAGCAAGCGCAAAGCCGAGGAGATCGTCGCCTTCTTGCGGATCACCTCGCCGGAACTATGGGCGCGGCCGCCGCTCGGCGTCGTCAACGTCCCCAACGGCCTGCTCGATGTCGAGACACGCGAGCTGAAGCCGCACACGCCCGAGCACCTGTCGCCCGTGCGCATCGCCGCGGCCTACGACCCCGCCGCGGACTGCCCCGCGATCGACGACTTCCTCAAGTCCACGATCCCCGACTTGATCCCGCTGTTCATGGAGATCGTCGGCTACCTCCTGACCCCGGACAACCGCCAGCAGAAAGCCGTCATGCTCAAGGGTCAGGGCGGCACCGGCAAGACCACGGCGCTCGAAGTCCTGTCCGCGCTCCTCGGCCACGAGAACGTCTCGACCGTCGACCTGCACCGCCTAGAGGAAGACCGCTTCGCCGCCGCCGACCTGTACGGGGTGCTCGCCAACGTCTTCGCCGATCTCCCGTCCCACGCGCTCAACTCCTCCTCGATCTTCAAGAGCATCACGGGGGGCGACTACATCCGCGGCGAGCGCAAGCACCGGGACGCCTTCAAGTTCAAGCCCTACTGCCGGCTGCTCTTCAGCGCCAACGAGGCGCCCCCGACGGCCGACAACTCCGACGCCTTCTTCGAGCGGTGGCTGATCGTGCCCTTCGACCACAAGCACCGGGGCACCGGGCACGAGGACAAGGCCCTGCTCCCGAAGCTCACGACCAACAGGGAGCTGTCCGGCCTGCTGAACAGAGCGCTCGACGGGCTCGACCGTCTCCGCTGCCAGAACGGCTTCACCCGCACCGCCACGACCGACGAAGCCGGCGAGAGATTCCGCATCGACGCCGACTCCGCCGCCGGATTCTGCGACGAGGGCTGCATGATCCACGACGGTGCTCGCATCGCCAAGCCCACGCTGTTCAAGGCGTACAAAGCATGGTGTGAAGAAAACAACCGCCGCCCGCTCGCCTCCGTCCGCTTCAGCCGTCGCCTACGCGAGCTGCACACCCTCGACGAGATCGCCACCAAAGGAACCGACTACTGGCTCGGCGTGGAACTGAAGGGCCAGCCATGAAGGGTGGCAACGGTGGCGCAGGGTGGCAAAGGTGGGAGTCCCCCTCACTACAGCGCACGCGCGCAGGAAGGGGAAATGTAGTGGGAAGCACTGCCACCTTTGCCACCCCGCCACCCCTTGCCACCCCGCTCGCCGCCAAGCACCGGGAGCTTGGGTGACCGCCAAGGCCCAGACCCGTGGCCGTCGCGCTCAAACGGCCGCGCCGCTCCCGAGTGCGGTTCCATCGAATGGCGGCATGACGCTGACGGTCGCGATCGAGTTGACGCCCGCCCAGCTCGACCAGCTCGCCGATCGCGTCGCTGAGCGCTTGAAGCAGGTGCCCACGGTGCAGTACGTGGACGCTGCGACGCTCGCGCGCCAGCTTGGCCTCAGCCGTGACGCCGTGTACGCCAAAGCTGTCGCCCTCGGCGGCGTGCAGATCGGCGATGGCCCGCGGCCACGGTGGCGATTCGACCTCGACCGGGCGCTTGAGGCAGCGACCGGCCGCTTACTAAGCGAGAGGTCGCCAGGCCCGCAAACGCCCGCCAGCAGGGCGGTTTCGCGGCGTCGGCGGCGTGCGGGAAAAGGCAGCAGCCCTGCATTGCTGCCTATTCGAGGGGGCGAGGATGCCTCTTAGCGCCCGCCCGGCCGCTCGTGCGCGCCAGCTTGCGAACTTGCAGCCGGGCGCCGGCGCGGGCGATGGTGGCCTTGCGCGGGCGAAGACGCACGGCGCGTATGCACGGGTCGCCGCGGCGGACCTCGAGGCGCAGACGCGGCGGATCTTCGATGCGCTTGCGGCAGACGCGCCGGTGCGCGCCGATGACGGGGGCCTTCCTCGCGAGGACACGCTCGCCGTGGCGATGCTCGCGGAAGTGCTCGTGCGGTTGCGGCGTGTCGGTGACTTTCTGCTGCGGCGCGGTCTCGAGGACGAGGACGGCGACCTGCGGCCCGCCACTGACCTTGAGTTGAGGCTTCGCGGCCAGGCGCTCGACCTCTGCCGCGAGCTGGGCATGACGCCCAAGTCACGCGCGGCGCTGGGCGTCGATCTGGTGCGCGTGGCGACCGCCGGCGACCGGCTGCAAGAGCACCTGGCGGCGACGTATGGCGACACTGCGGGCGAGCCGATCGAGGCCACGTCGGATGACGACGTGATCGAGGATGCGAAGGCGGCGTCGTGACCGACCGCGCACGGATCATCGTTCCCGGCGATCCCCAGCCCGCTGAGCGTGCCCGCCGCGGTGCGCGTGGTCACTGGTACACACCAGCCAAGACCCGAGCGTTCGAGGAAGCCGTCGGCTGGGCATGGCGTCAAGCAGGCTCGCCGACCTTCGGCACAGCGCCCCTCGCAGCGGCGATGTGGTTCCACCTTGAGCGCCCACCATCGCACCGCACCAAGGGCGGCGCGCTCACCAAGGCGGCGCTATCACTGCTGCCACCGGGCGACCTCGACAACTACGCCAAGGGTGTTCTCGACGCGCTCCAGCAGGCCGGCGCGTTCACCAACGACAAGCAGGTGATGTGTTTCTCGGGCGTCGGCAAGGCGTGGGCGCTGCAAGGCCACGCACGCACAGAGATCGACCTATGGGTTGCTCGCCCGGTCGAACTTGGGACGGCGGCGTGAGCGCGACGGCTCGCAGACCTCGCCGTTCACCCGATGCGTGGTGCCCACCCATGTGGCGAGTGCACGTGAAGGCGCACGACGTTCGCCGCTGGCATGTGCCGGAGCGCGTCGCGGTGGTTCCTGCGGTCAGCGCGGAGGCTGCGTGCGCGCTCGTGGTCGGCTGGGCGCTCACCGACGCGCAGGTGCCGCCGCTGCGCAGTCTGACGGCGATCTCGCTGGCGTACGCGACCGCTGAGCCGGTGCCGGAGGTGACGGCGTGATTCGCTGTTCGCTGCTGGCCGCTGTGCTCCCAACCGTTCGCACGCCCTGGGTTGCGGCTGGCGGGTGGAGGGCTGGGGTGTGAGGCCGGTGCGGCTCCTCGATGCCGTGGATGATCCCAACCTGCTGGGCGGCACGCTCACGCCGTGGCCGAAGCAGCGGGATGTGCTGGGGGTGATCGAGGGGTCGCGGCTGAGCGTTCTTTGCCTCGGTCGAAGGTCGGGGAAGACGACGATGATGGCTCTCGCGGCGTTGCACTCTTGCCTGCTGTCGCCTCATCTTGATCGGTTCGTCCAGCCGGGTGAGACGCGGTGGGCTGTCGCTATCGCTACGAACCGTCGCCAGGCGCGGCTTATCGTCTCGCAGGCGCGGGCGATCGTGGAGCGCTCACCGTTGCTCTCGCCGCTGGTCGTGGCTTCGAGTGAGGACGAGATACGTTTTGAGAATGACACGGCGATCGCGGCGTTCCCGTGCTCGTCGCGTGGTGGTCGCGGCTGGCCGATTCACTTTCTTGCGTTCGATGAGGCGGCCCACTTCGTGAGTGAGACGGATGGCTTTCAGACGGCCGCGCGGGTGTGGGAAGCGCTTTCGCCAAGTACGGCGCAGTTCGGCGATGAGGGTCGGATCGTCGTCTCGAGCACGCCCTATGGGATAGACGGGTTCTTCGCTGACATGCTGGCGCAGGCGGGTGAGGATGATGGGGTGGCTTGCGTGCAGTTGGGTACGGAGGAGATGAATCCGACGATCTCGCCGGAGTTCCTTGAGGGGGAGCGTCGGCGGGACCCTGAGAGCTACCGGAGTGAGTTTCTTGCCGAGCTGGTCGGCTCGGGTTCGGCATACCTTGACCCGGAGCGATTGGAGGCCGCGGTCGTCGGCCCGGTGATGCCGGTGAATCCTGAAATGGGCACGGACTGGCGGGCTGGTATCGATCCGAGCTTCGCCCGAGACCCCACGGGGCTGGCGATCGTGGGCCGCGATGGTCGGCGCCCCGAGAAGCTGATCGTCGCGACCGTTCGTGCTTGGAAGCCGGAACGGCCGGAGAGCTTTGAGGAGCGGCGTCTGGTTGAGGATGCGATTCTTGCGGAGGTCGCGCGGGAGTGCCAGCGTTACGGTGCTCCGGCTGTGACGGACCAGTATGCGAGCAGGGCAGTCGTTGATCGTCTTCAGCGTGCGGGTGTGAGGGTGGAGGCCATCCCGATGACGGCAACCTCGAAGACGGCTGCGTATGCGGAGCTGAGGAGTTTAATCTACACGGGCGAGCTTGAGTTGCCGGATCATCCTGATCTGATTCGTGAGCTGCGGCGGTTGCGGTCGCGCTACACGGCGGGGAGCGCGAGTGTTGTGAATCCGCGGGTCGGTGGGTCACATGGGGACTTGGCGCAGGCTTTGGCGATCGCGGTGTACGACCGTGCGCTGGCGGGGGGACCGCCGGCCGGGGCGGCCACGACTTCGAGCGGCATCGCTCGGCGATACCGCGACTATTCGGGGAGTGAGTGGGGGTGAGCCGGCCGGGGTGCTGGGGTACTGTGACTAATCAACCAAAAGGAGAAACTGATTCACCATGACGATTGAGATGACAACAGCGGTGCAGGCGCGTTTGCTGGGGCTGCTCACGAGCGATGGTCGCGTTTGGTCTCGTGGGGAGCTGGCCGAAGCGTTGGCGGGTGAGATCGCGCTGCCCGACTTCGAGGCCGGCACAGCGGCCGAGGCGATCGACGGGTTGATCAGCGATGGGCTCGCGCATCGCGTGAGTAAGGAGCTCGTTGCGGCTTCGCAGCGGGCGATGCGCGGCGACGGTGTCGATTTGGGTGAGGCGGGGCTGCGCATCCCCGAGGTTGTCGGGATTGGTGTGGTTGAGCCCGTCGAGGCGCCGGATCGCCTGGTCGGGGGCGCCGAGGGAGATCTGACCCGGCTGTGGCGGGGGCACCGCTGATGCGGCCGAGCGGAACGTCATCCGGGTCGCCTACCATTGACGACATGCAGGCAACCAGCGAACTTGAAGCACGGTTGCGCGAGTCTGAGGCTCGGCGTCGCGCGCTCGAGAGCATGATCGACGCGGCGGGCACGCTCCGCGAGTGCGGCATCCCGGCGGCCACGCCCGAATCGCACGCGCTTTTCCGGGAGCTGGTCGCGCTGCCCGACCGCGCGACGATGCGGACGGCGTTGCGCGAGGCCCTGGCCCCGGGCCCGGTGGCCTCCACGACCACGGACCCGCTCGAGGCGCTCGGTATCCCGACCATCCCCGGCCCCCCGCCTGCACGTCTGCGGGAGGCGACGCGCTACACGGAGGCCGCCCGCAAGGTGCTCGCCAAGGAAGGCAAGGCTCGGGCCGACGGCAGCTACCCGATCCGGAACGCTCAGGACGTCGAGAACGCCGTGAGCGACCTCCGTCGTTCGGGTGGCACCGACGAGGACCGGGCGCACATCGTCAAGCGTGCTGAAGAGGTCCCAGGCGGCACGGACCGGCTGCCACCCGAGTGGGGCGGCTCAACACAGGCCATTCAAGAGTCCGAGCGGCTGGCGCAGCTCGGTATCCCGACCGTCGATGACTGCCCCCCGGCACACCAAGGGGGCACCGACCGACGCTCGGAACTGGAGGCGCTCGGCATCCCGACGATCCCCGCGGCGGGCCTGCATCACGCACGGCTGCTTGAGGATGGCGGCCGGGTTCTGCGGCGGATCGCGTGAGCGCGTCGGCCGCGCAGCAGCTCGAGGACCTGGTGGCCGGCATGGGGCAGCCTGTCGCCGAGGGGCCGGACTCGGTCAGCGAGACCGTCGGCCGGCCCGGGTACGTCGAGGACCACGTCGAGGATGAGTGCGTGGTGCCCTCCGACGACGTTGAAGGGCGCGACGAGCCGGCGGTGTTCGACCGCTACTACTTCCCGGTGGATGGCGCGGAGCCCGTGCTTGTGGACCTGCTGAGCGTCGGCTCGGACGTCGAACGCCGGGAGCAGGAAGCCTGGAAACACGTCGCTCTCAAGCGCCGCTGGTGCGAGGCGCGCGGCGTGCGGTACGAGGTCGTCGGCGGGGACACGCCGGCTTTCCACTTCTAGCCCCCTGTGGGCGCTCACACTGACTGTGTGAGCCTGCCGGGTTCGCTCGCGTCCGGCGCGCGGAGCGACGGGCAGGCGAGCTGCTGGCGGAGGCTGCTCGCAAGCCCGAGCAAGGGCGTCCCGCAAAAGGCTCGCAGGATGCGAGGCTTTCTGACCTCGGCATCAGCAAGGACCAGTCGGCGCGGCTCCTCGGCGTCGATCGCGGCGGCCTGCACGGTGCCAGCCGTGTTGTCGTATTCGCCGCGTAGCCTTGGCGTCGTGGCCGTCACCCCTGCGTCTGTTCTTACTGTTCGCCTGGCTGCTGCGCGTGGGCGCGGTGAGAGCTTTCAGCGGGCGTGGCCGGCGGCGTTCGCCGCCGCGCTCCAGACTGCGGGGACGGGGGAGGGCCGGGAATGGGCGGAGGCGTTCGAGGGGACCGTCGATGCGTGGCGTGGAGCGTTCGAGCGCCGGCCGGTGCCGCGCCGGGAGCGTGCGCTGCACGTGCTCGCCGAGGACCCGGAGCGCGTGCCGTGCCGCGACTACCGGGAGTGCGCGTACTGCGACGGTCCGATCCCGGAGGGCCGTGGGCGCCCGTCCGCCCCCGCAAAGTACTGCTCGAATCAGTGCCGCAAGTATGCGTCCAACGCGCGGAGGGTCGCCGCGTAAGGCCTGGGCTGGGGACCGGGCTCGACGGTATGCTCCTTCGCTTGGCTTAAGGCTGGGCGCGGCCGTGGCTGGGCCGGGTAAGGCCGGGCGCGGCAGGGCAACGGCAGCACGCGCGCTCCGCCGGCTGTGCGGAAGGTCGCGGAGGGCGCGCGGGCAGGTTCGAGGGCTACGTCTCGGCGTCGATGGCGGCGGCCTGCACGGCGTGGGGCGACGGCATAAGCTGCCCGCGTGCCGGCGACTCAGAAGGAGTGGATCAAGCGACTTCAGCAGGAAGGCTGGACACTGGAGCGTGGCGGCAAGCGTCAGGCCAAGATGACCAAGCCCGGGCGGCGGCCGATCACGCTCCCGGAGAACAAGCGCCGTGCCTACTCGAAGGGTTTCGAGGCGCAGTTACGCCGTGAGGCCGACCTACAGGACGAGCAGCCTTGACCCGATATCTATGATGAAGACGATGTCCGAGCCTCAGAAACTGCACGTCAGGATCCGCCATGAGGACGATGCGTTCTGGGCGACAGTGGAGGAGTTCCCTGGCGTGTTCGCGACCGGCGACACCCTGGAGGAGCTACGCGAGAGCCTTGAGGAGGGCATCGCGCTCGTGCTCGCGCCCCCGGGCGGCGCGGCCCCTACGGTTACGCTGGCGCCGCCGCTGCATGAGCCGGTCGCGATGACCGCCAGCTCCGAACTCGTCTACGCCTGAGCGAGAGACGCGGGCGGCCGCGCCTAGTGCTCAGTTTCGATCGCTGCGGCAAGCTCCGCGAGGGAGACGCCGAGCGCGTCGGCGACCTTACGGACCGTCATCCACCCCGGCTCGCTCTGCGCCAGCTCCAGCCTGGTGATCGTGTTCAGCGTGATGCCGGCCCTGTAGGCGAGGGCTTCCATTGAGAGACCGCGGTCTTCGCGGAGACGACGCACAGCGGCTCCGAGGGCAGGGTCAGCGTTGGCGGGCATGGGTCGTAGCCTGCCAGGGGGGAGCGCCGCGGTCTACTCGACGTGTGGGGTATGCGCCAAGGGGTGAGCTATGGCTTACGCGCCGCGAGTGGTAGCCTGTCTCAACCACTAGAACGCATATGGGGGCCGCGACGAGCGAACGCCCGGCCCCCGTGGCACCGGAAGCAGTCACTTCCGACGCAGGGACACCCTACCGACACAGGGGTGTTTTCTCTCGCCAGAAAGACCGTCTCCGGGGCCTCCAACACAAGGAGGAGCCCATGAGCACCATCACCATCCCCGCCGAGCTTGTCCCGCTCGTGCGTGACGGCTGCTACTCCGACCTGCCGGCGGGGGATGCCCGCGGCGAGGGCCTCGACGAGCGCGCCCGTGGTGCCCGTGCGCTGCTCGACGTGCTCGGCTGGCAGGACCCCGTAGACGAGCCTTACGCGATCGACGTGGACGTGGACGTGTGCGAGCACCGGGAGGCGCTGCTGCGGGCGCTCCTGACGCGCGTGGGGGTCGCCAGCGGCGTCGAGGGAGACGAGCACACCGGCGTCGGGCAGCGCGCGGAGGCGAAGGTTCACGTCGGGCAGCTCGCGGGCCTTGTGCAGCAGGTCGAAGAAGGTGGCGAGTGATGGTCTGCGAGCCCGACGATCTGCTCGCGCGGGGTGCCCGCGGGGTGCGCGAGCAGGAAGCGCGGCGAGCGCTCGAAGAGTACGCGCGGCGTCGTGCAGTCACGCGCGCCGGGACGGCTTCGCTGATCGCCGCGGAGTTCCCCGCGCTCATCGCTCGCGGGAAGGCCGCCGGGCTCGACCTGGAGACGATCGAAGCGCTCGCGGCGGCGCGATGACACCGCACGGCTTCCTGATCCCCGGCGAGCTGGTGGGCGCCGTTCGCGCGGTCGCGCTCTCCGTGCTCGGCTCAGGGACGGTATCCCTCGGCGTCGCCACGATCCGCCAGGACTGGAGGGCCGGAGACGACGCGATCGACACGCTCAAGGCGACACGCGACCTGCTCGACGCGATCGGCTGGCACGCGCCACCACTCGGCGACGGGGACGTGCTGCTCGACATCCACCATCGGCCCGCGCTCGAACTGCTCGCCGACCAGCTCGCGCGGGATGCCACGGCTGCGGGCCTCGACCAGCTCGCGCGCCTGCTCGGGCCGGGGGAGACACCGTGAGAACCGGGGGGCCGGCAACGGGCCGGGGGCGACGGGGTACGCCCCCGGCCGTGCGGTCGCCGCGCCGCTGACGCCTACCCGGCTGCGGGGCCGCTGGAGGCGGCGGCGGTGGAAGGCGCGGGCCGAATATCGGTAGGCGTCTTGTTCGTCGCACTCGCGGTCGTGGTGACGCTCGCGCGGCGCCACGGCAAGCCGCCGGCAGCGTCCGCTACCCTCCACGGGCCATGCGTGGCGTCGTGCTCGCCCTCCTCCTCGCCGTGGCCTACATGGCTCCGTCCGCGCTCGCTGGCGGAGTCGCGCGCACCGCGGGCTCGGGCTGCGGGGAAATCCGCGCGGCGCACGCCTTCTTTGCCGTCACCAGCCGCGGGAGCGTTTCGTGCAGGACCGCCCGGCGCGTGCTGCGCAAGTTCATGGGCGGCGGCGGCGTCAGGCATGGCGGGCCGTACGCCTACGAGGAATGGTGGTCTGTCGGCGCGTGGCGGTGCGGTCATGGCGCGGGTGGGGGAAGCTGCTTTCAGGGTGGCTCCAGCTACGAGAACGCCCGCGCGTCGATCATCGCGGAATGGGTGGCGTGGGAATGCGCCCACAAGCCGCCGGGCGCCACGGTGCCCTGCAAGAAGGGCTGACCACCCTCCGATCCCGGCCGCGTCGCGCGCTCTCCGTGCGCCATCGGCGGCCGTGGCGCGGTTCCGTGGACCACCGGGGAGCGCAGAACGGGCGGACAGCGCGCGGCACGTCGGCACCGTCCGCAGCACCGCGTATCCTTTCTGATACGATGCAGAGCGACAACAAGAAGCGCCCCCGCACCGCGCCAACGGCCGGGGGCCGGACACAGGAGGATCTATCTCCCATGCCAGCAACGAAGGGTAGCCGCGCACCTGAGCGCGGGCACCGCGTAGCGCAGGCCCGCAAGCGAGCGGGACTGACCCAGCCGCAGCTTGCCGAGAAGATCGGCGTCGGGCGTGTGTCGATCGCGCGGATCGAGGCCGGCAGGCAGTCACCGTCGGTAGTACTCGCGCTGAAGATCGCACGAGAGCTCGGCGAACCAGTCGAGGCGCTGTTCGGGGGTGAGCGCTGATGCCGCGTCCAGCGACGGGTCAGGTGATCGTTGACAAGCGCCGCAAGAGTCCGACGTATGCCTTGCGCTTCAACGCCAGCGGTGGCCGCCAGTACGTTGCCCTTGGCAGCTCCGAGGAAGGATGGACGCGGGCGCGCGCGCAAGACGAGCTGGAGCGCGAACTAGCGAGGGTCAAGCTGGGGACGTGGGAGCCACCGAAGCCGGCTGAGCCGGCGCCGGCGGTCGAGCAGGACCCGACGTTCCATGAGTTCGCCTCACAGTGGTTTGAGGCGAGCAGGGGCGAATGGCGAGAGACGACGCGCCTGGACTATGAATGGCAGCTCTCCCACCACCTGCTGCCGTTCTTCAAGAACCACCGCTTGTCGCAGGTCACGATCGCCGAGGTCGATCGCTACCGGGCGGCGAAGGTCAAGCAGGGCACGCTCTCGGCCACGTCGATCAACAAGACGATCACGCGCCTGGGGCAGATCCTTGAGGTCGCAGTCGAGTACGGGCTGATCGAGCGCAACCCGGCGCGCGGGAAGCGTCGCCGGCTGAGGGCGAGCAGGCCCGCGGCCGTGTGGCTGGACTCGGCTGAGCAGATCGACGCGCTGCTTGCCGCGGCGGGTGAGCTGGACAGCAAGGCGAAGGCCAACGGGCAGGTTCCGCGCCGTGCGATCCTCGCCACGCTGACGTTCGCCGGCCTGCGAATTGGTGAGCTGATCGACCTTCGCTGGCGTGATGTGAACCTCGCCGATGGGCGCATCACGATCCGGGCGTCCAAGACGAACGCGGGTGTCCGAACGGTGGACTTGCTGCCAGCGCTCCGGGATGAACTGCTGGCGCTGAAGGCGCGCACGGATGCGCCCGCGAACGCTCGTGTGTTCCCGACGCAGGCCGCCGGCCCGATGAACCCCTCGAACGTCCGTAACCGCATCCTCACGCCAGCGGCGAAGCTGGCGAGCGAACGGCTGGAGCAGGCCGGTGGAACGCCGCTGCCTGCCGGCCTGACGCCTCACAAGCTCCGCCACACGTTCGCCTCGATTCTCGTCGCGCTCGGCGTCGACCCCGGCGCGGTGATGGATCAGCTCGGGCACACCGACCCGACGTTCACGCTGCGCGTCTACCGCCACGGGATGCGACGCGACCCGGCATCCAAGGCGGCGCTCGGGACGCTGGTGGGCAGGCTCGAGGCGCTCGACCAGGCGACGGCTGAAGACAGAAGCCGAATGCCTGCCGTCGGCTGACCCCGCGGCGCTCTGTGATCGCGTTCGCCGGCCGCAACCGCTGGTGAGAGGCGGAGTACCGCCGCCGCGGGGTGCGGCCGGGAGCGCACGGCGAGCTGCCGGCGCCTGCTTGGAGCGGGCGGCGTCCCCGTTGTTTGGGCAGCGAAAGGGCAGCGACGGGGCGAGTTAAGGCAGCGAAAAGGCAGCAGTTGCGGTTTGGGGGTGAGGGGGAAAGTGTCAAGGTCGCCGGCGGGGCTTCGAATTTGGCTCTATAGCTGGCGATTCGAGCGACGCGCCCGGCAAGATTCGAACTTGCGACCTCTCGCTCCGGAGGCGAGCGCTCTATCCACTGAGCTACGGGCGCAGAAAGCCGCCTGAGACGACGACATCCGCACAGCGGAGCTTAGCGCCAGCAGGCAGGTCACAAGCATGCGCGCTGACGATCCCGGCGCCCCTGTGATCCATCGGCCCCCGCGATCCGCCGTCACCGCACGTTGCCTGCCCCCAACACCCCACCATCGCCGCCCCCCGCTACCGTTGCGAACATGGATATGTCCCTGTTCTTCGCGGGAACGGGCGGCTCGGTGCCGAGCCCCCGCCGGGGGCTGCCCGCGGTGCTGGTGCGCCGCGGGGGCGAGCGGCTGCTGTTCGATTGCGGCGAGGGCACGCAGCGCCAGCTGCTGCGCTCGGTCGGGTTGGCTGACATGGAGTGCGTGTTCATCACCCACTTCCACGCCGACCACTGGCTGGGGCTGCCGGGGATGCTCAAGTCCTTCGCGCTGCGCGACCGCGAGCAGCCGCTGAGCGTGTACGGGCCGGTGGGCCTCAAGCAGCTGATGGCTGACACCCGCTTCATCTACGGGCGGCGGCTGCCGTACGAGCTGAGCGTGGTGGAGTTGCAGCCGGCGGAGGCGGTCGAGCGCGACGGCTACCGCGTGGCGGCGGTGCCGGTCAACCACACCCGCGCCGGCGCGCTCGGGTATGCGATCGTCGAGGACGCCCGCCCGGGCGAACTGGACCCGGCGCTGGCGGAGCGGTTGGGCGTGAGGCCGGGGCCGGACTTCGGGCGGCTGGTGCGCGGGCAGACCGTCAACGGGGTGGCGCCCGAGCAGGTGGTGGGCCCCGCGCGCGAGGGCCGCAAGGTGGTGCTCTCCGGCGACACCGCCCCATGCGAGGCGCTGGCGATCGCCGCTCACCAGGCGGATGTGCTCGTGCACGAGGCGACGTTCATCGAGGAGGAGGCCGAGCGGGCGCGCGAAACCGGCCACAGCACAGCGCGTCAAGCGGCCGAGCTGGCGAGGAGCGCGGAGGCGAGGATGCTGCTGCTGACCCACCTCTCCATGCGCTATGCGGGTCGGGAGGTGCGCGAGGAGGCGCAGGCGATGTTCCCCGACGCCGAGGTGGCGCGGGACTTCGACACGGTCGAGATTCCTTTCCCCGAGCGCGGCCCGGCAGCGCTGGTGCGGTGGTCGAACCGCCCCTCGCTGGCCGATCCTCGATCGGCCGCGAACGAGAGCGCCGAGCCGGCGGAAGACACGCCGGCCGTGGCGTCCTCGATAATGCAATGAGCTTGGCGACTCGCACAGAACCGATGCCTTACCGGGCGCGTACCCAATGAGCGCGCCCTCGTTGGTTCGTTCTCCCGCTCCCGCGGCCGACCTGCTGCTGCGGGACGTGCGCGTGTTGGACCCTGCGGCCGGCGTGGATGGCCGCCTCGACCTGCTGATCCGTGGTGGGGGGATCGCGCAACTGGCTGAGCCCGGGACGCTCTCCGCGGCGACACTGCCCGCCGGCCCAGCGGAGGGGAAGCTCGAGGAGCTCGAGATCGTCGAGGGCGAGGGCCGCCTGTACGCGCTGCCGGCCTTCTTCGACCCACACGTGCACCTGCGCAGCCCCGGCCAGGAGCACAAGGAGGACATCGAGAGTGGCACCCGGGCCGCCGCCGCGGGCGGGTATGGCGCGGTGATCGCGATGCCCAACACCGACCCACCGATCGACTCTCCGGAGCGGCTGCGCGCGGTGCGCGAAACGGCCGCGGCCAAGGCGCACGTGCCGGTGGGCAACCTCGCGGCGCTCACGCACTGCCTCGACGGCGAGCAGCTGACGGAGATGGACGCGCTCCGCGAGCAGGGCGCGCTGGGCTTCACCGACGACGGGCACCCGGTGGCGAACGCGGGGGTGCTGCGCGAAGCGCTCCAGCGCCAGCGCGAGTGCGGCGGCACGATCGCGCTGCACGAGGAGGACCGCTCGCTCTCGCGCGGGGGAGCGATGCACGAGGGGACGCTGAGCGCGGAGCTCGGCATCCCCGGCATCCCCTGCTCAAGCGAGGCGAGCATGGTCGCCCGCGACGCGGTGCTCGCGGGGAGCGAGGGGGCGCGCGTGCACTTCCAACACCTCAGCTGCATCGCCTCGATCGAGGCGATGGCGGAGGCGAAGGCCCGCGGCGTGGCGGTGAGCGCGGAGGCGACTCCACACCACCTGCTGCTGACGGAGGACGCGGTGCGCGCGATCCGGAACGAGACCGGCGTGGTGGATGTTGACGGTGGGGAGGTGGAGGGGAATGGCTGTGGTATGGACACGCGCGCAAAGATGAACCCCCCGCTCGCCACCGAGGCCGACCGCAAAGCCCTGGTTGAGGCCCTGCGATCAGGCACGATCGACTGTGTCGCCACCGACCACGCGCCGCACGCGCAGGTGGAGAAGGC
>Ga0187855_10000766_pt1 | contig 27278 bp, 17 predicted proteins | sample June2016WEW_8_10_2_FD_132969 | JGI IMG/M metagenome (GOLD analysis project Ga0187855, IMG submission 132969) | Peatland microbial communities from SPRUCE experiment site at the Marcell Experimental Forest, Minnesota, USA - June2016WEW_8_10 | ecosystem: Environmental > Terrestrial > Soil >...
ATGCCCAGCATCGCCGCCGCCCCGCAGAACGTCGCCGGATCACGCGGCGCAATGCCATACAACAAACTGGTCAAATACTGCGTTGCGAAAGCTGCCCCGGCCAACCCCAGTGCGAGTCCCGCCGCCGTCATCAACGTGCCTTGCGTCATCACCATCCCTGCTACGTCGCGGCGGCTCGCTCCCAGCGCCATGCGAATTCCGATTTCATGCGTACGTTCAGCGACGGAATACGCGATCACGCCGTAGACTCCGACGGCGGCCAGCGTCAAAGCCACAAATCCGAAAAATCCCAGCAATGTCGCATTGAAGCGCGTGCCCGAAGCCGCATCGGCAATCCGTTCCTCCATGGTGCGCACGTCGAACACGGGCTGCTCCGGGTCAACCGCTTGCACTGCGTCGCGTACGCCGCCAACCAGACTCCGCGGATCCACATCCGTCCGCACCGCCAAGCCGCCCAATGTTTCCGGCATTCCGCCGTGTCCGCGCGCTGCGTAAAGTTCGGGATCAGGTTGGCGATCCAGTCTCGCGCGCCGCACACTCGCCACCACGCCGACGATGGTTTGCCAGGGCAATTGCGTACCGGGTCCTCCTCCAAATCGCATCCTCTTTCCCACCGCTGCCTGCGCGTTGCCTCCGAGATACTGCTGCACGAACGCCTGGTTCGCGATCACCACGTTCGTCTCTGATTTGGAATCGAGATCCTCGAACACTCGTCCGGCCAGCAAAGGGATCCGAAGCGTCTCGAAATATCCGGGACTCACGTCCTCCACCATGGCTGGCGGCGCCTGATCCACCGGCTTGTCGGACTGTCCTTCGATCATAAATGTTCGTCGCATAACGATGTTGGTCAGCGGCAGAGAGGTCGTCAGCCCTGCGGATCGCACGCCCGGCAACGCCCGCACTTTCCCGAGCACCTCGTCAAAAAATGCGTTGCGCTGCACCGCTCCTTCGTACTTGTTCATCGGCAGCATGAGCGACACGGTCAAGACATGGCTGGCGTCAAATCCCGGGTCAACGTTGGACAAGAGAACAAAACTGCGCAGTAACAAACCAGACGCCGCCATCAGCACCACCGCCAGCGCCAGTTCGCACGTCGCCAGAGCGCTGCGTAACCCGCGCTGGCCGGTTCCGCTCGTCGCGGTGTCGCGGCTGTCCTTCAACTTTGTGTCCACGTCGGGCTTCGAGGCTCGAAGCGACGGGATCGCAGCAAACAGCGCTACCGTCGCACACGTGATTGCCAGCATGAACAGCAGCACCCACCCGTCGATCGCGATATGTTGTGCGTGCAAAAAACTCTGCGGAGCGTAGGTTTGCAGCACACGCACTCCGGCCGCGGCCCCGGCAAGGCCCAAAGCCCCTCCTAAAGCCGCTATCAGCGCTCCTTCGGTGAGCAACTGCCGCAGCAGCCTGACCCGGCTGGCGCCGATCGCCGCACGGACGGCCAGCTCCTTCTGCCGATTCGTGGTTCGTGCCAATTGCAGGTTCGCTATGTTCACGCAGGCAATCAGTAGCACCATGCCGACGGCCGCGAGCAAAATCAACAGCGTCGGCCGCACGTCTCCCACCAGCTTGTCGTGCAGCGTGATCGTCTGAACCTGCAGGTCGTCTCTCATGTGCGCAAACATCGCGGGCATGTCCGCGCCGCTGCGCTTGCTGAGCTCCGCCAGATCGGCGTTCGCTTGTGGCATGGTCACGCCCGGCTTCAATCGCCCAATCACTTGCGTCAGCTGCATCTGCCGCACCGCCCAGTCCACTTTCGGCGGCAGCTGAAATACTCCCAGCAACTCTGGTTTGAAACCACGCAGGGGATAACGGAATTCCGGCCCCATCACTCCTACCACCGTGAAGCTTTGCTGGTTGAGTGTCACGCCTTTGCCGACAATGTTCGGATCGGCTCCGAATTTTCTTCTCCACAGCCCGTCGGTCAGGATCACCACATTGTTCCCGCCCGGCAGCCCCTCTTCTGTTGAGAACAATCTTCCCAGCGCTGGGCGCACGCCGAGCACGGTAAGCAGGCTCGGCGTGACTAATCCCGTATCGATCTGCTCCGGCGTGCCCGCTTGCGTCAAATTCATCGGGCCCGCGCCGCCCATCGCCCCCATGTTCTCGAAGGTGTGATTGTTCAACGCCCAGTTGGTATATTCCGGGTTCGGCAGGCCAAAGTCATTCATCCGCGGAGTATATTCGTCCGCCCACACAAGCTTCCCCGGGTCACGATAAGGAAGCGGTTGCAGCAACACCGCGTTCACGACGCTGAAAATCGCCGTGTTCGCCCCGATTCCCAACGCCAGGGTCAACACCGCTGTCAATGTGAATCCCGGATTCTTGCGCAACACGCGCGCTCCAAATCGCAAATCCTGCGCGCAATCCTCAAGCCACCGCCAACCCCAAGCCTCTCGCCCCTGCTCGCCCAGCGCAGTAGCGTTCCCAAACGCTCGCGCCGCCGCATACCGCGCCTCGTCAGCCTCGACGCCGCGCGCCGCCAGCTCTCGCTCCCTCATCTCCCGATGCAACCGCATCTCCTCGTCCAACTCCCGCGCAAGCTCCTCGCGCCGTCCCAACATTTTCAAGCGCCGCCACATCTCTCCAATCCTGCTCATGTGTCACACCTCGCCTCGGCGTTATCCTCTTTCTGTTTCTCTTTTTCGTTGCTTCATCACTTCTTTACGTCATTACGTCTTCCCTCAGGCCGTCTGAATCACTCGCATCATCGCTTGCATCACCCGTTCGAACTGCGCCGTCTCCACTTCCAACTGTTTTCGTCCCGCCGTCGTCAGTTTGTAATAGCGCGCGCGCCGATTCTCGGAGGTCACGCCCCACTCCGCCTTCACCCAGCCTTTGATCAACATGCGTTGCAGCGCCGGATACAGCGAGCCCTCTTCTACCTGCAGCACATCCTTCGAGATTCGCTGGATCGAGCCCGCAATCTCGTAGCCGTGCATCTCGCCGCCGCGCGCCAGAGTCCTGAGAATCAGCAGATACAAAGTCCCCGGTAAAAGCTCGTCGCGGTTCATTCGCCCCTCCCGCCTGAAAGCATCTCTGTCATAGACTGCCTATGCTTCATACCATAGATAGACTATGGCAAGCAACAAAGGTTAGATTCCCGCCCGGAAATATTTGACTGTTGTAGAATCTAGACCGTCGGCGTGAACATTGTTCCGTGTTTCTGCGTCTAAGTGTTGTGGGCTCGGGTGTGACTGTTTGGGGGAAGAGTGAATCGTCGATTGCTGATCGTGATCGCGGTAGTGTTGGCGGCGGGGCTGGCGGTTGCCGCCGCTATTTTTCATAAGAGGGCCACGGACGCAGCGATTCAGCACGAAGAACAGTTGCTGCAGGCGGAAGCGGAACAGGAGCAGCAGCAGGTGGAACCTCCTGACCCGCCGGTGACGGAGACGAAAGTCGGGCGTAACGAAAATTTCGCGGCGGCCCTCCAGCGTTCGGGGTTGAGTGCGGACGATGCCGCCAGCGCCTCCACCGCGGCGCAGCGTATCTTCAACCTGCGACAGGTGCGCGCGGGAAACTCCATCTCGGTGAATCGTTCCGGCGCGGGCGAGCTTCGCGAGATCGACTACCGGATCGATCCGGAGCACATGCTGAAAATCGCGCCCGCCGACGACGGCGGGTTCTCGGCGGAAGTGAAAGCGATTCCATCGAAAACCGAAGTCACCACGGTTACGGGGCGTATCAGCGACTCCTTGTTCAATGCCGTGGCGCAGACCGGCGAATCGCCGGAACTGGCGTTGCGGCTGGCGCAGATTTTCGGATACGACCTCGACTTCTATAACGATCCGCGCAAAGGCGACACGTTCCGCGTTGTGCTCGAGAAAAAGAAATACGCCGACGGCAAGTCCGCGGGATACGGAAAAATCCTCGCCGCCGAGTACAATAACGGCGGCAAAAAATATCAGGCGCTACTGTTTCACGACGAAGATGGGCATCCCGGCTATTATTCCGCCGACGGCAAATCGCTGCAGAAGACATTCCTCCGTTCGCCGCTAAAATTCACCGCGACGATCACTTCGCATTTCAGCAAGTCGCGCTATCACCCGATCCTGAAACTCTTCCGGCCGCACATGGGCACTGATTTCGGAGCGCCGGTAGGCACTCCGGTGCAGACCATCGGGAGCGGACGCGTGGAGTTTGCGGGCCGCAAGGGCGGCGAAGGGAACATGATTCAGATCGCGCACTCCGACGGATACGAGACGATGTACCTGCATTTGTCGCGCATGTTCGTGCACCAGGGCGAGCGCGTCGAAATCGGCAAGACCATCGGGCTGGTCGGCAGCACCGGGCTTTCCACTGGGCCACATCTTGATTTCCGCATTTTGCAGCGCGGGCAATACAAAAATTTCGAGAAGCTGGGTTTGCCGCCGTCGGATCCCATCAGCAAAAAAGAGTGGCCGGAATTCGCGCTGGTGCGGCAGCAGTGGTTGCCGATTCTGGAAGGGCGCGAAGTCACCGAGGCCGGCGTTGCGGGTCCGGCTGCGCCGGCGTCGTCCGCTCCTGTAGCTGCAGCTCCCGCTGCTGTTCCTGGTTCCCGCTGAGTCGTAATTTTCCGCTCGAATTGAATCGATGGTGGTTGGCGCCTGGGCGTTTGGGGCACAGCGGAGCTGTGCCCCTGCGAGGAAGTCTCGACGATCGCGTCGCGTTTGCGTCGCGTTGGGCGCTGCTTGATGGCGGCATGTCAGTAGATGATGGGGAGTTTTGAGAAGTCGGAGGAATCGTGGTCGGTTACGCGGAGGACGAGGAGGGTGCGGTCGTCGGAGGCGATAGCGCCGGCGCTGTAGTCGTTGGTGGCGGCGAGAATCGCGGCGGCGATTTCTTCGGCGGACTGATCGGGCGAAACGCTGGAAAGGACCGCGGTGAGGCGGTCTTCGCCGAACTCTTCCTGCTCGGCGTTGAAGGATTCGAGAATGCCGTCGGAGGCGAACAGAACGGTGTCGCCTGGGACGAGATCGAGAGTGATTTCGTCGTATTCCGTGCCGGGGAACAAGCCGAGCGGAATGCCGGCGATGCGAATGGATTGGACGGCGCCGTCGCGAACCAGAAGAGGGTATGGGCCGCCGGCATTGGAAAGCGTCAGTTTGCGGGTGCTTGCGTCGTAGACGGAAAAGACCGTGGCGATGAATCGGCTGTCGAAGTGCGCTTTGTGCAAGCGGTTGTTGAGCATGGCCAGCATCTCGGCCGGGTGACACGGGTGCTCGACCACGTGCTCACGAACGATGCCGATGGCGAGCGAGGCGAACAGCGCGGCGGCGGTGCCCTTACCGGAGACGTCACCCAGGAGCATAGCGAGGCGGCCTTCACCATAAGGAAGAAAATCGTAGAAATCGCCGCCAAGCTCGCGGGCCGGCTCGTAGGCGGCGGCGAGTTCCAGTCCGGGCACTTCGCGGGCGCCGGTGGGGAGAAGACCGCGCTGAATTTCGCGCGCGGTGGCGAGATCGGTTTGCAGGCGACGTTCCGTTTCGCGGGCCTCTTCGTAAAGGCGAGCGTTTTCGAGCGCGATGGCGATATAGGAGCCGAGTGTCGTCAGCATGCGCTCGTGTTCTTCGGTGAACGCGTTGGGATGGGTGCTTTCCAGGTCGAGGACGCCGACGAGGCGATCCTGCAGCAACAGCGGGACGACGAGCTCGGAGCGCACGGCGACGTCGGAATCGCACTGGATGTACCGCGAATCGTTGAGCGTGTCGGCGATGCGGATGGTGCGGCGTTCGCCTGCGGCGGCTCCGGTGATGCCCTGGTGGAGCGGGAGGCGCAGGCGCGTCGGAATGGCGTCGCCGTAACGCATGCCGAATACGCTCTCGAGGAGTTGAGTGTTCTCATTCCAGAGCATCACGCTGAAAACATGGTAGTTGACGATTTTCTTGACGCGCTGCGCGACCTTGCGCAGCAGCTCTTCGCGGTCGAGGATGGAGGTGATTTCGCGGCTCACCTCGTAGAGGAGCGTGAGGGTGCTGGCCTGCTCGGGGTAGGAGACGAAGAGGCTCGCGGGGACGGGGTCGGCGTCGCCGATCAAGGGAAAGCCAGCGAGTTTGGATTCCTCATCCATATAAGAAGTATACGGCTGGTTCGCGAACCAATATCGATTGGATGTTGAATACGCTGGGTGGTGACTTGAAAGCCGTGATTCGCGACTCGTGGCCCGTGATTCGTGGCGCGTGATTCGAGGACTGTTACACCGCTCGGCTGGGGATTCGTCGCCGCTGACTTGGTTAACAATAAGACCCCCTCCCCCCACCTTTTTTTGTAAGTGCGGATTCTAAAGGACTTTAAGTCTAATGAATTTGTAAGTGCGGATTCTAAACGAGTTATGGGCGAATTTCTCGGAAGTGCGGATTCTAAAGGGTTTAAGTTGTGTTTCTGAACGGCAAGCCGCTTCCCGCGATTCAGGAAGTTGTGACACAGGAATCGCTGGATCAGACCTTGTGTTTGGGAAACGGGCTCAGGGTAAAAGGGAACGGAGTGGACGAGGTTTGCGGACACAAGGACACCTTTCTAGTGTCCTCCTCACTTAGAGTCTAAGTATAACCGATTGGGTATAGTTCTGTCAAGGTATTTTTGCCAGTTATCTGAAATAAATCCGTTTAGGGCGGAAACGGTAGATATTTTGCCATTCTCTCTCGTAAGTCCTCAAAACCTCCGTCAAGGGATCGATCGAACGGGTGCGCTTGAGCGATCTTCTCGAGCTGTGACGTTAGGTCCATCCCTTCGTGACTGGCATCGTTATTGACGTAGCAATCGGCATCGGTGGAGCGGCGCTGTCACTCTCATAGGCTCGGTGCCACAGTGTAAGTTACCAGTGATAAAATACTCTTGCGCGAACTTAGCTGGAATGGTACTAGTTCCCGGTCAAAGGCTGCCTTCTCCCGAGCATCCTTTAACGATTGGACTCGACGAAGTGATACTTCTGGAGGTGATCGTTCATGCCTACTCTATATACGACGCTGCTGGCGCAACACGGAAACACGGTCCCGCGCGAGCGAGTTCCGCAGCTAAAGCCGGGAGGAGAAGGGAAGCCGCTGCTGGCGGCGACTCTGGAGACCACGAAATCTCGAGACGTACTTAGGCGACAGGGCGGTGAAGCCGGCGCGATTGGGAAGGGCCAAAAAACCATTGCTGTCGTTGGCGGTGGCTTTGCGGGACTTTGCGCCGCGTATGAACTTCAAGGGCTGGGATACAAGGTAACGGTTTATGAGGCTCGGGATCGGGTTGGCGGGCGTGTCCACAGCTTGAAAGATGAACTGATTAAGGGCAAGACCGTGGAGGGCGGGGGTGAATTGATCGGAAGCAATCATCCTCTCTGGAATTCATACGCTCAGCAGTTCGACTTGATGTTTTCGGATGCTAAGGACTACGGCAACTCGCCCATACGGTTCGATGGGGAGACGCTGACTTTTGAACAGAGCAAGGAATTGAACCGAGAAATTAGGACCGTGATCAAGAGACTAAACGAACTGGCAGAAAGCGTGATCGACCCGTTTGAGCCGTGGACGAATCGGGATGCGCAGGAACTCGATAGTAAGTCTCTGGAAAGCTGGATCAATGAAGCTAAGTGCAGCAAGGAGTGCAAGAAGGGTCTTCGGGAGATGCTTGAGACCGACAACGGTGTCGAGGCCAGCGAGCAAAGTTTGTTGGGTGTTCTAGCGATGATCAAGGGCGGCGCGATCGACCGCTACTGGAGCGATACGGAAGTGTATCGTTGCGAAGGCGGAAACGATCAGTTAGCAAAGAAGTTTCGTGAGCAGCTAGATCAAAAAACCCAAACGGTATTCGCCAACACCCCGGTCAAGACTATCCGGCGCGAGCGAGAGAAAGTTTTTTTAGAAGTGAGCGTTTCTGTCGGACCCGAAGACGGAAAACCTGGGAGTGAGCCACGGTCCATCAAGAAGCCCGAAAGCAGTAGACAGGAGACAGTTGGACCGTTCGACGATGTGATTCTGGCCGTACCTCCTTCTGTGTGGCATCTGATCGAATTCAAGGACGAGGACTTAGCAAGAGAGCTGAAAAATGCCCCGTTGATGGGAGCGAACGTTAAATATCTGATGGGATTCGAGCGGCGGTTCTGGGAGGACTTTGCCAGCAGCCCAAACTTGACGGAGGACGGTCCCGTGGACCTGACCTGGGAGACGACGGAAGCCGACGACAAGTCGAAGCCAGGCTATGTGATGGTGGCGTTTTCTGGCGCGAAGGATGCCAGGGACCTGTCGGAGATGGACGGAGGAAAAGTGAAGGACCAATATGTGGAGGCGTTAAGGGTGCCGTACCCTGGCATCGAAGCGGAGATGAAGAAAGAGAAATTTATGAACTGGCCGAAAGAACGCTGGACGAAAGCTTCTTACTATTTCCCGAGACCGGGCGAGGTGACGCAGTGGGGCCCTTTTTGGCATGCCGGCTATGACGGATGGTTGCACTTCGCCGGCGAGCATACGTGTTATGCGTTCGTGGGATATATGGAAGGGGCGCTGGCGTCGGGGTTTCGGCTGGCGCGGAGGATTGCGGTTAGGGATGGAATTTTTCCTGCGTGACTTCGATTCGGTGCGCGTGGAGTGTTTTCTTAATCTTACGTACGACAAGCGGCTCGAGAATCCACGCCTCAGTTGCGGAAGCAAGATGTCGACTTAAAGCCGCCTCTACACGGGGGAGGCAGAGGCAGGAACTGAAAGACGCCCGCTTCCTTTCGATCCTCAGGGTAAACGGAAAGGGGCCGCTACAGGGTGTTCGATCGCGGTGGTTTAGCGTGACGGATGACGAGGATTACTTCCGAATTGGCGATGGCTCGGAAGTATTCAAGGTCAGGGAGGTAGATCTGGCGGCGTTGTTCGCGGGCGGGCGAGTGAGTGAAGCTGAAGGCGCGCTCACGCTACGCTCGCCATTTCGGGTTGGGACTGTGTTTCGATCACATCATCCCAAAAGGTAGTGGCAGGATCGACTGCGGCGACGCCAATCTGGCCGGCCCGGGCGGTATGTTCTTCTCCTACCCACGCAACCTGAAACTGTTCTACCTTGTCCAAGCGGGAGAGAGAAACCTGGACCCCTGCCCGAAGCTTGGTGCGGAGGCCCTTCAAATGGGCTCCGCGCTTGCTGACATCGAAGGTCATGACTTCCTGCTCCAGCGCGTGGCCGGCGATGTCGGTGGCTTTGAGCCTGACGGGCAAGGTCATGTTGTATCGCCGGTCGCTACGCTCGATCTTGAACTGGCGCATGAGAGTGCCCAGTTGCATCGCGATGGAGGTCAATTCCTGGGCTGCTTTTTGTGACTCTTGCGCGCGCAGCAAAGTGCCATCGGCAGCCTGCGCTACTCCACCGATGTTGACCGAAATGTTGCCAGCTCCGGTGGCCGCTTCGCCGGCGTTGCGGGTCATCTCGCTGGTGGTTGCGCCCTGCTGTTCGACGGCGGCGGCGATGGTTGCGGAAATGTCGTTGATCTGATTAATCACGCCGCTCACTGTCCCGATCGCCGTTGCCGCACCGTCGGTGTCCGCCTGAATGGCGCTGATTTTATGGCCGATGTCTTCGGTGGCTTTGGCGGTCTGCTTGGCCAGCTCTTTGACTTCGTTGGCGACCACGGCAAAGCCTTTTCCGGCTTCACCAGCGCGGGCGGCTTCAATGGTGGCATTCAAGGCCAGCAAATTGGTCTGCTGCGCGATGGAAGTGATGACCTTGATGACCTGGCCGATCTCCGCGCTGGACTTGCCCAGCTTCGCAACCGAAGCATTGGCGGCCCGGGCTGCGTCCACCGCGGCGGATGCCACTCTTGCGGCTTCCTGAGCGTTGGTGGCGATGCTTTGGATGGTGGAGGTCATCTCACCGGCTCCCATGGATAGACTTTGCAGGTTCTGACTGACCTGCTGGGTGGCGCGGGAAACGGAATTGGACTGCGCGGCGGTCTCTCCGGAATTGATCGTGATTTGTTCGCTGGCCTCCAGCAGTTGCTCACTGGCCGTTGTGAGCTTATGAGTCTGAGAGACCACTCCCCGGAGGATTTGCTGGAGTTTGTCCATGAAAAGATTAAAGAGCCGGCTGACTTCGCCCACTTCGTCGTTGCCGAAGTCGGCAGCTGCTTCCAAACGCCTAGTGACATCGCCCTCGCCCTCGGCGATATCTTGAATCATTTGGGTCAATCGAATAAGTGCCCGGGTGATCGACCGCACCACCGTGAAATTGCCGAGGAACAGAATCAGAAGTGATATCCCACAAATGAGGAACATAGCGCGCGTGGCACGGGCGGTGGTTTTTTTGGCGCTGAGTTCGGCCTGTTCTGCGCTCTTGCCCAACTGGTCGCTGGTCTCTTCAATCTTGCCCTGAAGGTCTTTGTAAAGCTGCAAATAGGGGCCGAGCAGGGGTGGCGCGGCATTGGGGCTATGGATGATTGCACCGATCAAGGAGTTTCCTGCTTGGACGTACTGCTCACCCAATTTTTTTTCGTCATCGAGCATGGATTGACTGTCCGGGTTGGTGACCAGTTGCCGTGCTTTCGCGATTCGCTCTTCCAGCAGTTTGCTGTGCTGTACAAATTCATCGGCAGCATTCTGCTGGTCGTCCCCTTTTCCGGTGAAGGCCGCGGCGATGTCGGCACGAGTCAAGTCGTTGTAGATGCCGGCTTCGATGTGGTTTCGGATAGCCGCGCCGGTCGCGGCCACTTCGTCGGTGGTCTTGTCGACGGAGGTTATGCCCCAGTATCCGGTTGCGCTCACGGCTGCCACGAACATTAACCCGCTGCCGGCCAAACCGAACAGCTGGGTCTTGATGGTTAAGCTCATCGGAGACGCCTTTCCTGGATTGCGTGCCGCCTTTCGGAGGTTACATTTTGAGCTTGTAACCAGGATCGCTGGCCGCGGCGCCGTCGATCTTTACGGCCTTTACCGTGCTGTCGCCTGACGCCAAGTCAGAGGCCTTGATAAAGCCGATTGCGCCCGGTGAAGAGGCCACAAAGCTCTTAACCGCGCCCGCGCTGCCCAATTCTTTAGGTGGAGTCGCGGACTTGCCGCTGAACGCCGCCTGCATGAAATACTTGCCCATCTCGGCGTCGTTCATTCCGCAGACGGTCTTCAGAAACGCAGTTCGTTCCGGCGCGCCTGGAGCAAGCATCACGGGTGCCACCGCCTTTCCGGTTTCCCAGCGGCTGCGATCGGAAAGGAAGAGCTTTTTCAGTTCTCCGACGGTTAAGTTGTCGATTGGATTCGCGTTGTTCACGATGACGACAATCGGATCACCGGCGGCCTGGGCCTGGAGGACCCCGAACACCGACCAGGTGGCGGCCGCCATGGTCAAAATCGCGATTGCCGCCGTGACGGCAGTTCTAAACGGATTTACAACGCTGCGGTTTTCTTTCATCGCGATCTCCGTCAGAACGTGAATGCGACCTGGGCCGTCAGGCCATTTTCGGTATTCAGCCCCCGCAGCGAGAAGCGGTCATACTGGAACTTGAGCGCGGAGTGTTCCGTGAAGTCGTAGCGAATTCCCAGCGAGGGACCGTTGAGCCTGCCCACAAAGGTGGTGACATAGAGCGGGACGTAGGTATTCTGGCCGGCGTAGAAATAGACCGGATCGTTGCTGGGAGCATTAAAATACTGATATCGGAAATACGGGCGAAAGGCGCGGAAGCCGCGAGAGAACTGGCTGTAAAAGGCGCTAGTTTGGAACACCGGACCGCTAGGCTCGACGTGCCTTACCAGCACGCCCTCATTGAGGATTTCATATTGGGAATTGATATAAACCGCGTGCACGGTGGCGATGGTTTCGCCGACCGGAGGACCTGGAACCGTAAGGTTGTCGTGGCGGATGGAAAATCCGAGCTGGAGACCTGAGAATCTTTCGGGCCGCAGGAAGAGACCTCCATTGATCGATTTGCTGTTGTTGGCATCCTGGTTGTTTTGCGCCGGCTCGACGTTTAAGCCCCAAGCGCGGCCGTTGCCCGCTTCGATGACGTAGTTCAATCCGGCCTTGCCGGAGGGAATCTTGCCGGTCACCGTAATGCCCACATCCTGCATGGGCAGCACGCCTCCCGAATCGTCGAAGGCATAGATGAAGGGCCGATCGACGCTGGTCTCCAGAAACTCTCCCTTGTTGAAAGCGGTGTTGTAGTAGCCAACCCAGGTGTGGTAACGCCCGATCGCGGCCGAGAAGTAGTCGCTTTGCCGGTAGCGCAACAGCAGCCTTTCGACGTCCAAGCCGATGGAGTTGTCGCTCTGTGCTACGAATAGAACCTCTCCCAGAGTGGAGACTTTGTCGGAGAGGCGGGCGGTCATGAACAGGTCGAGGGACCCAAATTCGAAAGTACTGGGGACGTGGCTGAAGTCCTGTGCTCCCACGTCGCCAAAAACGACCAACTTCAGCCGTGGTGCGACCTCGTTTACGGCCGGCATTTCGACGGGAGCTGGTGCTTCCGGCGCAGGAGCCGCGGCTGGCGCTCCGGCAGTTGCGGCAGGAGCTGCAGGGGCTGGGGCGGGATTGCCGGAGGGGGATGCGGGTGCAGGAGCAGCTTCGTTGTCCTGCAACTGTTTAACCTTAGCTTCCAGATCCTTAATTCGTTGCAATAACTGCTGATTGCTATCGTCCGGATTTGGAACTGAATCTGTCGGCTGTTGGGCGTGAGCTGAAAACGGCAAGGCCAGGCAGAGAGCCAGACTCATCCCTCCGACCAGTTTCAGAGTGGATGGCACAAACGTATTTTTCATTTCCTCCCCCGTCCGATCCCGAGCTGATTACACAGACCGTGAAAAACGCAGTGCAATACGAGAGGGAGTTGGCGGGCTTCACCGAGCGAGCAAGAGGCGTTCCCCGCCAAGTCGTCGCAACGCCGCGGCACGCCCAAAAGTTGCCCCGGGATCCCCGATACCGCCGTTCCTCAATCGAGTTGGGGAACGCTTATGAACCCACGGTCGGTCGAGCATTCGAGTTGCCACTTGGAGTCGCGCGGGAAACCAAGCAAAGATGGCATTTATAGACGAAATGAGTGCGCCGAGTACCGAAAGAGGATGCGAGGGTTCCGGAATGGAAAGCAAGAAAGCAACTCGCTAGATTGTGGCGTCTGCGCGGAAGTATTTCGGCGGCGTTGTTCGCGGGCGGGCGAGCGAGTTTGAAGGCTCGCTCACGCTACGCTCTGCATCTCGGCTTGTGACAGCGTTTCAATCATATCGTCCCAAAAAGAAGTCGCGGGATCGACTGCGGCGACACCAATCTGGCCAGCCCGCACGGTACTTTCTTCTCCGACCCACACAATTTCAAACTGCTCGACCTTGTCCGAGCGAGAGAGAGAAACAGCGCTCCCCACTCGAAGTTTGCCGCGGATGCCTTTCAAATGAGCTCCCCGCTTGCTGATGTCAACGGTGACGACTTCTTGCTCCAGGACGTGGCCGTTGACGTCGGTGGTCTTGATCCTGACGGACACGGCCGTATTGAATCGACGGTCGCCGCGCTCGATTTTGAACTGGCGCATGAGGCTGCCCAGTTGTGTAGCGATGGAGGTCAATTCCTGGGCCGCTTTTTGAGATTCTTGCGCGCGTGACAACGTGCCGTCGGCGGCCTGCGCGACTTCTCCAATGCTGGCGGAAATATTGGTGGCTCCGCTGGCGGCTTCGCCGGCGTTGCGGGTCATCTCGGTGGTGGTGGCACCCTGCTGTTCGACGGCGGCGGCGATGGTTGCGGAAATGTCGTTGATCTGATTGATCACGCCGCTAACCGTTCCGATCGCCGCCACCGCCCCCTTGGTGTCCGCCTGAATGGCTTCGATTTTCAGACCGATGTCTTCGGTGGCTTTTGCCGTCTGCTTGGCCAGTTCTTTCACTTCATTGGCCACGACCGCAAAACCCTTACCGGCCTCGCCCGCACGGGCGGCCTCAATGGTGGCATTCAAGGCCAGCAAATTGGTTTGCTGCGCGATGGAGGTTATGACCTTGATGACTTCGCCGATTTCTGCACTGGACTTACCCAGCTTCGCGACGGAAGCATTGGCGACCTGGGCGGCGCCCACCGCGGTGGATGCCACTCTTGCGGCTTCCTGGGCGTTGTTGGCGATGCTTTGAATGGTGGAGGTCATCTCGCCGGCTCCGATGGAGAGGCTGTTGAGATTTTGGCTGACCTGCTGTGTGGCGCGGGAAACGGAATTGGACTGCGCGGCGGTCTCGCCGGAATTGATGGTAATTTGTTCGCTAGACTCCAGCAGTTGCTGACTGGCCACGGTGAGCTTGCCGGTGTGGGACACTACTCCCCGAAGGATTACCTGGAGTTTGTCCATGAAAAGATTGAAAAGGCGGCTGACTTCCCCCATTTCGTCGTCGCCGAAGCCCCCGGCCACCTCGAGGCGCCTGGTAACATCGCCCTCGCCCTCGGCGATATCCTGAATCATCTGGATCAATCGACTGAGTGAGCGGGTGATCCTGCGCGTCAAGGCGAAGCTGCCAACGGACATCATCAGAAAAGATGCTCCGCCGATCACCATGATGATATGGGCGGCGCGGCTCCCCTGTAGGATGGCGCTGAACTCGGCTTGCTTCGCAGCCGCTTCCAATTGCTCGCTGCTATCCTCGATCTTGGCTTGTAGCGCCTGGTAGAGCTGGAAGCATGGATCGGCGTCTGGAGGCGTCTTCGGATTACTTGAAGCGGACTTCGAGAACGCGTCGATTGCGCTCTGATACTGTTGCATCAAACTGAGCTCTTCGTTCAGGGCGGTCTTGAGAACCGGATCCGTGACCGCGTCACGAGACGCGGTGATGCGTTGCGCTAAGACCTGGGAGTGCAGGGCGAGGTTGCTCAAGCTGTCTTGCTGCTCTTGCCCGGTTTTGTGAATGGCTCCAGAAATATCTTCGCGTGTCATGTCCACGTAGGTAGGGGCCTCCACGTGATTGCGGATGGCCGCTCCGGTTGCGGCGACCTCGGTGGTAGTTTTCTCGACGATGGTGATACCCCAATAGCCGGTCGCGCCCACGGCTGCCAAGAACGCCAGTGCGGTCGTGGTCAAACCGAACAACTGAGTTTTGATGGTCAATCGCATATGAGGTGGCTCCTATATCGTGCCGGAGGGACTGCTAAGAACGAGTATGTTTGACTCGGCGGTACGGATAAGCATGCGTCCCTCAAAAGCCAGCAGGCACAAAGCGAACGTGCAGGAATCAGCGCGAAGCCGTGGGTCAAGCTGCTTTGTTTTGGGAAGGGGTGACTAAAAGTCTACAACAGGATCGAGACGGGCAAGCGATTTATGCGTATCGATGTTCGCAGGATATACCGGAAACGAAACACCAGCGGACGAGCGATTCCTGGCAGGGAATCGCCGGGCATTTGGGAACTGAGATCTGGCCGACTTCTACGGGTGAGGAACTTCGAGGGGGCGTCCGCGGCGCAATAGGACCCAGTCGCCGTTTTCGGTTAGAGCTTCGTTGCCGATCTTTTTGACGCAGCGGACAGCATTCTCGTAGTCGTCGCGCTCCAGAAACTTTCCGAGGAGATCGGAGGCGTGAGCGAAAAGGGAAGCCATGCGCTGGTATTGCTTGGCACGCTCGTTATAGGCCATCTGGTTGTCGTAGTGATGTAGGATGGCGGCGCCGGCGAGAAAAGCTTCGAGCGCGATCGTAGCCGGATCGAAATAGGTCTCGTTGTTGATCAACGTGAGGCCTAAGAGAACGAAACCCATGATTATCACACCGCCAATCGACAGATTCTCGTAGTACTCCAGCGATTCGTGAGTTTCCAGGTTGCCTTCGGACGCGCGCTGAAAATATTGTTGCTGATCGTTGATCCAGTATTTGCGCACGAATCCCAGGCGATTTTTCTGGTCTTCGGGGTCCAAGGAGCCCGGGTCTGCCTGATTTGGGCGGCCTTCTAAAACATTCCAGCCGCGAAATCCATTGCGAATCCAATCGAGTTCCGATCGTTGCTTGCCGAGATAATGGTCAGCTACGGAATCTTTAATTCCGACTAACTTCCAGAAAAACCTGACGCGCAGGCCTTCGGCCATAGCCCGGTAATCTTCATGTTTGGTGTCCCCGGCCCACTTCTTAAATAGTTTGTGGAGAAAACCAACCATCACGAACAGAATGGCGGACGATAAAAGAAAGCGAAGCAAATGAGGCTTGTGATGCACGAACAGCAAGAAACAAAAGAATACAGCGAAGGTCAAACCGTGTATCAATTTCTGAGCCGCGAACAGATGGCGCTGGAAACGGATCGCTAGGGCATCGGCAACGGCGTAGCGATTCAACGCGGAGCGCATTTCAACAGGAAGGTCCTCCTGTCGCATGTCCTTGAAAAGATAGCTTCGGCTTTTTGCGACTTCCTCAGCAAGATCTCGGCCGGCATCCAGAACGTATTTGTTGAATTCGTTCAGGCGGGCGAACATGTTGGCGTAATAGTTTTCTGCCCGGGTGTCATTTCCCTGGAACACTTTGGGATAGATCGGGTGGAGATGGAGAACTTTGCCTTGGGGAAAGGGATTTTTCACGCGCGGGGTGAGAACGTGATAGACGGGAAATCCCTCGGGAGCTTCAAGCGCGCAAGGATCCTGGTCGGGCACCCCTTCCTTCTGAAAGCGAACCACCGAAGCGGTGCCGCCGACGCGGTTGGAGTCCACGCCGTCCCATAGAGCGATCAGAATCTGGCTCTGCTGAGCGATGTACCTGCCCACGAGTTCGTATTGGCGGTCGCGCTGTGGGCCAGGTTCCGCGATGGCTTCACGGGTGTTACCTTGGGCGAGTTGCAGTTCGAACCGGTCGTCCGCCTTTTCCAGCAGGGCGCGAAATTCCTCGCGGGAGCTTCTATCCACAGCCACGATCCCTACCGGTGTTTCCAGCACGGAAAGGCTGTGAAAATCGAGTTCGTACAGATCAAGGGGCATGGGAAGCGGAACGATCAGTCGAACCCCAACGTGAGGAGCAAGGGCGACCTTTGCCGCCAGACGATCGGCACCTTCCGCGAGAGCGGATACCAGGATCAGAGGAGTTGCACTGTAGTCTTTACGAAACTTGAGGAGAATTTCCTCCACGTTGTCTTGAAGACCCTGGCGGTCCTCTTCGCGGAGGTCGCGGTGCCCGCTAACGCCGATAACGAGGGGGGCGAGAACCTGGGCGCGGTCGAAACCGGGTGTGTTCGTCTTGGTCAAGTTTAGCCCTTCCGGGTACAGAAATACCGCCCAGGAGAATTTGTGCCGCGCACGCGCAGAACGAAATTGCCAAAAACCTATCCTACAAGGGCTGTGGGAGTAAAGGAGCAAACGGAGAGGGGAAGCTTGAAAGCCGCGCTTCGAGGCCCAGGCCAAACAGGGCTGCGCGGACTCTGCCCTGCGCTACAGGTTTCAAATGCGATAAGATTCCCAGCGAAACCGGCGGGTTGCGAAAATCGCAGAGCTGACCCGTGGCGGAGGTCCTCCTCGTGGCATTCGACGTATTCGTCAGCTATGCCTCAAAAGACAAAACTGTTGCTGACGCCGTGTGCGCGAAGCTGGAGTCGGCGGGCATTCGCTGTTGGATCGCGCCTCGGGATATCGTGCCGGGCAGGTCTTACGGCGAAGCGATCATTGAGGCGATCCACGCCGCGAAGGTAATGGTGCTGGTTTTTTCTTCGAACGCCAATGCTTCCGGTCACATTCCGAAAGAAGTGGAACGCGCGGTGAGTAGTGGTTTGGCGATCCTGCCGTTTCGGATCGAAGACGTCGCGCCAGGTAAGTCGCTGGATTATTTCATTGGCTCGGTGCATTGGCTGGATGCGATGACGCCGCCGATGGAAAAACATCTGGATGATCTGGCGGCGACGGTTCACAAGCTGCTACCGGCGATGGCGGGGGACCAGGAAGTGGGCGGGACGCAGGCGGCCAAGGTATGGCAGAGCGCGCCGGGGATTGCGGCGACTCGGGCGCCGGTGGCCGGCGTTCGGGCCGCTGGCGCTGCGCCCAGCGCATCCTCTGCGAAGATGATTTGGATTGGCGTGGTGGCGGTTATTGTGCTTACCGCTGTCGTCGTGGGAGTGAAGGTGCTGGGCGGAGGGAGTTCGCAGGGAGGGGCGGACACACCGAACGCGACGAATCGGCCTGGTGACCGAGGTGCGATCAGCGATGGGAACCCTGCAGGCAAGGCACCCGCGTCAAGTTCGCGCGAGGGCCAGCCGGCTGCGTTGCCGAACGTGAAAACCGGCAGTGATCCCATTGTGGGTTGCTATCAATGGTTCAACAATGCGCCGGTTGTGATTCATGCGGACGGCACGATGGTCGGCGGTCCATTCACTGGGCACTGGCGGCTGGTGAGCGCGGCGCGGCACGCGTACACGTTCACGTGGCCGGAAGCGACGGACACGGTGACGATCTCGCCGGATCAGCGATCGCTGAACGGCGGGAATCAGTATGGATATCCTGCCTCGGGGACGCGCATCGCGGGAAGTAGGGGACTTGTGGGGACATGGCGCTGGTCAAACGGCGTGCCGTTGACGGTGTATTCCGACGGCGGATTTTCGGCTGCGGCGTTCCGCGGGAGATGGCAGGCGATTGATACATCGCGCGGGATGTATACGCTGACGTGGCCGAACCCGGTGGATAGCGTGACGCTGTCGGGCGGCTCACGCATTTCCGGGGCGAACCAGTACGGGGTGGCGATTTCGGGAGTGCGAACGGAGCCCTGCGGAGAAAATTAGGGAGTGTGACCGAGCCCGGTGGAAAGCGTCAAAACCTTCTCGCAATACTGATCAGAATCCCCTTCAAGCAAACATGGTGAGAAACCGTTTAGCGACTGCACGCTGCCGCGCGGCGAACTGGTTTAGGGCCTTGAGGTGCGCGCGACCGGGGGGCGGAAGTCGATTTCGATCTGGGCTTGGGTGTCGGCGGGCTTGTTGTCGAGGTAGGTCGGTTGGTAGCGCCAATTGCGTAGGGCGGCGGCAACGTTTGGAAGAAATGCCAGGGAACCGTAGAGAGGCTTGACGTTGCTGACGTAACCGTCTTTGTCGATGCTGGCCAGAACGGTGATTGATCCGTAGGGAACAGGGAGTTGCGAGACTTGCGGATCGACCCGGGAGGCTAGTTCGCCGAGGACCACTGTCTTGTGCCCGCGCCACAGCCAACGTTCGCCCGGGATGTGATCGCCGGGAACGCGCACGGAACGCTCGATGTGCATGGTGAGGGAGGTTGATCGAAACACTCGCTCGCCAGGCAGATTCACGTAGGAGGCAGCCAAATCTTTCGTCAACCCCTTTGGCGGGGTTATCTCGATTGCGCGGGCTTCTGGCACGTCCATCTGGATCACGGCTGAGCTAACGGGGTTCGGGTTGGTGGGGGCCGGGTTACTCGGGACATAGTTGGTCGGGTTGGGATTGCGAGCTACAAACGAGTTGCCGCGGGGCGCTGACGGCTGAGGATAGGTTGGCGCCGCAGAAGACGCGACTGTGCTCGAAGGCGTGGCGCTCGGCGGTGCGGCGAGGGAAGAGTTGCTCGAGCGCGAGGAGCTGTCGATCGAACCGACGATGGCTGACCTGCGTGAGGGAACGTCGGCAGTCGGTCGGATGGTCGCGGGTGGCGGAGGGGGGTTATCGGTCTTCGGTGCGAGAGCGGCGGCGGTGGTGGCAGGGATCGTTGCCGGAGTTGGGGTCCGAACTGCGCTAGCGGTATTCGTTGCTGGTATTACAGAAACGGAATCCGTTACGTAAGAACGCGGGACCTCGGGGGCTTCCGGCTGAGTGGGGCGATTTGGTAATGAACTCAGGTTCGGCCTAGAGGCGGCCACCTTGGGCGCAGGATGCCTGGTCGCTACGACGGTTGGTGGGACAGAGTCGGGGGCGGCGGGCGGAGATGGAGGAACGGAAGCCGGGCTCGCGCCCTGATTCGTATCCTTGCTCACCACGTCCTTGTTTGCATCAGTCACGTTGGTGTCCACATCGAGGCTTGAGGGGGCTTCGCTGGTCGTCGGCTGGGCGGTACTTTCTGGAGCAACCGAGGACGTGCCATTGTCCGCCGATGTGGCGCTTTCCTTCGCGATCTGCGTGGGCCGATGCAGGAATCTATCGGAGAGCTGGTGCCGGAACGACCATCCTGCCGCACCACAAATCGCGGCCATGAATAAGGTCCAGAGAACGAACCGCGTTGTGGGCGATCGCCAGCGCGAGCGCGATGCGCGTTCGCGACGGCGTAGCCTTTTTTGCTCCTGTTCGGACGGCGGCTGATACGTGAACTCCCCATGAATGGGCAAGGGCATAGGCGGGAATTCGGGCTCGATTGCGGAGTGGGCGAACTTGGGTGGTGGCTGAATCGCCGGCGGCGAAGGGGGGTCGGATACGGGTGCGAGCGGCGGGCGTGGCTCCGGCGAGGCGGCCTGGGGCGGCTCCGGTGCGGCGACCGAGGGCTCCGATTTCTTTGGCGAAAACCAATGCTCAAGGCTGTCGTTTTGGGAGGTTTGCAGCATCACCCAGTTGCGGATTTGTTGGCGATCCTGCTCGGTGAGATCCAACAGCTGAATGCCGGAACTATTCTGCGAGTCGGCGGTCCAAATGGTGCGAACGCTTACGGTAATGGTGGCGGAAGCGCCATCGAGAGATAGAAACACACGATAAACGGAGTTGAGGTCGAGACGCGTTGGAGTGACTACCTGAAAGCCGTTCTCGCTGACATTCAGGAGCGTGCCGAGGTTATCGGGGCCGAAAGCAACGTAGATCGGAGCCGACGGCGTGATGCGCGGATAAAAGCGCCGCTCTACGGGTGTGTTTAGGGCCACAAAAGGATCGATCGACGTAGACATTCAGCCTCCCCCAATTGCATTTCGCATCGCCAGCGGAGAACAGGGATGCGGTGTGTCGTGCGGGCTCGGGCTCGGACTGGCTTGGCCGCGTTATGAATCTGGGCTGCGGGCCTAGAAACGATCCCATAGGTCAAGCTAGGGCGCAATCCGGGATACATGTTATCAACACAAAAGAATGGAATAGAGTTGCGGATTTTTTCTGCAAGTGTAAGAGCCGTAGGGTAGTTATTGCGCCGGGGAGATTCAGAAGGACTAGTACCTGGGTCCGGACAAGGTGGCCTCCGGACCGAATCTTGTGACGCATTTTCGGACCTCCCCTAGTTAGTTGTCTTCGGCACGGCGAAGGTTGGATTTCGAGGACCTGGGGTATTGCGGACACAAGCCCTTGGAACTCCTGGCCTTATGGGCTATTGCCGGCGTGATGTAGCCACGTCTAAAGTTGGCTTCGATTAGACTGCCGTGCCCTTCGTCCCTCCCCCGCAAAGGATCCCGGGGCTGGCGGGATGAAGTAAAGCCCGGCCGCGTATACCGGGAGATTTGTACGTATGAGGGTGGGTCGCAAATGCATTAGGACTTGGCTCGTGGTGGCCGCTTGTCTCGTCTGGGCCGCTGCGGGGATTTCCCTGGTACGAGCAGCCACAGCTACGAACGCCGGCGGGAACGAAGGCGTCCTAGCTTCCGCGATTTGTCCGATTGTTTACCCGGTGGATGAGACGCCCGGTGGACACGGGTATCAGTATGCGTTTTACGGGAATGGGTTTTTTATCAGCCGGGAAGGGTACCTGATTACCGCGGCGCATGTTTTGCACTCGTTCGCCAGTGGAGGGCAGCCGTACATTCTGGTGGCGCGCAACGAGGCGCCGCCGACGATGCTGAAAGCGGATGTGATTGCGGTGGACCAGGAGCACGATGTGGCCGTGTTGCGGGCTACGCCGAATCCGTTTGCGGGGAGTTATCGCGTTGGGATTCTTGCGTTGGGGACGCAGACGCCGGTGCGCGGCGATGGCGTGGTAGTGGCGGCGTTGCGGCCTTCGCGGCGGGGTCCGCGAACCTTCGATACGGAACTGCAAGATCACTCGGCGGCGCGCGTGGTGGATTATCAGTCGAGCCAGCTCGAGAAGGGCATGGGCGACACGGAGTTGCTGCTGTTTAATCACGAAGTGATCTTGGGGCAAAGCGGGGCGCCGGTTCTGTCTGCTGACGGGCACGCGGTGGTGGGATTTATTGAAGGGCAATGGTTGCGACCTGCGGCGGGGCTAGCTTCGCAGATGGAGCAGGGGGCGACGTCGGTGGGGGCGGCGGTGCCGATTCGCTACGCAATTGCGGTTTTGCGGCAGAAAGGGATTGCTTGGGGCGGGGTTACGGAGAAAGAAGGAGTTGCGGCGGGCCGAGGAGTGGGGGCGGGGAAATCTTAGCTCCCGGTCCATATGTGCCGGGGTAATGTCGTAACCACATCGTCACAGTACTATTGGTCCGAAGCCGCGGGCGGGCGAACATGGAGAGCGTTTAATTCCAAAGATGCCGGCGGCGAAACGCGTGTGGGTGCGCCCGGCTATGGGGACTGGAATGAAAGCTCGAATTTGCGTTTTGGTGCTAACGATCGCGGGGGCAGGGCTGTTGGGTGCGCGGCCGACGCGGGCGGGCACCACTGGTTACGCGTATTGCGGCACGTATGGTTCTTACGTGCTGATGTACAAGTCGAACGATCAATTCGAAGAGCTGGGGAAATTGCGATGCGGCGAGAAAGTGGAAATCCTCAGCCGATGGTTTGAATATGCGCAGGTGCGCGCGCAGGACGGCCGTGTCGGCTGGGTCCACTACGCGGAACTTACGAATGTGCCCGGCCAGGCGCCGACCTCGAATTTTGGATTGACCGATTCATCGGCGAAGCCGCAGGGACCCGCGGTTCCCCCGCTCAACAATGCAAGCATTGTGAAGATGCGTAACTTGCGTTTGAGCGCGGACGTGATCGTGGCGAAGATTCAGTCTTCACCGTGCGAGTTTGATACCACGCCCGCGGCGATGCAGAAGCTGAAGCAGGCCGGAGTTCCGGACAAGGTGATTCTGGCCATGGTGATGGCGCCGTCGGCCTCCGCGCCGCCTCCGGTGGCGAAGGCCCCTGAAATTATCGAGGTGAAAATTCCGGGCGGAACGGTTGTTGAAGTGGAGCTGAGTTATGCGGTGTCGTCGGACGACGCCGTGGAAGGCCGGCCGGTGCTGATGACCGTGGTGCAGGACGTTGTCGTGGATGGCGTGACCGTGATTCAGCAGGGCGCGGAAGCGCACGGGGAAGTGACAACCTTGAAGCAGCCAGGATTCATGAACCGACCGCCCGGGCAGTTCGGCTGGACCATGGAGTACGTTACGGCGGTAAACGGCGAGCACATTCCGACAGGTTTTTTCTCTAAGGAAGCCGCGGAGAATCCGATGAGCAGCATTATGGGGGCGCCCGGGCCTTCGTGGGAATTCAAGAAGGGCAAGCCCGCGGTGATTGCCGCAAATACGCGATTTCAGACGGTGATCCGCAAGAGCGGCGCAGTGGTGCGGGTTACGCAATCGCAGGGCACGAGCGCATCCGCTGAACCTTTGCAGGGGCAACCCGCGGTGCAGGCTGAGCCACCCGCTAAGCCGTAGTCGGCCCTCCACCCACTAATACTCGCGAGCACCTGACCGTTTTGCTGAACGTCAGGCCAGTAGTTTTTTGGCTGGTTTGGCGAGTAGTCTTGCGTGGAGCACGGGGCTCGATTTCCCGTAGCCTGGGAGAGCAAGCGTGTTCTGCGAACGCTGCGGACTAAACTTCCTGCCGAGACAATCGGTGTGCACGCGGTGCAAGGTTTCCGCGACGCGCCACTGGTTTCAATTGATGAGCCTGGTGACGTTGATGGTGGCGGTGGCTTGCAACGCCCTGGTTGCGGTGATCTTTTTGCCGCGATTGGCCGTGGCGAGTACGCACGCCCGAGGCGTGTTTCGCGCATGGTTATGGTTCGATTACAAGAGCGCGATGTATGGCTGGGTGCCGGTGGCGATCGCGCTGCTGGCGTGGGACTTTTTGGTTTGGAAAGAGGCGCGGCCAAAGGTCAAGGGATGGTTCACGCGCAAGCTGCTGACGTTTTCGCTGGCGGCAGGCGTCGCCCCGATGCTGCCGTGGTGGGTTCCCGCCGGGCAGCCGCCGGGCCAGTTTCTGGCGATGATTGGAAAATATCCCGGAGCGCCCGCGGCTCTCGCGTGGGGAGTGGTACTGGTTGTAGTGGTGCTGCTGTGCAGCGACGCGGAATCGCGAGACTACCTATTGGGACATGGGAAGGCGCTGAGCGTGGTCAGTGTGGGGGCGCTGCTCGCGGTGTTGACGATGACGATCGTAGGATGGTCGGTTACGTATTGAAGTGATGTGATGCTAGCTCTCGGATATTGCCCTGCAGTTCGGCGATTATTTTGGACGAGGGAAAAGAGGAAAGTCGTCCCAGTGCGGACTTGCCGCTTTCAGGCGGTTTCCCTTTTTCCCTCACTTTGCGGGCGATTGTCCCGCGGCAGTGGCAGATTGCCAGAATGCCGCCGCCGGATTCCATGCGGTAAATCGTGTAGAGATTCCTAGAGTTGAAGTCCAGAGCCTCGCTGGATGAAAAAAAGCTCGCGCGGAGAGGTGGCCTCCCCGCGCGAGAATGCGCCGTGGTTTTAAATTCCGCGGCGGGCGAACGATCGATGGGCCGCAGCGGATCAGAAGCGAAAAACCGGGCCGAAGGCGACACGCAGATTGTTGTGCGTTCCGTGGTTGAAATAGATTTCGTCGCCGACGTCGAGGCGCAGGCCGATCGGTCCTAGATGGGCCTGCAATCCGCCGCCGGGATAGAGCACGCCATTAACATTGTCGGCGCGAAGGCCGTTGACGCTGCTCAGGAAAGTACCGACCGTGGCAGGAGCCGGGTCGAAGCGGAAGTTGACGAAGCCGCCTTTCAGCGTGACGAACGGTTGGATGGCGTGGTGGCCGATATTAATTTTCGGACCAAATTCCCCGTGAAGGACGCGCAAGTTCGAACGATTAAACGTGATGGATCCCGTGCTGGTATCGGTGAATCCCTCGGTGAAGGTCTGGTTGAAGTCGTAACTCATCTGGCCCTCGAGCTTTATTTCCTTATAGACCTGAAAACTGGCTAGTGCGCCGACGCCGCCGAAGTTGTTGTCGGTTTGCGCCAAGCGGAAATAGTCAGCGAAAACGCCCACCTGTACGTGCTCGTCGTCCTGTGCGGAGGCAAGAGGGACGAGACAACCCGCCAAGAAAAGTAAGAATGCAAAGCGCTTCATGATTGGTGTTCTCCTTGACATGCAGAATTGCGTGAGAGATTTCACCGCACGGAGTCTGGGGGCCCGGTGGGAGTCTTCTGCTTACCGTCGTTTCGATGCGGGGCCAAAAACCGCCGTTGCCGAAGCGATCGTCATGGACGAAAAAATGCGGAATTTTGAAGCGTTCCCTACAACGGCTGCCGAGCGTCCATACGGTATTTCCTGTAGCCATAACACTACAATTCGATTGCAGTGAGAGGCTTTTTCGCCGCGCCAGATCGGTTTGGCGAAAAGTCCGTGGATAATAAACGTTTTGTTTTGCCCTGTGCCTCGCCTGTGCGACGCCATGGCGATTTCCTCTATTCCAGTCTGGAGGTCTTATTTCTTTGGCGATATCGAAGGCACGACGCAACGGGAACTCAGGAGCGTTCCCCCAACTCGAGAAAGCGCGTACAGGGATCGCGGGATTCGATGAGATCACCAAGGGCGGCTTGCCGAAAGGCCGGCCGACGATCGTCTGTGGTGGACCGGGCTGCGGAAAGACCATGTTTGCGGTGGAATTCCTGGCCCGAGGGGCGACGCAGTTCGGCGAGCCGGGAGTTTTGCTGACGTTCGAAGAGACCGCCGGGGAAATGACGAAAAACGTTTCGTCGCTGGGATTCGATTTGGCGGATTTGTCGGCGCGCAAGAAATTGTTGATGGACTACGTGCGGATCGAGCCCTCCGAAATACAGGAAACCGGATCGTACGATCTGGAAGGCTTGTTCATCCGGCTCCAATACGCGGTTGATTCGATCGGCGCCAAGCGCGTGGTGCTCGACACGCTGGAAGCGATTTTCTCGGGATTTTCAAATCAAGGGCTGCTGCGCGCGGAAATTCGAAGACTATTCCGCTGGCTGAAGGACCGTGGCCTGACCACGGTGGTTACCGCGGAGCGCGGCGAAGGGATGCTGACGCGCCACGGTCTGGAAGAATATGTCTCCGACTGCGTGATCTTTCTCGATCACCGGGTGACCGAACAGGTCTCGACGCGGCGCATGCGGGTGATCAAATATCGCGGATCGTCGCACGGCGCGGACGAATATCCATTCTTGATCGACGAGCAGGGATTTTCGGTCCTGCCAAGCACGTCGATGCAGCTGAATCACTCCGTTTCCCGCCAGCGGATTTCTTCGGGTGTGCAGGATTTGGACGCCATGCTGGAGGGGAAAGGCTATTACCGGGGCACGTCGGTATTGGTATCGGGCACGGCAGGATCGGGAAAATCGAGCCTGGCGGCTCACTTTGCAAACCAAACCTGCGCCGACGGCAAGAGGTGTCTCTGCGTGCTGTTTGAGGAGTCGCCCGACCAGGCGGTTCGCAATATGCGGTCAATTGGCATTGACCTTGAGCCACACATGAAGAAAGGTTTGTTGCGAGTCGAAGCGTGGAGGCCGACACAAAGCGGGTTGGAGATGCACCTGCTTCGCATCCACAAGCTCGTAGAGCGTTATCGCCCAGAAGCGGTGATTATCGATCCGATCACGAACCTGATGATCGGCAACACCCATGAGATTCACGCGATGTTGATGCGCCTGATCGATTTTCTCAAGACCAGGCAGATCACAGCATTTTTCACCGCGTTGACCCACGGCGGAAGCGCGCTGGAGCAGACCGACGTGGGCATTTCGTCGCTCATCGACACTTGGTTGCTGGTGCGCGACCTGGAGTTAAACGGTGAGAGAAATCGCGGCATCTACGTGCTGAAATCGCGGGGAATGGCGCACTCCAATCAGGTTCGCGAATTCGTGATGACGAAGAAAGGGATTCAACTGCTGCCGGTTTACGTGGGAGGAGGAACGGTGCTGACGGGTTCCGCGCGATTGAGCCAGGAGGCTCGCGAGAAAGCCGCGGATCTCGGGCGACAGCAGGAAACGGCCGCGAGACTCAAGGCGTTGGAAGGGAAGCGGAAAGCATTGGAAGCGAGAGTGGCCGCGCTGCGGGCGGAATTTGCGGAAGAAGAGGGGCGAGTGGCACAGATGACCGAAGGCGAAGAACAAAGAGAAAAGAAAGAGGCGAAGGATATGGCGGAGATGATCAGCCTTCGAGCGAGTAGGCGCATTCGCCCGGATGGGAGGGCGTAAGTGCGCGGAAAAGGGAAGGCGACGGCGCCCGTGAAAAAGAATATCAAGAACCGCAAAGTGGAGTTCCTGGAGTTAAGGCTGTATGTAGCGGGGCAAACTCCAAAGTCACTTGCGGCGTTGGCGAATTTAAAAAAGATCTGCCACGAACATTTGAACGGCAGTTACAAACTGCAAG
>Ga0187855_10000768_pt1 | contig 27261 bp, 15 predicted proteins | sample June2016WEW_8_10_2_FD_132969 | JGI IMG/M metagenome (GOLD analysis project Ga0187855, IMG submission 132969) | Peatland microbial communities from SPRUCE experiment site at the Marcell Experimental Forest, Minnesota, USA - June2016WEW_8_10 | ecosystem: Environmental > Terrestrial > Soil >...
CAATCCAGCCAGTCTCGTTCCTCTTGGCTCATCGCAATACGTTCCATCCCTCCAGCCTCGCGGCTGTCAAGAGGAACGTTCTACTTTGCCCAAATAGGAATTTCTCACTTTGCCGCGACAGTGCAAAACTTTGTTGAGTCCCCAGCCCAGTTCAGGAGTATCCTTTAGCTACGATGGAACCATAAAGGGGATGCTGCTATTCGGCGGCTGGATAAGTGACTCCAGTTTCACGAGTAGTACTTGGCTTTTCAAGCTTTTATGAAAACGGTGCCAGGAAGGTTGCCGCGCCTAGAGCGGCTGAACCGGCTGAGCACCGCGCCGCAATGTTTCCGGATTCAGTACGGATACCTGAAGACGCTGCCCCACGACTACATCGGACCCCGGCACACGGTCACGGTGAAACGGCTACCGCCAGTGGAGCGCGGCGAGGATTGGTTCGAGTGGGAGGAGCGTCCTGGGTGATGTGCCCGTCAAGGAGTTCTGGAATGGTTGCCATCCCCGGATTTTACGACAAAGCTGGCCATACGGCTCGTCGGTTTGAGGTCGAAGACCTCGCTAGACAATATCGTGAGCAAAGCGGTGGAGACTAGGGCGCCACGTCGCCAATCACCGCCAGCGCCTCCACGACATTCGTGTTCGCGTCGCGCTGCAAGCCGGTCAAGCTGGGTCCGCTGACATTCGGTCCCGTAACATCATGCACATTCTGCTGCCAGTTGGCGAAGGTCGTGGGACCGCCCACCGCCACTACCCAATATTCCTGCCCGGCCAACAACTCCGGATGCACTACCGAAACGATCTTAACTACCCCGGTGGCGGAGTCAGTCGACATCTTATCGGTCAGCGTGAAGGCCTCCAGCTCTACACCCGGCAGGCCGTTCAGATTCGACATCAGATAGACATACAGCTCATTCGGTCCAGAAACCAGGCTAACTGCCAATTCCATGCCTTCGAAGGTGTAATTTTGGCGTGCCTGGAATCCGATCCCAGCGTAGTTATAAACTCCGTCAAACGGGTTCAGCCCAATTCCGACGCCAACCACGTAGGTATCGCCGGGTTTGATATTGGTATATACGACACTGGCGGCTCGCCCTGGCGGAATCGTGGCCAGCGCACAGACGACCGTTAACACAGACAACGCGATCTTGCAAAGTCTCTGCACGGGACATCCTCCTTGGTGTCTAAGTATACACCGGGCCCGCGAGCGCGGCAATGCGCGGACACAAAACCAGGTACTGCCCACGATAAGGTCCGCCGTCATCGGAAGCGGCTGCGGGACGGTTTTCAAAATCACCCCGAGCGGCATGATCACGACGCTATACAGCTTCTGCTCCCAATGCGGATGCCATGACGGCGACCTGCGCGATGCTGGGCTGGTCCAAGGCACCCCGGCCGCAGCCAGCCGCACCAACACGCGATACCGCGGGACCTTCGAGAGGTACGGTCGACAGAAACTGGCCAGGACGATAATGGCAATTAACCCGCGTTTCTCACAGACTTCCGTGGTCAGGGCGTGGCGCACGCACTCTTGCGTGCCGCGTCGGCACTCCTGCCGGCGCCCGCCGTCGACGGCCTGTCCACACGCTTGCGGGGGTGCCGGGAAGAGTCTCCTCACGGCGCGCAGGGACGCAGGCGCCACGTCATTTGGCCACACGTGAGAAATGCGGGTTAAGGCAGTCGCCACTTTGTGGCTCCCTCGCGAAGACGCAGAGGGCACGGCAGCCGCCGAAACCACGAGAGCCTTTTGGGTGTAGTTACGATTCCGGCAGATTGAGCTTCCCCATCAACCCTGCCCAGCGCGGAGTGGAGCGCTGTTCCCTTCCGTACCAGACCCGCAGATATATGGCGCCGTAAGGATCGTGCTGGTCGATGGCTTTCGCGAGCCAATCCGCCTCGGCGTCGAATTCCCGCAGGGCCCAGTGGTAAAGTGCCAGACCTCGCGGAGCACCGACGGCATCCGAATCGAGCCTTGGGAGCAGTTCTTCGGCCCGGCGCGTATCTCCGGTGCGCTTCAGCAACCCAGCAAGCAATCCGATCGCTTGTGGAACCGGAGCAAGGGCGTAAGCCTTTTCGCAATGTGCCAACGCCTGGTCCAACTCCCCCCGCGACGTTCGGTGAGCGGCCAGGGCCCCTTGCGCAGCCGGCACGGCCGGATTGAATTCCAGAACTTCGCGATATCCGGCGATAGCTTCCTCGTCGCGGCCCGCTGCGGCGAGACAAAGCCCCCGGTAAACTCGCAGAGTAAGATTTAGCGGATCTCCTTGCACGGCGAGATCTATCTGCTGAACGGCTTCGGCCGCCCGGCCGGTGGGCAGAAGGTAACCCATGACGTAATAGAGACGCACAAAGACCGGAATCGGATCGCGAGCCATCGCCAGGCGCAAGCGCCTCTCCGCTTCTTTCCAGTCGTGGTCGAGGCACGCCGCCACGTAGCCCAACATCGCGTGCCCTTCGGGGAGGGAGGGGTCCAGTTCCAGGGCCGTCTGTGCGAGGGAGCACATCATGGGCAAGGCGTGGTTGGCGGGCAGCGTTCCTACCAGTGCCATGGCCCCGAAATAACCTCCGTACTCGCAGTGAGCCAGCGCGAATTTCGGATCCAGCGCGATGGCTTGCTCGAAGTATTCCTTAATGCGTGGAAGCAAGTCCGGACGAAAGCTTCCGAGATTGTGCCGCGCTTTCAACAGCGCCTCATACGCGGGCAAGTTCGGCTTGTGCTGCTCGAACGGCGCGGGCGCTCCGGAAAGCTTCACCTGCAGCGTGGACGCGATGGCCTGCGCGATTTCGTCCTGAAGGTCGAACAGATCCGACATCTCCCGGTCATAGCGCTGCGACCAGAGATGGTAGCCGTCCTCGGCGTTGATGAGCTGGGCTGTGACGCGGATGCGGTTCCCCGATCGCCGCACGCTGCCTTCGAGAATGGTTGCCACACCCAGAGCGCCGGCGATTTTGCGTATGTCCTGCTCCTTGCCGCGGAACGCGAACGCCGAAGTGCGCGCGGTCACCTTCAGCCCCGGAATCTGCGCCAGGAAATTGATGATCTCCTCGGCCAGCCCATCGCTGAAGTATTCATTTTCGTTGTCCGCGCCCATGTTGGCAAAGGGCAGAACCGCGATGGAAGGCTGCGGTTGCGCGGGCACTCCCATCTGCCCCCATCCTCGGAGCGCTTCCCGCAACTCGGCCACGGTCTGATAGCGCTGCCCCGGCGATTTCGCCAGACAGCGCTTCACGATTTGTTGCAGCGCCGCCGGCGCATCCAGCGGTGCAGGCTCGGTGTGCAGAATCGCCGCCATGGTGGAGATCGAGTTCTCCCCGCGAAACGGCTGCCGCCCGCTGAGCAGCTCATACAGCACCGCGCCAAAACTGAATATATCCGACCGCGCATCCAGAGGCTTGCCCGCGGCCTGCTCCGGAGCCATGTACGCGGCCGTGCCCATCACCGTGCCTTCTATCGTTCCAGTTTCGCCGGTCCCGGTTTCGCCCGAAAGGGCCACCTGCTTGGCCAGGCCGAAATCGAGCAGCTTCACCGACCCTTCCGAAGTTACCAATATATTGGCGGGCTTCAAATCACGATGCACCACGCCCTTGCGGTGCGCGGCATCCAGCGCTTCCGCGATCTGCGCCGCCAGGCGCACGGCCTCTTCCATGGCCAGCGGCCCCGGCATTGCGTGAGAAAGGAGCTGGCGCCCTTCGATGTATTCGAGCACCAGGTAATCCGGCCCGATATCAAAGATCTGACAAATGTGCGGATGATTCAGCGCGGCAATCGCGCGCGCCTCCTGCTCGAACCGGGCGGTATGCGGGCCCTCCAAGCGCTTCACCGCGACCATGCGATTGAGGCGCATATCCCGCGCCTTCCACACTTCGCCCATGCCGCCCTTGCCGATCAGCTCAAGGATCTCGTACGGCCCGAGTTTGTCTCCACGCACCAGCGGCATGATTATCAACCAAGTCTATCGCGGCGACGGCGGAAAATGGGCCAAATCGTGTTTCACAGCTTATCCAGAAGCGATCCAGATGCGGGAAACGCGCAGGTCGCTGAAGTGTTCGCCACACGTCCAAGACCAAAAGGAAGCCAGACAGTTCCGGGCGGACTCTAGGCCAACACCGCTAACGATATGGCCTGACACCAGGCGCCTGCCGAGGCGCGGCGGTTCTTTACCTCACGCGATTATCGAATCTCGCAATTCCACATTTTGGTGCGGTGTATACTCTTCAGGGAAGCAACCGGAGTTCAGACTGATTTCGCCGGCAATGCGTACCAAGGAATGGTAGATGAGTAAAGCAATCGAGAACCTGGAGGAGGCCCAGAAACGCGCCTTGGCCGTCCGTCTTAGAGTCGGAGGGTTTCCGTATCTCGCCGAAACGTTGCGGCGCGCGGGGGTGACTCGGAATTTCTGGTTTCTACCCGCCTGCCAGAGCCTTTTTCTGACCAACCACGGACCGGTCGTGACTCTGGGCACGCCATTAGCGACGGGGATGGTGGACGTCCCCCTATTCAACCGCGACGCGCTTATTTCGGCTTTGCGGACGGATCAGGCCGGAGAAAGCACGTTTCCCGAATTTCTGGCAGCTTCGTGGCGCGCCGGCGTCGTGCGTTACGAGGTTGATTTCGAGGCGCGAGCGGTCGCCTATTACGGCTGCAATGGAGAGGAGTATGTCGAAGCCTATCCCATTGTTGAAATCGATTCGTAACCCGGAAACGGGTGCGGTCGCAATTGCGGCCTCTAGTGCCCAAGGTGCGGACGTGTACTGTCAGATCGTTCTGCATTTGAGTACTTGGACCGGGCAGGTTTTGGATTGCATGTCCGGCAACGGGCGTTTGGGAAATCCGATATCCTGAAGTACTTCCAAATGAAAGAAACAGCTCTGGCCACTCTCAGCCTGCTTGTTGGCACCGCCCTGTCGGCCCAGCAGATGATCCAAGAAGCCCCTCACAGACGACGAACGGAAGGATCACGCTTACACGTTGGCGCACTACACCAAGTACGAATACCGGATTCCCATGCGCGACGGCGTACGCCTGTTTGCCGCTGTCTACGTTCCCAGGGATGCTTCGCAGCAGTATCCGATCATCATGTTACGCACGCCCTACAACGTCGGGCCGTATGGCACGGACAACTATAAGACCCAGGTGGGCCCGTCGATGGCCACGGAAAAAGAGGGCTTTATTTTTGCGCATGAAGATGTGCGCGGCCGTTACATGTCAGAAGGTGTGTTCGTGGATGTGCGCCCGCACAAGACACATTACGACGGGTCGAAGGATACCGACGAGAGCACCGATACGTGGGATACGGTTGATTGGCTGGTGAGGAGCGTCCCTAACAACAACGGCAAGGTGGGCATGTAGGGTATTTCCTATCCTGGCTTTTTCGCCGCGCACGGGCTGATGAACGCACACCCAGCGCTGAAGGCGGTGTGATTGGGCTGAATCATCTTCCTTCTCCTGACTTCGGGAGGAGACCTCGGTCGAGCACGGTGGGTGGCGATAACGGTCCACTCCTGCTTCAGCCAGACCAGCGGCTCAGTAAACTGGACGGGCGTATATCAAGCTTACCCTCGATCACGTGCACGGCAACCGTAGGCACGCCGCCGCGGTACTCGGGATCAGTCTGCGCACTCTGCAAAACCGTCTCAAGGCTTTCCGCAGCGACGCGAAGGCAGCCACATCAGACTAATTTCAGATCTGGCTCATGGCGCAGGGAGAATCGGCAAAACCTGTACTTTTAGTGACGGATCTCCACCTGTCGAGACGGCTCTCGCGCACGGCCAAGAACATGCGAACTCGACTCGCTTGCTCCAGCCATGCATGGCGCTGTCTCGGCGCCGGCCAACGAGAGGCCCTACAGAGATCCAACCGTCGGTGTTTTGATTTTTGCTTTCACAGAAGGTTTTGATCCTGGTCGTGTGCTGCTACCACGAGGCTGCAACTGTAGCCCCCTTGGCTTCCAGACCTCATCGTGAATTGTTTGCAACACCTCCGTTCCAGGGGAACGGCTTCGCGCTGATTTCCGCCTGCCCTTCGGTGAGCGTAACGGTCTCGCCGGCCGGTACGCGCTTCCACTCCTGCTTCTGGCCTGTCGGCCAGCGCACTTCGATGCGATCCACCATGGTCGAGGAGCCTAGTCCGAAATGCAAGGTTTGCTCATTCTGGGACAGATAGCTGCCGCCGCTGAACACCTCGTCGATCCGCGTCCTCCCGCCCGCCTCGAGCGTGACGCGCGCCCCGATCGCCATGCGGTTGGATTTGGTGCCCACCAGGCGCACGCGAATGAATTGCCGGCGGGGGGCCAGATTCTTGAGGAGGCTGGGGGGCTCGTTCATGTTCACAATGACAATCTCCGGCCGCCCGTCGCCGTCGACATCTCCCACCGCCAGACCGCGCGCGGGCCGGGCCTGTTGAAAGGCCGGGCCGGCCTCGGCGGTAATGTCCTGAAATCGTCCGTTGCCCAGGTTCCGATACAGCAATGTCTTTTGCAGGTAGCGGTCGCCCACCTGCGACTTGTCCACCTCGGGATACACGTGCCCGTTGGCCAGAACGATATCCTTCCAGCCGTCTTCGTCGATATCTGTGAAAGCGATCCCCCAACCCAGCAACTGGTTTTTGCCCAGCCCCACCTGCTGCGAGACATCGTTGAAGAACAGGCCTCCCTCGTTCTCGTAAAGCGAGGGCAGATCTCCCGAGAAATTCGACTTGGCAATATCCAAGAAGCCGTTGCCGTCGTAATCGGCCACCGCCACGCCCATGCCGGCTTGTAGACGGCCGTCGAAGTTGTAAGCCACGCCGGCATCCACGCCGCGCTCCTCGAAGGTGCCATCGCCGCGGTTGTGATAGAGCAGGCTGGGTGTCATGTCGCAGGCGACATAAATGTCGGGCCACCCATCGTTGTCGAAATCGGCGGCCACCACGCCCAACGCATATCGCCCACCGGGCTTGAGAATACCCGCCTGTTCGGAGACATCGGTAAAGGTGCCGTCGCGATTGTTGTGGAACAGGGCGTTCCGGCCTTTCGGCAGACCGCTGGGACCGCACATCACCGGCAGTCCTTTCCAGACGCAGTTGGGATTGGCCCCGGCGCGCGGGGTAGCGCTGAGATCGAGGTCCACGTAGTTGGCGACGAAGAGGTCGACGTAGCCGTCGCGGTCGTAATCGAGAAAAGCGCAGCCGGTGCCCCAGCGGGAGCCTGTCACCGGCAATTTGGCCTGGGCAGTTACATCGGCAAACTTCCCGTTGCCCAGATTGCGATAGAGAATGTTGTGACCGTAGTAAGTGACCAGCATGTCGGGCCGGCCGTCGTTATCGTAGTCGGCCACGCAGACGCCCTGTCCCCAGCCTTCGTGCGTTATGCCGGCCTGGCGCGCCATTTCGGTGAAATGGCCATTTCCGTCGTTGTGGTACAACTGCGAAGTGACCGGCGCCTGGCCGGCGCGGTCGAGGGTGGTGCCATTCACGATGAAGATGTCGTTGCGCCCATCGCCGTCGAAATCGAAGATCGCCACGCCCGTGCCGGTCGTTTCAAGAATGTAGTTTTTCTTCTCGACTCCGCCGAAAGTATTCGGAATATCGAGACCGGAAGACTTGGCGACGTCCACAAAATGGACTTCCGCCAATGGGCCGCCCACTAAGAGAAGGGCGGCTGCCAGCGCAGCCAGACAGAGGGGGATTCGAAGCACTTGACCCATTTTACGCTTGGGGACCGGGGAAGGGCCGATTAACGATCGTCCGCAGGTTGACAATCCGCCCCGCGGAGGTGATGCAATAAGAGCAGTAATCCATGTGGATTTTTCTTCTGCTGTTCTGGGCCGATCCCGCTGCCTTTGAGAATACCCTGCGGGCTGGTCTGGAAGCGCTGCACGGCAATAATCTTCCAGTTGCCCGCGCGCGCCTGGAAGACGCCTCGCGCATCCAGCCCAACAGCCCGCAGGTCTGGATGGGACTGGCCCAGACTTACTGGAAATTGGGGTTGCCCGATCTCGCCCGATCGGCCGCCGCCAAAGCTGAGTCCGTCGCGCCGGAAAGCCCGTTGGTGCTGCACGGCCTCGCATACTTCTACACGGAGACGGGCGATCCGGCGAAGGCTGCTCCTTTGGAATCCCGTTACGCGGAAAAAACTCCCGCCGACCACGAGGCATTCCCGCGAGCCATCGGCCTCTATTTGCAAGCCCGGCTGCCGAAGCCGGCAATCGCGCTCGCCGGCAAGGCGCTCGCCCTGGAAGATCGCGCGGACGTACACGATCTGCTGAGTGAAGCCTATGAAATGGATGGCCAGGCCGAGAATGCCGTTCTGGAGATGCGGAAGGCCATCAAGCTGAATGCTTACGAAGAGTCCTACTATTTCGGGCTGGGCCGGCTTTACCTGCGACATCAGAACGCCGAAGCCGCCGTGCAGATCCTCCAGAAAGGGCGAAAAGTCTTCGCCCGGAGTCCGCAGTTGGAGCTGGCCTTGGGGGTCGCCTATTATGGATTGCGCCGTTTTACGGACGCCGCCGATTGCTTCCTGCGCACCATCCAAATGGCGCCGGAGGTGGAACAACCGTATTTGTTTCTGGGCCGCATGCTCGATCAGGCCGAGGACAGACTGCCGCAGGTGACCGAGGCGTACGCCGCGTTGGTCAAGTCCCAACCGGACGACTATCTCGCCAATTTCCTGTACGGCAAGGTCCTGTCAATCGAATCGGGCGACCACCGTCAAATAGAGGCTCTGCTGCGCAAGTCGATCGCACTGAAGGGCGATTTCTGGGAATCGCACTACGAGCTCGGCATCCTGCTCGAACGCGGGCGCGATTTCGCGGGCGCCGCCGGCGAACTCCAGCGCGCCATCGAGCTCAACCCCAGCAGTCCCACTCCGCACTACCACCTGGCAAGGGTCTACGAGCGCTTGGGCAAAAAGACCGAAGCTGCCGAGGAGCACGCCGCGCACGAGCGCCTCAGCGCCGAGGAAACTAGCGCGATCCGCAGCCAGGAGCGCGCGCTCACGCCTCTGGAACTGCCCGCCAAGTAGCGCGCGCCGCGGGAGTAGAATTGGACAATGATTGCGATTGGTTTGTTATTTCTCCTGGCCGGCTCCCGCAGCGAACTCCTGATCCGGCAGGTGGCGTTGTCCGGGCGCGTGCTGCAGATCGGCACCGCGGCTGGGGAGCGGCTTTCGCCGCCGCGCGAGATCGCACCGGGCGCGCCGCCGCTGGTCAGCTTCCGCTTCTTCGAAGGCCGGGAGCGCCATCGCTTCAGCGGCCTGGACCTGGTGATCGACGATGCGGGCCATTAACGCCGTCCTGCTACTGGCGGCGCTGGCTGCACGCGCGCAGCAGGATTCGCTCGAAAAAGGCATCGCCGAATTCCATCGCGGCGAGTATGCCGCCGCGCAGGCTTCGCTCGAAAAAGCGGCGGATAGCCCGCAGCGGCGGGCCTTCCTGGCGCTGGCGCGCGCGGCCGGCGGCCATTGTGACGCCGCGCGGACCGATCTGGCCCAGCAGTTCGCGGATACGCCGGACAGCGAACTGCGCCGCCTGACCGGCCTGGCCTTGTCGCAGTGCGAGCTGGCGCAAGGACATTACGACGAAGCTTTTCCGGTTGTGGCGCGCCTGAAAACCCTTTATCCGGGAGACGCCGACGTGCTCTACCAGACTGCCCGCCTTCACATGAAAGCCTGGAACGAGGCGCTGTTCGAGATGTTTCAGAAGGTTCCATCTTCGTACCGGGTCAACCAGATTTCCGCGGAGATTTTCGAAATTCAGGGCCGCTACGGGGAGGCGGCCGCGGAATATCGCAAGGCCATCGAAAAGAACGCGGCGGCGCTCGACCTGCACTTCCGCCTGGGGCGTGCGCTGCTCCTCCAGTCGCATTCGCCGGAGAACCTGGCGCTAGCCCGGCGGGAATTCGAAGCGGAGCTGAGCTTGAATCCCGGCGACGCGGTGGCGGAATACCAGATCGGCCAGATTCTGCTCGCCGGCCAGGATCCGGCCGCGGCCGTCAAGCGCTTCGAGCGCGCCGCCGGTCTCGACCCCGGCTTCCCGGAAGCGCTCCAGGCCGTAGCCAAGGCGCGGATGGATGCGAAACAGTATGACGACGCCATCGCGTTGCTCGAAAAGGTCGTGCGCCTGCAGCCCAAGAATGAGTCCGCGCACTACAGCCTGATGATGGCCTACCGCAACGCCGGGCGCACGGCGGAGGCCGCCGGCCAGCAGGCCGCGCTCGACAAATTGCGGCAGGCGCCCGAGGGCGAGTTCACCGATTTTCTGAAGCGCCTGGGGGACAAGGCGCCCCAGCGGTGATCCGCTTCTGGACGGCTTCTCTTCGGGGCCCCGCCCTGCTTTGCGCTGTGCTGATGGGTGCGGCGCCGGCGGCCGATTTTCACCCCGATTTTCACAATGTCGCGCGCCAGGCCGGGCTCATCCATTCCTTTCCCAACGGTGGCGACCGGTCGAAGCAATACATCGTCGAGACAACCGGCAGCGGCGCGGCGCTTCTGGACTACGATAACGACGGCCTGCTCGACGTGTTTCTGGTTTCCGGACCGGGCGGCACGAACCGCCTGTACCACAACCTCGGAAACGGCAAGTTCGCGGATGTCACCAAAGAGATGGGCCTCGAGCACAACGGCTGGGGACAGGGCGTCTGCGCCGGAGACTTCGACAACGACGGATACACCGATCTGTTCGTCACCTATTGGGGCCAGAACGTCCTTTACCGCAATCGCAGCGGCCATGGTTTTGAGGATGTCACCGCAAAGGCGGGCCTGAAGCAGGACCGCGTGCGATACAACACCGGCTGCGCGTTCCTGGATTACGACAACGACGGCCACCTGGATTTGTTCATCGCCAACTACCTTCAGTTCGATCCCGGCGCCGCACCCAAGCCGGGAGAAAATGCGTATTGCTGGTATCGCGATCTGCCGGTGGCGTGCGGCCCGCGCGGTCTTCCTTTCGATCGCAACATCCTCTACCACAACAACGGCGATGGCACTTTTACGGACGTTTCGGTGGCTTCTGGCATCGCGAAACCCGCGCACCATTATGCTTTGGGAGTGCTGACGGGCGATTTCAACAATGACGGCCTGACCGACATCTACGTGGCCTGCGATCAGACGCCGTCGATTCTCTACATCAACCGGGGCGATGGCACCTTCGCGGATGAAGCGCTGATGCGGGGAACCGCTTTCGACGACAACGGCAACGCTCTCTCGGGCATGGGCGCCGCGGCGGCGGACTACGATGGCGACGGCTGGCCCGATATTTTTCGGTCCAACTTCTCCGACGAACGCGAAACGCTTTACCACAATCGCGGCAACGGGGATTTCGACGACGCCACGCTGGCCGCCGGCATGGCACTGAATACACGCTTCGTGGGCTGGGGCTGCGGCTTCTTCGATTTCGATAATGACGGCTGGCAGGACCTGCTGCTGGTGAACGGCCACGTCTTTCCCGAAGTCGACCGGCTGGGCATCGACGTACATTTTAGGGACCGCGCGATCTTGTACCGCAACACCGGCAAAGGCAAATTCGTGGACATCTCGGAGTCGGCCGGTCCTGGTATTTTGGAAAAGCATGCCGCGCGCGGCGCAGCGTTTGGGGATTACGACAATGACGGGAACGTGGAAGTGCTCGTCAACAATCAGAACGAACCGCCGTCGCTGCTGAAGCAAAGCGGCAAACCGGCGGGCAACTGGATCTCGTTGAAGCTGGTGGGCGTGAAATCCAACCGCAGCGCGATCGGAGCCCGCGTGCAGTTAACCGCCGGCGGGCTGACGCAGATCGGCGAGGTCCGCAGCGGCGGCAGCTACCTTTCGCAAAGCGATCTGCGGCTGCACTTCGGACTTGGAACCGCGCGGCGCATCGATAGTGTGGAGATCCGCTGGCCGTCCGGAGTGCGCCAAGTAGAAAAGGACCTTGCCGTCAATCTCGTCATTACCATTCGCGAAAAGCAGTGATCCGGCGCCGTCACCGTGAGTCCAACTCCCGCAATGCCCGCGTCGCTACCGGATCACCGGGCTTGCGCGCCAAGAGCCGCTCGATCACGTCCCGCGCCTTCTCCCGCTCTCCCAGCGATACGTACAAACGTCCAAGGTTCAGGTACAGCGTCGAGTCGCCGGGCGCGGTTTCGATTCCGTAACGGAATGCGGCAATCGCGTCGTTGGTCTGGCCCATTTTCAGGTACAGCACGCCCAGGTTGTTGATCGCTCCAGCGTGTTCCCGGTCGATCGAAATGGCGCGCTGGAACCACTCCTTGGCCTCGCCGGCGCGATCCTGCCCGGCCAGCACCAGACCAAGCTGGTTGGCCGCGTCGGCGCTCTTCGGATCGGATTCCACCGCTTTGCGCAGCAGCTTCTCGGCTTCCACCGGATCGTTCAGCCGGGCACTGGCTTCGCCGGCGCCCAGCAGCGCTCCGAAGTGCGTGGGACGAATCCGCAGCACGCCCCAAAAGTTCTCCAGCGCCGCTTTCCATCGTTCCGCCTCCAAATAGATCTGGCCCAGCGCGAAGAGAGCTTTCCAATTGTCGGGCGATTGCCGTAACACCTCCTCGATATACGGAATGGCCTGGTCCGGATACCCTGCCCAATACAGCGCAGTTGCCAGCTTCAGATGGTTTCGCCGCGGGAGCGAATAGTAGTGTCCCGCGAAGGGCAGCGCCAACTCCGGCGACCGTCCGCCGAGCAGTGTTTCGAGATCGGCCCGCAGTGTCGCGGCCGATGGCATCTCCGCGTAATACTTGTGGGCCCGGCTGCGATCGTCGATCAGCAAGAGCAGCGGCAATTCCAGGTCGGCGCGCAGTTCGAACAGATACCGGCGAAAGATGGAGTAATGTGCCGCCAGCTCCGGCGCGGCGCGCGTCACATCCACTACCTCAAATGGCAGGCCGGGCGGCGCCGTTGCGCTCCCTGCGGTCAAAAGGAGAAAGCCCGGACCCTTGCGGGTGTCGGGCAGCGGTACCGGATCGAGCAGCCACGTGGATCCGAACTCGGGCCGGTTGACGGCCTGGACCGGCGCCGCCGCTATGCGCGTCCGGGGCCGGAACGGGACTGCCTGGACCTGGTCCGCTCCCTCCGTAATCTCGTAGCACATTCCCGCGCGAAGGTTCGCGAACTCCTGCGTCCGGCCCGATGGCCAGGTAATCCCGACTCGGGCCTCGTCCGCTTCGCCCAGTCCGCAGTGAATGCGTTTCGAGTGCTGGGACAGGAACCCGCTTCCGGAGCTGAGATACTGCACGCGCCCGTTGACCTCGATGCGCGCGCCAATGGCGTCGCGATTCGATGCGACGCCCCGCAACCGCAGCGCGATCGAGCGCCCGCTTGCACCGCAATTATTTTGCAGGATGCGAACCTGCGGCCCCAGGCGGCTCTTCAGCACGATATCGAGGTTGCCGTCGCCGTCGATGTCGGTCACCGCGAACGCGCGCGAGTCGTCGGCGAAATCGATTCCGCTGACGCCCGAAAAATCGAAGAACCTCGCCGGCCCGCCGGCGACCGGATGGATCCGTTTGTAGAACACGTTGTGCTCGCGCCCGCACCAACTGTAATCCTCGCGGATGAGCTGATTGATGGCGTTCCAACTATTCTCGTAGTCCGCAGCGGGGCGAACGGTGACCGGGGATTTCGCCACCACTTGCCGCCAGAAGAAGCTGTCCAGGTCTTTCCCCGAAGCGTTGGTCATCATGCCTGTGGCGATGAAGATCTCAGGCGCTCCGTCGTTATCGAAATCCGCCCCATCGGCGCTCCAGGCCCACCGGCCCATGGCAACCCCTTCCTGCGCGGCGGTCGCGATGAACCGGCCATCGCCCGTGTTGCGGAAGAGCGAGTTGCCCTTCGTGTGGCTATGCCAGGCCGTCTGCAGATCGCGCCCCGGAACAAATGCGGGATACTGGACCACGCGCTGGCCCGCCGCCGTCCACATATTCGAGACGTACAGATCGGGCCGGCCGTCGCCGTCGTAATCAAACCACGCGGCGCTCATGCCGGGCGCCACATTTTCCACTCCCGCAGCAGCGGCTTCGTCCCGAAATGCGCCCTTTCGATTCCGATAGAGATTGCTCCGGCCGAAATCGTTAGCTACATACAGGTCCGGCCAGCCGTCACCGTCGTAATCGCACCAGGCAGGCGCAAAGCTGAACCGGTCGTTATTCTGATTCATGCCAGTCTCCGCGGTGACGTCTTCGAAGAATCCGCCCGAATCCGAGAGCCGGTTGCGAAACAAATAATTGGGCGGCCCGTTTCGCGCGTCGTAATAGGGAACCGGATATCGCGACTGGTCTTCGCTCTGGAAATAGACATAGGTGCAAAGGTACAAATCCAGCTTGCCGTCCCTGTCGTAATCCGCGGCGGCCATGCCCGTAAACGCGCCCTGCGGAGCGGTGTGAAAGCGGAAGGTGTCCGGTAGGTGAGTGAAGACGCCGTCTCCGTTATTCGCGAAGTAGATAGGGCCGGTATCGCGCAACACAACCAAATCCTGATGGCCGGAATTGCGGAAGTCGGCAAACAGCGCGCAGGCAGTGTTGTCCAGCACGCCGACGCCTGCTTTCCCGGTGATGTCCGCGAAGGTTCCGTCGCCGCGGTTCTTGTACAGACAATTCGGCAATCCGCCGGTTTGGCAAACGTAGATTTCATCCCAGCCGTCATTGTCGATATCGCCCACCGCCACGCCGTTGGTTCCATCCACCGTGATCCCCGTAGCGGCATCCAGGCGCGCCCGCCACCAGCCGTTCCCCTTAAGCAACTGCTGGTGAAACGAATCCACCCCCGCGAACGAGTAGCCGGTGATGTCATCAAAGAGCGGCCCGGCGGCGGTGACCAGGATCTCGTTTAGCGGGTGCCACGATTCCAGCTTCCCGTCCTTCCAAACCTGCTTCCAGGAGCCTACACGATAAGCCCCGTCGCTCGCAATCTCATAACGGACCACGTCGCCGGGCAGCGCGAAAAATCGCGCCCGGCGCACGCGGCCGAGCAATCGGATCCATTCCGCCATCCCCGGCTCGAATGCCTGTCCGTCTCCGAATTCGGCTTCCGAGACACCTTCCGCGATTCGAATGTACCGCCTCGGCAGCGGCGGCGTCCCCCGGCACCCCGCAGCCAGCGGCAGCGTCTCGCCGTGCAGCATGGCGGCGAGCCGGTCCTCGATTTCCAGCGCCTGTTTCTCGAATGGAAATTCGTCGGAGCCGGCTTCAACGTGGGCCAGGATTGCGTCGAAGGGATTGGGCCTGCGGAAGTGCGCCGCATAGTGCGTTGAGCCGGAGCCCCTGGAGGGCAGGAACTCCAACGAGGCGAGCGCCACCAGAAACTCGCGGCGCTGAATTGGAAAGACCGCCACAGACCTATTGTAAGGTTTTGGGCCGATTGACAATCGGCCCGCAGGTTGACAACCTACCCCACAACTCTAGAACAGGAACTTGAGGCTGAATTGAATGTGCCGTTCGGTCCCCGCCAAGGTACTGGTCACCTTGCCGAAGTTCGAGTCACCATAGCCACTGTCTGGGAAATTGAACTGCGGCGTGTTGGTGAGGTTGAAAACCTCCGTCCGGAACTGCAGCCGGTAACGCTCGGTGAACGGGAAGTCTTTGAAGATCGAGAGGTCGAGATTCCGGAGCGGCGGTCCGTAGTTCGTATTGTCGCCGAGAGTGCCCTGCGAAAGCGGCGAGGGTGCAGTGAAGTTCGCAGTGTTGAACCATTGTGACGGAGTGCGGCCTCCGGAGGGCGCTGCGTTGGGATTGGCGCCCGAAACCAGATCGGGGAAGCAGCCGGCCCACACGCCCTGACAGCCGCTGGCGCTAACGGTGTACGGCTGACCGGTGTGCAGCGTCAGAATGCCGTTTACCTGCCAATTACCGAACGCCATGTCCACGGCCTTGTTGACGTCGGAGCCGAACTGCTTGCCGCGGCCGAAGGGAAGGTCGTAGGTGAAACCGGTGGTGAAGTTGTGGCGGATGTCCCACGCCGCGCTGGAGTAGTCCAGGTTGTAGTTGAGGTTGCTCTTGGTCTGGAAATTAGGCGACCCGCTCAGCGTAGTGCCGGTGTTGGCGAGGGCATGGCCGTAAGTGTAGGAGCTGATGAACTGCAGGCCCTTCGACAAGTGTTTCTCCAGCTTCGCAGTCAGAGCTTCGTAGTTGCCTACGCCGAAGGTGGCCGTTCCCGAAATACTGCCGATATCGGGATACGTCCGGAGGGAATTGCAGTTGATGCTCGGATCGAGCGTCCCGAGGTTCGGACAGGGGTTGTCGTCGGGCTGGAAGAGCTGGTGCGACGAGTGGTTCCCCTGGTAGCCGACTTCGAGGGCCATCTGGTGCCCCAAATCCTGCTGAACGGCCACGTTCCATTTCTGCACCATAGGATTCAGGAAATCGTTCGACACTTCGCGGAACTGGAGAGAACTAACCGGAAATGTGGTGAACACCGTGAGCGGATAGCCCACGGAGATTCCGCCGGTGGCCGCGCCGTTGGCAAAATATGGATCGGGCGAGAACTGGCTGACGCCCGAGGGCCGGTTCAGTTGCGGAGACTCGTTGAAGGGCGCAGACTCGCCGCGGTTGGGATTGCCGCCCTGCTGTTCCTCACCGCCATAGAAGATGCCGTACGCGGCGCGGATCACAGTCCTCTGTCGAATGTTATACGCGAAGCCAAGCCGCGGGCCAAAATCGTGCTTGTCCCACGGGATGAGGTACTGGGAAACACACCCGCGGCATACCTTTACGTTCGGGAAATCGGCCGGATAGGTGACGCCATTCAGGGTATACGGTGTGTTGAAGTTCGGAGGCAGCGGCGCGTTCTGATTCGGCCCGCTGGGAATCTCCAGCGTCAACGTATCGATATTGAAATTGGACTGGCGCGCGAACTGTTCGCCAATCGGCGACCACAACTCGTAGCGCAAGCCATAATTGATGGTCAGCTTCGGTGTGACCTTCCAGTCGTCCTGGGCATAGAAATCGTAGGACTGCCGGGTGGATGAGATGAAGTTGGTGGTGGAGATTTGGCCGTTATCGATGGCGCCCAGCAGGAAGGAGGCGAAGGCGTCCCCCGTGTCGGCGGAGAACGTACCGTTCTTGCCGCCGGTGTCGGTCGCAGTCGACGGAAAAGCCGTTTCGGTCCTGGCGAAGTTCATTTCGCCATGCGGAAAGGGCACCTGAAAGAAGGGGAATCCGATGGGCTTGACTTCCGCGCCAAACTTGAACGCATGGCTGCCCCTGGTAATGGCTACGTTCTGGATGAAGTCCCAGACGTTGCTGAATTCCTTGGTCGGCAGCCAGTCGTTAGCACCAATATTGCTGTAGGTCGTACCTGCAAACGAGATTTGCGGAAGGCCGCCGTTCAGAGTTGTTGTGGGATCGAGGCCCGCGATGCCGATTGCCTTGAATTCGTCCGTCTGGGCGTTGGCCTGAGTGCGCGCGGTCACCAGGCGGCTGTAGGCAATTCGCGTTTCCGAAATGATGGTCGGAGACCAGATACGGGTGAAGCCGATCTGTGCATTACGGCCGAGGTCCTGCTCGCTGCTGCCATAGAAATTGCCGCCGTCGAGCGCGCCCTGAAAAGGCGGCACGGCGTACTTCGAGGTATCGGACCAACTGATACTGCCGAAGAGACTGTCCTTCTCGTCGATCTTGTAATCCACGCGCCCGTCTCCCTGATCCGTTCTCAGGCCCCCCGCGGTAAGCGAATAGTAGTCGTTGGCGGGATAGTTTCCATTGATGACAGACTCGTTTGTGTTCGGATAAAGAGCGGCAATTTTCACGGCCGCCGGGTCCATTCGATTGGCCGGGATCGTGTTGTTGGGGAAGGGGGTGCGTGTACAAGCGCCGGCGCCGTTGCAAGTCGTGCTGGCCGGGTCGAAGATCTCGTTCTGCAGGATCGGGTTGCCGGTAACCGGATCGGTGCCGATAGCGCCGCCCAGCAGCCCGGAGAAGTTGCCCTGGATCATGGCCTGCGTGGGAATCGTCTCGAACTGGCCGTATCCCAGGTTCTGAACTACGCCTCCGGCTGTGGCGATCTTGGTGCCCTGATAATCGCCGAAGATGAACAGCTTATTCTTGATGATCGGTCCACCGGCCGTGCCGCCAAACTGGTTCTGCTTGAGCGGTGGGCGCCCCACGTCGGCCAGATTGTTTTCCCAGCGGTTGGCATTCAGGTCGGTATTCTGTAGAAACTCGAACAGGGAGCCATGCAGCGCATTGGTGCCCGATTTCAGAGTGACCTCCACCACACCGCCCGCGGCCCGGCCGTACTCGGCGTCGTAGCCATTGGTCAAAATACGCATTTCGCCGATGGCGTCCAGCGAGGGTCCAATCACGTACGAGGTCTGATTGATGAAGTCGATGACATTGACGTTGTTATCGACGCCATTCAGCAAGAAGTTATTCTCGCCGGTGGAACGTACGCCGTTGGCTGAAAAACCGCCGTTCTGCGCGTCGCGCGCGCCCGGTTCCGCCACCAGAACGCCAGGAGACAGCCGCGCCAGATAGGCGAACACCCGTTGGCCGCCCATCGGCAACTGGCTAACCTCGGCCGTGTTTAGATTGGCGCCCTCAGCAGTATTCTCGGTCTGCAGTAGGGGCGCAGTCGCTGAGACTTCAATCGCCTCACTGACATTGCCGACCGGCAGCGTCAGAGGGACGCCGATTCGGTCGCCGGCAGTGACCACCACGTTCTCCTGGGCAACCCGGCGAAATCCTTGCGCCTCCGCTGCCACCGTGTAAATTCCTGGTTTCAGCGCCGGACGCACGTACTCGCCGGCTGCGCTGGATACCACCGTGTAACTGAGGTTGGTGGCGACTTCAGTAATGGTGATTCTGGCGTTTGGTATGGCGGCTCCCGTCGGGTCGGTGATGGTGCCCGCGATCGTACCGAGGTCTCGTTGCGCAAAAACGGCAACCGCGAAGAGCAATCCGAGTAGTGCCCCTTTAGTGCATGCTACGTAGCGCATATCTCCCCCCCTCTTATTGACACACTTCCCCCTCAGACGCTGGCGCGTCTGGAGCGACTTGCATTATCACCGAGCACAAAACACAGTCCGCAACCTCCGCAACCCCTGAGTTGAGTCGCGAATGTAAACGATTTCATTGAGATCTTATTGCGAGGGCGATCTCAAGTCAAGGCTTTTTTGAGTTTTCCTCAATTATTTTCTACTACGCCTTGCCTTGAAGGCGCCGGACGCGGTATAAGCGCCCATAGGCGCTCATGAAGATTCAGGAGGTTGCTCGGCGTGCGCGGGTTTCAACGGCCACCGTATCCCGCACAATCAACAACCCTTCCCTCGTCGATCCCAAAACGGCCAAGCGAGTTTGGAAGGCGATCGAAGAGTTGCGTTATTACCCGAACACGCAGGCACGATCGCTGGTCTCCGGCCGCAGCCGAATTCTCGGGCTGATTGTATCGGACATCACCAACCCGTTCTTTCCCGAGTTGATCAAAGGCTTCGAGGATGTCGCAATCCAACACGGATACGAGATTCTGATCAGCTCCACGAATTATGATTCAGCCCGCATGGCGATCTGTGTTCGCCGAATGCTGGAACGCAAAGTGGAAGGCGTGGCCATCATGACCTCCGAGATGGATAAACACCTCGTCGATCAGTTCGCCAACCGGAACGTTCCCATGGTGTTTCTGGATGTCGGGCCGATGGGCGACCGCATTAGTAACATCCTGGTGGACTATGCTATGGGGATCAACGAGGCCGTCAAGCACCTGCTGTCTCTCGGGCACCGCAGGATCGGCTTTATCAGCGGACCGCTGGGCCTGAAGTCGGCGCGCATTCGGCGGATCGCGTTTCTAAGGTCGCTAGGCCACCACGGCCTTGACCGGGATGCACGCCTGGTTGAGGCCGGCGATCACACCGTCGACGGTGGCCTCAATGCCATGGCCCGAATGCTGGATTCGAAGTGCGCTCCCACGGCCGTTCTGGCTTCCAACGATTTGACCGCCATCGGCATGATGCGCGCTGTGCGGCGCTCCGGATTAGTGGTGCCCCAGGATATTTCAATTGTGGGCTTCGACGACATCCGGCTGGCCGAATTCACGGAACCGCCCTTGACCACCGTGCGCTTATCACGGCGGGAATTGGCTGAACGGGCCTTTCACGCTCTCTTAGCGGACCTGGATAGCCAGCCAAGGCGCCCTGAAAATAAAGTGGAGACACACCTGGTAGTCCGCGAGACGACTTGCCCCGCGCGCCGCGAAAGCGCCCTTTGATATTCAGCGTAGAAACCGCGCATCGCAGCGTTTGTACCTATGATGGAACATGCTAGAATACGTGGCCAAGGCACTCGGGAGGTGGACCGATTCCTCGTCGCTCTTTATTAAGCGCGAGTCTTCGCAGTCCGAGCGAGATTGCGCGCGCCGTTTCGTGGAGCCGTAGGACCTTCCTGCGCGAGGTCACCGGGGCAGCCGCCGCTGGTGCTTTGCTCAGCATGGCCGCGCGCCGGGGGATGGCCTCGCCGCGGGCCCGCAAGGCGGTCGTGGTCACGTTCGGCGGCGGCGCGCGCGACGAAGAGACCTTTATGCCGGACGGGCAGGAGAATATTCCCCACCTGCTGACAGCCCTGATGCCGCGCGCCACCTTCTTCAGTCAAATCGTTAATCGGGGAATCCTCGGCCACTATGTGGCGACGGCCAGTCTGGCCACTGGCGCGTACGAGACCTTCAATAACTTTGCGGCCGTTCCCCCGGATCATCCTACGGTCTTCGAATATTTCCGCAAAGATTTGAGTCGCCCAGCTCTGGACGCCTGGGTCGTGGCGCCCAGCAACGGCTTCAACCGCATCGGTGAGAGTGGCAACCGTTCCTACGGCCGCGGCTGGGGAGCTGGCGTTATTCTGCCGAAGCGTCTGTTAGCGGCCGCGCTTTCGTCGAGCCAGGGCCCCTCGTACGAGCATCTGTTGCGGGATAACTACGAGACCCCTCTCTACGCGCCTGAGCTTGGCGGCCACCAGATCGAGTTACAACAGATGGCGGAAGTCCTCAGGCTTTCGGTGGCCGACTTCACCGCGCACGCGCGCGTGCTTGCGAGCCCCGACGAGTTGTCGGTTTATATCGCCCGGCAGCTTATGCGACACCTCGCGCCCAGCTTGCTCTGGATCACGCTGCACGACATTGATATCGCCCACTCGGGGACATATTCGCTGTATCTCGAGGCCATCCAGCGCACCGACCGCCTTTGTGGGGAAATCTGGAAGAACGTCGAGAGCGAGCCGGAATACGCGGGCAAGACGACTATGTTCATTCTGCCCGATTTCGGCCGCGATTCGGATGACGACGCGGGAGGCAATGGGTTCCAGCATCACCGTACAGGGGATCCGCTTTCCCGCACGACCTGGATGATGGTGATGGGGCCGGGAGTTCGGGAAAACGTGGTTGTGGAGAGGCCTGCCGAGCCGACCGACCTGGTACCGACGCTAGGGGCGCTTCTGGGCTTCGACGCCCGCCTGTCGCAAGGCAAGCCGCTACCAGAGGTTTTGTAACTGACATGCTGCCCCATGAGCTGAAAGCCAGCCAGTTTGCCGGTTACCCGCCGCAGGCCAGACAGTTGGCTGCCGGCCGCGTTTCGCTGTTGCAACAGTTGCCCATCGGGTTTCTGCCGTTGCTGCTGCGTGAAATCATCGTCTACGATTGGAAGTTTCCGCCGGAGCGAAATGAACTAGACCATCAGTTGGCGTATCTGGAGTCTCGCTCACCCGAACAACGCCGGCAGTTGCTGGCGGGCTTCGAGAAATTGCAGGTCTCACCCGAGTTAGAAGCCTTCGACTGGGTCAACGAGCCGGGCCAGTTCTCCGAGCAACTGACCTCGCACCTCTGGGCTACCCTCCAGATCGATGCTTTCCGGACGGCCGCCATCGACTATGTGCGAACCATCAATGCCGCCGCGAAGCATGCGCCGCCGCCCATTCCGCGGTTGGGTATCGTGGTGCTCGGCAAGGATGTCGCGGAGAACGAGTACAGGCTCTTTCGCAAGCTTCGCCCTCACGGAGTTTACTTCAACCGCGTGAAGCCGGAGAACGGGCTCCACATGCTCCTGGACGCCGTGGCGGCCAGGGCTGAGGCGCATTCCGCCCCATACAGCCATTGGTACATCGACGGCGGAAGCGGAGAGCTCGTTTCTGGCGATGGTCTGGTCCGCTTCTCATACGACTCGTTGGCCACCGCGCGCGCGGCTCTGCAAGACAAAATGCAAAAGACATTCCAGTCCGGCATTGGGCCCGAGGCGTTCCGCACGACGCTTGCCCGGATGCGCCCGGCGGAGTTGGGGCTCGGAGACGCGCCAGACGCCGTAATGAGCCGGTTCCAGATAAGCTTGCTCACCGAAGGCTCCGGGACGCAGATCTTCAGTACTACATTTGTTCAATGGGCGGCCCGCGAGGCCTACCGCCGCGCGCAACCCCTGACGCTCCTGCTGCGGTTCGCGCCCCGCCAGCGGGCGCGGCCTATGAACGAGTTACTCACAGAGACGCAGCGGAAGCCCGAGTTGGATCCGCGGGGGTCGCTGGTAGATGCCGATATGGGCGCATATTACACGTGGCTAAATCAACAACGCTTGGCTGGCGCGGAGATGTCGTCCTTCTTAGTCTGGTTCGAAAACCACAACGAGGCGATCGCCATTGGTCCTTCACTGACCCGTGCGGCCGAGTCGAGTAGCCCGGTCGACCTCCAACATTTGGTCAAGCAGATTACCTAAGGGAGCGCTCGATCTCCAAACTGTGCCTTGCCCTTGCCGTCGCGCGCCAGGATAGCCACGTCTGCACTAAAGCCGAATCCGACATCAACCCTCCGCTGGAGCGAAGATGGACAGGCGCTTTATGTGGCTCATATGCGGGACGCCCGCGACCACAAGTAGCAGTTGGCAAGTTGGCTTGCTTCGCCCGTTTCAGCCTCCGGGCCGACCGGCTCACAACATTCGGAACATCTTCCGTGGGAATATCGTCCGCAGCATATCAGCATTGGACTGGTGGCGGCAATCGTCCAAAAACACCGTCCAAAAAGCACCCCAGGAAGCAGATCCAGCCCGCGAACCCGCGCAGAAAGGCTATTCGGTACGAGCTCACTATTCCTGCCTCCTCAGTCCGGCTGTCCGGATCTATAACCGGTTGCTTTGAGATCCGGGAGCAGGCGTCTCAAAATGTGAACTTCACCCCTGCTTGAACCAGCCGGGGAGTAGCCGCGCTAACGACTTGGCCGAACGTTGCACTGCTGATATTGCCGTCAACGGCTTGCGGTCCAAAGAACTGAGCGTGATTGAAAACATTGAAGGCTTCCATCCGGAACTGCAGGGATTTGGAGTCGGTAAGGCGCAGGTTCTTGAGAACCGCCATATCGAAGTTCTCCATTCCGGGGCCATGGAAATAACGCCGTGAGGCGTTGCCCGGAGTGCCCAAGGCATTTTCGCTGAACAGCCCGGCATTAAAATACGCCTTCTCGTTTCTGGGATTGCGATTCAGATCGAGGGAACCAGCCGCCACGTCCGGTTCATCAATGCCGTAGTTGTTGATACCGTTTGGCTCCGCGCCCAGGAGCGAGTTGTCGCCGTAGTTGACGAGCGTTACAGGAAAACCGGTGCTGAAGCGCGCGATCCCGGAGAATTCCCATCCCTGCGTCCAGCGGTTTGTGGCATGCAGAAGACGTTCGAATGGGATCTGGTAGCTGTAGCTCACGACAAAGTTCTGCGTAATATCGAAAGCGGACAGGGCCTTGCTGAGTGAGGGATTCAGCGGGTTGACCTCTTCGCCCAGATTGGAAGATTGATCCAGCGACTTGCTATACGTATACGCCACCAGCAATTGCAACGGTCCGCTGGTGTGCCGCAAGGTGACCTGCAGAGAATTGTAGTGGGAGTTACCGATGGTGGTCTCCAGGGTATCGCTTCCGAAATTCGGCCCCAGAGGCCCTCTTGTCCCATGGATCGTTAGGCCCCGAGCAGTGGTGAAAACATCGCTTTCGCTGAATGGACCGCAGAAGGTTTGGCCCGGCGCCAGGTTGGCCGGATTGCTGAGTTGCAGACAGAGTGCGGGGTTGCCGGGATTGGCCTCCTCAAGCACCAGAAGGTGATGCGCCTGAGTGCCCACATAGCTTATGCCGAGCACGGTGTTGTTTCCGAAGCCGCGCTCGATCGAGAGCATGTATTCCCCGGTATAGGGGATGCTGTTGTTGGTTGGATAGGATGGCATCCCGCTGATGGGTTCAAACTGCGACCAGTCGAGACTCGCGTCCGGCTGGCTCGCCGTGGTGTTCAAGGGCGCAAGTTGCACCGGGAAGTGCTGGCCCACATTTTGCCCGTTGGCCGCCGTAATGAATGGAGTGGCAAACAGGGGCGGAGCGGGGCTCGTATAGGTGGTTCCATACGGCGCGTTCGCGCTCATGATACCAATCGTCAACGCTTCGATTGCGGAGTAAAACATACCATAGCTGGCCCTCACGCTCGTTTTGGCGGGACCGCCCAGGATCTTGCCGAGCAGGCTGTCTTTGCCGGCGCTGGGCGAGTAGGCCAAACCGATACGCGGCGCAAAATCCAGGTTTCCGGCCTGAGCCAGCGTGCGCGGGACGCCCGGATCGGTTGGAAACAAAATACCCGCCGGAGCACCCGGGAAAACTACTGACTGCCGGCCCGGCTCGAACGTAGCGATCTGGTTGTATTTTTCATACCAGGGCTCGATGCGGTCCCACCGCACACCGTAGTTCAACGTCAGGTTCTTCTTGATGCGCCATCCATCCTGCGCGTAGAGTCCTGTGTATTTGTTGCGGCCGTAGAAGGGCTGAAGCTGGCTTTGGTTGTACTGGGTCGGAATTCCCAGCAGGAAGTCCGCGAAATCGATGCCGGTCTCGCTTCCGTAGAAGATAAAGTTGCCATTCAACTGGGCGATCGGATCGACATTGACCTGATCGTAGTGAAACTGTCCGCCTACTGCGATCGTGTGCGTTCCGGCAACTTTGGAAAAGTTGTCAATCGATTGAAATGTGTTGTTGGCTTGCTTCAGTTCGTTCGTGTTCGTCCCGATGGAGAAGTTATTGAAATTGACGCTTTCCACACCTTCGGTTTTGGGCGACAACGGCGCGATGCCGGGCGTATTCCGGCCCACAACGAAACCCTGGGACGCAAGGCTGACGCCAACTCCACCAATTGGCTGTCCCAGATTCGTGGAGTCGCGCATGAAGCTGAAGTGAAACTCGTTGACGGCAGTCGAGCCGATCGTTTTCGTGTCACCCAAGGCAAGCAGTTGTGCACGGCCGAGGTTCAGGGCGTTGAAACCGGGCACATTCGCGCCGCCCTGCGCGACTGGGTAAGGATTGTTCTGCGACCAGCCGTCCAGAAAATAGTAGGCCGACATCATACCCCAGCGGGTGGCGCCATCGAGCCGGTATGCGCCTTTGTCGTCTTGCAAGGTCTCGTTGTAGGCCGAGGCGGAAAAAGTGCCGTTAGGATTGTTGGGCGCAGGAATGTACTGCAGAAGATCGACGGCTGGAGCCGACCACGCACTCTTGGGGATGATGGCGTTCGGGAGCACGCACTGCGCGGAATTCGTGCAACTGGGGAAGTAATAAGGCTCACCTGCCGTGACGCCGTAGCCGAGTTTTTGCGAAAGCTGGCTGGCCCAATAAGCGCCGCTCACCGTCGTCGGGACCGAGCTTCCGTTTTGGTCGACTGTCGTAAACGCGTTTGCGACATTGGACAGGTTGCCGGCGCGTTCCGGAAGAGACGGAACCGGGATTTGGCCCGTATCGATCCCCTGCGTCAGTCGAGTTCCTTGATAATCGGCGAAGCAAAAGACCTTGTTCCTCCGGATGGGCCCGCCCAGCGTGCCTCCAAATTGGTTCTGGTTAAACGCCCCGCGGGTGGGCGAGAAGTAGTTGCGGGCATCCAGGTCTGTGTTGCGCAAAAATTCGAAGAGATCGCCATGGAATGCATTGGTCCCGGACTTCGTGACCACCTCGATCTGGCCGCCGCTGAACTCGCCGTATTCCGCGTCGAAGTTACTGGTGAGAATCCGGAACTCGGCTATCGAATCCAGGTTCGGAACGATCGCCGCGCCCATGTTAACGTCTTCTTCGACGTCGCTGCCATTCAGCACAAAGCTGTTGGCAAATTCCCGCTGGCCGTTGATCGAGATGGTGCCGGGGTTCAGACCGCCGGAGGGCGAAAATGCACTGACACCCACATCCTGGGTCGTATCGGATGTCAGAGATGTGACTGGAGCGACGCCGGATTGAAGAGAGAGTAGGTCCGTGTAGCTGCGGCCATTGAGCGGCACGGCCGTCATCTGTTTGCCTGTGATGACCTCGCCCATCTGGGTATCCGCGGTTCTGACGTGCGTGGCCGATTCGGAAACGGTCACCGTCTCGGTCCTATTTCCGATGGCAAGAGACGCGTCCACGACAACCTTGCTGTTGACATCGATCACGACACCCGTGCGCCGGAGAGGCGTGAACCCGGAGGCGTCCACCTCGATGTTGTAACGTCCAACCGGCAGACCGTGGAAAACATAAAAGCCTCGGCCATCGGTTGTGATGGTTTGCTTTACGGCTGTGTCCGTTTCCGTCGCTGTGACCTTCGCACCGGGAATCGCTCGACCGCTCGGGTCGGCAATGGTTCCCAGCAAGCTTCCCCCTTCGCTGGCCCACAGAGTCAACCGCAGCAGGGCGAGCAGAGCGATGGTAAGGAATTGGCCAGCCCTGCAGAGGAATCCGCGCGCAGCCGGCATAAAAATGGCAATCTGAGTCTGCCCCGTCCCGGCGCGTTCGCTCGCAGCGCCAAAACCCTGCGTAAGACGCGAAAAAGAACAGGCCCTTGCCCGCCGAGGCGAACAACGGGAAGAGCAACGCTGCGGTGACCGGGGGCAGGCGGAATCGTCGGGCCGCGCCCAAGCCAATAGACATGGATTGCAATTCAGTTGCATCAGAAAGAATAGAATACTCCATTGATGGATTGCTGGGAAAGATGTTTCAGCAACTCAGTTGCAATTAGGATTGGACGGAAGAATCTGCGACCTCAACGGCTCCAGGACACTCGCGCGCTCGTGAAAGCAACCCGAATCTCAACCGCCGCCAGGTGCCACCGAACGGGCCGTCAGCCGGCAATCCATATCTCCCTTACCTGCTTTGGCGGTCCAAATGCCACCGCGGCCCGTGGGCCCGCCGCGTACTTGTGCGCCAATTCTGCGCGACTACTGTAGATCGCTTCCGCTAAACTGGGTTGAACGAAGCCGCCCACGCGGCGGACGCTACGCGTGGCCGTGTTCCAACAAGTCAGGTGGGCGCGTTATGGTTGGGTCATAGGAGAAATCTATGACCCGTTTACGAAAAATGATGCTGG
>Ga0187855_10000771_pt1 | contig 27192 bp, 24 predicted proteins | sample June2016WEW_8_10_2_FD_132969 | JGI IMG/M metagenome (GOLD analysis project Ga0187855, IMG submission 132969) | Peatland microbial communities from SPRUCE experiment site at the Marcell Experimental Forest, Minnesota, USA - June2016WEW_8_10 | ecosystem: Environmental > Terrestrial > Soil >...
AGCGGTAGCTCGCCCCGGTGCTGACTATGGCCGAAACGACCGCGCCACGCACCTTTCCCTGGATCGCCAACGTCGGAGGCGCAAGCATTACCTTGCGCCTCATGACCCTCCAGGATCGCGACCTCTTCCTGGCGTTCATCAAGAAACAGCCGCCCGAGGATTTGTTTTTCCTGCTGATGGACCTCTCCACGCCCGAGGGTATGGCGCGCAAGCTCCGCGGCATCGAAGCCGGCCAGGACACCACCGTTCTCGCCGAGCACGATGGCAAATTGCTGGGCTACGGCAGCCTGCATCACGGCGAGACCCGCTGGTTCCGCCACCTGGGTGAGATGCGCCTGCTGGTCGCGCACAACCAGCGCAGCCGCGGTCTCGGCAAAGTGCTGGCTCAAGAAGTCTTCTCTATCGCCCGTGGTCTGGGCCTGCGCAAGATCGTGGCCCGCATGGCCGCCAGCCAGACCGGCGCCCGCCGCCTGTTCGAGGATCTAGGTTTCCAGATCGAAGCCTTGCTCGCCGACTGGGCGATGGATCGCCACGGCAAGACTCAAGATCTGGTATTAATGTCCTACGACATGTCCGGCTTCCACGACTAAGGTGGGGCAGGCGCTTTCGCCTGCCAACAGCGAACTTCAGTTCGCCGAAAGCCGCTACGAACAACCATGCCCGAAACACCACCAGCCACCAGCCACGAGCCACCAGCCACGGCGCGCGTGGCGCAAGCTTCAGCTTGCCGCGGCGAACTTCAGTTCGCCGAAAGCCGCTACGAACAACCATGCCCGAAACAACACGAAACACAACCACCAGCCACCAGCTACGAGCCACCAGCCACGGGGAGCGAAGCGCGCCCTAGGATAGGATGAATGCCCCCCCGCGAACTCCCCCACCAATTCGGACCCCTTGACGCGGTCTTCCTAAACTTCGAGCGCAAGGAAATGCCCCTGCACATCGGCAGCGTTTCCGTGTGCGACGGCGTGCTCCCCTTCGACCGCTTTGTCTCCGGCATCGAGTCCCGCTTGGACCTCATCCCGCGCTACCGCCAAAAAGTCGTGCGCCCCCTCCTCGACGTCGGCCTTCCTACCTGGCAGTACGATCCGGATTTCGACATCCGCCGCCACATCTTCCACGTCAAGCTGGATGCCCCGGGCAGCGAAGCCCAGTTGCGCGAGCTGGCCGGCCGCATCTTCACCCCGTTGCTGGATCGCAATAAGCCGCTCTGGGAAGTCTACGTGGTCGATGGGCTCGCCGGCGAGCGCTCCGCCATCGTCTCCAAAGTGCACCACTGTATGGTCGACGGAGTCTCCGGCGTGGCGCTGCTGAACATCATGTTCGATCCGTCGCCGGAAACGCCGCCGCTGCCCAAACGCAAGCGCTACCGGCCGCCCAAGCCGCCGGATGCATCCACGCTCTTCACCGACGCCGTGAAAGGCAGCCTGCAATTCACTCTCGACCAACTGGCCGGGGCGGGGAAGAACCTGCTCGCCTACGGCATGTCGCTGCGCCTCGATCCGCGCGCCTTGCCCGGCCTTCAAAAGCTGCTCGATATGCTCCCGCAATTGGTGGGACCGCTCGAACGCCTGCCCTTCAACCGTCCCTGCTCCGGCCAGCGCCAGGTGGCCTGGAGCGAGCATTCCTTCACCGATGCGCGCGCCATTCGCAGTGCCTGCGGCGGCACCGTGAACGACGTGGTGCTCACCGTGTTGACCGGCGCCGTCATGCGTTACCTCAAGCTGCACCGCGAATCCGTCCGCAACCGTTTCTTCCGCGTCATGGTGCCCGTCAACCTGCGCCAGGAAGACGATCGCGGCACGCTCGGCAATTGCATTTCCATGCTCCCCGTTGTTCTGCCGCTCTTCATCAAGGATCCGGTCGAGCGCCTGCGCCGTATCTCGGCCCAGACCGAAGCCATGAAGCACGCCCACGTGGCCGAGCTTGTCCGCGCGGGAATTTCCTGGCTCGGTGCGCTCCCGCCGGCGCTGCAGACCCTGGCCGGCGCCCTCCCCTTGGTGTCCACTCCCGTCCCCATCGTCCACATGGTCAGCACCAACGTTCCCGGCCCGCAGGTCCCGCTCTACGCCAACGGAAGACGCTTGTTGACGCTCTATCCCCACGTGCCCGCCGGCTGGGACGTCGGCATGGGCCTCGCCATCCAGAGCTACGATCAGAAACTCTTCTTCGCCTTCACCATCGACGCGCAAGCCGCACCCGACGGCGAGCGCATGAAGGATTTCCTGGACGCCTCCTTCGCCGAATTGTGCGCCCGTGGCGCAGGCACTCATGCCTGCCGCGCCGGCACTCTTGCCGGCGCAGGCGAGCGCAGCTCGCCCAGTCACAAGCCAAGACATTAAAATCCCCTGACGCATCCAAACACAAACAAACCACTTACCCAAGCGCCATCCCCTGGTCGGATCCTGTCACTCAACATCCGCGTTCTAACATTGAATCAGAAAGGCGGCGACCACTGTCTGACACCTGACCCTCGCAAGCAAAAATCGCAGCCCACCAATTTGACCGCAAGCCCCGGATGCCCCCCCGCGAAACCGCGCGCTATCCTGTCTGGGGTGAAGCTCGATCATCTTATCTGGAACGAAATCGAAGAATCGCTTTGGCGCGTGGGCTACGCCAAGCTGCCGGCAGTGCTGACCGCAGCCGAATGCGCCGGCCTCATCGCGCTGTATCGGCGGCCCGAGTTATTTCGCAGCCGCATCGAGATGGCGCGCTACCGCTTCGGCATGGGCGACTATCAGTACTTCGATTATCCGCTGCCGGAAATCGTCCGCGACCTGCGCGAGCAGACGTATCCTCCGCTGGCGGCCATCGCCAATCGCTGGATGGAGGCGCTGGTCGACGAAACGCGCTTTCCGCCCGAGTTCGCGCACTTCACAGCCGAGTGCCAGGCCGCCGGGCAGCGCAAGGCGACCCCGCTGATTCTGCATTACGAAGCGGGCGGCTACAACTGCCTGCATCAGGATCTTTACGGCGACGTGGCGTTTCCGTTGCAGCTCGTCGCGATGTTGAGCGAGCCGGAAGCGGATTACACCGGCGGCGATTTCCTGCTCATCGAGCACCGGCCCCGCACGCAATCCGCCGGCCATGCCATCCATGCGCGGCGCGGGGATGCGGTGGTATTCACGACTCGTTACCGGCCGGTGAAAGGCGCGCGCGGCTTCTACCGAGCCAATATCAAGCACGGTGTGAGCCCGCTGCTTTCCGGCACGCGCTACACCCTGGGGATCATTTACCATGACGCGCGCTGAAATCTTGCTTTGCCCGCAAGGAACGGATAGCGGCGCGCCGGCGTTGCGCGTACGCTCGAATTATGGCAACCATGATTGACGGCAGTCTCGCAATGACCACGAACGACGAACAGGCCTACTGGGAGGCGAACTTCTGGGAGGCTCTGGAAACCCGCGATGCGGGCATGGATGGCGTGTTTTTCTTCGCCGTGATTACGACCGGCGTGTATTGCCGCCCATCGTGTCCGGCCCGCCGGCCACACCGCGAAAATGTGATCTTCTTCCCGCGGCGGGATGCGGCGGAGCGCGCGGGTTTTCGTCCCTGCAAGCGCTGCAAGCCGGATCGCGAACGCACGCGCGATGCACATGCGGAGCTGGTGGAGAACATCTGCCGCCATCTGGAAGAGCATCTGGATGAAGCCGTGACGCTGGATGGACTCAGCCGCCAACTTGGGCTCAGCCCGTTCCATTTGCAGCGGACGTTCAAGGCGGCCACCGGAATCACGCCGCGCGCCTACGCCGATTTCTGCCGCCTGGCCGCGTTCAAAGACGGACTGCGCGCCGGGCGCCCGGTTACCACGGCGCTCTACGATGCGGGTTATGGATCGAGCAGCCGGCTCTACGAACGCGCGGCCGCACAGCTCGGCATGACTCCCGGGGCCTACCGGCGGGGCGGCGCAGGCCTGACGATTCGCTACGACGTGCTGGAGACTCCGGTAGGCAGGCTGCTGGTGGGTGCCACCGGCAAGGGCATCTGCGCCATTCAGCTTGGCGATTCGGAACGGAAACTGGAGGAATCCGTGCGCGCCGAATTTCCGGCGGCGGACCTGCATCGCGACCCGGCGTTTCTAACCCCCTGGGCCGACCGCCTGCGCCAGCATCTCGGCGGGCGATTGCCGAAACTGGACGTCCCGCTCGATATACAGGCCACCGCTTTCCAGCGGCGCGTATGGGAGTATCTGCAAACGATTCCATACGGCAGCACGCGATCATACGGCGAGATCGCCAAGGCCCTGAAGCAGCCCCGCGCCGCACGCGCAGTGGCGCGGGCCTGTGCCTCGAACCCGGTAGCGGTAGTGATTCCATGCCATCGCGTGGTGCGCGGCGATGGCGCAAGCGGCGGGTATCGCTGGGGCGCCGCGCGCAAGCGAAAGCTGCTGGCCCTGGAGCATTCAGAGCCCCGACCGTAAGGGAGCCGGGGGCCACTATAAAGCCATCGTGCAGTGCGCGGCGATGGCGCAAGCAGCGGGTATCGCTGGGGCGCCGCGCGCAAGCGGAAGCTGCTGGCCCTGGAGCGTCGGCTTTAACGGGTGGGGCAGGCGCTTTCGCCTGCCAACCCTGACGGTTTTCTGTAGCCTACCGCGTCCCCGCCCCGAGCTGCGAAACCAGAAACGCGTCCACATCCGTCCACAGCGCCACCTCGTCGTCGATCGAGGAGCCGATCCCGTGCCCCGCCGTGCTGCTGGTTCGCAGCAGCACCGGCTGCTTCGTTCCGGAGGCCTGCAGGCGGGCCGCCATCTTGCGCGACTGCATAGGATCCACGCGCGCGTCGTTGTCTCCCGTGGTCAGCAGAATCGCCGGGTACTGCGTTCCGTCTTTCACATGATGATACGGCGAGTAGGCATACAGCGCTTTGAACTGGTCGGCCTCTTTGACGGTCCCATATTCGGTGGTGTTGAAAGCGCCGTTGGGCGACAGCTCCACGCGCAACATATCGTAGATGCCCACCATCGAGACCACCGCGCGATAAAGTTCGGGGTGTTGCGTCAACGCCGCGCCCATCAACAAGCCGCCGTTGCTGCCGCCGATAATCGCGAGCTTCGAAGGCTCCGTGTACTTGTGGTGGATCAAGTATTCGGCGCAAGCGTTGAAGTCGTCGAAGACGTTTTGCTTCTTCGTCAGTTTGCCCTGCGTATGCCAGTCTTCGCCAAATTCGCCGCCGCCGCGCAGGTTGGCTTCGGCGAACACCACGCCGCGCTCCAGCAAAGGAACAAACGCGCCGGGGTAATTGGGGCTTATGCTGATGTCGAATCCGCCGTAGCCGGTGAGCACCGTGGGATGGCTGCCATCGAGCGCCATCCCCTTGCGATGGATGATGTTCAGCGGAACCTTCGTGCCATCCTTGGAGACTGCCAAACGGCGCATGACCACAAAGTCATCGAGAGGAACCGGCGCCGGTATGCGGAGCGCGGTGGCCGTCAATTCTCTGGAGCGCGGGTCGAAATGGTAGAAAGCGCCGGGATCGAGATAGCTGCCCACATAGCAGATGGGTTCGCTGCCGTCGAGACTCCCGCATTCGCCACTGGAGATGGGTGGCAGGCGCACCTTCACCGGAGCCCGGTCCACCGGAAAAAAGACCACTTCACTGGGGCCGCCGGTCAGTTCGTTCACGAAGAGGCCTGCGCTGGTGGGCGCGATGGACTGTATGACCGCGGCGGACTCCGGAATGTTGACGGACGCCTGGTCGAGCGTCTCCACCACATCCATATGCAAAACTTTGCCGCGGCGCGCGCCCAGCCTCGAGAGCAGGTAAATGTCGTTGTGGTATCCGAACGCGAGTTGCTTGACATCGGCAAAAGCGGGGGCGAGTTGGCGCCATTGGCGGCCGGTCACCAGGATCCAATACTCATGGTCGCCGCCATCGCCGATCGCCACACTGACCCCGATCGAGCGGCCGTCGCGCGACGATTCGAAAGAGATCTCGGCGATCCGTGGAAAGTCCTTTCCGATGGCGTAGGCGTCGTTCTCGGGTGTATCGCCCAGCTTGTGAAAGTAGACCTGTTGATAGAAATGCATGTCGGCCGCGGGCCGCTCGCCATCGCGCGGATAGCGCGTGTAATAGAAGCCGGAGGTATCCGCGTTCCAGACCACGCCGCCGCCCGCCGTCGCGTACTGCACGCGCGGGATCACGTCCGGCAGCGGCTTGCCCGTCGCGGTTTCATAAACGTGCAGGTCTCCGCTTTCGCTGCCGCCCGCGGATAAAGACGCGGCCAGATAGCGCCCATCCACGGAGGGCACGGCAAAGTCGATCGCGGTGAGGTGCTTCGGGTCGAGCGCGTCTGGATCGAGGATCACGCGCTCGGATGCCAGATCGTCGAGCGACGCAAGCGTCACCACGATGGGATGCTGATGTTGAGGGTCGCTCTTCATGGCGAAAATCGCGCCGCGCTTCACGATGGGGAAGTACTGCGCTTTGGGAGGCTGGAAGATGAGGCGTAGCTGGCGGGAGAGAGCGTCGCGCTGCGGCAGCGCATCGAGCGAGGCTCGGGCCGCGGCGTTCTGCGCGTCGGCCCACTGCTTCACCGCCGGATCGTCGAAGTCCTCGAGCCACCGGTAATCGTCGTTGACGGTGACTTTACCATAAGTGTCGGTGACCGGCTTCTTGGGAGCCGGCGGCGGGGTCTGGGCCAGCGCCGCGGAGCCAATGAAAACAAGGGTCGCACAGAAAAAGGAACGCACTGACGAATGATACCAGAGCAGTGTGGGGCAGGTTGTCAACCTGCAAGCCGATTGTCAATCGGCTCGGTCTTTGCCACGCTCTCGTATACTGGAGTATATGGGCTTCCACCTGACGGTAAACTATCGCCCCAAAGGCGATCAGGCCACCGCGATCGACGAACTGGTCCGTGGAGTGCGCGACGGCGACCAGCACCAGGTGTTGCTGGGCGTCACCGGCTCGGGCAAGACGTTCACCATGGCGAAAGTCATCGAAGCGATTGGCCGCCCGTCCCTGATTCTGGCACACAACAAGACTCTAGCCGCGCAGCTTTATCACGAATTTAAGTCATACTTTCCGGAGAATGCCGTCGAATACTTTGTAAGTTACTACGATTACTATCAGCCGGAGGCTTACATCCCATCGGGTGACGTGTACATCGAGAAGGAAGCCACCATCAACGACGAGCTGGACAAGTTACGTCTCTCTGCGACCCGCTCGTTGTTCGAGCGCCGCGACTGCGTGATCGTGGCCAGCGTGAGCTGCATCTACGGCCTGGGATCTCCCGAAGCCTATTACGGCATGCTGCTGATGCTGGAAAAAGGGCAGAAGATTTCGCGCAACCAGATCGTCTCGCGCCTGGTGGACATACTCTATGACCGGAACGACGTCGATTTCCGCCGCGGTACCTTCCGTGTGCGCGGAGACACTATCGAAATCTATCCCACTTACGACGACAATGCCTATCGCATTGAGCTTTGGGGCGACGAGATCGAGAGTCTTTCACAGATCGACCCGCTGCTCGGACAAGTAAAGCAGACTTATCTGCGCCTGCCTATCTATCCGAAGACGCACTACGTAATGTCCGAGGAAACCAAGAACTCCGCGATGGCCAGTATCGTGACCGAGCTGGACTGGTGGCACAAGGAGCTGGAGAAGCAGGGCAAGCTGATCGAAGCGCAGCGGCTGTGGCAGCGCACCATGTTCGACCTGGAGATGATGAAGGAGATCGGCTATTGCCACGGCATCGAGAATTACTCGCGGCACTTCTCCGGACGGCTGCCGGGCGAAGCGCCGCCTACGCTGCTCGATTACCTGCCGCACGATTCGCTCATCTTGATCGACGAGAGTCACCAGACCATTCCGCAACTGCACGGCATGTATCACGGCGACCGTTCGCGCAAGGAAATTCTGGTGGCCCACGGATTCCGGCTGCCCAGCGCGCTCGACAACCGGCCGCTGACCTTCGAAGAGTTCGAACATCGCGTCAACCAGGTGCTGTACGTTTCAGCGACGCCAGGCCCGTACGAGCTGACCAAAGCGGCGGGCGTCGTGGTGGAGCAGATCATACGGCCCACGGGCCTGCTGGATCCCGAAGTGGAGATCCGCCCGGTCAAGGGACAGGTAGACGATCTACTGGGACAGATCCGCCAGCGTGTGGAGAACGGCCAGCGCGTCCTGGTGACCACGCTGACCAAACGCATGGCCGAGGATCTGGCGGAATATTACTCCGAAGTGGGCGTGCGCTGCCGATATCTGCATTCGGAAGTGAGTACGCTCGACCGCATCAAGATTTTGCGGGACCTGCGGCGCGGCGAGTTCGACGTGCTGATCGGCATCAACCTGCTGCGCGAAGGCCTGGACTTGCCGGAAGTGTCGCTGGTGGCCATTCTGGACGCGGACAAAGAAGGCTTCCTGCGTTCGAGCGGCTCGCTCATTCAGACCATGGGCCGTGCGGCGCGGCATGTGGAGGGTCGCGCGATCCTATACGCCGACGTGATGACCGACAGCATGAAAAGAGCCATCGAGGAGACCACCCGGCGCCGGCGCACGCAGCAGGACTACAACGAGCGCAACGGGATCACGCCGCAATCCATCATCAAGCCGATCGATATGAGCCTGGTGGCGATTGCCGAAGCCGACTATGTGACCGTGCCACTCGAATCCGAGGACGAGGCCGAGGAAATGACGCGGGAGCAACGCGACCGGTTCGTCGGTGAGCTGGAGGAGCGCATGCGGGAGGCCGCGCGCAAGTTCGAGTTCGAGAAGGCCGCGCAGTTCCGCGACAAAATCAAGCTGCTGCGCTCGCGGATCGTAGAGGGAGTCGCCGCCGCGAGTTAAGCCCGTGGCGCAGGCACTCGTGCCTGCCGCGTCGAGACTCCTCTCGACGCAAACTAGCTTGTTTTTGCGCCGGCAAGAGTGCCGACGCGGCAGGCGCGAGTGCCTGCGCCACAGGCCTGGAACAGCGAAATCCCCGCGACGCCCGACGCCCCCGCTTCCACACATCGCGCCGCATTCTCCGCCGTCACGCCGCCAAGCGCCAACACCGGCATGCGCACGGAGGCGGCAGCTTCCCGCAAACGCTCCAGACCTAGCGGCGCGCCGAATCGAGCCTTCGACGGCGTGAAGAACACTGGCCCGAAAACAGCGAAGTCCGCGCCTTCATTTTCTCCGCGCAGGACGTCATCGAGCGAGTGACACGAGACTCCGATCAGAAATCCTCGTGGCACGATCTTGCGCCAGGCAGACGGAGAAATCGAAGCCGCCGGCAGGTGAACACCATGCGCCCCGCAAGCCAGGGCAACATCCGCCCGGTCATTCACAAGAATGGCCGCGCCATGCGGATTCGGCAGGCACAACACGCGGCGCACTAGCTCCGCCAATTCCCTCGCGGGCAGATCCTTCTCGCGGATCTGTATGCGCTCCACCCCGGCGGCGAGCGCGCGGGCGATCGACTCCAGCAGCGGCTCGCATCCGCCTAGCGAGTTGCGATCCGTGATGTAGTAGCGCAGCATCAGATCGGTTCGTAATAACGCTCGCCGGCGCACGCTTTGCAGATCACCCGCCCATCCCGCACGACTTCGCGCTTGAAGTTGATGCCTTCGCCGCATTCCGCGCAAACCACGCGCGCCGCCTTATAGCCGGGGAATTCTTCCGGTCCCAGTTTCACGCGCACCCATTCCGCCGCGAACAAATCGGCATCCGCCAACTCCCGATACGCCCGCATCTGCTGCGCGTTCTTGTCCGCGATCTCCGGAAACATTTCGTGGGCGCGCTGTTTTGAATTTTCGAGCGCCACCACGCGCACCGCGCGATCCGCCTGCAAGTCGCAAAACGTCGCGGCGACTTTGCCGAAATCGCGGAACTTGAGCGCGCGCTTGCCGAGACGGCATCCGGTCACGACCGGAATGGCATCGGTAGCGCAGCGGTCGATCTCGATAAACGTGACCAGGCGCTTGCGGTGGACGCCTGTGGGGTCGTCCAGCTCCAGCAGCTTCAAACCGTAGAGCGCCATGCGCAACCCCAGGATCTGCCCGGCGCAGATGTGGCCGTGAGCCTGCTCGGCAAGCACCACGTATTCGTCAAAGGTCTTCAGCGGCATCTCTTGCGACCACCCTCAGCGCCTCTGGCGGAAACTCCACCAGCCACTCTTTATTATCCTTCTGCCGCGCGAACTCCTGCCGCGGGATTTCGGCCACTATCGCGCCGGCGAATTCCAGCCGCACGGTCTGGGGCAAATCCGACACGCGCTCCAGGCGCGCGGGAACCTGGTTGGCCTGCGGTTTGGATCCGTCGTGCGGCGACACGCGCAGCTCGCTTGCATCGACGCACAGCCAGACGCGATCGCCGCGCAGACGGCCGGGAAAGTACGGCCCCGTCAGTTCGAAGCTTTCCAGGCGCATGCGGCTGGTATTGCGTCCGGGATCGAGCGCCAGGATTTCGGCGGGGAACAGGTTCGGGATTCCGAGCAGGCGCGCGGCTTCCACGCTGGCAGGCTGATCCTGCACCTTGCGCGGCGCCCCGCTTTGCAGGATGCGCCCGCGATCGAGCAGAAGCAGGTTGCCGGCCAGCTCGAAACAGGTGTCCACGTCGCGCGTAGCCAGCAGTACCGGCAATTCGGTTTCATCGCGCACCGTGCGTAGGGCGTTGCACAATTCGGCGCGCAGCGCCATATCCAGGCCGCCGGCGGGCTCGTCCACCAGCATGAGTTTCGGCTCGCCGATTATCGCGCGGGCCACGGTGGCGCGCAGGCGCTCGGCGGGCGAGACCGCATGCGGGCGGCGCCCGGCGGCTTCCTGAAGCGCAAACCGCTCCAGCATTTCCTTGACGCGCCGGTGCCGCTCCAGGCGCCGCAGTCCCGCGAGCGGGAACAGCAAATTGTCGTGCAGGCTCATGTGCGGGAACAGCGCCCACTGTCGCGACACGTAGCCGCAATGCCTGCGGCGCGGCGGCAGGTTCACGCGCGAAGCGGCATCGAAGAGGATCTCATCGTCCAGGATGATGCGGCCGCTCTGAGGTGTAACGAAGCCGGCGATGGAATCCAGGATCAGGGTCTTCCCCGCGCCGGCGGGTCCGAACAAGGCAGTGATGCCTGACGCGGATTGGAACTCGACTTCCAGGGCTGACGCCGCCAGCCGTACCTGGATCATGCCAACACCTGCCCGCGCCGCAGGCGGTTCCCGATATAGAGCGCTGCCAGGGCCGCGGCGGCAATCGGTAGCAGCAGCACGGCGATCTGTGCAACATCGGTCGCGCCGCCCGCCACGATTGTGGTGATGCCGAAATCCACGAACGAGCGCGCGAAGCTGGCCAGGATCGCGGCGACGAGCGCACGCCATGCCAGCCGCAAAGTGATCCGCCAAAACACGCGCCACTCCGCAGCGCCCAGGCCGCGGGCGGCGTTCTCAAAACTGTGGTCCACGGCTGCGAGCCCGCTGCGTGACATGCGCATCAACAGCGGCAGGGTGTAAATCGTGGACACGACAACAGCGGCGTGCCAGTGGAACACCAGCGGCCAGCGTCCCAGAGCGGATAGCAGATAGTAGGCCAGCACGGCCGGCGGCAACATCAGCGGCAGACTGGCTACGGCATCCAGCAATTCCCGGCCAGGGAACTGCCGCGCAGTCAGAAGCCAGGCCAGCGGCAGGCCCATCACAAGCGAGAACAGGGTGGCCAGCGCGGCATAGCGCAGGCTGAGCCACAATGGGGACCAGTCGACCGGCATGGGAGGAATCTAATTATAGCGGGTGGGACAGACGCTTTCGTCTGTCAACGCCGCTTGCGGCACTTGCCTGCAAAGCCTTCGGCAGCAGAGTGGGACAGACGCTTTCGTCTGTCAACCCAGCGGCACGCCCCATCTTATCGCGGCCACTTGCTGTCGCTCCGATCTACTGTGCCGCACTAAACGTAGTCCACGGGCGCGAAGGCATGTCGTGCAGGATGGGACGCTGCCAGGCGAACTCCTGGTGCTTGCGCAAATGTTCGGCAGCCTTGAATCCGATGCCGCAGGAGTGGCCCAGCGACGCCCTCAACGACATCGCTTCGGCCATCGCTGCATCGGCTGCTTTGGACTGCACCGCCCCGGCCGTGCCGTAAGCCGGCACCCACGGCAGATCTCCGCGGGACGAAAGATCGATATGACCGCACAGCGTGTGCTCGTCAGGGTCTATCTTGTTCTCGACGGTATCGAAGTGGTCGGCCAGAAAGCGCTGCGCGGCAGCCACATCGATCTTGCCTTTGTTCTGCTCCATGAGCTGCAGCCAGCGCACGTGGCGCGCATTGGCGCTGTCGCCCTTGTCGTGCGGGTCGAAATCGGTCTCGTCCTTGGCCAGCTTGTCGTTGATGGTGAAATTGGAACCTACGAAGAACCCGTCGCGCGAGCGGTCGAGCGTCACGTTTTTCAAGCCCAGCTCCAGGCTGGCGATCTCGTTGGTCTTGCGGTCCGCCACCAGCCAGTCGTTGGCGTAGCCGCCGTTGTTGCCGTCCTTCATGATGCGCGCGAAGTCGTCGATCGACGCGGAATACTGCATGGCCTTGCGCGCGCGCACGAATTCCGGAATGCCGTCCGGATCGAAACCATTGAAGCGGCTGATGGTGGTCTCGGTGATCAGGATACCGGCGGCATTCACGCCGAAATCGTCGCCGCTGTGGATCAGTCCGGGCATGCCATCCATCAGGATGCGGTTGCCCTGCGCGGGCACGATATCGAAGATGATGTTCCAGCGCTCGCCGGTCTCATAACTGGTCCAGTTGTTGTGCGCGATCACTACCCGGCCGTCCTTGGTGTAGCTGCCGGTGGCCACGAAGGCGCTGCAATGCTCGGGCACCGCGGCCGTCGTAGTCAGGCCGTGCTGTTTGTCGTACACCTTATTGAAATACGGCATCTCCAGCCAGAAGTTGAGCGCCACCACATCCCAAACGTCCACCTTGACCCCGTGCGCCACGGCGCCGTCCGCGATGCCCTGCAATTCCGCGCGGTACTCGGCCTCCACGTGCGGCCACAGCATGCTCTGCGCCTTCTCGCGGAAGAATTGCCAGTCCTTCTTCAGATCGTGCGTGCTCTCGACCGAGACGGTGTGCAGCGTGTCGCCGATCTCGGACGCGAGCAGGTATCCGTGCTGATATCCGATCTCGGACGGGCTCCCCTCCAGGTGCACGAAGATCCAGCCATTTTGCTCGGGATGGCGGGATGCGTGTTTGAGTCGGGAATCGGTTTGCGGTTCACGGGAAGCGAGCGCAAGCATCAGTCCCAGAAGAAAGACAGCAACTACGGCGGTAGTTCGGCGCATCCCGTTATTATAGTAAGGAAGCGTCCGCAATGGCAGACACCACTCAATTGCGCAAGCTGACGGCTCACGTGAAAGCGGCGGGTTGAGCGTCGAAGCTTAGTCCAAAGGTTTTGGACCGGGTTTTGGCGAGCATTCCGCGCGTCGCAAACGCGAACGTGCTGGTGGGCTTCGACACCGCCGACGATGCCGGCGTCTACCAGTTGACGGCGGAGCTTGCCCTGGTGCAGACGGTGGATTTCTTCACGCCCATTGTGGACGATCCGTTCACCTTCGGCGCCATCGCCGCAGCCAATGCGCTGAGCGACGTCTACGCCATGGGAGGCAAGCCCATCTCCGCGCTCTCGATTCTGGCGTATCCGGCGAAGGGCGACCTGGACGATCTGGAGCAGATTCTGAAGGGCGGAGCGGTCAAGATGCGCGAAGCGGATTGCGCCATCCTGGGCGGCCACAGCATCGCCGACGAAGAGATCAAGTTCGGCTATGCGGTGAGCGGCACGGTCCATCCGCGGCGCGTCAAGGCGAATGCGGGGGCGCTGCCGGGCGACGCGCTGGTGTTCACCAAGCGGCTTGGCACCGGCGTGATTTCCACCGCCCTGAAACGCGGCATCGCCAGCGACGCCGATGTGCAGGCATCCATCGTTTCGATGCTTACGCTGAGTCGCAAAGCGTGTGAGGCGATGCTCGCCTTCGACGTACACGGTTGTACGGATATCACCGGCTTCGGGCTGATCGGACACGCGCGCGAAATGGCCGCGGCCAGCAGTGTGACGCTCGAGATCGCGGTGGACCGCGTGCGGTTTCTGCCCGGAGCGCTGGAGTACGCGCGCCTCGGGGCGATTCCCGGCGGTCTGAAAAACAACCAGGAGTACAGCTCCTGCGCGGTCGAAGTCGCGCGCGATCTGCCGCCGGAAGTGGAGCAGCTTCTCTACGACCCGCAGACTTCCGGCGGCTTGCTGATCTCGCTGCCGGAGGCGGACGCAGCCGCGCTGGAGCATGCGTTCGCGGATGCTTATCGCGTGGGGCGCGTGCTGCCGCGCGAAGCCAAAGCTATCAGGTTGATATGACACAAGATCACATAATCGTTGCCCTGGATGTAGATTCCGCTGCGGAGGCTCGCGCACTGGTCGCCCGGCTGGGCGCGCAAGTCGGCTTCTACAAAGTCGGGATGGAACTATACGCCGCCGCCGGCATGGACTTCGTACGTGAACTGCTGGAACAGGGCAAGCAGGTCTTCCTCGATCAGAAATATTACGACATCGGCGAGACGGTGAAGCGGGCCGTGCGCGTCGCGGCGCGCAGCGGGGTGCAACTGCTGACCGTGCATGGCAGCAGCCAGGTGATGCGCGCGGCGCGCGAAGGCCGCGGCGATGCGGGAACGAAGTTGCTGGCGGTCACGGTGCTGACCAGCTTCGACCAGCAAGACCTCGCGGACATGGGCTACGAGTGCGCGATTTCGGATCTGGTTTCGCTGCGTGTCCGCAAAGCCATGGCGGCCGGCATGGACGGGCTGGTCTGTTCGCCGCTCGACGCCCGCGCGGTGCGCTCGGAGGCTGGCCCGCAGGCGATTCTCGTGACGCCGGGAGTGCGCTCGGGCGGCGCCGCGAAAGGCGATCAGAAGCGTGTAGCCACGCCCGCCGAAGCCATTCGAAACGGGGCCGACTACGTGGTGATGGGGCGCCAGATCACGCGCGCGGCCGATCCTGCGGCGGAGGCGGCACGAGTCGCGGAAGAGATTGCTGCGGCAGCAAGCGCCGTGCCATGCACAGAATCGGCCTGATCTCGGACACGCACGGGTTGTTGCGGCAAGCAGCCCTCGACGCGCTGGCGGGCTCCGACCTGATCATCCATGCGGGCGACGTCGGCAAACCCGGGATACTCGATGCGCTGAAGGCTGTGGCCCCGGTCGTGGCCGTTCGAGGGAACGTGGACACGGGCGCGTGGGCATCGGCGCTGCCCGCGACCGCCGTTGCCGAAGCCGGTCCCGCCCTGATTTACGTGCTGCACGATCTGAACGAGCTTGATCTGGATCCCGCCGCGGCCGGCTTTCACGTCGTAGTGAGCGGGCACTCGCACCATCCCGCTCGCAGCGAAAAGGCAGGCGTGATCTTCATCAACCCAGGCAGCGCCGGTCCCCGCCGTTTCACGCTGCCGGTGACCATCGCGCGGCTGGACCTGGCGCGTACCCCGTGGCAGGTTGCCTTTGTCCACCTCGACCGCGCGGTTCTCCAGACTGCTGAACTTGGATAGGCGCGCGCCGCAAACGAGGGCAGCCAAGAGTTCCGCCACAACCTACGGCTTCTTATAAGCCGCATCCTCCACACCGGGATTGATCTTGATCTCTTTGACCTTCTCCTCGATCTTCTTCTTTCCGGCCTGGCTGATCACTATGTGGTAAGGCAGCTTCAAACCGCCGACCTCGCGATAATCGTCGTAGACCTCTTCCAACTCTCCAGGAGCGCCCATAAGTGCGCCGGTGTAGATCTTCTTCGCGATCAGGCTCGTCTTGGGATCCACAAACACCTTCACCTGGAGCTTGCGCGCGGGATCGCTCACCGCCACTCCTTCGAGGTCACCGGAGGCGCCCAGCGATTGCACCACCAGCCCGCCGCTATCGAAGCTGCGCATCAGCCCGATCGTATCCCGGAAGAACTGCGCTTCCACCTCGCCGCGCATGGAGGCCGGCGCATCCTGCGTGCCTTGCGGAGTCTTCATCCAGGCGGTCTGGCCATCGTAGCCCTGCATCATCTCGCCCATCGGCGTGCTCATTTTGTTCAGGGCCTTTCCGGCGAAGTTCACGGTCGCTTGCATCTGAATGGTCATTTCGCCCTGGCCCATACTGACGGCCATGTCCGCCTGCACGGAATAATCCTTCACGGCTGCCAGCGCATCGCCGCCCATCGCCTTCCGAACCGCGCTCAACAGCTCTTTACCCTTCGCCGTGGATTCCGGCGTCGCCTCCGCCAGCGGCTGCTCCTTCGGCTTCGGAATGGAGACATCGATGGCGGTCACTTTGCCGAGCGTCGATAGCGGCTGGTCGAAATCCTTCTCCTTACCCAGCACCACGACGGCGAATTCGTCGCTGTGTAGCTGCTGCTTGGCCACCCGCTCCACGTCTTCCTTCGAGACTTTGCGGATGCCATCCTGATAGCGCTGCAAGTAATCGCGCGGATAGCCGAAGTATTCGTAATTCATCAGCCGCTCGACGATCTTGCTGGTGGAGTCGTAGTCGAAGGCCGCGCCTTTCAGAATGCCGTCTTTGGCCCGCTGCAATTCATCGTCGGTGATCTCGCCCTGCGCCAGCACGTCGATTTCGTGCTTCATCGCCTGTATGATCTTGACGGTGGTTACGGACTTGGTGCCGCCCCTCGCCGAGAACACGCCCGGATGATCCCACTCCGCGGCCCACTGCGATCCCACCATATAGGCCAGCGCCTGCTCGGAGCGCACGTGCGAGAACAGCCGCGACGCGAAGCCGCCGCCCAGAATGTCGCTCATCACCGTCAGGGCGAAGTAATCCGGATCGTCGCGCCGCCCGCCCAGTTTACCCATCAGGACAGTGGTCTGGTTGACATCGTCCTTGTTGATGAAATAAATGCCCGCGCGATTCCGCGCGCCCGGATCGACGGCCGGCGTCTGCGGCTTGGGATGGCCGCCGCGCGCCCAGCCGGCGAAGGTCTTCTCAATCTTGGCGCGCATCTCGGCCGGCTTAAAATCCCCCCACGCGCCAAGGATCACGTTCTCCGGCTGATAGAACTCCTTGTGGAACGCGACCAGGTCTTCGCGCGTGATCGCATTGATCGTATCGTATTCCGTCAGGTGCGCGTAGGCGCTGTCTTTGCCGTAGATCGTGCGCGAAAACTCCCGGAACGCGATGCTCATGGGCTGATCGTTGCGGCGCGCAATCTGGTCGCGCTCGGCGATCTTCGCGAGATCGATCTTGTCTTGCGGAAAGGCAGGGTGCTGGAGCACGTCGGCCAGGATGGAGAGGCCTGTATCGATATCTTCTTTCAGCACCGAGACCGACGCCTGTCCGGAGTCCTCCTCGATATCGGTCTCGACGAAAGCGCCCAGGCGGTCCAGTTCCTCGTCGAGCCGATCCCCTTTTCGCGAAGCCGTGCCACCGGAACGCATCACGATTCCCGTGATGGATGCCACGCCGGCTTTACCGGTAGGCTCCCACCGCGCGCCGGTCCGTATGGTGGCCGCCACGTTGATACTGGGCAACTCGTGATCCTCCACCAGGTAGACGACGATGCCATTCGGCATTTCGAAGCGCACCGGCTCGGGCACCTGAATCTTGTGCAGGGGCGGGTATTGGAGATCTTTGTAGCTGGCGGCCGGAAGCTTCTGGGCGATCGCGGCGGACGCCGCGGCCAAAATGAAAACGACGAAAACCACTAGGATCGATAATTTGCGCATGAGGGTTCCTCGTTTACTTATTTCGCCTGTGCCGTCTCCTGCGGCTCGATAATGGCGACGTTCCGATTATTTTCCGTGAAGGTCGCCTTGGCCACGCGCTCGATATCCTGCGGGGTCACCGCCGCTATCTTATCCAGATGCTTGAACAGATTCCGCCAGTCGCCGGTCAGCATCTGCCAGTCCGCCAGTTGACGGGCGATCTGCGTGTTGTCGCCCAACTGGCGAATCAAGTTGGCGCGCGCGCGGCGCTTGACGCCCTCCAGTTCTTCGGCGCTCACCAGATTGTCCTTCAGCCGTTTGATCTCCTCGTCGAAGGCTTTCTCCACTTCGGCGTTGGTGTGGTCCGGCGCGGTGAACGCGGCGAAAATGAACAGTCCGGGGTACTTTTCGCCGGGCAGGCCCGTGAAGCCGAACGCGGCCGTAGCGATCTTCTTGTCGCGCACCAGGCTGCGATAGAGCCGCGACGAGCGTCCGTCGCTGAGGACGCTGCTGAGCGCCTCATACACGGCATTATCCGGATCGTTGATGTCCGGCTTATGGTAGGCCATCAGCACCAGCCGCTGCGACTGTAGGCGCAGGGTCACCCGCCTTTCAGCCTCCTGGGGTGGTTCCACGGTGTGCAAAGGCTCTGGCTTAGGACCGCTCGGGATGCGCGCGAAATAGGTCTCCGCCAGCGCGCGAGTTTGTTTGGCGTCCACGTCGCCCACCACCACGCCCACTAGGTTGCTGGGGATGTAATATTTCTTGAAAAACGTCTCGGCGTCCTTCCGCGTGATATTCTCCAGATCGCTCATGTGACCCAGCACATGCACGCCGTAGGGGTGGGCTTTGTAGGAGATGTGTACCGTCTCGTCGATGAGCTTGCCGATCGGCTGGCTTTCCAGGCTCATGCGGCGCTCCTCCATCACCACGTCCTTCTCCTTGTAGAATTCGCGCAGCACGGGATGCAGAAACCGCTCCGATTCGAGATAAAACCAGAGCTCCTCCGAATTGGAGGGCAGGCTGAAGAAGTAGTGCGTCGCGTCCCAGGATGTGTTGGCGTTCAATCCGTGCCCGCCGGCTCGTTCGATGATGTCGCCGAATTCGTTTTTCACCACGAATTTCCCGGCGCCCTCCTGGGCCGCCTTGAAGTCGGCTTCCAAGGCCTTGAGTTTCTGCGGATCGGCTTTGGCGCCCTTGCTGCGCTCGGCGCGGAATGCAACGAACGCCTGATCGACGCGGTCCAAAGCCAGCTTCTCCTCGGCGTAGTTCTTGCCGCCTATCGTCGGCGTGCCTTTGAATGCCATGTGCTCGAAGATATGCGCGAGCCCGGTGATGCCCACCACTTCCTGCGCCGAGCCCACATCCGCATAGGTCATGAACGAAGCCACCGGCGCCTGATGGCGCTCCAGCACGATAAACTTCATGCCGTTCGGCAGCGTGAAATCCGTGATGCGGGATTGAATCTCTTGGAAGCCGTCCTGTGCCGCGGCGGCCCCCGCCAACACGATCATGGCTACAATCGTCCGACGCATATTTCGCTATCTCCTTATCCTTGTACTTTAACGTGAAACAGGTGGGACAGACGCTTTCGTCTGTCAACCCGGCAGTAGTGGGACAGACGCTTTCGCCTGCCAACCCCGCCGCTTGCCCCACTGCTCCAAGTACGCTTGCGGCCCGGTGTTATCATAGTGTCTTAGCTACTTCCGAGGTAAATCCCATTGGCTTTAGTGGAAGGTTGCAAGCACACGCTGGAGATCACCGTGCCTGCCGACGAGGTGGAAGCCGAAACCGGCCGCGCAGTGGCGAGCGTCCAGCAACGCGCGAAATTGCCCGGCTTCCGCCCGGGGAAGGCGCCCGCCGCGATTATTCGCAAGCAGTTTGCGAGCGACATCCGGAAACAGGTGCTGGAAAGTCTGATTCCCAAATATCTGCACAACCGGTTCGAGGCGGAAGACCTCAAGGTAGTCGGCCAGCCCGACATCACCGAAGTGCATCTCGATCCCGGCGAGCCGCTCCGCTTCAAGGCCGAATTCGAAGTAGTCCCGCAAATCGAACTGCAGGACTACAAGGCACTCACCGTGCCGTACCACGATCCCGAGATCACCGACGAAGACGTCGCCAAACGGGTCGAAGAGCTGCGGCACCAGAAGGCGGAGTACATCAACGAGGACCCGCGGCCGATCCAGGATGGCGATTTCGCGGTGCTGTCGCTCGAAAGTCTGGGCGGCGTGGACGGCCCGCCGGTGAAGCAGGATGAGCTGTCGCTGGAGGTCGGCGGTGGCGATACGCTGGAGGGCTTCAGCGAGAACCTGCGCGGCATGACTCCCGGCGAAGAAAAGGAATTCGACCTTACCTATCCGGAGGATTACGGCCAGGCCAAACTGTCTGGCAAGACCGTGCGCTTTCGCATGCACGTGAAGGGCATCCGGCGCAAGGAACTGCCGGAGATTAACGACGATTTCGCGCAGGATCTGGGCGATTACCGCACCGTGGACGAGCTACGCGAAGCCGTGCGCAAATCGCTATTCTCGCAGCGCCAGTTCGAGGCCCAGCGGGAAGCCAAGGACAAGCTGGTCGAAAAGCTTGTGGACCAGCACGACTTTCCGGTGCCCGAGACGTTTATCGACCGGCAGATTCAGAACCGCGTGGAGCAGCGCGTGCGCGCTCTGGCCGAGCAGGGCCTCGATCCGAAATCCCTCAACCTGGATTGGAAGAAGTTGAAGGAGAGCCAGCGGGACAAGGCGCTGCGCGAGGTCAAAGCCTCCATGGTTCTATCGCGGATTTCCGAGCGCGAGGCGATCAGTGCGACGCGCGATGAAGTCGACCGCGAGGTGGATCGCGTCGCCCGGCAGCAGCGCGAACCGTTCGCCGCGGTGCGGCTGCGCTTCGAGAAGGACGGAACACTGGGCCGCATCGCCTCGCACATACAGACGGAGAAAACGCTCAGTTTCCTATTCGAGCACGCGGGCAAGACCGAGGAGTAGGCAAAGGGAGGGAAGATGCGTATGAAATGGCTATTGCTTGCGGTGGTGTTGTTCGGCTTCACCGCGTCGGCTGCCGACATCAGCGGCACCTGGAAAGGCTCCGCCGAAACGCCCAACGGAACAGTCGAGAGAACATTTGTTTTTAAAGTGGACGGCAGCAAGCTCACTGGCGAAACTACCAGCAACATGTTCGGCAAATCGGTGATTGAGGACGGGAAGATCGATGGCGACAACGTTTCCTTCACCATCACCGTGAAGGTGCAGGATAACGAAGCGAAGGCCAACTACAAAGGTAAGGTGGAAGGCGACCAGATCAAGTTCACGGTGGATTTGCCCGCCTTCGGGTCGACCATCGAATACACGGTCAAGCGAGTTTCTTAGCGTGCCAAAATTAGTGGGGCAGGCGGTTTCGCCTGGACAGCGTCGGGACCGGATCGCTACTCCTTTCCTGCATGACTCTTTCATTCACTACTTCACGCCATCCTGACCCCGAGCCATGTGAGGGCGGCGGAAACGTCGCACCTGAAGCGTTGGCCAGGGGCACATGTAGGCTGGGTATCCGAAGTGGTGAGCTCCGAAATAGCCAAAATCAGAGGCGCCGACGGTGTCAGGCGAACCGGAAGGCAATACTGCGGCGTGCGCCAGAACGCGAGTGCGCCGCAGGCCCTGCGGAGTCGCAGACCCCACGCATGCATGGAAACTGGGGTCCCTCTGGGCACGCGAGAACCGAGAGACCCTGTTGCCGTCCGTGGCCCGCAAGGCGGCGGACCGGTGGGAGAAGGCGATGAGTTCTAAGGCCCACATGCACGGCAGAGCCTAACCCGTGCCTGACACCGAGCCGGGAGAGCGGGACCAGCCGGCTGGACCGTGTACGTCAAGCAGCCAAAGGGGACCCGCAGTTGCGGTTCACCGCCCTGCTGCATCACGTCAATATCGACCTGCTTCGCAGCAGCTACTACGACCTGAAAAGGCGTGCGGCGAGAGGATCAAGGACACGACGGAGTGGCTGCAATCGGTGGTTCGCGGTATTTCCAATACCATGCCGTACCCCCGCAACGAGGAGCGCCTGAAAGCGTTCCGGCACGAAGTGCTGCGCATGTGGTGGTGGCCGCTTCGCCGGCGGATTCAAAGCACCCGCTGGACCTGGAACAAATTTTGGGAGACCTTCGGGAACCTGCTACCGGAAGTCGAGATTCTGCATCCGTATCCTGCGGGTCGCTTTGCGTGGCAACACGTCCAAGTAAGAACCGTGTGCGTCAGGAGCGCCAGCACGGATCTGTGCGGGGGGTGCCGGGTAACCGGCATCCCTACCGCGACCCAAAATCAAATCCGGTCCGAAGCGTCGCCGCAGAGCGGTGTCATGCGGGATGTATACTGGCGTGAGGCTGAACGCCGCAAATGGAAAATCTAGTCAAGGGAGGACGTCTAAGCAACCTGGCCGCCGCCGCATTGCTCGCGTTAGCGGTGACGGCCCAGCCCAGGCCCGCGATCTTTCGCATCCAGCCGGTGCGGCCCGTAGCGGAACTGCGCGCCGAAGCCCTGGCGGCCGCGCCCCCCGAAGAGCATGGCAGTTTCCGGAAGACCGATCTGGTCGACCTCGCGACGCTCGATCGGCACATCAAGCTCGACATCCGTTATGCCACCTCCGACAACTTCTTGAGCACTCCCGTATACTCGTCGGCGCGCGCCTTCCTGCAGCGGCCCGCGGCTGCCGCGCTCCTTCGTGCGCATCGCGAGCTTATGAAGCGGGGCTATGGCGTCCTGATTTTCGATGCCTACCGCCCCTGGTATGTCACCAAGATTTTCTGGGACGCCACGCCGCCGGACAAACACGCGTTTGTCGCCGACCCGGCCGAGGGCTCGCGTCACAATCGTGGATGCGCCGTAGATCTGTCCCTGCACGATCTCAAAACCGGGCGCGAAGTGGAGATGACGGGCGTGTACGACGAGATGTCCGAGCGCTCTTATCCGGACTACACAGGTGGCACTGCTGAGCGGCGCGCCCACCGTGACCTGCTGCGGCGCGAGATGGAGAAGCAAGGATTCACTGTGTACTCGTCCGAGTGGTGGCATTTCGATTTTCGGGATTGGAAGGAGTACGCCATTCAGAACGTCCCATTCGAACAGATCGGCGCGCGTCGCGAGTGACGGCCGCTCCGATCGACTTTTCGGAGCCGCGCGCGTTAGCAAGCGGGATGGAGCAGCACGGGAGCACAGAGCTTGATTGGCGCGATTGATATCGGAGGCACCAAGATCGGGGTTGGCGTGGTAGACCAACAGGGCCGCATCGTCAGCCGTGCGGAATGCCCCACGTTGGCGGAGCGCGGATTCGCGGATGGGCTGCGGCGCATGATCGTCATGCTGCACGAGACTGCCGTGCGCGCGGGCGCGGAACTGGGTGGCATCGGCATTGGCTGCACCGGCCCCGTCGATCCGTTTAGCGGAGTTCTAGGCAGTGTCGATTTGCTACCCGGATGGCAGGGCGGCGCGATCGTAGATGGCGTCCGGGAAGCGTTCGGCATTCCCGTCGCGATGGAGAATGATGCCGACGCCGCAGGCCTCGCGGAAGCCGTCTGGGGCGCCGGCAGGGGCAAACGGCGCTTTCTGTATGTCACCGTGGGCACAGGCATCGGCGTCAGCTTCATCCTGGACGGAGCGCTCTACCGCGGTGTGGATGGCTCTCATCCGGAGATCGGTCACCACGTCATCGATGCCTCCGCGCCACTTTGCTATTGTGGCGCTCCCGGATGTTGGGAGAGCCTGGCGAGCGGGCCGGCGATCGTGGCGTGGGCGAAAGAGCGGATCGGTCCAGACCGTCTGCCGAATGCCGAGCTGACCATGAAACGGTTGTGCGCGTTGGCCGAGGCTGGAGACGCCGCGGCACTGGCGGCGATGGATCGGCAAGGCTACTACATCGGACTGGGTCTGGCCAACCTGGTGACGATTTTTTGTCCGGACATGATCGCTCTGGGCGGCGGTGTGATGCAAAGCAGCCATCTGTTTTTGGATCGCGCCCGGCAGGTGATCCGGCAATACTGCAGCCTGGTTCCATTCGACGAGGCGGAAGTGGCGCTCGCCTCGCTGGGCGCGGATACGGCCCTCGTGGGCGCCGCGCAGGTCTGGCATCAGCGATTCGGGTCTGGGGGCCGCGCACATGCGATTTGAATCTTCGCTGGTGGAAGGGGAATACTTGCGTGACATCCTGGCTCAGCCGCGCGCCCTGGCGGACACGGTGTCGGGGCTGTGCGGCTCTGCGGGGCTCGCGGAAGTGGCCGCCGAGGCCGCGCAGGGGCGCTTCGAGCGCATCGTATTGACCGGAATGGGCGCCTCCTATCATGCTCTCCACCCGCTCCACATCCAGCTCGTTGAGCACGGATTCAACGCGGTCGCGTTCGAGACGGCCGAGTTGATCCATTACTTCCCCACGGTCTTGACGCCCCGTACTTTACTGGTCGCCGTCTCGCAATCGGGCCGCAGCGTGGAGATCTTGCGGTTGCTGGATTTGACCGCCAGACGCGTGCCCACCATCGCGGTAACGAACACCCCAGGATCGGACCTGGCAACTCGCGCGGATCTGACGGTTCCCACACGCGCCGGTACGGAATCCTCGGTTTCGTGCAAAACATTTGTGGCCACGCTGGTGGCGTTGGAGTGGTTGGGAGCTGCGCTTCGCGGCGAAGACCGTCGACAGGTAGAGAGCACGTTGCGCGAGGCTGCCCCGGCGGCTGAACACTACCTGGCGACATGGCAAGCCAAGGTGAGTAGCCTGGTAGACCTGCTAAACGGCGTCCGTGCGGTGTTCCTGACAGGCCGGGGAGCATCGCTCGCGGCCGCCGGCACGGGCGGTCTGATTCTCAAGGAATCGGCGCATTTCCACGCCGAGGGAACGACCTGCTCGGCTTTCCGGCACGGGCCTTTCGAGATGATCGGGCGCGACGTCCTCGTGCTGGTTTTCGCTGGGGATCTGAAGACCGCTGCCCTGAATGAAAACCTGGTGCGGGACGTGCGCGACGCCGGTGGCAAGGCTTGTCTGGTTGGTCCGCAGTCCGGCGTGGATGCCTTTCGCATTCCGGTCGCCGCGCCGCCGATCCGCCCGGTCCTTGAGATGCTCCCGGTACAACTGATGTCGCTGGCGCTGGCGGCTTTGGCCGGCATCGAACCCGGCAAGTTCGAACGGCTCACAAAAGTCACCATGATCGAATGAGCGAGGTCACGACGGCAAGTACGAATACCAAGGCGCTGGCAAGCCTTCGAATCGCAGTGGGCGTTCTGTTTCTGATCTTCAGCCAGTACAAAGTGGCCGGCACGCAGTTCACTCTCGGCGGCGGATTCCGGTTTTGGATCAATCGATTCCTGGAGCAACGCCTTCCTGGTGGCTTACGGCGACCTGGTGGGTGGACAATCTTGCCAGCAGCCGGCTCTCCAGCCGGCGGCTGGAGTTTCTGCATTTTCCCGAAGGGCCTTGGTGGCACAATTTGAACAGTGCGGTGGGGCAGGCGGTTTCGCCCGCCAAGGCGAGCTTTGCGCCAGCAGCCGGCTTTTCAGCCGGCTTGGACACGCTGGAAAGCGCGTCCGCAGGCAGGATTGCCTGCCTCGCACTTAACCAACGCCAGGCATCGGCGTCGTGCTGTGAACGCGCGCGAGGTGCACGAAGGCTTCCGCCGCTCCGCAGCCGGATTCACGGCCACGGTAGCTTTCCATCGGTTGATGGTATTCCCGGTAGATCCGCTCGCCATCCTGGCTTTTGTGCGCAAACAACGCCGCTTTCTTCTTATCCCGCACCGCTGTGATATCGATGTAGTCGGTGGGATGGAAGCCCATGGTCTGCGCGCCCAAATCGACTTCGTAGTAGTAGAGCTCGAATCGTCCCCGCGCCGCCAGCCAGGCGCGAAACGTGAGAATGCTGGCCGCCTGGTGATCCATGTGACTGTCGATCGGCCATTGCGTGAACACCAGGTCGGGGTCTTCCGCGACGATCAGCTTGCCGAGCGACTCCGCGGCATTCCTGTCCACCACCGTGGCGCCATCGATCTGGCCGGCGAACACGGGCTTGGCGCCCAGTATTTTGCAGGCGGCTTCGCATTCGGCCGAGCGGATCGCGGCGGCATCGTTGTGTGACTTACCTGGAATGCCCGCCTCACCCCGCGTCAGGTAAATGATGGTGACGGCATGGCCTAGCGCGGCGTAGCGTGCCAGGCTACCGCCGCATCCGGATTCGGGATCGTCGGGATGTCCACCCACGCAGACGATTTTCAGCGCGCGGCCGGAAGGCGGCTTGCCCGCAGCAAGGGCAGCCAGAGGCATCGATACGATCGCGCGGCGCGACGGATTCATAGCTCAGTATACTGATCCTTATGCGACTCGCGGCAATCCGGATCATCGTCATCGCGTTCGCCGTACGCGCCTTCGCCGCCGACCTCGAAATTTCGCGGCCGGTGCGCTCCTGGGAGTTTCTGGATGCCACCGGGCCGCGTGCCGCATTGCTCGGCACGGAGGATGGCGCGCTCGAGGCGTATGTTTATCCGCTCAAGATCTTCTCCAACCTGCGGCTGCGGTTCGTCACGGATAGCCGCGTCATCCACGGAGAAAGCATCGCGCGACGCATGGCCTCACGGCCGGGCTCGTACACCATCACATATACAGGCGACGATTTTCAGGTCACCGAGACTTTGCTCGTGCCGGTGGACGAACCTGGCGCGCTCCTGCTTTTCCACGTACAGGCGCGCAGCCCGCTCCGCATCGACGTGGAGTTCGCGCGGGATTTCCAGTTGATGTGGCCGGCTTCGCTCGGCAGCGGCTACGCAGAGTGGAACGGCGCACTCCACGGCTTTCGATTTGGAGCCGATGGATACCCATACGCGGCGATTTTGGGATCGCCCGACGCGGCGCTCGAATCGCGCGAGTATGCCACGAATTATGCGGCCGCATCCGATTCGGTATTCACGCTCGGCGCCATCCAGGGCCATGCGGAACGTGTGCTGGCGCTCGCGGCTTCGATGAAGTCGGCGGACGAGGCGCTGGCTGCTTACCGGCGGCTGATCGCGCACTCCGGACAGCTTCTGGAAGAAACCGAGCGGCACTACCGCGACTACCTGGCGAACACCATTGAGCTGGAGTTGCCCGACGCGCATCTGCAGGCCGCTTACGACTGGTCCCGCATCAGCATGGTGAAGGGATTCGTAGACAATCCGTTTCTCGGCAGGGGACTGGTGGCCGGATACGGATTGTCGAAGGGCGCATATCGTCCGGGCTTCGCCTGGTTCTTCGGGCGCGATTCGTTCTGGACGTCGTTCGCCCTCACCTCCGCGGGCGATTTCGCAAACGCGCGCGCCGCCATCGCCTTCATCGCGGGTTTCCAACGAGCGGACGGCAAGATCCCCCACGAAATTTCGCAGTCGGCCAGCCTGCTGGACTGGTTCAAGCAATTTCCCTACGGATTCGCGTCCGCGGATGCCACGCCGCTATTCGCCATCGCCGCCGCCGATTACGTGCGGGCCAGCGGAGACGTGGCGTTTGCTAAAGAACAGTCGTCACGCTTGTGGAAGGCTCTGGAGTTCATGCACTCCACCCTC
>Ga0187855_10000774_pt1 | contig 27143 bp, 19 predicted proteins | sample June2016WEW_8_10_2_FD_132969 | JGI IMG/M metagenome (GOLD analysis project Ga0187855, IMG submission 132969) | Peatland microbial communities from SPRUCE experiment site at the Marcell Experimental Forest, Minnesota, USA - June2016WEW_8_10 | ecosystem: Environmental > Terrestrial > Soil >...
CCATGCCGAATGGCGGTAAATTGACCATCGAGACCGACCTCCTGCGCCTGGGAAAACTCTTTTCCGAGCAGCACGCGGTCAGTGTCACCCCGGGACGTTACGTTCAACTCGTCGTCAGCGATACTGGTATCGGCATGGATGCCGCGACGCAAGGGAGAATCTTCGAACCGTTCTTCACCACCAAGGAAGTCGGAAAAGGCACAGGGCTAGGCCTTTCAACAGTGTACGGAATCGTGAAGCAGAATCATGGTTTCATCTGGGTCTACAGCGAGCCGGGAAAAGGCACGGCCTTTAAAATTTATCTGCCCGAGGTAGATCAACCCGTAGAAGTCGATGTGCCGTCCGGCAAGATCAATCGACGAAGAAATGGCAATGAGACCGTCCTCTTGGCCGAGGACCAGACTCACTTACGCGATGTGCTGCGCGAATTTCTTTCCGGCCGCGGATATCGAGTGCTCGCCGCCTCCAATGGCGCGGAAGCCCTGCGCATCTCCCAGGACTATCGCGACCGAATCGATCTTTTCCTGACCGACGTGGTGATGCCCGACGCGAGAGGCCCCGAGTTAGGGCGCTCCATCACGAAACTTCACCCGGAAGCGCGCGTCATCTTCATGTCCGGTTATCCGCACCGCTCCCTGGCACAAGACGGCTGGGATTCCGACGCCATCCTGCTCCAGAAGCCCTTTGACATCGACACTTTGGAGCAGAAGTTCGCCCTGGTACTCGGGAACGTGGAGATCGATCAGGGGAAGTGAGAGCTAACCGCCTTGTCCTAGACGAGGCTGTGCGTCACAGCATACCGTGTAAGGTCCGCGTTGCTTTGCGTCCGCATCTTCCGAAGAATACGCGTGCGGTACGTACTGACGGTTTTCACGCTTAGGTTCAAGTCATCCGCGATCCGCGTTAGCCGCTGGCCGGAAGCGATCATCAACAGCACCGACAGTTCTCGAGCAGATAGTAGCCTGTGCGCTTCTCGGTCGTCGGGATGAGCAATTTCCGCAGCAAGGCACTCGGTCACGTCGGGTGTGATGTACTTTTTCTTTTTGCATACTACGCTCCGCACCGCCTGGGCGATTTCCTCGGGCGGATCGTTCTTACTCAAGTACGCGACAGCACCGGCTCGAATGCACTGCACCGCAATGGTGGCCGGCGAGTTGAAACTGAAAACAATGACCGGCAGATTCGGACGCGCCTTCTTCAATTCCGTCAATGCCTCGAGCCCGCTCCGGCCGGGAAGAGAAAAATCCACAATGGCGACGTTCCAGTCCGACCCGCAAGCGAGTTCCAACCCCTCAGCGTAGTCACTCGCCTCTCCAAAGATGCTTCCTGGGAATGCGTCGTCCAACAGCTCGCGTAACCCCCGGCGAACAACAGCGTGGTCGTCAACGATCAGTATTTTCATGGATCCCCAAGTAGTAAGTCGCGCGGTCAGATAACCACCTGTCGATAACCAACGGACAAACTAATTGTAGGCAATAGGCAAACAGATGGCAGAACTTACTAGTCGTTACGTCGGCATCTAGTAACTCGGGGAAACCCTGTACGTTGGCACGGGGAAGCTATGCCGTGCTTATTGGATCCGCCTGCTGGCAACCTCCGAGCGGGTAAGTCCGAATCGCTTAATCTTCTGATAAAGCGAGCTGCGCGGCACATTCAGCCTACGGGCAGCGGCGTCCACTTGCCAGCCTTCGCTCACCAGCACGTGCTGGATATGCTGTCTTTCCATCTCCTCCAGGGTCGTGTCCGCCTCGCCGATAGCATTCTCCGCCACCGCAGTGCGCTCAAAATGGAGGTCCTTCTCCGTCACTTGCCGGTCTTCGCAGAGAAGCACCGCTCGTTCCAGTACGTTTCGCAATTCGCGAATGTTTCCCGGCCAAGAGTAAGATTGAAGCGCCCGCGTCGCGGTCGGCAAGATCCGATACTCCCTGCCACCGAAATCGCGCGAGAAGCTTTGCAGGAACCAATCCGCCAGCATCGGTATGTCTTCCAGACGGTCCCGCAACGCGGGCGTCGTCAAGGGGATGGTGCTGATGCGGAAGTACAGATCCCCGCGGAACGCTCGCTTTTCCACGGCGGCGGGCAGGTTCTGGTGCGTGGCCGCCACCAGGCGAACGTCCACCGAGCGCTCCCGCAGGTCACCGAGCCTGCGGAAGCGTTTCTCCTCCAGCACTTTCAAAAGTTTCGGCTGTACCTGTAACTCCATATCGCCGATTTCGTCCAGAAACACAGTCCCGCGGTGAGCAATCTCGAACAACCCGGCTTTCGCCTGCGTTGCGCCCGTGAATGCTCCTTTCTCATAACCGAAAAGCTCGCTTTCCAATAACTCGCGAGATAGGCCACCGCAGTTGAGATCGACAAAAGCCTCCGCCGAACGCGAGCCATTTTCATGAATCCATCGGGCAAGCACTCCTTTCCCTGTGCCGGTCTCTCCTCCAATCAGAATCGGGCTGTCCGCAAACAGGAACTTGCGGGCAAGCTCCGCCAACTTTCGAATCGCCGCACTCCTGCCAACGAATGGATCGATAGGCACGCGTTCACGCCGACTTTTTTCGGCCAACTGTTTGTGCCGGTTGCGTTCGTTTTCCAGAGAGCGCTGAAGCATGAGGTAAAGGGTCGAAAGATCAGCGGGTTTCGTCAGGAACTGGTCGGCTCCAAGTTTTACCGCTTGGACAGCAAGATCGATCGAACCATTCCCAGTCAAGACGATTACGGGGATGTGCGGCTCAACTGCCTTCCAGCGCGAAAGCAACTCCAGGGTATTCCCGTCGGGAAGCGAATAATCAAGGATCGCGGCGTCGGGCCGCACGGAGTTCCAGATTTGCTCGGCGTTCGCGCAACTATCGGCGCCGATCGCCTCATGACCATGTTGCTCAAAATAATCGCAAATCGTTTCGCGAATAATGCTTTCGTCTTCGAGCACCAGGATTCTTTGCTTGGACACCGTCGCCTCCGCTTGCCTGAAGGAAAACACTCAGCACCGTCCTGAAAAAAAGGTCGGAAGGTCAAAGATTTTATTAACCCGAATCGCGAAGTGTATTCAGCCTGCAGGACCTGGATCGTGATCCTCGCGGAAAAAAAAGCGAGGTCCCCCAATTGCACCGGCTAGTCTGCCTTCAGCGTCCAAGTTTGGATATCAGCAGCACGCCTGAAACCTCGTGGGAAAAGCGCGATGCGATGTGTAGGAATATTCTGACAACGCCCGATCGTTAACTTTACGCCATCGGGACGTGGTCGGGATCGTGAGCATTCCCATTCTAGCTGGTCAACCGTTCCGCACCACTATCTCTATGTGAATATCGCTTTCTATAAAGCAGGGATTTTCGCGATTTTACAGCTGAAATCGCTTTCCGACGCCGGCTCCTGGCTGGGTCGTCGATCACGTGTTCGCAATCCCAAGCAGGATGCGGAAAGGCTCGTGGAGTAACCCATCTGCCCCAAAACTTTCAAGAGCGACAGGTAACCAGCCATTTGTCGCGGCAGCTCGAAATGAAAAGCGCCCACAGGCGCTTTTCCAAGGACTTTTGCTCGCATCAGGGGAGCTGCGGTTCACGGAGATCGTGTTTGGCCAAGTCAACGAACCTTGGGTGTGTTCCTCCGTCTTCCATAACTCGCTCCCGAGAATCGGCGCGCAAGAGTTCTTCATTCCCAGAGCGTTTCAGCCGCCCCGTTCTCGAAGGTGCCTGCGTAGCCGCAACCGATGCCCAAAAAAGGATACTGCTGTGGAATCAGAGGGCGGAAAAAACATTTGGGTGGAGCAAAACCGAGGCGCAGGGTGAGAAATTCGATCAGCTTTTGAAAGTTAAATTTGAGCACCGCATTGAAGAGTTATTCTCCGGCAAAACGCGCGAAGGTCGCTGGCGCGGAGAGATGCTGACCCGCCACAAAGACGACCACGCAATTACACTCATGTCCGATTGGAAAGTTTCTGCGGATGAGCAAGGAAACGCGCTCTTCCTCCTATGGTACTCGGACATCTCCGAATTGAAACGAGCGCAAGCGACGATAGAATCTCAATCTTTGGCACTGCGGCTATTGAATACCCGACTTGTAACCGCGCTAGACGAAGAGAGAGCCAGGATCGCGCGAGAATTTCACGACCAGCTAGGCCAAGCTCTAACGGCGGCAAAGCTCAATCTCTATCAGGCCAGCGTCCTTCCACAAACCGGCGCAGCGGGGCGCAAATTGCACAAGCTCTTGAAGCAGGCTATTTCTGCAGTGGATGGCGCCACCGCTCTTACGCAAAAGCTATGTACCGACCTTCGTCCCACGATGTTGGATGAGGCCAGTCTGGAGGAAGCGATCCGCTGGCAAGTGCGGCGGATCAGGTGGATCAAGGGTTGGGCCAAAGCGCGCTTGAAACTTGAAGTGGATCCAGATTTGCGCATCAGTCGGGCCGCCTCGGAGGCTCTGTTTCGCATTCTGCAGGAATCCCTCACGAATATCGCTCGCCATGCCAAAGCAGAGAAGATACGGGTATCCCTGTTTCGCAGCGAGAATTACGCCCATCTGACAATTCGCGACAACGGTCGTGGAATGAATATGCGGAAAATAAGCATTGGCAGTTCCTTGGGATTGCTAGGTATGAGGGAACGAGCGGCCGCCTTAGGCGGCGACGTTGAGATCCTGAGCCAGCCGGGGCGCGGCACTACCGTAATCGCGCGTGTACCTATCGAAGCCCGCGACTCTTAGCGGAGAACAGGCCGTTCCGGCGTCTGGACTTTTCATCCTGAACCCAGACGAAAGCCCGGCCCAGATTTAGTGGGAAGCAGCGTGCAACTACAAAGCAATGATGTACTTAGGATTTTTCCGCAAATCTGTCGGTGGCAGAAGACGTGCTCCTGTTCCAAGGCCCAAGTTTTTTGCAGCTGCCTCTTGGCAAGGAACGGTGCCGTTTTCTGGCGCGCGGGTTTGTGCGTTCCATTCGGGGGCGGATGACATGACGCAAACAAGGTCAACGCTGGATCGAGTCTGGGTATGAAACTTTGGGCGATAGGTGCCGGCAAGGGCCAGATTCAAAAGGCTGTTGCTGGCACCGAAGGCCGGCAGCATTGGCTGTTGGCGACGGCAATGTTCCTTTCCATTGGGCTGACTGTTGCGCTCGCGGCGTTCGCGTGGCTCGGCACCAAACCGGGTACCGTCGGCGATCGCCTGCATACGCGCATCGCGCCGGCTCTCGTGGCATTGGTCCTGTTCCTGGACATTTGCGCGATCTACAACCAGTTGCAGATGCGCTCCATTCGGCGCTGGATTGCCGAACGTGAGGAGCTATTTCGCCTCATTAGCGAAAATGCGGCTGATATGATCGCGGTTATCGATTCGAAGGGCCGGCGAATCTATAACAGCCCCGCCTACCAGAAGATCCTCGGCTATACCGAAGAGGAACTGAAGCACACCTCACCCTTCGATCAAATCCATCCGGCAGACCGCCAGAAAGTAGTCGCAGCCGCGGCCACGGCGCAGCGCACCCAGGATGGCCAATCCATCGAATACCGTATGCAACACAAGGATGGAAGCTGGCGGATCCTCGAATCGACGGCCAGCACCTCTCTCAACGATCGTGGAGAAGTGGGCAAACTCATTATCGTGAACCGCGACGTTACTGAGCGCCGGCACCTTCAAACGCGACTGTTGCAGGCGCAAAAGATGGAGGCCGTCGGCCGCCTTTCTGGCGGCGTAGCCCACGATTTCAATAATTTGCTCGGCGTCATCATCGGCTATGCCGAAATCTTGGAAGAGCCCCTGACCGACAAGCCCGCCTTACGCGGGTACGTCCAGCAGATCTTGAAAGCGGGACGCCAAGCCGCCACCCTGACGCGGCAATTACTCGCCTTCAGCCGTCAGCAGGTTCTGGACCCTAAGGTCCTGAATGTCAGCACTATTGTCCTCGACACGGAAAAGATGTTGCGGCGCTTGATTGGCGAAGACATTTTGATCCAGACCCAACTCGAACCCGATGTCGGAAAAGTCTGCGCGGACGAGGCCCAACTACAACAAGCGATCATCAACCTCGCGGTAAATGCGCGTGATGCTCTCCCAAACGGAGGGCGCGTTTCGATCGAAACCGGAAATCACCAAATGACCGAGCAGTTGGTCAAGCAGTACTCCTATCCCGTTCGCCCCGGAGCCTACGTTCGCCTTTCTGTTAAGGACAACGGAGTCGGGATGGACGCGGAGACGCAGGCCAAAATCTTCGAGCCTTTCTTCACCACAAAAGAAAAGGGAAAGGGCACCGGCCTCGGCTTAGCTATGGTCTATGGCTTCGTCAAGCAGAGCGGCGGCTACATCGACGTATCAAGCGAGCCTGGCGTCGGAACCACATTCCACATTTACTTGCCTTTGGCAGAAGAAAACGCGGCCGTCGAAGCAAAACCACAACCCACTCCCGCAATCTCGTTCTCTGGCAACGAAACTATCCTGCTGGTCGAAGACGAAACTTCGCTGCGCGAACTGGCTCGCCAATCTCTGCAAACACTCGGGTATAAAGTCCTGGTAGCTGGGAACGCCGCCGCCGCCCTTCGTATCAGCGAAAGCTACGACGCGCCGATCGACCTGCTGCTTACTGACGTTGTGATGCCCGGCTTGAACGGTCGTCTTTTGGCGGATCGCCTTTGCGAGCGACGCCCCTCCATGGGCGTGCTCTTCATGTCGGGTTATACCGGGCAAACCATCGGAGCTCACGGTGTCCTCGCGGAAGGCAGTTTCTTCATCGCCAAGCCCTTCATGAAGGACACCTTGGCCAGAAAAGTCCGCGAAGCGATCGGCGCCACGCGAGCCGCGCAATCGCAAGCTGCTGCCAGATTACATTCCACACCAGCCCAGAAAGAAACCGAGAATGCCAAGAATCCTCGTGGTTGATGACGACTCTTCGACGCGGCGATTGATGGCCGTATCTCTCCGAGATACGTATGAGGTCATGGACACGGGCAACGCTGAAGAAGCGCTCAAGCTCGCGCTCGAATGCAAGCCCGACGTTATCCTCCTCGATCTCACCATGCCGCATTTCTCGGGGTTTGAGCTTTGTCAGGCAATCCACTCGCTGAGTTGCACTTCCAATATCCCCATCTTTGTGATGGCCGGCCAGGCGGGAAGCAAACTCCAGCACCACTGCGCGCAGCTAGGCGCGCGCGGTTATTTCGAGAAGCCCGTCGATTTCAATGAATTACAGAACACCATCCGGCGCGAGCTGCGGAAGAAAGGCCCCGAGCGCCGCGCTCATCTGCGCGTGCGCATGCAGGTGCTGTTGAAACTCATGGGGGTAGGCGCGGATGGAAATCCCTGGCAGGAAATCGTAACGACCGAAAACGTCAGCGCCAGCGGCTTCCTTTGCCCCTGCATGAGAGTGCTGACCAAGGCTACAACCGCGGATGTTTTCCTGGCCGGCAGCGTCGATGTCTTTGTAGGCCAGGCCCGCGTGGTGCGAAAAGAATCGTCGGAAGGCGCGTGGCAGAAATACGGATTCCAATTTATTGGAGATGCGCGCGATTGGATTCTCCAATGAAGGGCGTGTAGCCGCTGGATTTTCCAATCGCCGGATGGTTTTCTGGAAATCAGACTCTCATCCGCATCGCGACTCTTATTTGCAGCAACTTGCCTTTGGGCATCGATTTGCAATCGTTGGTGCGACGGTCGATGCGAATATTTCTTGTATAAATTTTGGATCGCCGTCTGGTGCTCGCTTGTCGGCCCAATAGTGGCCTGGGAGACAACTACTTGCGTGTTTCCGTGATTGGCTGCGGCCACGTTGGCCTGGTGACCGGAGCGTGCCTCGCCGCAGCGGGGCATCAAGTCGTCTGCACGGATACTGATGCAGCTCGCATCGCCATGCTCACGGCGGGCGGAGTCCCCGTTTACGAGCCGCATCTCGGCGCGGTTCTCCGGTCCGCTCGAAAAGCTCGACGCGTTTCGTTCACTACGAACCCCACTGAAGCCATCCGCGCAGGCGAAGCCATCTTTGTTTGTGTTGGGACGTTGACCCGAGAAAATGGCGAAACCGATTTTTCCGCCATCGACCACCTCGCCCTTCAAATAGCCCAGGAAGCGCGTTCCCCCAAGCTGGTCATTGAGAAGAGCACCGTGCCGACACGCGCAGGCGCTGAACTCCGAAGGGGTCTATTCACTTACGCCAATAGTCGTGCGAACTATTTTCGAGTGGCATCGAATCCTGAATTCATGCGCGAGGGTACGGCGGTCAGCGACTTCTTCCATCCCGATCGCATCCTCGTAGGCGTCGAGGAGCAGTCGGCCGCAACGGATCTCCATGCGATTTACAGCTCAATTTTAGAGCGGCGCTTTGCATGCCCGATTCACGCCGGAAACTGTCCGTCAACACCTGAGGTGGAATTCGTGGTCACCGATATCAAAGAGGCCGAGCTCATCAAGCACGCCTCCGACTCATTTCTGGCATTGAAGATCAGCTATGCCAATGTCTTGGCGGATATTTGCGAGAAAATTGGAGCCGACGTCGACAGGGTGACCCGCGCGATGGGCTTGGACCCCCGCATCGGCGCCCAATTCCTCAAAGCTGGGCTGGGTTTCGGCGGTTTTTGTTTCCCGAACGACGTGCAGGCCTTCATTGAATTGTCGGCTTCGGTTGGCATTGATTTCGCCATTCTGAAGGCGGCCGAACGCGTTAACAAAGAACGGATCGACGTCTGCATCGACAAGCTGCGCAGGGCACTACCGGCGCTCAAGAACAAGCGCGTGGCAGTTCTTGGTTTGGCTTTCAAGGCTGATACCGACGACGTTCGCTTCGCACCGGCGCTCGAGGTGATTAAGCGCCTCCTCGAGGAAGGCGCGAAAGTGCGCGCCTCAGACCCTGAAGCCATGCCCAGAACGAAAGCAAAATTTCCGCAAGTCAGCTATTACTCCGACCCGTACGAGGCGATGCGTGGCGCCGACGCGGCAATCATCTGCACCGACTGGGACCTCTTCAAGACACTGGATTGGAAGCACGCTGGTAAGCTGATGGCCCGCAAGCTGGTAATCGACGGCCGCAACCTGAACTCCCACCAAGCGATGCAAGACTCGGATTTCGAGTACTACTCTTTCGGCAGAGGCACCACCGCGTCACGCTCACCCGTCGAAAACCCGGTCGAAACACCGGCCCCTATTGAGGATCCGTGCGACGCGGTCGTAACCGCGAAAGCGATTTGACCTTCCACTCTTTACCGAGCGCGCGAGTCTAACATTCAGACTCGCGTCTAGTGCAGGGACACCCCACTCCTTCACTATTCATCACCGTCACCGCAAACCGCTGAAAACAAAGACGGCCAGACGCGGCACAAACTCACGCAGTGTGGCAGACCAAGTGCAACCTTCGCGCCGGAGAATAAGTGCGTTCATCTCGTCCCCTTCATGTGGAATCGAATCAAAAATCGCGAATCTTACTACGGGTTCCGGCTCATCGAAAAACGGGAATGGTCCCTCTGGGCCACCACCGTTTGCGTCACCCTGCTGTTGACCGCGGTAATCGTTTCGTTCCTCCCTCCGCTTTTGCATTCCGGCGAGACCTGGGAGTCGCTCTTCCGCCTGCGCCAAGCGGTTTCGGGCCTCATCGGCCTCGTATTGCTCTTCGATGTCTACACCATCTATCAACAGCTACAGGTCCACCGCATGCGCCGGCGATTGCTGGAGCGCGAGCAGCTCTTCCGTCTGATCAGCGAAAATGCCGCCGACATGATTGCCGTCGTCGATATGGACGGTCGCAGAATTTACAACAGTGTCTCGTACCAAAAAGTCTTGGGATATTCAGCCGAAGAATTGAAAAAGTCTTCGGGCTTTGACGAAATTCATCCCGATGATCGCGAACGAGTGCACCAGGCAGCTGTCCACGCTCGCAAAACTGGAATAGGCGCGACGCTCGAATACCGCATCCGCCACAAAAATGGCTCCTGGTGTTTCCTGGAATCGACGTCAAGCGTCATTCGCAATGCCAAAGGCGAGCCCGAAAAACTTGTCATCGTGAATCGCGATATTTCCGAACGCAAGAAGGCTGTCGAGGCGCTCGAATCGTCCGAAGCCAGTTTTCGGTCGGTAGTCGAAGGAGCCCCCTACGGTATTTATCGCTGTACGGTGGACGGCCGCTTTCTTCGAGTCAATCCGGCGCTGCAAAGAATGCTCGGCTACGAATCGCAGCAGCAACTTCTGGAGGCCGACGCCATCACCGACGTCTTCCGCGAATCCGGTGATTTTCAGCGCTTGGTCGAATTGCTCGAGAAGGAAGGCGAGTTCCGCGACGTCGAAGTCGAGTGGAAGCGCAAAGACAATACGCCGATTACCGTCCGATGCAGCGGCCGCAGCCTCCACGACAGTGCCGACGTAAGCCCGTGCTTCGAGGTTTTCGCCGAAGACGTAACCGAAAGGCGCGTGCTCGAACGCCAACTCCGCATGGCCGCAAAGATGGAGGCGGTTGGCCGCCTCTCGGGTGGCATCGCGCACGATTTCAACAATCTTCTGGGCGTAATCATCGGTTACAGCCAGGTGATGCGCCGAAAAGTCGCACCCGACAGCCCTCTACGCGAATATGTCGAAGAAGTCGAGAAAGCAGGCCAGCGTGCCGTGTCGCTCACCCGCCAACTGCTTGCCTTCAGCCGTCAGCAAATCCTCACACCCGCGGTGCTCGACCTCAACACCTTGGTCACCGACATGGAAAAGATGCTGCCGCGGCTGATTGGCGAAGACATCGCGGTCAGTATCCAGCTCGATCCCGACCTGGGCCGAGTCAAAGCCGATCACGGCCAAATTGAACAGGTAGTGATGAATCTCGCGGTCAACGCTCGAGACGCCATGCCCGGCGGCGGCAAACTTATCGTCAAGACCACCAACGCTGCGCTCGACGAAAACTACGCGCGACACCATGCCGGAGCCAAACCCGGAAAATATGTGATGTTGGCCGTATCCGATTCCGGCGTGGGCATGGCCCAGGGAACTCTCGCCCACATTTTTGAACCGTTCTTCACCACCAAGGAAGTCGGAAAGGGCACCGGCCTGGGCCTTGCCACCGTCTACGGCGTCGTGAAGCAGAGCGGAGGTTACATCTGGGTGGACAGCGCGCCGGGAAAGGGTGCCACCTTTCAAATCTTCCTGCCGCGCATTGAAGAAGTCGTCACTCCGGTTGCCGAGAGCAAATCCCCAGCCGCGACCCTGCAGGGAACCGAAACCGTCTTGTTGGTCGAGGATGCCGACGCTCTCAGAAAGCTCGCTCGATCGTTCTTGCTCGAGCACGGCTTCAACGTGCTCGTCGCCTCCAACGGCGAGGAAGCCGTCCAGGTCGCGAAGAATCACAGCGATCGCATCCACTTGTTGCTGACGGACGTCGTCATGCCCGGCATGAACGGCAGAGCCTTGTCCGACCATCTGCATCCGAAGCGCCCGGATATGAAGGTTCTCTACATGTCCGGCTATACCGACAGTTTCATCGCCGGCCATGGAGTCCTCGAAGAGGGCATGCATCTGCTCCACAAGCCATTCACCGAAGACGTCTTGATCGGCAAGATTCGCGAAGTGCTCGACGAAAAAGAAGTTCGGGCCCAAACACCGGTATTGCAATCGTGAGAAGCGAGGGGCAAAAGACGTGCTCCCTATCTTAAGGAGGCCCGAGGTGAAAAAGCTTTTGGTTGTAGACGACGAAGAAGCGATGCGCAGGCTGTTGCGGCTCAATCTCGGCGACAACTACGAGATCGTCGAAACCGGAGAGCCCGAGCACGCCCTGGCGATCGCGTTGGAACAAAAACCCGACACGATCTTGCTCGACTTGCGCATGCCCAAATATTCCGGCTACGAATTGTGCCAGACCTTCACCACCTTTAGCGGCACGCAGCTGATTCCCGTGGTGGTCATCAGCGGCGAGGCCGGATCCAAAACGAAAGATTTCTGCAAAGGGCTCGGCGTCGCCGCCTACTTCGAAAAGCCCGTCGATTTCGATGCGTTGAACAAGCGCCTCGAAGAAATTCTCACCACCGGCAGAAAAGAGCGTCGCAGCGAGATCCGCGTTCGTCTGCGCGTGCCCCTTCGCCTGCGGGGCCGCGCGGATGGCAAGCCCTTCGACGTCATGACCATGACCGAAAATGTGAGTCTCAGCGGCTTCCTCTGTGCCTGCGATATCAGCCTGGCGACCGAGACCGTCGTGGAAGTCTTCCTCGTCGGCTCGGAAGACCCTGTCGGCACCGCTCGCATCGTCCGCTCCGAAGGCCCGGACACCAAGTTCCCGCGCTACGGCTGCCGCTTCGTCAAAAAAACCGGCGCCTGGGTCCTGCAGTGATACTTTCCCGACAAGCCGTTGTTCTGCCGTAGCCGGGCCTATGTAGGCGCCGGGCTTCAGCCCGGCCCGCATCGGTGGCGTCCGATTCAACGCGGACGTACATGGCTAATGATAGCCAGCAATGAACTGCCGGTACTCCGCCTCCGTACGCGCCGCCGTCGCAATCTCCGACGAAATCAAAACCCGATACCGAAACGTGACGCTCTCCCCAGGCGCCAAGGAAAAATTCAGCGCCTCCTCTTTTCCACTGGTAAAGATCTTTCGCCCCAGCGGATTCACGGCAAACAGCCCGTAGCCCCGCGCGTGCCAATAGGTCGGAAAATTCGGGTTCGCCGGGTTGTCGAATATCGTGATGGTCACGGGCTGGCCGTCCACGATCCCGCTCAGGTTGCACCACCGCCCCCGCGTTCCCCAGGCCGCGTCCCCGGTCTTGCCTTCGCTCGTTAAATACGCCCCATTCACTCCGGTGTTGTCCAACTTCGCGACGGTAGTCGGCCGCCCGCTGGCATCCAGGAAAATCTCCGGCTTGTCCGATGGCATTTCCAGCGCGCGCGCCACCCGGATTCCCATCAGCCCTTCCTTGTCGTCCTCGAACACCACTTTTTCGCTCTGCGCCTGCAAAGTGGTGACCCGATCGATACTGCGAAACTTGGGACCGCCGCGAAACACCAACCGTGTGTGTTCCTTCAGCAGGGTTTTTTGATCGGCGGTAACCCAGTCGGTCTCGACTTCCAGTTCTCCTTGCTCCGACCCACTCTTCGCCGCCACGATCCTCCGTTGAACGACCGTGCCCATCTTGTGTCGATCTTCGGGCTTGATCGCGTCGGAATTATTCCAGAAGTCGATTCCGTTCACGCTCCCGTAGTTGAACCAAAGGCCCGCATGGTGTGGATGATCCGTACGCTCACCAGGGCGAGGTTCCAGCGGATAACCGCGCGTCACCACAATCCCGGTGGCCGTCCGCAACGGATAAAGCACTGGCTTGGCCAGCGAGGTCGGCCAAATGTATGAGGTGAAGGGCTTCCCGTCGATGAAAATATCAACGCGCCGCGCTGCCTCGTTCGGCTCGACGCGGATTCTATCCCCCGCGGCGTTTATTTTCGGGAGAGCACACGTGAACAGGAACGCGACGGCAAGCAAGATGCTGAGAACGACTCCGGCAGTAGCAATGCGCATGTCTGGCTGCGTCTCCGTCTAAGTTTTGCACCGCGCAACTCTAGACACAAGCCTTCGGAAAGTACGGCAATGGTCAGTCTCCGATGAAGTGACAGCTCTCCTCTTGACAATCAGTAGGAGGCGTGTATTCTTCCTCTTGATCTTCAGGGGGAACGGTCCATGGCGGAAAAACCGAGTGATCTCGTTCAAGGCACTCTGGACATGCTGATTCTGAAAACGCTCGAGCTCGAACCCATGCACGGATATGGGATCGCCGTCCGGCTCGAACAGATGAGCAAGGGCGTTTTTCGCCTCAATGCTGGTTCGCTGTTTGTCGCCTTTCAGCGCCTGCAACGAGCGGGGCTGATCAGAAGCGAATGGAAGGCCACCGAGAATAGCAGGCGCGCAAAGTATTACCTCCTAACCGACCAGGGACGAAAGAGGCTCAACAACGAAACAAGAGAATGGGGTAGACAAGTGGCGGCGATCGCCAGAATTCTGGAGGCGTCATAAGGGGCATGTCACTGCTACGAAACATAGCCAGCGGACTCCGATCGCTGTTCCGAAAGGAGCGGGTCAACCAGGAGCTGGACGAAGAATTAAGCGGCTTCCTTGAGATGGCAGCCGAAGAAAAAATGAAGCAGGGGATGAGCCGCAAGGACGCGCTCCGCGCCGTGCGCCTAGAGCGAGGCAATCTCGAAGTCACGAAGGGAGTCGTGCGCTCTGTCGGCTGGGAATCGGTCGTAGAGGGATTCTGGCGCGATGTTCGCTTTGGTGTTCGTTCGCTGCGCAAGTCTCCCGGCTTCAGCGCAGTAGTTGTGCTGACGTTGACCCTCGGTATCGGGGCAAACACGGCCATCTTCACTTTGCTGAACGCGGTCATGCTGGAGTCGCTGCCCGTCCCGAATCCCGCGCAATTGTATCGGCTCGGCGACAACAACAATTGCTGTGTCATGACGGGCACGCAGAACGATGGCAGTTTTGTTCTGTATTCCTACTCGCTTTACGAATTCCTGCGCGACCATACGCCCGAGTTCGAGCAACTTGCCGCTTTTGAGTCCTACACCGCAGATTTGAGTGTGCGCGGCCCGCGTGATTCCGCCGCAGAGCCGTACAAAGGCGAGCTCGTGTCGGGGAATTATTTCCAGATGTTGGGTGTCCACGCCTCCGCGGGCCGGCTGCTAACTCCAGCCGACGACTCCCGAAGCGCGCCCCGCATGGCCGTGATGAGTTATCGCACCTGGCAACAGCGCTTCGCGCGGGATCCTGCGGCAGTCGGTTCGCGCTTGAGCATCGACGGTACTTCCTACATCATCGCCGGTGTCGCGGCGCCGGAATTCTATGGCGACACTCTGCGTAGCGATCCTCCAGACTTCTGGCTGCCGTTGGTCTGGGAACCAGAGCAGTGGCGGTTACAGAGCACCGAGGTCGAATGGCTCTATCTTGTGGGGCGGCTGAAGCCCGAGTTCGCACCGGAATCGGTTCAGGCGCGGCTCACTGTTGCGCTTCAGCAATGGCTCGCCAGCCATCGCGATGTCATTCCTCAGCGGGACTGGGATGAGATTCCGCGCCAGCATGTTCGCCTGACGCCGGCGGCGCGTGGTGTCGAGCAACTACAAACGGACTATGCGCTGGCATTACGCCTGCTGGCGACACTTTCCGCGTTGCTGCTGCTGATTGCCTGCGCAAATATTGCCAACCTGCTTCTGGCGCGAGGGTCGGCCAACCAATCGCAGACCGCCGTCCGGCTGGCGTTGGGCGGCACGCGCGGGCGGCTGATTCGCCAGTCACTCACCGAGAGTGTGCTCCTCGCGGTTGCCGGCGGAGTCATGGGTCTCTATGTAGCCTATGCGGGGAGCCAGGCGCTCTTGCTACTCGCGTTTCGCGGCGCCCACTATGTCCCGATCAGCGTCCGGCCTTCCGTGCCGGTTCTCTTGTTCGCCGTAACTTTGTCGCTGGCCACAGGAATCGTGTTTGGAATCGCGCCGGCGTGGATGGCATCGCGGTCGAATCCTGCGGACGCCTTGCGGGGAGCGGGTCGCGCCAAGGGCGAAAGATCGTCAACTCTTCAGAAATCGCTGATCGTCGTGCAGGTCGCACTGTCGATCGTGCTCCTAGCTGGCGCTGGGTTACTCACCAAGAGTTTGAGAAATCTGGAGGGCCAGCATTTCGGTTTCGTGACCGACGGACGCCTCATCGTAAGTCTCATCAATCCGGAGGCCGCCGGCTATACGGACGAAAAGCTTCCAGCGCTGTATCAGCGGCTGGGAACGGCACTGCCGCAGATTCCCGGCGTGCTGAGTGTGAGTCTTTCGACGTACAGCCCGCTGGAAGGGAATAATTGGAACGAGTATGTGTACATCGAAGGGAAACGCCCGGACTACAGCGAGACACCGCCCTCGTGGCTTCGCGTCGGGCCTCATTATTTTGAGACCATTGGTACTCGCTTGCTGCAGGGACGTGCTATCGACGAGCGCGACATACCCGCTGCCACCCATGTCGCCGTTATCAACGATACGTTCGCGCGCAGGTTTTTCCCGAATGAGAATCCCATCGGTCAGCACTTCGGAATGCGGGATGAGCGTCACAGGGCCGACTATGAAATCGTTGGTATTGTCGAGGATGCGAAATACCAGGACACCCGCGGCCCGGCGTATGCCACCTTCTTCTTGCCTCTGCTCCAGGTGCCTTCAGGAGAGCCGCTGCGGGGATGGGTCAGTGCTATCGAGTTTCACGTTGCCGGTAGGCCGGAGAACATCGAACCGGTACTGCGCCAGTCGATTGCAGCGGTTGACCCCAATCTTACGATTTTGAAGGTGCAGAGTTTTGGCGAGCAGGTAGCTCTCAACTTCAATCAGGAACGTCTCATTGCTCGTCTCACGGAGCTGTTCGGCTTGTTGGCGCTGATTCTTGCGTGCCTGGGGCTGTATGGCCTGACGGCGTATGCCGTCGCTCGGCGAACCAATGAGTTCGGTATTCGGATGGCGCTCGGTGCAAATCGCCGGAATGTGCTCGGTCTTGTGTTGCGCGCAACGCTGGCCCACCTCGGCTTGGGACTGGCCATCGGCATACCCGCCGCCCTAGCGGGAGGACACCTGCTCGCTCACCAGCTCTATGGCGTCAAGAGCTACGACCCGGCGATATTCGGCGCAGCTGCCCTTGTTCTAGCAGCCAGCGCCACCTTCGCAGCATCAGTTCCTGCGCGTCGAGCGACGCGTGTCGATCCCATCGTGGCCTTGCGGTACGAGTAGTTTCGCTGCCGCTTCTTGACGCGCGTTCGCTCTTCTGGTTTGGCGCAGTTCCTCCTCATGCCGATTCTCACTGACTTAGGTATGTCACCGGTTTCGGGTAATGGGCCAGTTTTCCGATTCCCGCGTTTATCCGGACCTGCGTGACCTACGGGACGGAGGCCGCCGGAATTGCCTCGACTCCGGCGACCTCCTGTTATGCCCGGGGTGTTGGGGCATACATCCTAAAAAGCTATTGAATCGCTCGGTTTGTGCTGTGCGATGCCAAAAAGCCAAAACTGCAAAACTCCAGCGCCCCTTCTGCGTTCAAGCTCGGACGGTCCTTGTTCTTGCAAGGGGTTCTTGCAAGGGGTTCTTGCAAGGGCCACGGCCCGCTCGAGATCGAACCCTAGTGCGCACCCTGCGGGAGAGCCGCCGTACCATCCGACCAGCGGCGTACGGGAATCAGAAACACGGTAAGGCGCTCCTCCGGATTCTGGAACGTGATAATCGGCGATCCGGGAAGATCCGCGCCCCACGCCTTGGAGTCGGTTTGGGGAGTGAAAAACATTAGATGCGGAAGCCACGGTCCGCCAGCTTGGTCGCCCAAATAGCCTTGCTTTGACAGCATGTAGGACATCGCGCCGGGCTCCGGCGCCGGCAGTTCCTTCTTATCGATGGCCGCGGCGATAGCATCGAACATCTGCGCTTTCGTCCGCCCGGCGATGAACAACTCGGTCTTTTTGATCGTGCGCGGAAGGTAGGACCGCACCGCCGGAGGATTGAGGCAGAGAGGACCGCGCGTTTTAGGATTCCAAAAGTCCGGATCGTTGATTCCGGCAGTCCACGACCGCTCTACCAGGCATACGAAACCGTTCCTGCCTTGAACGGCAGTCTCATAGCCAGCTTTGCCGAGAACCAGAACTTCGGCGTCGGCGGAGATGGAATCCGGCGCAGCGCTCCGCGCCAGCTTGATCTCTTCGCTGCGATCCGGCATCAGGTATTGTTCGAGTGGAGCCATGGCCGGATAGGGCGTCTTGGCGTTTTGAGCTCGCGCGGGCCACGCCGCAGCGAACACGGCCACCAGTGCGATGCCGCGCATTGCGCTTGTCCCGAATCTAATTCGCGTCATAGTTACTCCCGATTCGCAAGAGATGGACACTGTTCCGGGATCTAGTGATATCAAATTGATATCAACCTATCACGCGTTGTGGCCGCTTGGCAAGATACCTTGATATCCCTATGATTCATTTGTGCGCGCCTCGCTGAACCCATCCTTGGAAACAACGCACCTGGTCCGCGATTGCTGTCTCTGTCTGCACGTACAACGAGCGGCACGAGCATTGGCGCGGCGCTTCGACGATGCCCTGCGGCCCATTGGCCTAACCAACGGCCAATTCTCGTTGATGATGTCTCTGAACCGTCCGAAACCCGCGGGCATGGCGGCCGTGGCATCGCTCCTGGCCATGGATCGCACCACGTTGACGGCCGCGCTCAAGCCTTTGCGGCGACGCCGCCTGGTCAAGGTCGCGCCGGATCCAGCCGACCGTCGCAGCCGCCTGATGACGCTGACGGCAAAAGGACGAAGCTTGCTGATCCGCGCGGTTCCCGTCTGGCGCAATACTCACGCCAAAGTCGAGGCGCTTCTGCGCGATGGCGAGTCCGACCGGCTGCGCAACAATTTACGTGCACTCTCCTGATCATCCCAAAAGGTCGCCAATCATCTCGCCGGTTGCGGTGTTCAGCGTCGCCAACTCCTACTGGCGAGTCCTTGAAAGATAGGACACAACAGTCTAGGCCTGGATCCTGAGTTTCCTATTCGCATCTCGGATTCCGCTTGTAAGTCGCGATAGTCGGTTCTCTGGGTAAAGTGTGTCATCGGATCAACTGACTAGACAGTGTTGCGTCCACCGGTCGAGCTCGCCCGCACTACCGGAGAAGTGCCGTGCCGGGACTTCACTTGTACGGTTCTCAACGACGATGAAAGTGCTGATCGAAAACTCACCCGCCACCGAAACTACCCCAGCATTCCAGCACCTGGCGATAAATGGAGTAAGATTGCCGCGCGAAAAATAGAACCTGGCCGAATACCTCATGGAAAACGGGCACAGCCTCGGCACATCCGGCATCCCAGCGTCGACAGCAGATTCCCCGGCGGCCGTCGATCACCCTAAACCAGGTCATTCCATTCGCATCGGTCATTTTCGCTGGGTGATCTGCGCCCTCCTCTTGTTCGGTACCACGAAAAACTACATGGATCGCCAGGTCCTCGGAGTATTGAAGACCACCCTGCAGCACGATCTGGGCTGGAACGAAATTGACTACAGTAATCTGGTCTTTGCGTTTCAAGCCGCCTACGCGCTGGGCATGGTTCTGGTTGGAAGACTGATCGACCGGTTGGGCACTCGCCTCGGCTATGCGCTGGCGATGGTGTTCTGGAGTTTAGCCTCGATGGCGCATGCCTTCGCCAGTTCGCTTATGGGCTTTGCCATCGCGCGCGCTTCGCTGGGTTTTGGCGAGGCCGGTATTTTCCCCGCCAGCATCAAAACCGTCGCCGAGTGGTTCCCTAAGAAAGAGCGGGCCCTGGCCACGGGCATTTTTAACGCCGGCACGAACGTCGGCGCCATCGTTACCCCCTTGATCGTGCCGTGGATCACCGTTCACTGGGGCTGGCGCTGGGCCTTTATATTGACTGGAGCGATTGGATTTGTCTGGCTGATATTTTGGTTGTGGCTCTATCGCAAGCCGGAAGAGCACCCGCGGCTGTCGAAAGCGGAACTGGATTACATTCGCAGTGATCCTTCCGAGCCGGCCGGACACATAAAATGGCTCGACCTGCTCTCCTACCGGCAAACCTGGGCCTTCATGATGGGCAAGTTCATGACCGACCCGATCTGGTGGTTCTATCTGTTTTGGGTTCCGGATTTTCTACAGCGCAAACACGGTCTGGCGCTGATGCAGATCGGCTTGCCGATTGTGGTCATCTATGTGATCGCGGATGTCGGCAGCGTGGCGGGCGGTTGGCTGTCCTCTTCGATGATTCACCACGGCAAGAGCGTCAATGTCGCTCGCAAAACGGCTCTTTTGATCTGCGCCGTGAGCGTGGTTCCCATCGTATTCGCCTCTCGGATGGAGAGTCTGTGGGGAGCGGTGCTGCTCCTCAGTCTGGCGGCGGCCGCCCACCAGGGATTTTCCGCCAACCTCTACACCATAACCTCGGACATGTTTCCCGCCCGCGCGGTCGCCTCGGTGGTAGGAATCGGCGGCATGGCCGGCGCGATCGGGGGCATGCTCATCGCGAAAGTCGTGGGCTACGCGCTGCAGTGGACCGGCAGCTACGTGATTCCGTTCCTCATGGCCGGCTCAGCCTACCTGCTGGCCGTCGCCGTCATTCAAACCCTGTCGCCACGCCTCGCCCCCGCCGTGATCCGCCCCACCCCAGCGCGATCCCTGTAGGGGCTGGGCTTGCCCCGCCCGGCGTCAACCCCGGCAGATCACCAGCGCTGGAGCACCACCGCCGTTCGCTGCTCTCTATTCTCTGTTGCACTGCCAATCCCGAGCGATTCGGCTACGTCGCAACCGCCCTTTAATCCCACAAATCGCCGTTGAGCCCCCAATTCCCGCCGTTCCCTGAATGTTATTTGACTAACTGATACTCATCGTGGTATTCTTCTCTCGCATCTCGAATCCAATGCTCGTCCATCGCCGCCAGTTCCTGCCGCCCTCGCCAACTACCCCGCAATTTCGCCCGATTTCCTCGACCACCCGTAAGCCATTTAGAATCAACACTTGCAAAAGTGTATCAAAACAAAGCACTTTAACTACCTTTAGAATGAACACTTATGAAAAAACCAGGAGGGGGTGGGGTTAGTACAAAGTTAACAAAACGCTTCCACTTCACACGTGGCTCGGTCGACTTTCTGTTGCGGACGGGCACCCATCGCGGCTGTCATCCCGAACCCCGCGAGTCTGGCGGGGTGAGGGGTCTGCTTTTCGCCGCTGGGCATCCCGGTCATCAGGGTCCCAACGCAGCCTTCGCCAGCGACCTCGGAACAAGCAGGACTCATCGTACCGACTCAGATTAACCGCTCTTGTTCGATTTCCCGGGGGCACGGTCGGAGTCGACGATATGAGGCGATTTGAACGTCATGCCATCCAGTGGGGCTAGCGCGGTCGACCTGCGCAACACCAGGCTGGTGAGCAATTCGTATTCGTTGCCAGCGGGTTTTGCTGAAGTTCTCTGGACCTCGTTGAGCAGGGCCTGAAAAGCGTATTCGGCGAGGACAGTCTGCGACATCTGAACGGTCGTCAGAGGCGGAGTCGTGAACTGCGAGAGGCGGATGTCGTCGAAGCCCACCAGTGACAAATCGCGGGGAATGACGATTCCATATTCGTAAGCTTCCCGCATTACGCCGACGGCGGTCATGTCGTTCGAGCAAAGGATCGCCGTGGGCCGATTCGGCAAGCCGGCGAGTTGCACCAGAGCGCGCATGCCGCCTTCCATCCTGTGGTCGCCCTCGACGATCATTTCGGGCGGAACAGCAAGGCCGATCTCTTGCATGGCGACTTCGAAGGCAGCTTTTCGGGCCATGGCGGATTTAAGGTTGGAAGGTCCGGCAATAAAGGCAATCCGGTTGTGTCTCAGCGCAGCCAAGTGCTGCACCGCCTGACGAATCCCATGCTGGTAATTGATACGGATGTTGCTCACGCCCGGTACATGAGGGCCGACGTCCACGAACACTAGCGGCACTTTGCGGAAGCGCAGGTCTTCGACGAGGGAATCTTCCATGCCGAACGTCAGGATGGCGACACCATCCACGCGGCGCTCGATCATGCGGCGTACCGCGAGCTCCATGCGTTTGGGATTGTGGACCGTGGAGGTGAGGAGAATCTCGTAGTTATGCTGAACGGCGATGTCTTCGAAGGCTTGGACGATTTCGGGAAAGAAGGGATTGGTGATTTCGGAAACCACGAGGCCGAATATTCTGCTCTTGCCGGAAACCAGCGCACGAGCTTGCGTGTTCGGGTAATACCCGAGGTCTTCAACTACTTTCCAGACACGCTTGGCAAGCTGGGGATCGACGGTCGGCACGCGATTGATGGTGCGCGACACCGTCGCTGTCGAGACCTTGGCACGCCTGGCAATTTCGCGGATATCCATGAATTCGCTAGACCTACCGGGGACAAGTTCTACTATAGATTACGTTTTCTCAATAATCCAATTCCAAAAGACGATTTTGACTCCCAAAATACGGGTCGTTTTCCTCTAAGTGACGGCCGACCTGCCGATGATCGCGTCGCTTGTCCGCCCGCGGGAGCTCAGCTTTGAACCTGCTGATACAAGCGGTAGGTCTCGGCCATGATCGCGGAGAACGGCCGAAGCGTAAGCGTTGCGCCCTCTGATTTAACCGCCCAGTCGACTGATGACGATGGTGTGGCGGCCAGCAATTGGGCGCGCGTAAGCTTTGGCGGGAGATCAGAAACGCCGAACAAGGCGATCGGGCCGTGCATCAAGGCCACGGTGTTCGGATTCTCATTGTCTACCGGCTCCAGACGCAACGGCATGTGAAGCTCCAGCTCCATGCGGTCACCATCCTTCCAGGTACGCTTCACGGCTGAAAATTTTCCAGGAGTCAGGTTTCCTTCGACGCGCTTGCCGTTCACCGAGATCGCGGTGTTGGCCCCGGCCCACTCCGGAATCCGGACGAAGGCGGCGAAAGTCTCGGGCCGGGCCAACTTGAATTCAAACTGCGAGGTATTCCCCCGCGGATAGTCGGTGGTCTGGGTCAAAGTGCAGGGCGTGCCATTTTGCGACCAGGAAACGCGCGAAGGCAGGAACAGGTTGACGTAGATACCGTCCGAACTCTGGTAGTAGGAACTAATGCCGTAGTCCGCCGCCAATTGCGGCAAGGTGCCGGAGCAGCACGGCCACTTGTCCTGGTGATGCCCTTTTCTGGCGGTGTTGGTGTAGTCGGAATAATAGAAAGAGGTGCCGTCGGGAAGAATCGGCCAGGCCCCACCGATGGTGTTGTAGAGGACGCGCTCCATGCTGTCGCCGTAGCGGGAGTCGCGGGTGACGCGAAGCAAGTAGCGCGTGATTTTGAAGTGCGCGTACGCGCCACAGGGAGTTTCGAAACTGGAGTGAACCTTTTCCAAGCTGGCGTTGAGCCCGCCGCTTCCGGGCACGACGAACGCTTCATTGGGGCCCCAGCCGCCAGTGGCGAAGCTTTGGTCCTGGATCATGCGAAAACCGTTTGTGGCGGCGCGAAGATACTTTTCGTCGCCCAGCACGAGATAGGACTGCATGGCGGAGCTGAAGGCATTCACGTGACTGTAGGCGTGTTCGCCGGGAAGGATGTTGCGGCCTTCCGCGAGCGGATCGAAATAGTCATGCTCGATGAAGCGAACCGCGAGGTCGCGATAGCGCGGGTCTCCGCTGCGCTGGTAGGCGAGGAAGAGATTTTCCGGGAGCGTGTAGGTTTCGTCCCACGTGTAGGCTTCGGTTTTGTGAGGACGAGCGCGTTGCTCGGCGCGGCTCAGAGCTTTTTCCGGGAGATGGGGCATTGCCGACTGCGTGTTGCGCCACAGGACATCGAGGGCATCCGGATCGTGGGCAAACTCGTGCGCATCGATCAAGCCGCAGCAGGTTTTGTCGAAGGTGTAGGCCGGGAGATCATAGTCCGCGTAGAAAGAGCCGGCGGGATCGACAGTCTGAGCGTACCCACGCACCAAACGGTGTATTTTCGCCTGGGTAGGGGTCGACCCGGTTATCGCGTAGGCGCGAGCGAGCCCCGAAAGGTATTGTCCAAAACTGTGACCGGGGACGAAGCCGTGGAAATTGTCCTTAGCGTTGAAGTCCGTGGAGTTGTCGTACCACCCACCCATGTCGGGACCGGGAGCAGGCATGCCGGAGCGCTGGCGGAAGGGTTTGAGCAAGGCATCTTCGTCGAGGTTTAGAAACAGATCGTGATTCTGGTCGAACTGACGGCGGAATGGGCCGTCCAGGAGTTGCACTTGCGAGTATCCAAAGACGGAAAGGGAAGGAATGATGGCAACTTCCGCGGATGAGGCGCCGAGGGCCGGCAGGGAACCAGCGACGAGCACGCCACCGGTAGTGGCGGCAGCGGCTTTGAGGAACTGACGCCTGGAAGTGGTGGTCATCGTTTCTCTCCTCGGGTTGGCGCAAGGACGCGGTGCGTATTTGAGCGAAGTACAGTAAGCGTTTACCGGTCATTTATAGGGCGCGGGAATGCCACTGTCAAGCATGCGCTGGCGTATTACGCGCCGAGGGGAAGCTGGAAGATGCGCGAAAGCCGGACTCGTTTCGATCCACACTTGTCCATCATGGCCGATGCCAGCTGCAACACAACGGCTTGTCGTGCATCGACCAGAAACCGTGCAAGTCAATTCCTTACAGCACCGGATTCTTTTCACTTCTGTCCCGAGTGTGGACGAAATCTGGGACAGCACTAGACTTCGCCAGAATCGTTGACAGCACTCGATGGCGAAATATAGCCATATCGAGCCATGTCGGCTTCACTGCCCAAGTTACCGGTTATGCGACTAGTCGGGGCTTGGCGGTGTGCCTAGAACGATGAGTTTTGCAGTATGCTGTCCCGCGCAGCGAATCGCGTTGGTTGGAGGCCGCGTGAATAATTCGGGGATAACCGGGAGCCGAACGTGACATCACGGCGAGAGATTTTGACGTATGCGGGTCTAGGCGTGGCTGCGGCGACGGCTTCAGCATTGGGGCTGCCGGTAAACGGCAAAATCGCAGTGAACCAGGCGCAACCTCCAAGCAAGCCCGCGCAGACAGAAGTCACCGACAAGAGCGGGAAGCGGCTCGCCGCCGGAGCCGAGACTGTCTGGGCAAAGACAGCCAAAAAGGCAGCCGCACCGGCGGACGTAACCGTGGACCCTACGAAACCGGCGCAGACCATCCTGGGATTTGGCGCGTCGTTTACCGATGCTTCCTGCTTCACCCTTTCGCGCCTGAGCGATAGCGATCGCGCGAACCTCCTGCACACCATGTTCGGACAGGATCAACATGCGCTTAGCATAGGGCGCATTCCGATTGGCGCGAGCGACTACAGCACCGCAGCATACAGCTACGACGACGGTGCGGCCGATCCGGACCTCAAGCGCTTCAGCATCGACCATGACCGCGATTACATTGTGCCGACGTTACGCGCGGCGCTCAGCGCCAATCCCGATCTGTTTTTGTTCGCCTCACCGTGGAGCCCTCCGGGATGGATGAAGTACAGCAACTCGATGTTGGGCGGAAACATTCGTCCAGAAAATATTCCCGCCTACGCGCGCTACCTTCAGAAATTCGTGGAGGCGTACGCGGCGGCGGGCGTGACTGTGCGCGCCGTGACCACTCAAAACGAGATTGATGCGGACCAGGGCGGCCGAATGCCTGCGTGTCCGTGGCCGGAAGAGGACGAGGAGCGCCTTGTGGCAGCGCTTGGCCCACTGCTCGAGGCGAGCGGCACGAAAATCTGGACGCTCGACCACAATTACAATTTGTTTGGCCGCGCGTTGGATCAACTCTCGAGGCCCCAGTTCAAGAAATACGTGAACACCGTGGCTTGGCACGGTTATGTGGGAAGCCCGGAGATGATGGGTAATGTGAAGCAGAAATTTCCGGACGTGGAAATGCATTGGACTGAAGGTGGAGACGACTACAAACTCGCTGATTATTTGACGAACTGGAGCAAGTGGGGCGCGACGTTCGCGGGCATTCTGGCCAACGGGCCGCAGAGCATCACTACGTGGAATGTGGCTCTCGATGAGCGAGGGCGGCCCAACATCGGTCCCTTCGATTGCGGCGGCTTGGTGCAGATTCATTCGCAGACGAAAGAAATTACGCTCACGGGATTGTATTGGGCCTTGGTGCACCATGCCCGCGCGTTTCGCCGCGGCGCGGTGATTGTCGCGTCGCACGACGCGGACGGCGATCTTCCGGCGGTGAACGCCGCGGCAATCGGCCCGCCAGCGTCATCATCCACGGTGACAGCGACCCCCAATACCGCTGCGATCTCGCGCGTGTATCACACTGCCGCGAAAAATTCCGACGGCTCACTGGTGCTGGTGCTAACAAATCCGGGCGAGGCCAAGGACGTGACGGTAGGGTGCGCTGGCCAGACCGCGAAAATATCGCTGACCGCGGATTCAATCACCACCCTGCGCTGGAGCTGAACTCAACGGCGATAACCGGACACGTGACCTGACCAAGTATTGCCTCGCCTTCACGGAAAGGCGTCAGGAGTTTGTGTCGGACATCGAAAAGCCGGACTCGTTTCGACCCACGCTTCTCCATCATGGCCGAGCCCAGCTGCAACACAACGGCTTGTTGTGCATCGACCAGAACCGTGCGATTCAAATTCCTTACGACACCAGATTTGTTTTCACTCCTGTCCCTGGTGTGGGCGAAATCTGGGGCAGTACTAGGCTTCGCCAGAATCGTTGACAGCACTTGAGGGGCGAACAATAGCCATCCCCCGGAAAGCGTCTCCCCTTGCTTACCGAGGGCAGAGGTGCTAGCCTCGGTTACCGAGGACACAGGTATTGAGCAAACCTTCCGATCTCGTGCAGGGCACGTTGGACATGCTGCTGCTGAAAATTCTGGATCTAGAGCCGATGAACGGATTTGCGGTTAGCCAGCGGCTGAAACAAGTGTCAGGCGACGTGTTGCAAGTCAGTGACGGCTCGCTCTATCCCGCGCTGCACAAGCTGGAGCAGGAGGGCTGGATAACAGCCGAATGGAAAACATCCGAGTATGGACGGCGGGCGAAATATTATTCGCTCACGCGGCTTGGCCGGCGAAAGCTCGAAACAGAAGCAGATAACTGGGGCAGGCTCTCGAGCGCTATTTCGCGAGTTATTAAACTTAAAGAGGCGTGAGCGTCGCTTGGCCCGGAACGGAGGTTGAAGTATGCGAGCGGAGCATTGGCTGTTCGCGATTCCACTGCGGGTGCGGTCGTTGTTTCGCCGGTCGCAAGCGGATCAGGAATTGGACGACGAACTGCGCGACCACCTCGAACGAAAGACCCAGGAATACGTCGCGCAAGGGATGATGCAAGAAGAGGCACACCGTCGCGCGCGGCTCGACTTGGGCGGAATCGAGCAGACCAAAGAGAAATGCCGCGACGCACGCCGCGTAAATTGGATTCAGGACTTCCTGCAGGATTTGCGCTTCAGTTTGCGCGTGTTGCGCAAATCGCCCGGTTTCACCGCGGTTGCGATTTTGACTCTGGCTCTCGGCGTGGGAGCCAACACCGCAATTTTCAGCATCGTGAATGCCGTGTTGCTGCGTTCTCTGCCCTACCGCGACCCTGACCGTTTGGTAAGAATCTTCTTTAACGAGCCCGGCGTAGGATTGCGGGACGTTGGGTTTTCCAAGCCCGAACTGGATGACCTGCAGACGCGAGCGGGTGTATTTGAAGATGTGACCCCGATCTTTGAGGGTAGCGAGAATTTGACCGGCGCCAAACAGCCCG